>Ga0233422_10000139_pt1 | contig 40446 bp, 30 predicted proteins | sample Watercolumn_Mata_2_FD_182724 | JGI IMG/M metagenome (GOLD analysis project Ga0233422, IMG submission 182724) | Freshwater microbial communities from Lake Matano, South Sulawesi, Indonesia - Watercolumn_Matano_2014_110_MG | ecosystem: Environmental > Aquatic > Freshwater > Lake | place...
ATTTTTTCAATCTGTAACTGCCTCAATGAATTACACAAGGCCTTGATTGCATCAGGATTATGTGCGACATCCACGATGAATAGAGGTTTTTGCCGAATGATGGATAAACGACCCTGGAGCCCAGAAAATTGTTGAATGTGAGCCAATCCGGTCCGAATTGCACTCGCGCTTATTCGAAAGTTTGATTGTTTTTCAATAATCTCGATCGCAGATAATGCTAGAAGAATATTTCTAACCTGAAAGTCACCCGCTAACGATATTTTTAAATTTAATAGATATGTTCTACTTGTTCGATAGTCTAAAATTAAGTTTTCCAAAGTTGAATCTTTTATAAGAATTCTTTTAGAACGAACATCGAAAAACTCTGATTTCTTATCACGACAAATTCCCTTTAGGACTTTCTTTGCCTGTAGCACGCTTACTCCCGACAGGCAAGGTATCCCTGTCTTAATTATTCCTCCTTTTTCTGAAGCGATTTTTTCAATTGATGAACCTAACAGATCCGTATGTTCTTTACCGATCGTTGTGATAATGGAAACAATTGGTCTGATTACATTTGTCGCATCAAGCCGTCCGCCTAAACCAGTCTCGATAATAGCGATATCTACTTGTGAATCGGCAAAGTACTTAAATGCAATTGCTGTAACAGTTTCAAAAAATGTGAGCTGATTTTTGCTTACATATTCTTTTACTAAATCCGTTAGGTATGCGACTTTCTTCGGACCTATTGGAACACCATCAATACGAATACGTTCCTGAAATCTCACCAGATGTGGTGAAGTATATAGACCCGTTTTATATCCTGCCGCAGTAAACATTGAAGCAATCATCGATGCAGTAGAACCCTTACCGTTTGTACCTGCTATATGAACGGTTGGAAATTTGTTTTCAGGGTGATCGAGTTCATTTAATAACTTTCGAATACCATGTAATCCAAATTTCACGCCGAATTTCTGGAGACGAAAAAGAAATTTGATTGATTCTGAGTATGTCAAATTAGTATTTTGGGGATGCAGACTGTTTAATGGATAATCACAACCACGATTGAAGAACAGAAAATTTTAAATTTGCATCCAGAGATCCAACTAGTGAACCAAGATCTGAGATGTTATTTTCAACGGCATATTTTTCTAATCCGTCAACAATTTTTACTGACAGGCCTGGATCAACAAAATTCATTGTACCAACTTGAATAGCCGTTGCGCCAACGAGGAGAAATTCAATGACATCCTCAACGCTTGCAATACCACCGATTCCAAAAATTGGAATCTTTACTGCATTTGCTACTTCATATACCTTCGCTAATGCAACAGGTTTGATTGCAGGTCCTGAGAGACCACCTGTCACTGTAGAGAGCTTTGGTTTACGCGTTTTAATATCTACTGCCATCCCGATTAAGGTATTTATAACAGAAAGAGCATCCGCTCCTGCCGATTCTGCGCTTCGAGCAAACTCTGAAATATGAGTAACATTTGGTGTTAATTTTATAATAAGCGGTTTTTCTGTCAACTTTCGCAGCTGAGAAGTAATTTCTGCGATTTTAGAACAATCGGTACCAAAACTGAGACCTCCTTCCTGTACATTCGGACAGGATACATTAATCTCATAACCAGCGACACCATCTTGTTTTTCTAGCAATGTAAGGACATCGCAGAATTCCTGAATTGAGCCTGCAGCAATATTCGCTATAATCTTTGTATCCAACGATCGGAGGATTGGGAGTTTTTGATCGATAAAGGCATGGACACCGATGTTTGCTAGACCGATAGAATTGAGCATTCCGCTTGATGTTTCGACAATCCGTTGTGGTGGATTGCCCATCCGGGGTTTCCAAGACAGTGACTTTGAAAATATTCCACCTAATCGTACAACATCTACTAAGTCACAAAGTTCATCTCCGTACCCAAATGTCCCCGATGCAACAAAGACTCTATTCTTAAATTCCATACCTCGAATTGTGAAAGCTGTTTTTGCAGATGACTTTGACATACTCTCCATTAAAGGATTATTTCCCGACTATCAAATATTGGACCATCTTTACAAACAAGTGCATACGCCGAATTTCCGTTAGTTCGTTTCACTGGACAACCTTGACAAATACCAACTCCACATGCCATATGCTCTTCAAGAGATAGTTCACAACTAATATTATTCTGTTTTGCAAATTCGATTAGTGCTTTTAGCATTACCGTTGGACCACAAGAAAATATTTTAATTTTTAAAGAATGCAATTTATTTAATGTCGATTCAAACAACTGAATGACATTACCATGGAATCCCGTGCTTCCATCATCTGTTGCAATGTGAACATTTTGAAGATGGTCTACGAACACCTGTGTTGAGTTTCTAAATCCCACGAACGTTTCTACGTGCTTATTTTTTTCTAAAAGACAGTTAGTAAGAAATGGAAATGGGGCTACGCCAATTCCACCAGCTACGACACAAGCCACATCATATTTGTCATCGATACGAAATGATTTACCAAGAGGACCAATGACATCAATCTGACTTCCTGAGGTTTTCTGTGAGAGCAGGGATGTTCCTTTTCCAATCACATTAAATAGAATTTCTATTGACGATCCATCGATGCGTGCGATACTAAATGGTCTCCTAAGCAATGGACCCTCGCCCGTAACAGAAGTTAATATATTGACAAATTGCCCAGGAAGCGCAATAGAAGCTATCTCAGGAGCTACAAATCGAAGGAGGTATGCATTTAAGGCAACTTCCCGACAGGATTCAACAAAAAAATAACTTTGAACAATCCTCTTCACTCCTTTTCTTCCTCTCTTTTAATATTAACCGGTCTTTGCGTCTTCTTTTCTATCTTTATTTCTTCATCGTTTAATACTTTTGGTTTGATGCTTTTATCGTTCTGTGGTATTTTTTCATCTTGAGAAGAAGTGGAATCTTGTGACACCAAGTTATTTGCCGGGACAACTGAATCTTTCTTCACTTCTGTTGTTCGTTTGGTGGCAATGAGTGCAAAGGGAGTGCCTGCATAATTTTGTACAACTTGTTTGTAGGATACTAATGCACTTTCAGGTTGGGCGAGACAATATTCTTGAATCCAACCTATAGCATACTCACTCTTTGCTGCTAAAGCTGACTTCGGATCTTTATGAATAATGTTACGCAGTGTATACACAGCTTTCTCAAATTGCTTTGCATCAATCTGTTTTTCGGCTTGTGCAAATTGCTCGACAATTGGATCGCTATTATTCGAGATAATTGATCGCCCTAAAAATCGACGAGCCTCATCAGCATAAATAGATTCAGGAAAGTCTTTTTCTAACTGTGTATAGTACTCTTCAGGTGTTGGAAATTTTTTCTCTGGATGAGACCTTGAAAGCTCAGCCAATATATAAAGAATGCGTGGGCTGCGAAGTTTGTGATACTGCAATTTAAGCGATTGATTATACCAGTAATACGCAGAATCAGGATTGATTATTTCCGAATAGAAGACATCTCCCAAATCTTGTGCTGCAATAGATTTTTGCGAATTAATTGAATCTGCGCTCGGAAGTTTTGATTTTTGTTGAGTTAGATTCTTTTTACTCTGGATCGAATCTTGTGACGATATTCTTGCACTTAGAGTATCTATTACATTTAATGTCGATGGAGTATTCGTTGCGATTGATGTATTGGTAACCGTATCTTTCTTTAAATATACCAAGGTATCAGTCTTAGTATCCGACACTGTATCTTGAAGTACGGTCAGAAGACTATCTGCAACCGCATTTTTTTGACGAGCATCAAAATATCTAGAGAAAGCTTTGATTTTCCGCTTACCATCTTCAACACCATCTACACTAGTTGCTGAACTGAGCTCGGAATAATATTTATGAGCTAATTGATAATTTCCTAAGGTATTTTCATATAATTGGCCTAAAGCGTACGCAGATTTTATTGCTTGAGGTGTGCGGGGATATGTAGTATCTACAATTATGTAATCTTGAATCGCATCATCCAGTCTTCCATTTGCAGCGTAAATATTTGCCCGTTCATACTGTAAAAATTGGCGGTAATCTTTATTCCTAAAATCATCTATTAAGGAATTCACCATTTCCAGACATTTATCATACTCTCCAAGTAGCCTTAAGGAAATAACTATTTGGCTATTACTATAATAGTTCAGGAATAAATCTGATGTATTTTCGGGAACTTTCGAGTATTCATCGATTGCTTTTTGATATTGTTTGTCTTCAAAATAGAGATCACCAAGACTTACCTGTGCATTTGCTATCACCTCATCATCACTCGATATGGAAACCACATTTTCATATTCTGTAATCGACTGAGGATACTGTTTCATCTGGCGATAAATTGAACCGAGTAATAAGTGGACTTGGACCTCTATAGATTTGTCGTCTTTCAATTTTGATGTAGCAATTGTTTCCTTCCCTAGAGCAATACTCTCCTCGAGTTTATTTAGTTTTTCTTCAGCTCTTTCTAACCATAGTTGTGCTTCTAAAGCTAAAGAACTTGTTGGATATTGTGCCAACAGTTCTGCAAATTTTCTTTCTGCTTTTAGATACTCCGACTGATAATAGAAAGATTTTCCGATAAGAAATAAAGCATCATCAACCAATGTGCTTGTCGAATGAAATGCAAGTATATTAGAGCACTTATCAATAACCTGAGTAAATTTTTGCTTTGCTGATGCCGGAATTTGATTTTGTTGATTTCCTGCCGTTGTTTTACCACGCGCTAAACGTGCAGCAGTAATGACCTCGTCTTCAGCTTCGTTAAAAATTCGATTAGCATTATAATAGCTATTGAAATACGTTACAGTATTTTCATATCCTTGTGAAATCGCATTACCTATTGGAGAAAGGATAGAACAACCTGAACAACAAACAGATGCGAGGACTATGAGGCAAGCCAGGTAAGTTTGAACGAAGTGTGATTTACTCATTTTTATTATCTAATATATAAAATGATGAACTGTGTATCAAGATGCACTTACCATCACTGACACAACTGGTTAAACATCAGTTCTTATCATTTGGCAACATATCTTTTCTGTTCAATTTGAAAAATAATAACAATGAGTCATTCAATTTTTAAAAATATTATTATTCTCCCAAATCTCCATTTTGTGGTCGGAGTATTAATTCTTCAATCATCGAGGAAGGTTGTTGACATGAGACTTGGTAGATTGTTGACGCAACGTCGTTCGGAGCTAGCATTTGCGAGTTATATTTTTCAAGCTGCCGCGGATGCCACATTGGAGTAGCAACTGCCCCAGGATAAATATTTACGATTTTAATTCCTAAATGACGAACCTCGGCACGAACTACATTCATCATTGCATCTGCGCCAGCTTTCGATGCTGTATAAATCGCTGATCTTTTAAATATTTTTTTTACAACAAATGATAAGATATTTAAAACAATACCAAATCGTTGTTGAGCCATCGCAGGAAGAATTGATTTAGTTGTGAGAAATATTCCGCGTAGATTAGTATTAATAACATCCTCATATTCCTGCAAAGAAGTCGAGAGAAAATCGTTGAAGCAGGTAATTCCAGCATTATTGATTAGTATATCGACAGTTCCATATTTCGCGAGAATTCGCTTCGCAGTACTCGATACCGCTTCGTCATTCCGGACATCACACAAATCGATATCAACATTTAAAAGCAGAGAATTTAGGTGTTCGCTTAATTTATTTAATTTTGATTCATCTCGTGCAGAAGCAATAACATTATCACCGTGAGCCGCAAATTGCTCTACCAATGAAAAACCGATGCCAGAACTTGCACCAGTAATCCAGATATTTCGCTTCTTCCGAACTTCCGAGTCCATTACTATTTTCTATTGATGAGTGTGAGAAATTCCACTCGAGTTTTCTCATCGTTTCGAAACGCACCAAGCATCGCACTGGTCATAGCGACAGAATTTAACTTCTCAACACCACGCATAATCATGCATAGATGCTGAGCTTCCATGACTACAGCCACTCCTAACGGTTTAAGATGTTGATAAAGTGTTTCGGCAATTTGCTGCGTCAATCTTTCTTGAACTTGCAAACGACGTGCAAACACCTCTACAATACGTGGAATTTTACTTAATCCAACAATTCGTCCATTTGGAATATACGCAACATGGCATTTGCCAAAAAACGGGATAAGATGATGTTCACACAAGGAAAAGAAATCGATATCTTTTACAATTACCATTTCGCTATATTTTTCTTCAAACACAGCTCCATTGATAACTTTACTAACGTCTAACTTATAACCTTTGGTTAAAAAATCGTACATCCGCGACACACGTTTCGGTGTCTTCAATAAACCTTCACGCGATGAATCTTCACCAAGTTCTTCCAGAAAATTCTTTATGATCATTTCTTTTTTATCTTCGTGTTCATCAGCCATTTCTAACCTCTATATTCAATCATATTATTTTCAGTTTCATGAAGACGGATGGAATACAATTTAAAACCTTTGCATTTCGGTCTCAATATATTCCAAAAAATCCGAACAATATTTTCACATGTTGGCACAATACCTTTTAAAAACTCAACGTCAAAGTTAAGATGTTTATGATCGACCTTTTCAATGATTTCACTACGTATAAGATGTTTTAGCGACTTCAAGTCGACGACATATCCTGTAGCTTTATTTACCCTACCAGTTACAGTAACTTCGAGAATGTAATTATGGCCGTGACCATTTGTATTCGCGCATTTATCATATAATTCATGATTTTTTTCTTCTGACAACTTAGGATTCCAAAGACGATGAGCAGCACTGAACACTTCTCTCCGTGTAACATACATCTTTGGCATTACTCACGCCCCATCTTATCAATTACTGCGATAACATCATTTACGTGGCCATCCACTTTTACCTTATGATAAATGTGACGGATTTTTCCCAGCTCGTCTATAACAAACGTTGTCCGTTCAATGCCGAAGAACTTCTTTCCATACATCGATTTTTCTTTCCAGACACCATACGAATGAACAACATTTTTATTTTCATCGCTGAGTAGTGAAAATTTTAAAGAGTACTTTTCGACAAATTTTTGATGCGATAAAATATTATCTACACTCACACCTATAACTATTGTCTTCTTCTTCTCAAAAACAATCAGATTTTCATTAAATGAACAAGCCTCTTTTGTACATCCCGATGTATTATCCTTTGGATAGAAATAGAGAATTACTTTTCTACCTCTGAATTTTTTTAATTGAATAACACTTCCATCGGTAGTAGGTAATCTAAAATCTGGCGCTGTTTGTCCAACCTTAAGCATATTTTTACCTTACATGCAGAATATGAATATTCTTTTTGAAATTCAAAGAGAAACAATAAGTCTTCATTTTTTAAGGATTTCGGTTATTGCTGAATAATCAGGCTCAACAGCAGGATTTTCTGAAATCCAAGAATATTTCACAATCCCTTTTGCATCAATCACAAACACCGAGCGCTTTGCCACACTATACCCAGCCATTCCTGCAAAGTTCTCGTGGAGACCTCCGTATTGTTTGCTAACTTGTCGGGAATAATCGCTCAGGAGAGGAAACTAAAGGTTGTTCTGAATAGCAAATGCTTTATTTGCAAATGGTGCATCGACACTAATTCCGACAACCTGAGCGTTGAGCAAATTAAAATTAGCTAATGAATCGCGTAAAGCACACATCTCTTTTGTGCAAACACCTGTAAATGCACCTGGATAAAATGCGAGTACAACATTCTTCCCAAGAAATTCAGATAAAGAGCGAGGCCGTTTTTCTGTATCGAGGAGCGTAAAATTTGGAGCTGTGTTACCATCTAATGAATGCATTATCATTTCCTTTATATTATTTATTAATTCAAAGAATAGAACATTTATTGATCGCAGAAGGTTTCGTGAGTTTATTTTTGAATTACTTTCACTTTTCTGTATATTGACACATTAAACCGATTCTTGGAAGGGTGCGAGAGTGGTTGAATCGGCCGGTCTCGAAAACCGGAATCCTGCTTGTCGGGATCGAGGGTTCGAATCCCTCCCCTTCCGCGAAAAATTCTATTTATCTATTTTTTTGTTGAATCCTTTACGTTGCATTGCCCCCCATTCTTTTTTCCCACGCGCATAGTCATAGAAAGCTTTAGTCCGCCACCAAGCAGTGAGTTGTCTGTAACCAAAATTTTCTATTACACCCATTGCCAATAGTAATGCAAGATGTTTAGGATTTGGATAGCGTCTAAAAGAAATTTCTTCAAGTAAAACGCTACACACTGAAAACATTACTCCGTAAAAAAGTGAAACAATAAAAAAAAGACCGACCAAATAGATGTGAAGTGTGCCAAATATCAACATCAAGGCGGCAGTAATATAACCAGTGAACTCAATTAATGGAGCTAATAATTCTATGAAAAAGAAATAAGGCATTGCTGCAAGTCCGATGACACCATAGTTCTTGTTAAGAAGCATTTTCCTATGAATGATTATTACGTCTAACAATCCACGATGCCAACGATTTCTCTGACGTGAAAGTACTTGAAGCGACTCAGGAACCTCTGTCCAACACACCGGATCAGGAACAAAAACTATCTTATAAGGTTCTTTCTTTTCCAGCTTTATCCGATGCATGCGAGCAACTAGTTCCATATCCTCACCAACTGTATCCGACCGATAGCCACCTACTTCGATGACAGCTGATTTTTTGAACATCCCAAACGCACCGGATATAATAAGCAATCCGTTGACACCTTGCCATCCCATACGACCAGAAAGGAATGCTCTGAAATATTCTATCACTTGAAAGAGGGGTAACAGTCTATGAGATAAACCAACTTTTACAACACGTCCATTTACTATCTCACACCCATTCGCAATCCTTATTATTCCACCGCTGGCAATAACCGAAGAATCTTCAAGAAATGGTTTCATTACTTTTTGAAGAGCATCTTCTTCGAGTAAAGAATCAGCATCCATGGCACATACATATTCGTACCGAGAAACATTAATACCAACATTCAATGCATCTGCTTTACCACCATTTACTTTGTCTACAATAATAAGATTCTTATAGACAGCTTTTTTGGATTTGTAAATTCCACGCACTGGTTTTGCACTTATGATAGGAATATAGATTTGTTTAGAACGGTAAAGGTCAAATTCCTGTATCAGGACATCTAGAGTTCCATCTTTAGATCCATCATTAATCACAAGAACTTCGTATTTACCATAATTCAATTTTAAAAGGCTCTTTACACTCTCAACAACAGTCTTTTCCTCGTTATATGCGGGGGCCAATAAAGTGACCGGTGGAGTTAACTCCGATTTTACCATCAATCCGTAATCGCTAAACAAATTTTGTCGCATGTAAAACATGATCTTCCGATAAGAAAGTATCATAAGCATCGTATAGACAACATTCATCGCAACAAAGAAAAATACGACATAGAAAAGGTATACCTGCAATAAAATCGAGAATATTAGAGCAAACATTTTCTAAACCTGCTCCACCCTGAATTGATATTCTTCTAGAACCTGTTCAACTACTGCACGCAGAAGAAATTTATTATTCTGTGCAAGTGCATTTAATTCTTCGACACCGCTTTTTCCCGTCGATGCGATAGCACGTGCTGAAAAAATTTTTTCGTTACCTCCATTTTGTTTCATTCGTTCGATAAGAATTGGTATAGCACTATACGCACCAACTCTTTCCAGTGCTTCCATAGATTTGAGTCGAACCTCAGAATGCGCATGATCTAAATTTGACAGGAGAATAGTTTCCGCTCGACCATCTCCTAATCTCCCAAGTGCTTCGATCGCTTTCATTCGTATAGTAACATCTTGACAATTTTCTACAATTTTCCTCAATGGTTCTACAGCACTTATAAATCCAATTTCTGCCAGCATTTCTATGCAAAAGAGAACAACAGATTGACTATCGTTCTGCAATCCTTCAATTAGATAAGGAATTGTAGTTTCTTTATATTCCTTTATAACTGTAGAGAGCTCAACTGCTGTCCATAATGATAATTCCTTGCTAACGCGGAAAATTGTTTTGAAAGCTTCAACTCCGACTAAGCGAATGAGTGATACCATTGACTGTAGCCTAACATCTGGGTGAACATCTTCAAGACAGGCGGTTATTGCAGTAATAGCTCTCCGCGCCTTCAACAAACCTGCATCACGAGCAGCTTGTGCTCGGATCCACCAGCGACGATCGGAAAGCAATTTTATTTGTTCATCGACGAAACCAAATGAATAAAAGAAATATACAAGGCGATCCGAAATTTCCCCGCGAACATCTTTAGCAAAATCAATGAGAACAGACCGTAATATTTCCCGTTCGATCTTACATTTTAATTGAGACATTTCTCTAAGTCTATTTTTAATCGGTTGAATGATTATTTCATATTGATTAAAAATAGCACTCGTACGTGCATCAGGAGAGAGCGGAAGTACATTTTGCAAGAGAAGCTCAGCAATAAGATCTGAATAAAAAGAGTAAAGGTGCTGGCGTTTCCGAATTGTTTGCGCGTGGATTGCTTTATGAATTACCAAGCCTAACGATGCAACTACTGCAAAAAATGTAGCTCCGATAGCTAGTGCAATAAAAATGAGTAGTTTAATATCCATGTTAGAAATTGAGTGGTCTTGAAGCAAGAATAATTAGGAGTCTATTCCTACTCACAATTAGATATAATTCTCTTTTGAAGAATAATAAAAGAATATCATCACGACCGTGTGTGATGTAGTAAGGCTTTTTTGACACGCGCCGCCAATTCATTCGGACTAAATGGTTTCGTTATGTAATCTTCCGCACCCATTTCTAGTCCTCGTAGGATCTCAATCTCCTTGCTTTGTGCGGTAACTAAAAGAACCGGAATTTTCTTTGTCGCTTCGTCTTGTTTTAACGCTGAAAGCACTTCAAAGCCAGTCATCAAAGGCATCATAATATCGAGAAGTACTAATGTCGGTTTAATTTCTCTAATTCTTCTTAATGCTTCTGCGCCATCTTCCACAGTGATTACTTCATAACCACAATTTTCCAATTTGTATGTAATGAGTTTACGTACATGCAATTGGTCTTCAGCAACAAGTATTGTTTGATTCGCCATTTTGCGTAAATCAAAGTGTAGGAGATCTATTTGAAAATAAGTTACAGAAAGAAGTGAATCAAATCAATGCGTTGCTTTTCCATCAATCTTTTCCTAATATGGATAAAATTTTGTTAGACGGAAAGGTGCAGGAGTGGTTGAACTGGCACGCCTGGAGAGCGTGTTAATGCCTAAAGCGTTACGAGGGTTCGAATCCCTCCCTTTCCGCTCAAAAACCGTATATCATATTGATTCGGATAACAATAGATTCTCTCTTTAGCTTTTCCTAAAACAACCTTTAACTTTCATAGTCTATAAAATATTCGCTTCTGTACTTAGCTTCAATAATGCAATTTATGAATGATCGACCCTCGGACAGCATTTCAATTATCATCACCATCATATTTACTCTCCTCTTCTCAAATTTTGCGTATGCCGATGATGGATATTCTCTATGGCTGAACTATAAAAAGATAGGAAATCAGAAAAAAATCGAAGAATATAGAAACATACTCTCAGCTATTTTTTTCCCAGGTACATCAAAAACTTGCGATATTGCCCAGAAAGAATTAAAAACTGGACTGGAGACGATGCTCAATAAAGAAATTTCCTTTAAGAAGAATGAGAAGGAATGTAATCTAATCATCAGCACTCCATTAAACTCCGCATTAGCAAGAACTCTAAAAATTGCAACTCAATTGAGAGTTCTTGGTAGAGAAGGATTTCTACTGAAATCTATACATCAAGGAAATAAGTCTACAATTATTCTAACAGCTAATAATGATATTGGAATTCTCTATGGAACGTTTCATCTTTTAAGACTCGTTCAGACGCAGCAAGAACTTACTGGTTTAGATGTTAAGTCAAAACCAAAAATTCAATTCCGATTGCTAAACCATTGGGACAATCTGAATGGAACGGTAGAACGCGGATATGCTGGAAATTCTTTATGGAAATGGAATGAATTACCTGATTCAATTGACAGTAGATATCGAGATTACGCTCGAGTAAATGCATCACTAGGAATTAATGGCGCAGTATTAAATAATGTGAATGCAAATCCATCAATTTTAAAATTAGATTATTTGAAGAAAATTGCGAAAATCGCAGATGTATTTCGTCCATTTGGAATCCACGTTTTTCTCTCCGTGAATTTTTCGTCACCACTATCCAGCCAATTCGAATTTGAAAAAAATCGTAGAGGTGGTATAGGAGATTTATCCACATCAGATCCTTTGATTCCAGAAGTCCGGCAATGGTGGAAAAACAAAGTGAAAGAGATTTATCAGATTATTCCTGATTTTGGCGGTTTTCTCGTAAAGGCAAATTCAGAAGGAATGCCATGACCGCAAGAATATAAACGGACTCATGCAGATGGTGCCAATATGCTTGCAGACGCTCTTGAACCCTATAAGGGAATCGTGATGTGGCGTGCGTTTGTATATGAACCCGAAATAGATACCGATAGAGTGAAACGAGCATATAAAGAGTTTGCACCTCTCGATGGTCAATTTTCACAAAATGTTTTTATTCAAGCTAAGAATGGTCCACTTGATTTTCAACCTCGAGAACCAATTCAACCACTTTTCGGATCAATGCCTAAAACACCATTGATGCTTGAGCTTCAAATTACACAAGAATATCTGGGACATTCTACTCATCTTGTTTATCTCGCTCCTATGTGGAAGGAATATTTTGAATTCGATACTTATGTAAAAGGAAGAGGATCTCCTCTGAGTTCAGTAATAGATGGAACATTACACCAATATAAAATGACTGGAATTGCCGGCGTTACGAATATTGGCGATGACCGAAACTGGTGTGGTCATACATTTGCACAGGCAAATTGGTATGCGTTTGGACGACTTGCTTGGGATCATTCCCTAAGCGCCGAACAAATTGCCCGCGAATGGATTGCTATGACATTGAGTTCCGATTCAAGCACCATAAGTTCAATACAATCAATGATGTTAGGTTCATGGGAAGCTTGCATCAATTACATGACTCCACTAGGTTTACATCATATCATGCAACCTGATTTTCATTATGGTCCTGGACCTGATCATGCAATTGGGAGAGAAGATTGGCGATCAACATACTATCATCGTGCAGATAGTTTTGGTTTAGGATTTAACAGGAGTTCTTCTGGAAGCAAAGCAGTTGGACAATATTTCTTACCAGTCCGAAAAACGTTTAATAATATTTCTGCATGTCCCGAAAAATATCTTTTATGGTTTCATCATATTGGATGGAATAAAAAATTACAATCAGGACATACGTTATGGGAAGAATTATGTATAAGATATTATTCAGGAACAAACTTTGTAGATACAATGATTAGTACTTGGAAGTCTGTAGAACCGTCTATCGATTCTGAAATATTTTTACACGTTCAGGAAAAACTCCAACAGCAAAAAAAAGATGCAATAATATGGCGAGATACATGCCTTCATTATTTTCAAAAGTTTAACAATCAACCTATCTTTCGTTTACCCTAATTTGGAAACATTAATATTGGAAGGAAGGAGTAATTTATGAGATATATAATAACACTCAGCAGTGTATGTCTATTAGTCGTATTAGTGGGTGTAATGATTATTGACAATCCGACTTCACCAGCAATGAAGGATGAATTCAAAGATAAATTTCTTCTTGGAGCGGCAGTCAATAACGAAGTAGTTAACGGGAAGGATCAAAAAGCAGTAGCGATTGTTCAGCAGCATTTCAACACAATCACAGCAGAAGACGAGATGAAATGGGAGCGAATACATCCAAAACTTGATGAGTATACTTTCAAAAATGCCGATAGGTTCGTCGAGTTCGGTCAGAAAAACAATATGTTCATAATAGGACATACACTTATATGGCAGAGTCAAATACCAGAATGGGCATTTTATGATCAATCAAAAAAGCTTATTGGCCGCGAAGCAATGCTCGCTCGGATGAAGGATCATATTTATACAGTGGTGGGTCGCTATAAAGGGAAAGTCCATGGATGGGATGTTGTTAATGAAGCTCTTAGCGATGAAGGACCTTTGAATAAGTCGAAATGGCTAGAAACAATCGGTGAAGATTTTATTGCCAAGGCATTCGAATATGCTCATGATGCTGATCCGTCCGCTGAATTATATTACAATGATTATTCTCTTGACAAACCATCCAAACGTGATGCAACCGTTCGATTAGTAAAAGATTTACAATCGAAAGGACTTCGAATCGATGGTGTTGGAATTCAAGGACATTGGGGAATCGACTATCCATTAGAAGAAGAATTTGACGCTTTTGTTAATGCAATCTCTGCATTAAAAATAAAAGTGATGGTTACAGAATTGGATGTAGATATTCTTCCTCCTGCATTCAATTATTTTGGTGCTGATATCAATAAACAAGCCGAATTACGAAAAGAGCTCAATCCGTACGCCGAAAGCTTACCTGATTCTGCTCAAGTAAAACTAACGAAGCGATACAATGAAATTTTCTCAATGCTCCTAAAGCATACCGGAAAAATCAGTCGTGTAACTTTTTGGGGTGTATACGATGGGACTTCGTGGTTAAACAATTGGCCAATTCTAGGTCGAACTAGCTATCCCCTTCTATTTGACAGAAACTATCAACCAAAACCAGCATTTTACTCTGTTCTGAAAACTGTTAAAGGAAAGAAATAACCTCATTTGAAGGATTGATTAGCTCTCTGGATAAATTCAAAAGGAATCCAGAGAGCTTTTTTATGCTTTAAAAACATTTAATAGAAGTGAAAATACAAATCGAAGTAAAAAAGAAATACGATCAAAATCCTTACACTACCTATTAACTTTTTTGAAGCATATCGCGAACCATATCGGTAATACGACGAAAATCGATCTTACCACTACCCATTTTTGGAAGTTCATCTATAACAACAAAATGTTTTGGTAATGCGATATTTGGTAACTCCTCAGCCATTTTTTTCAGAATAGTCTTATCATCGATCTTTTGTGTCACAGCTGCAACAATCTTTGCTCCTCGCACTGCATCAGGTACTTCTACAACACAGCAAGTAACACCTTCAGGCAAAAGATGTTCCAAAACATTTTCAACTCTGATTAATGAAACCATTTCGCCACCAATTTTCATAAATCTTTTTAACCGCCCGACATGCCATAGATATCCATCTGCATCCTGATATCCCATATCACCGGTATCGTACCATCCATGGCGAATACTAAGAGTTGTCGCTTCAAAATCGTCAAAATATCCTTTCATGACGCTATCGCCTTTTACGAGGATCTTTCCAATCTCTCCTACTCCGCATTCTTCACCGGTCTCATAATTTTCAATTCGTACTTTCACATTTGGTAAAGGTAATCCAACGCTCCCAGGACGATTTGTTGTTGGAGTATTGACACTGATTGCTGGACTCGTTTCGGTGCAACCATACCCTTCCAGAAGGTGGATATTATGTTTATTGAGAAATTCTTGTCGGAGTGCATCGGGAGTTTTATCTGCCCCTGCCAGCATGATACGACAACTAGCAAAGTCACCTGGTTCAGATTTCCTAACATAGCCCCACATAAAAATTGGTGTTCCCACAACGAATGTAATTTTTTCTTCACGAACGATATTGCAGATATTTTTGAAGTCAAGAGGATTCGCATATGTAACTATCGTCATTCCATAATATAATGGTAGCCAAAGGTTTGCAGTCTGACCAAAAACATGGAAATAAGGCAAGTTTGCCAAGAAAATATCATCAGATGAAAAATCGTATACTTTAATCAATCCATCAATGTTTGAAGAGATATTCTTATGTGTGAGCTGGACTGCTTTGGGATCCTTTTCGCTTCCACTTGTAAACAAGATAATAGCATTATCATCTTCATGACCCTGATGAATTTTCGCCAAGAGTCTTTCTATAGGCAATTTTGTCCAGAGCGCCGCTTTAATTTTATCGAGAATGGAAATATTACTCATAATATCTTCTATGAATATCATTCCAGGAACACGTGGACAATTAATTTTTTCAAGTAATGCTTTGGAAGTAATGATGGTTTTGAAAGCACATTTCTTTTGTGCGTATTCACAATTTTGAGCAGCACCAGTGGAATAGTTAATCATCACCGGTGTACGTCCGCTCATAAGTGTTGCGAGAATCGAAAGCGCAGAACCAGCGGATGTCGGTATCATAATACCGAGGAAGCCTTTTTCATACTTCTGAAATTTATCCGCAAGAATTAATGAAGCTATTAATGCCCTCCCATATGTCACTCGTCTATCTGTGGTGCGATCAATTATCGCTAGTTTATTTTCAAATTGTTTAGCGATGCGGACAAAATGGTGATGGAGAAGCATAATTACTCCTTTAAATATTTAGATGGAAATTTCTTTTAATATTCCTTGACCTCGTGATGCTCTAAAGTTTTTAATGAACTCGGAGCAATCTCGGTTCAAGATAGAAGAGTTTGAGTAGAACGGCAAGATTTTTTTTCGGAATTAAATTGTAATAAAAAATCCCCGACGCACTACCAGACGTCGGGGATTAGGGAGGCTAACTATGTGCCGCCATTTAGGAGGGAGCGGCACTGCATAAATTTAGAAAACCAAATTGACTTTGTCAAATTAATTCTAACATTTTATTTTCGAAAAGGCCTCAATATGGCTAAGAAATAAAGAATCGTAAGTAAAGTACCAAGTGCAGAAACGCTGAATGGTACAGCTGGTGAAAATGTGTACCAAAGAAAGCCTGCAAAACTACTTGCAAAAAAAGCAAACACACTTTGAAAACCAGTATAAAATCCGATAGCTGTTGCAATTTCGTCCTTTTTGACAATATTAGAAATCAAAGCTTTTGATATTCCCTCAGTGCTCGCCGCGTAAATTCCATAAAGCAAAAAGAGTCCTAAGAAACCCAATAAACTAGTTGTAAAAATTACTCCGAAATACACGATAGCAAATAGCAATAATCCAAATATTAATGTCGCCTTCAATCCAATTGCATCACCCAGAGCACCCATTGGATATGATGCAAGTGCATATATGAGATTATAAAAAATGTATATACCAATAACTTGTAGATCACTTGCTCCTTGAGTACGAACCATAAGAAGTAGTAACACGTCAGAGCTGTTCATGCAAGTGAAAAATATTAATCCTATAGTGAGCAACCGAAATTCTCGTGGAGCAATTTTCCAATATCGAAGGAAAGCGAATATACCTGTACTTTTTACAGATTTATCCCTCATCGGTATGTTTGATTTATTTTCTTCTTTAATAGCTAAGGTTAAAAATATTGCAAACAGGCCTGGAAAAAATGCTAACAAAAAGAGGATTCGATATTGTTCTGGATATAGTGACAAGAAAGCAAGTGCTAAAGTAGGACCAACCGCTGCTCCGATAGTATCAAATGCGCGGTGAAAACCAAATACTCGTCCTTTAAACTTGGGAGTAGTTTCTGCGGATAACATTGCATCACGAGCACCGGTACGAATTCCTTTACCGATACGATCAAGAGTCCGTGCACCAAAAATCCAGATAGGGAATGTAAGAATTGCCATCATAGGTTTTGAGATAGCACTTAAGGAATACCCTAATTGGATAAAAGGTTTTTGCCTGCCAAATTTATCAGAAAGATGGCCGAAGTAACCTTTACTAAAACCAGCAGTTGCTTCAGCAATTCCTTCCAATATGCCAATGAGTACAACTGAAAAACCTATACTCGTCAAATACATTGGCATTACCGGATATAGCATCTCGCTGGCGATATCTGTAAAAAGACTCACAAGCGAGAGTAACAAAATTGTTCGTGTAACAAATTTTACTTTCATACCACTATCGATTAAATATACTCATGGATCTTACTTCTTACAATATTTATATCTCATATTTTCTGATAATGATAGATACCTTTTAATAATTTTGGTATTTGTGTTTTTCAAAAAAAATCATATCATATAATATTCAAGATTAACAAAATTACTTTTGGGAGCTTCCATGAAGACTCTGCAGAGTATACTACTTTTGTGCTTATTAATCGCTCTTGCTCTTACTCAAGTACAAACATCTATTCAACCTAATCTTTTTCAACGCAAGGTTGATCCGGGAACTATTCTCTTTCTATTTCAAAACAAAATTTTTAAATCGTTAAACACGAAATTACAGGAATGGCAAAACTCCTTTGAGGAAGACTTCACACAAGAATCGAATGTATATGATGCATTCGAAGTTTTCGAGTCTTCTGATCCATTATATGAGGCAATCCTTACTAGTTGGATTGGAAAATTTGGAACAACCTATCCACCTTATGTTGCTAGGGCAATATACTACTACCAACGTGCATGGGATGCTAGAGGTCATAAGTGGGCAAGTGAAACCACTGAAGATCAATTTCAGGAAATGAGGCGATTTTTTACGTTGGCCTTGGAAGATATTAAATCGGCTCTTTCCATTAATCCAAAACTTGATATTTGTTATGACAAGATGATAAACATAGGAATGGCTATTGGTGATGATGTACTCAAGAAGAATGCCCTATCAATCGCTTTAAAATATAATCCTTATGGCTATAAAGTCCGAGCAACTTTTCTATATTCGCTTACACCACGCTGGGGAGGATCATATCAGGAAATGGAAGAATTTGTAGAAGAATCTGAAAGATATGTCTTAACAAATCCTGAATTAAAAACACTGCGTGGTCAAATATTCGCTGATAAGGCTCATGTATGTTCCAGCGAAGAAGACTACGGACGAGCTGTTCAATTATATACAGAAGCAATAAAACATAGAAAATCTGCAAATTACTATGCTGATCGTGGGGACTGTTATTATAATCTGGATTACTACAAACAAGCGTTAGACGACTACGAGACAGCACTTAAAATCAAACCAAACACACCGAACTTTTTGCGAAAAAAATCCAATGCCCTTTATTGTCTTAAGAAATTTAGTGAAGCCCAGGATGCTCTTGAAAAAGCAGCAAAGCTTGATCCAAACAGTAAGTGGATCAAAAAAGGAAAAGAATTTTTAGAAAGTGACGGAGCTAAGGTTTATAACCATTCGAGTAAGGGAATCGAATATTTTCGAGCACAACGATATCAAGATGCGATCACTGAATTTACGGAAGCACTTCTCCTGCAAGGAGACTCACCAGATCATTACTATAACCGTGCCCTGTGTTACCATAAATTGGGCAGGTATGAAGAAGCACTTAAAGACTATAAAGAAGTAATCATCCGTCGACGTGATGATCTCAATACTTACAAAGCTATCGTATGGATAGAATATCATCTTGGTAAATATGATGATGCGTTAACCACTTCAAGCACCATTATTAAGTTAGATCCGAATGAAGGAGAAGCCTACTACAATCGTGCACTTATATACATTGCGAAAGGAAGAGAGAACGATGCATATACTGATGCACGCCGTGCTTGTGATTTAGGTTGCCAACAAGCCTGTCCTCTCGCTGAACGACTCCGATAATTCTTGACCAGATTTCAGAGAAACATATCTACGAGTGGATTGCAATCGAAAGTTTATATATTTTTAGCAATCTTAGTTTGCTGAAATATTATTTCAAAGAAAGGTAGTGTATGAGTATTGAATCCATTGTCCGAGGTGTAGTTGGTATCATTGTTCTCATTGGAACCGCTTTTATTTTTTCGAATAACAAGCGTCAAATAAACTGGCGACTTGTAGCAAGCGGCCTCGGGATTCAACTCGTATTTGCAGTCTTCATTATACACCACGAACTTTTGCGTTCACTTTTTTTCCCACTGGGCTGGCCAAAAGATGTGATAGATTGGCTTGGTTCTGCCGCTATCAGTTTACTTGGATTTACAACAAAAGGTTCTGAATTTGTATTTGGTAAACTCGCAATAAATTCTGGAATTGATAGCATTGGTTTCTTTTTTGCATTTCAAGTCCTTCCGACAATCATCTTTGTTTCTTGTCTGACTTCCATATTGTATTACCTTGGAATACTTCAAATTATAGTAAAAGGAATGGCCTGGGTAATGGCAAAACTTATGGGCACTAGTGGTGCCGAGTCTTTATCAAATACAGCTAACATATTTGTCGGACAAACAGAGGCACCACTGCTTATACGACCATATATTGCTAAAATGACAAATTCTGAAATTCTAACAATCATGGTGGGAGGTATGGCAACGATTGCCGGTGGAGTCATGATGAGCTACATTCAGATGCTTGGTCAATCGTTTGCTGATGCCAATAATCTCCCACTTCATCAAGCACAATTAAAATTTGCAATCCAGCTGCTTGCTGCCAGTACAATGGCAGCTCCAGCGTCTTTGGCAATCTCAAAAATACTTTTCCCCGAAACAAGTGTCCCGGAAACTAAAGGAACTGTCCGGCTAAAAGTCGAAAAAAATGCTTCGAACGTGATCGAAGCTGCGGCCACTGGTGCTGCTGATGGACTGCAGCTTGCTTTGAATGTCGCCGGAATGTTACTCGCATTTATAGCATTGATCGCACTCCTCAATTATTTGCTTCTCTCACTGGGAAATTTTGGAGGCATTAATGCGTTTCTAATCGAAAATTATGGACAGCCACTTTCAATGCAGTTAATCTTTGGTATAATTCTTCAATATCTAGCTATCGCTATCGGTGTACCTAATGCCGATGCACTGCGTTTTGGAAGCCTCATTGGCACAAAAGTAGTATTAAATGAATTCGTTGCTTATCTAGACCTTGCATCCATTTTAAAATCACATCTGATGTCTGAAAAAGGAATATTGATGGCTACTTATGCTCTTTGCGGATTCGCAAATTTTTCATCAATCGCTATCCAAATCGGTGGAATTGGACCTCTCGCACCAGAGAGGAAAAAAGATATTTCTGCTCTGGGATTACGAGCAGTACTTGGCGGCTCTCTCTCGACTCTTATGACCGCAACAATTGCAGGAATTTTCATCGGTTAAACAACTGTCCTATGCTTACAATTCGATCTATTTATATTTGGTTTTCTACTAGTATATTAATTTTAATTTGGTTCGTGCTCATGCTTCTCAGCTATCTTTTCGATCGAGGACCTGTATATTATCGAACTGGATTTCTTTTCCGTAAGCTCGGAAAAATTCTCACCAACATTAATCCAACTTGGAAACTTTATATCACGGGTGAGAAAATTACAGATCCGCGACGCCCCTATGTTGTCGTCTGCAATCATCAATCGCTTGCCGACATCCCGCTTATCAGTAATCTTCCTTGGGAAATGAAATGGATGGGAAAGGAAGAGTTATTTAAAATTCCCATAATCGGATGGATGATGCATCTTTCTGCTGATATATCGGTCGATCGGCATAATGCACGAAGTGGCGCTTTAGCACTATTGAGAGCATTACACATGCTCGAACAAAAATGTTCCATAATGATATTTCCCGAAGGAACCCGTTCTGTAGACGGGCGTGTACACCAATTTACCGATGGCGCATTTCATCTTGCCTTAAAAGCAAAAGTACCTATACTTCCACTTGCTCTCGATGGCTCAATTAATTGTATTCCAAAAAACAACTGGAAATTCGGTGAGCCATCAGAAATTTTTCTAAAAGTCCTACCACCGATTGAGACATCAAATAAGACAATGGGAGAATTACCGGCTCTCCGAGAAACAGTACGAAATGCTATAATGAAACAAGTTGCCGAGTGGCGTTCCGTCCCAATTGAAGAAGTGGACGGGTCTGTAAAACTCAGCTCGGCGTAAAGTAGTTAGTGAAAAAAAAGCGATACTACAATTTCTCGAGAATGTAGTTTGTCATCATTTCAAAAAGGTGGTATCGTGTATTTCCACCTCCAATTCCATGGTTCTTATTAGGATAAAACATGGTTCGAAATTGTTTCCCCGCCTTTTCAAGTGCATTTACTAGCTGAATGGAATTTTGCCAATGCACATTATCATCAGTTGTACCATGGATGATTAGGAGATTGCCTTTTAATTTTTCTACATAAGTCAAAGCTGAGCTTTCTTTATATCCGGCTGGATTTTCATTCGGTAATCCCATATATCGTTCGGTATAAACATTATCATATAACGACCAATCTGTAACCGGTGCAACAGCAATTGCAGATTTAAAATAGTCTGCACCACGAAGAATCGCTGAAACCGCTATATATCCACCATAGCTCCATCCCCAAATACCAATTCGTGATGTATCGATATAAGTAAGCGTAGATAAATATTTTACAGCCTCAGTCTGATCATTTACTTCCCATTTTCCTAGTTGTCGATATACAATCTCTTTAAAAGCTTTTCCTCTACCGCCTGTTCCTCTTCCATCAACACTCACTACGATATATCCTTTTTGAGCTAACAATTGATACCATAAATGAGTCTGTCCACCCCACGAATTTGTAACTGTCTGAGAACCAGGCCCTCCATACACATCAAAGAGTACAGGATATTTCTTCTTCGAATTGAAATTAGTTGGCTTTATCATTGAAGCATGAAGTATAACGGTATCGCTCGTTGTAAATGTAAAAAATTCCACCGGGCTAAAAGTATAATACTTAAGAGCGGGAATATTATTGTCTTCTAACTTCCTCTCATATTTTTTTTCTATATCACCAAACTCAATTTTAGCTGGAGTGTTTGCGTCAGAATAGTAATCCAAGAAGAACCTGTTATTGGACGAGAGATTGACCGAATGATTGTAATTATCTTGCGTAACCTGCTGTATTGTATTCCCATCAAACGTTACGCTATACATTTGTTTTTCCAACAGAGTTTTCATCCTGGCAGTAAAGAAAATTAATCCTTTAGAATCATCAACGCCTACAATATTATCTACATCCCATTTTCCTTTTGTTACCTGATTGATCAATTTACCATTCAGATCATGTCGGTAAATGTGTGCATATCCATCCTTTTCGGAAATTCTCAGCATTTGACCTTTAGATGGAATAAATCGGATATCATAATCTTCGGAAATCCAGGTTTGTTCTTCTTCCGACAAAATAATTCGCGTTTCGCCAGATTGAATATTTCCTAATAATAATTCCATCTTGTTTTGCCGACGATTAAGTCGATAAATTATGAGGGAATTTCCATCGGGTGTCCAGAATATACGGGGAATGTAAATATCTTTTTCTGGTCCAAGGTCCATCCATATAGTTGATTTTGTTTTAAGCGAAATAACACCAATTTTGACCAGCGAATTCGAATCTCCTGCTTTTGGATATCGCATGGTAATAGCATCACAATGCGATGTCATATAATCGATCATATTGAATTCCGGAATCTGACTTTCATCAAGTCTCCAGTATGCGATACTTTTTCCGTCAGGTGACCATCTCCAACCATCCGAAATACTGAATTCTTCTTCGTATACCCAATCGAACTTACCATTAATGATATGCAATGATCCATCATTTGTTAATTGTGTTTCTACTCCACTTGCCAAATCAATAATATATAAATTATTTCCGCGCACATAACCAAGCATTTTTCCATCCGGAGAAAACTTCTGATTATATTGCGGCTCGTTCACATTTGTAAGACGTCGAAAGGAACGATCTTTAATGCGATAGAGAAAATAATTACCGGCAGGAGTCAGGCGAGACATGTATTGTTTTTCAGGAGGTTCAGAGACAAACAGAATATCTTGTTCCCTAGGAGACCATTGATAGGAGGAATACTCAAAGATCGGATCGCTTGGATCTAATTTTAATTCAGATACGTTTACTAGAAGATTCCGAGAACCATCCTTTGAATTATAAATATAAATGTTATTAGATTTCGTGGACGAATCTTGTTGTTGATAAGAAAATTTTTCTCCCTGCTCAAGCCAGCAAACTCCATTAAGTGATTTGCTTTTAAATTTCTGTGATTTGAAAATATCTTCCAGTGTAAAAAGTTTATTTTGACTATAAAGTATGCTTGATATGGTGATAACGAAGGTGAATATGTATTTCATGTGAGCTCTCATCATTTTAATCCGTTAATAACAGCTTAGAAATAATAAAGTATGGTGTCAAATTTATACCATTAATATGTGAACATCCAATAAAATTTGGCTAATACTATTTAAGTCTTCCCTTGTATTCCAACATCAATTTTATTAAAATACTGCCCACAATAAATAAATTAATTATCTCAATCTACAGGTGAAGTAATGAAAATCTCCACTTTGCTTTTCGCCTTTTTAGCACTATGCTTTGCGTTTCCATTATTGGGCCAACAAACCGCTTCTGATAAAAAAATTGAAGAACTCATCAGCAAAATGACCATCGAGGAAAAAATTGATTTTATCGGCGGTTACCAGGAATTTCATATTCGAGCTATACCTCGTTTAGGAATTCCACAGACAAATATGGCTGATGGGCCTGTTGGAGTTCGTAACTATGGCCCGTCAACTGCTTACCCTGCATCTATTAACCTCGCTGCCTCATGGGATACAGCTTTAGCATGGCGCATAGGTAATTCTATCGGGAAAGAGTCACGTGCACTTAATAATCATTTTATGCTTGGGCCTGCAATGAACATCCATCGTGCACCGATGAATGGCAGGAATTTCGAATATCTCGGTGAAGATCCGTTCCTTGCGGGAAAAATTGCGTCAATGTATATAAAAGGAATGCAAAAAGAAGGTATAATGGCAACTCCAAAGCATTACATGGCCAATTACCAAGAATTTGATCGTCATAGAGTTTCATCGGACATGGACGAGCGAACACTACGTGAAATTTATCTTCCAGCATTTCAAGCTTCTGTCATTGAAGGAAAAGCAGCTGCAATTATGAATTCATACAATCTGGTTAACGGAATTCATGCCTCGCAGCATAATTATCTATTGAATACAATTCTCAAGGGCGAGTGGAAATTTGACGGAATTGTTATGTCTGACTGGTCTTCGACGTATGACGGCGTTGCTGCAGCAAATGGCGGATTGGATTTAGAAATGCCCTCAGGAAAATTTATGTGCCGAGATACACTACTCCCCGCACTGAAGGATGGACGATTATCTGAAAAGACAATTGACGATAAAGTTCGCAGAATTTTTAGACAGTACGAAAGGTTCGGTTATTTTGAAAATCCTGACATTAGTAAAGGTAACGTGATCGATTCAACCGAAATCCGTAAAATTGTTGTTGAGGCAGCACGTGGTGGAATTGTACTATTGAAGAATGAGGGAAATATACTTCCAATAAAATCATCAACTGTGAAGAATATTGCACTCATTGGACCGAATGGACATCCGGCAGTGACAGGCGGTGGTGGAAGCGCACTAGTTCAACCACTCCATCGTCTTTCACTTTATGAAGCGCTCCAACAAGTTTTCCCTAAGGATATGAACATTTCATATAATTCTGGTATTTATGAGACAGAGCTTCTTACATCGGAATTCTATTCGCAAAGTAATTTTTATTCGATGGTTGATGGGAAAAAGAAACCTGGTTTTAGGGTCGAATACTACTCGAAGCGTTGGCCTGAAGGGAAACCTGACACAATAGGATTTGTTGGAAATTCAAACATCGTCTTTGATACCATTCCATCGAACATATCAAAAGAATCATTCTTTGCTACTTGTTCCGGATTGCTGCAAGTTAGTGAATCAGGTAAGTATCGATTTGTCGTTTCCACTGACGTCGGATTTCGTCTAGTTGTTAATGATTCCGTTTATATCGGTTCATGGGGGAGTCCAAAAGAGACCCTTCATTCAGTTTTGGTACCTTTAGAAGCTCTGAAAGAAAACCAAATCAAGATACAAACCTGGCAGCGTCATCCAAACGGAATTGTTCGAGTAGGATATGAAACTGAGCAAGCAGCACGACAGAAGACTATTGAACGCTATCAAAAGGCACTTCAACTTGCTGAGCAAAACGATCTCGTCATTCTTTCAATTGGATTTGATTTCGGGAACGAGAGTGAAGGCGCCGATAGAACATTCAAGTTACCTCTGCAACAGGAAAATCTGATTCGTGAAGTACTCAAAGCGAAAAAAGATTTCGTTGTTGTTCTGAATGCTGGTGGAAATGTCGATATTTCTGAATGGCTCCCTCAAGTAAAAGGTCTCGTTCATGCGTGGTATCCAGGGCAGGAAGGAAATATTGCTGTCGCTGAAATTTTATTTGGAATAACAAATCCATCTGGTAAATTACCTGTAAGCTTCGAAAAACGATTGGAAGACAATGCGACTTTCAAAAGTTATTATGATGACGATAACGATAAGCATGTGTATTTTTCAGAAGGAATTTTCTTAGGATACCGTCATTTTGATCAGAAAAATATTGAGCCGTTGTATCCTTTTGGCTTTGGATTATCATATACAACATTTGAGTATGCCGGTATAAAATCGAACAAAGAGAAATTCAAGGTCAACATGCCTGTTGAAATAAAGCTAACTGTTAAAAACACTGGTAAAGTTGATGGTGCAGAAATTGTCGAACTCTATGTTAATGATCCTGTCTCGGCATTACCACGACCCCCGAAGGAATTGAAAGCATTCTCAAAGGTTTCACTCAAAGCTGGGGAAAGTAAAGAAGTGAAATTTACTCTCAACAGCGATGCGTTCCATTATTATAATCCAGATAAGAAAGGATGGATTGTAGAACCAGGAGATTTCAATATTCTGATCGGTAGCTCTTCACGAGATATTAGACTAAAGAAGAAAATTAGCATAACCAAGTAATACTTAACAATAATGTTTTACGAAAAAGCCCCGGCAATGAGCCGAGGCTTTTTCATTTTCACTTCGACGAATCTAACTAGATTCCACGGATATCAAAACTATCCAATTTAATTATGCTAAAGGAAGTGAGAATCGTAATTGAATATATTTATTTTCAAGTGCCTTTACCTCTATAGCACCTCCCTGCGATTCTATAACTCTTCGAGCAATGGTCAGATTCAATAGTTCATCCTGAAGTTCATCACTAACGACGTTTTTCCAACGTGTATCTTTCTCGATCGTATCGAATTCTAATTTTGTTTCGGACACTGATCGATTTGGGTATTCGAATGTACAAATAACACAATTGGATGGTGCTGTATCCAATCCGTGTTGTGATTTTGAGAATCCAAAACTCACTTTTTCGCCACTGTTTGAAACCACTATTGCAGTTTCAAGTATGTTATTAATTACTTGTTCAACTCTTTCGGCATCACACTTCACCCGCAATGGTTGTTTTTCGCTTGTAAATTGGAATGAGATTTTCTTTTTCTGTATGTACGAATCATAACGATCAACAATTTTTTGCACAAGTGAATTGAAATCAGTTTCTACCTGACGAAAAAGGAAGAATCCATCAATTTGATCGTATTCTTTCACATGCTCCTTCAAAGCACAATCTGTACACATATGATTACGGTTACATACTGCTAACTCATTGATTTTTATAGATTCTTTGAGCGTATGAGCTATCTGATTATTTAATTCTCTTGCTTGGGCAAGTAGCGCTAAATCTTTATTTGGTATGGCGGAACCCAACGAATCTACGGTATGACTTAGTGCAAACTGAATTGTACGGAGCGATCCAAGCACATCGAATAGCACAGTTGATTGCCACATGTTGCGTAGATTGGAGAACCGCTGTTCGGAATCACGAATGCGAAGCAATGTATTGATTCTTGATATCAATTCTGTGAAATCAACCGGTTTTAACAAGAAATCTTTTGCTCCCTTTTCAGTACATTCTGATGCGAGCGAAAAATCATCAAACGCAGTCATCATCATTACATCTGTATATGGATGCTTTGCTGTAATGAATTCGAGAACTTGTATCCCATTCATAATCGGCATATTGATATCCAGGAGCGCGATATCATAATTCTTTTTTTCGATACGAACTAGTGCTTCTTCACCATTCGATGCAGTATCAACTTCAAATCCCACATCCATCAATCCTTTTTTAATAGACAATGCAATTGCCGACTGGTCATCTACGACCAGAATTGAAGCTTTCATTCAACTTTTCCTTTCAAATTGCGCACTATATTCATAAAAAAATTTTAAATATCTCGAATTAAGAAGCGCCGATATATTTTTCAATCTTATTCAACAGTTCCTCCGGATCCATCGGTTTTGTGTAATGTTCGACACAACCCAAAGAACGTGTCCGAGCTATATCTTCCGGACGGGCTTGAGCCGTAAAGGCAATAATTGGAATTGAGCTATATAGCGGATCTGCCTTGATGATGGATACAGCTGTATATCCATCCATCACTGGCATCTGCATATCCATTAAAATCAAATCCGGTCGTTTCTTTTTTACAGCTTCAACTCCTTCACGACCATTCGATGCGATAACTAACTCTATGTCAAACGGACTTCGAGCAACAACAAATTGAACGAGATCACGATTATCTTCATCATCTTCTACTAAGAGAACAACTTTACGCATTATGCATACCTCCATGCGAGCGTTGAGGAAAAGGACATATTTATTGTTTTACAAATCAAGCAATCGAACCGATGTATTCTCGGATATATTGCAGTTTCTCATTAACCAAATTATTTACTTCTTCGAATTCACAATTTTTACGGATAAATCCTTCAGCGTCTTTTAATTCAGATGCGCGGATAAGATCTTCCTCGTAAGGTTCACACAATAAAATAAATGGGACTGTTTCATGTTTTAACCGCGTACGCCAAAAATGGAGAAACTTAAATCCACTCAATCCTCCTTTTTCAGACATCGTATCACACAGCACAACCACTGGATTGAGCTTTTCGACTTTTTCGAGTGCTTCTTCAGCACTTGAAGCTGAAGCAACCGCAAAACCGACCTCCTTGAATCGCTGAACGAAATCCCCACGCAATTTCTCGTCAGGGGAGACAAAAAGCATAGTTCCACGAAATTGACTTGTCGCTAACTCAACAAGGAAATGAGACTCATATTCCAGATATTCATTCAAAGAGATCTGATAGATCTTCCGTAACCAATCGAGTGTAGAGGATGAACTTCGGAGCAGTTTACGTTTGGCAATAACCTCCTTGACCGCTTTACCATACATCATCAACTTCACTTCACGCGTAACTGATGCTTCTACTTCTGGTGGAATATTTAAAATCTTTATTAGTCTTTGAATTTCTTCTTTTTCATTATTCTTTGGTGCGCCAAATTGCCATGCTTTTTCTAGTGCTGCACGTAATTGTCGAACTGAGGTGTCCAGTTGCTGGTTAGCAATTTCTTCGCGCGCCTTGCGTTCAAGTTTAAGAGCATTTGTAAGCTCATTTAATTGTTGGCGCATCTCATTGATCGTCGATACTAGTTGTTCTTCTTTTTGAGTAGACTGGGGCGGCGCTGGTTGAACAGGAGGAGACGCAGGTAAAATAACTGGTTGAGGTTGAGCAACAACTTGTGGCACGATAACATCGACAGGTGTGGGTAAATTCAAACTCGACAAATCGGGATGGCGTTTTGAATATGATTCTTCAAAGATTCTAGAACGCTCCTCAAAAGCTGGAATGTACGGATTCGTTGGATCAATCCGTTTCGCTTTTTGAATTTCTTGCCGAGCTTTATCAAAAAGATTTTGTTTAAGGAATTGATCACAAGCAAGAAGGTGTTCTTTTGCCGCTATTTTTTCTTTGTCTGAATTCTTCATTCAGTATTTAGGTCCAATTTACAAAAATCCCCTCTTAGACAAGATGTCATTTCGATGTCTAACGTCTCGAACTATTATTTCAAATTTCTTATTATGATTCAAATTTATGAGAAACCATAAGAAGAAGCAATGATATGTACTCCGGTTTCCTAAAATATTTGTGTTTTGTAGAGGAAAACACTTATTGATTTGTGTGTAAACCCCTATATTGATCAATTACTTTTTTCATTCGTCATCTATAACACAAACTCTTCAGCAAGAATTCCACCAACGATGAAGTTCTTGTTAAGGTTCTTTTGATACCTTGACTGTACTTAAGTTAGATGTCTGATAACTTCTATGTGCCGGACTTCTTCTTCCTATTCAATCACATTTACTTCTCCAACGATTTTTAATTCTACCTGGAGAACATTACCTAACTTCAAAGACTTTTTTGACGGCTGACATCCACCAATATATACCCGAAATTTTCCTGGTTCAACGACGCGTTGATTCTTGTCATTAATTTGTGAGAATTGCTCGGATTTAAGCTCAAATTCGACTTTCTTCTTTTCGCCTGACTTAAGGAAGATACGTTTGAATCCCTGAAGAGCATGAATAGGTACGGGAACTTTCGCATCGAGAATCGATACATATAACTGTACTACTTCATCGCCATCGATTTTTCCTGTATTCTCAACATCCACTGACACTTTTAGATTTTCAGATGTTCCGACGGTGGATGGTACTTTCATTTGAGAATACTTGAAAGTTGAATAACTCATACCATATCCAAATTCATACAGAGGAGTCCCTTTAAAATATCGATACGTTCTCCCTTTCATGTTATAATCTTCAAATGGAGGTAGGTCGTTGACAGACGCATAAAATGTTACCGGAAGTCGCCCTGCAGGATTGTAATTTCCAAAAAGTACATCTGCGAGTGCATTTCCTCCTTCCTCACCTGGGTACCAAGCTTCAAGAATAGACTTGGCGTGCTGATTCGCCCAGTTCACAGATATTGCACTTCCATTCAATAAGACAAGAACAATTGGTTTACCGCTTTGTTGAATTCGTTTCAAAATTTTTTCTTGTATCGCAGGAAGATCAAGCGTTGTCCGATCACCTCGATGGAATCCCTCAATGTCGATTTGCATTTCTTCGCCTTCGAGACCGGGTGTAATTCCTCCAACATAGATCACTACATCAGCCTGTTTAACAGCATTGTCGACTCTGTCGATGTCGCTTTCATCTTTTTTCGCCCATTGAAACTTGGCAATTGCTCCACCTGCGTTTTGATAGAACTCAAGCTTGACTTTATATTGCCTCCCTTTAACAAGATCCATTTTTACCTTGTGTGTCATTTGTGCATGGTCATTCCAATTTTCAAAGATAAGTTTGTCATCGATATACATTCGGTATCCATCATCGCCTGTAAATCCGATGAAATAAGTATCTGTTGAATCTGGAATAAGCCATCCCGTCCACCGCACCGAAAATTTCGTGATTTTACCCTGAACCGGTGGTGACATTACATAATCGAAATCAATTACTTTATCGACACGCGTTAAAAACGGTGCACCGCTTAAATTCATATTATCAAAATATTCAGCTTTCAGACCTTTCTCATTCTCTGACGATAATACATCTTCGGGAATTATTGAGAGCAGCGGTGCATCGTCAGCTGGATTGGAACCTGCATCATAAATGATTTTCGTCCCTGCAGGTGCACGATTCTTTATTCCTTCTAGTGGTGTTATCGGCTTTGATGAGATACCGTTATAATTACCATATAACACTTCGACTACATTTGCATTTGGACCAATGACAGCGATTGTTTTTACATCTTTTTTCAATGGTAGAAAATTCTGATCGTTCTTTAATAATACAATCGATTCGCGCGCAGCCTTTAATGCCAATTCCCGATGTTCCGGTTTATCATTATCCGAGATCGGAATCTGAGCATAGCGAACCATTTCAGGTGGATCAAACAATCCAAGTTTGAATCGTGCTTTAAAAAGTCGTTTTACGGCAATATCAATATCCGATTCATTTAAAAAACCTTTCTGCACAGCACCTTTTAAATATCGATATGTGTCACCACATTCGAGATCACAACCAGCCTTTACAGCTAAAGCGCTAGCTTCTTCAGGTGTCGCGACAAATTTATGATTTCCATAAATATCATATATAGCACCACAATCGGAGACTACATATCCTTTAAAATTCCATTTATCGCGGAGAACCTTCTTTAAAAGCAATTCGCTTGCAGTACATGGTGTTCCAAGATAACGCTGGTAAGCACCCATAACAGAAAATGCCCCTCCTTCAGTAATGCAAGCTTTAAAAGCAGGTGTGTAAGTTTCGGCAAAGTCACGATAATCCGTCACAGCATCGAATTGATGGCGTTTAGGTTCGGGACCACTGTGAACTGCATAATGCTTAGGAGTGGCGACAGTTTTAAAATATTTTGGATCGTTTCCCTGCATCCCTTTGACGAATGCAACACCCATACGAGATGCTAGGTATGGATCTTCACCATATGTCTCCTGTCCACGTCCCCATCGTGGATCACGAAAGATATTGATATTCGGAGACCAGACAGTCAAACCTTTAAAAATACCATGATCTCCTTTTTTCTGATAATCATTGAATTTTGCTCTGAACTCTGTCGAAATAACATCTGCAACTTGGTTGAGTAAGTTGTCATTCCAAGTCGCAGCAAGTCCTATGGCCTGCGGAAAAACTGTTGCAATACCTGAAACAGCAACACCATGCAGACCTTCACTCCACCAATTATAATCCGGAACACCTAACCTACCGATCGAATCAGCTGCATTCATCATCTGACTAATTTTTTCATCAAGTGTCATGCGTGAGACCAAATCGTTTACACGCTCTTCGATTGAAAGTTCAGGATTTTGATACGGATATTTTTGATTTTTTTCCTGTGGTGGAATGGCGAGAAGATTCATAACTAGAAATAGATTTATTAATATCAACATTTTGAATATTTTCATTTTCTTCCTTTCGGTATTGTTTTCAAAATTTCCTAATTGTTAATACACTCCCAAATTTTTTGATCAGCTCATTCAAGTGAAGCAGATACCTCTAAGGTTTTGCGTAAATCTCTTTGATGAACAATTAACTGCAAAATCGGTCCTGCCAACGCTCGAGGTTTACTTCCGATACCAATGAAAGGCATAGTAACTTCCTGAGGTTCAGTTTGAGTGATTAGTTTAATTTCATCAGACAAATTGAGTTTCTTTTTTAATTTATTCACAATGATATCTTTGGGCTTTATGTTCTGAGGCAAATTCAACCGAATCACCCAATCACGTGTTTCTGTGGCTCCGGTAAAATTCCCTTGTCTCTTATTTATAACAAGTCTAATTTTTTTTCCATCTCTAATTAAGGATATTGGCGTCTTACAGTAAGCATTTTTCTGATAGTCCGGTGAAAGACCATCGTCTTCATAAAGTATTCGTGTAATAGTAGCGTTTTTTTCTAAAGGAACAAATGCATCAATTATTACCTTAGTCCACGGTTTTTCAGTTGTGTATTGCATTTGCGGTAATGAAAATACTATTCCACCTTCACGAACATAAATTGGACATTTCCAGAGCACAGGATTCAGCATAATCGTTTCGGGTCCTTTTAGGATTTTTCCCGTCCAAGCGTCTTGCCAATTCCCTGGTGGAATCCAAGCCGTATAGACTTGTTCAACATCTACTGTTTGGATAAGCTGAAAGTGGGCACCTCCAGCATTTTCAAAATATTCAATACGCAGTGAATAGAATCGATCCGGTTCCAAATTTTCTGCAATCAGATAATCTGTCGGAGCTTGATCCAGCCAGGCATCAACTACCAGACTATCATCAATCCATACACGAACACCATCGTCAGCAATTACTTTGAGCTTCTTTAATCCACCATCTTTCGGTGAATGAATTCTCCCAGTCCAGCGAATTGAAAAATGGTCAGAAGGGATTCTAGGATCAGGACTTCCAGAGCCCATAATAAAATTCATCACACTATCCACACGAACAAAGACGGGTATTCCTTGCATATTCTGATTATCAAAGTATTCACCTTGAAGTCCAGTCTTTCCATCATATGTCTGAAAAACTTGCCTTGGTAATGCTATATCTCTAGTCTTACTAAGAGCTATTGGAGCAATAAGTAAATCTTCACCGAAAAGGTACTGTTTATCCCGTTTGGCTTCGAGTTCGTCTGGCCATTCAAGATCGCAACGTTTCATAATCGGTGTACCATCATCGTATGCGCGACGAGCCGCTGCATAAATGGTCGGAAGTAATCGATACCGGAGACGAATATACTCGGAAGTTATTCGCTCGGCTTCTTCCCCATAATCCCAAGGATAACGCGTCAATCCTCGTGTACAGTGCAAGCGAGTAATTGGAGAGAAAACACCATATTGTATCCAACGAACATATTGTTCCGGATCCGGATTACCATCTGTGTGTCCTCCAAGGTCTTCATTTACATAGGGCATCATTCGATGAATTCCGCTGTTAACTCCGTTGGCAATACCTTTTTCCAGAAACTCCCATCTTGATTTTTGATCTCCGGTCCACCAAATAGGAAATCTATGAGATGCAGGATGCGATGGAAGATTCCAAAGGCCATTGTCAATACCATCGACATTTGACATAATCAATGGGCGTCTGTTTGGACGAAATTTTTGAGTAATGTCAACATACATGCGCATACCCCATACTTCCTTCGAAATACCAGGCATTGGCTCGTGGAGCCCAGTTCTCCAATTGCGATCATACCACCAGACATCTATACCTTGCTCAAGCAAACTTGTAAGTCCATTCCACCGATATTGAAATTCAGAAGGATCTAACGCTGATTTAGTTTGTGCTTCTGGATGATCGTTATACATCAAACGGACATGTTTTTCGTGTGCTCGACTAATGAAGCGACTCATATCTGGAAACAGTGAATCATTTGTTGCATAACCATGCGAGGCACCACGCCGCCAGTCGGTATCCACTACGAACATATCCAGCGGTATTTGTTTCTTCCGATAAGTGTCGATCGTTTGGAGCGCCGTCTCTTCTGTATATGGATGATAACGGCTATCCCATAAACCAAACGCAAAAAGCGGTGGAATAGGGATTGGTCCAGTGAGTTTTAAAAATTCGGTACGAAATATTTCATAACGTCCCTGTTCGAGAATAAAAACATAAACATCTTCGGCATTATTCAATACATCCCAGCCAGAATTAGAGCTATCCTTAAAATTTTCGGGTGGTGGAGTTGCGCCCCACGCAGGAGGAATAAGACGAGGAAAATCACGGAGAATCCAAATTTGATCTTTGCTAACGGGGCCAGGTATAAATTCAATGGATGTCATTCCTTTGAAACAATACTGGTCTTTTCCATTTTTCAAACGAACAACAATTCCATTTAGTGAATTGTAATTTTTGGGTAAATCGATACGACATTTGGTGGTTGTGAGAATATATAGACTATCATGCTCTTGAATGTCGATCGCCTCGCCTGACCATTTTCGATTGACAATAGTGAATGTATTCCTATCTTCGTATCCATTCGGTCCTCGCTGTTCAATACGGATAAGGTTATTGGAAAGCGCCTGAACTCGTACATTTCCGACAATAATTTCGTTGGATTTTGTTACTATAGGTTGACTAATTGCATTACATATGAAGAAATTTGATATGAGTAAAAATTTTAATAGAAATTTCATCGGAATATTTCCTTCTTTACTCTTGTCGTTGCAAATAAATTAAGTTATTAAGATTTATTGATGTTACTTGAAATAAAACGAGACGAATAGAGCCATTCCTGTATTGATATTATAGCCGCCTGCATTACTGAAACGGCCTGACTTCTCATCTGATATACTCACATTCAACTGCAACTCTCCACCGATACTAAATTGTGAATCTAAAAAGTATTCACCTCCCCAACAAATACCAGCGAGGAAATCAGAAACACTCTCTCCAGATTTCGGAGAATAAATTATGGCACCAAAGCGGCCGCCAAAGTAGGGTGAAAGTTTTTCTTTCGATGTATATACACGAGATATTACTCCAAACGAAAAATCAGAAGCCTTTTCCGAAATATGAACAAATCCAAGAGCTGGTGCTAAAACAACATCATTAGCCACCCATATCGGAACAAGAAAATCGGATTGATTATTTTGGATGTTTCCGGAAATTCCAATCTGTCCTTTTTGTGCCTGAGCAATGGCATTAAGATGCAAAAAAATGATACATAAAAGAATTATTCGTAGAATACTCATACTTGCTTTCATAACTTTTTTCTCCTGGTAATTTAAAAAACCAAAGAATTATTGACTCGAACTAAGCCAACCAGTTGGATCTTTCCATTTTTTATCTGTGATCAAATAAATATCTACCCATTGAATTGAATTTGCATTTTTTGTTACTGGGATGATAAATATTCTATAGAATCCGGAAGGAACAAGTGAGCCATTATCATCAAATAAATTCCATACTTCATCACCACTTCCACTTGTATGTTCGATTGTTCTAATAGGTTCCGAAGGAGCATTAATAAATACTGCTCCTTCGATGGTTTGGACATTTCCTACATTGAGGAGTTTTTGTCCTGTCAAATCGAATCCATATATCCCTTTGTAGATCTGTAGTTCTGAGACTGGTGGCAAATTGTATAAGGCAATTCTTGGAACCGGTAATTGACCAATGGAAACATCAAATATATTATATGGATTTGGACAAGCAATCACAGAAGTTTGATTCTGTAAGTAAGAAGGATTGCCCAATTGACCTCGTTGCGTATATCCAGTTACTGAGGAAGGATCTACAGCTGTAACGTATATTCCTGTAATGACAGGTGTTCTATTTAGACTATTCAACACAAGAGTTGATGGTTCTTCAGGAGAATTGCAATGAAGGAACATAAAGCTCATCAGCATAAAGATAAGGACGGGTAATTTCCTCAACTGATTCATTCTAACCTCTTTACTGTTTACAATTTCTCATTATTGCAGACTGTTGTTTACAAACGAATGAATTTATAAAATTCACTCAGAACGTTCCAAATTTGAATGTGAGTGTTGCAGTAAGACCAGTAAAATCACTTGCCGATAGTCCTTCCTGTTTGCCTCCGACAACGATGCGATATGATACCCCAGCATTTATTCTAGCCCAACTAGATACATTCAATTCAGCATTGAATGCTGGTTCCATCGTAAACATGAAGGCTGTTTCGGCGACCTGTTCATTGCTTTTAGTTACGGGTCCAACGTCTTTCACATAATTCGTCGCTCCGAGTCCTAAAAAAAGATAGTAGCTATAATGCCACAGAGTCATTGGTCGCACAACATATTCTATCTCAAACCCAATGTACCCAAATTCGACATCGAGCGGCCCCTCCAATGGAAGCACTCCTGCCGGAGCATCTACTTCACTGGCTACCGAATAAGCACCTCCTCCGAGTAGTAATGAATGATCGATAATCCATCCACCTCGGCCGCCAAACATTACAGCAGCCTGACCGTTGACAGATGTGAATTTAACCACCGGACCGCCAAATCCCCCATTTTCGCCCTCTAAATCAAAAAGTGTTTCTTCCTGAGCTGTCACAACCATTGTAAAAGCTAACATCAAAATAAAGAATGTTAACAGACGCATGACGACCTCCATAGGGTTAGGTTCTATTAACTTCAAATAATGACACTGAATTGGTTTGATCTACACTTAGATGCCGAAGAAAAAATGTATATGGATTACAATTATCAAATCTTAATATGATTATAGGAATCATCAGCAGTTGCCTTGGACCTCCTCGAATCGACAACCACTTAAAATAAATCTACGCCCAAACTATTCCAATGTCAATAAAATTGAAAAATCTAGGATAATTTATGAAATGGTAGAAATAGAAAAGCCAACTTCGCTAAGAAATTGGCAATTTTTTATGGTGGGCCCTGTAGGGCTCGAACCTACGACCCGCAGATTATGAGTCTGCTGCTCTAACCAACTGAGCTAAGGGCCCGTGTTTTTAATCTGAAATACACAATTTCCTGATACTATTTCACCTTACAACATCGAAAAAATCACAAAATCAACTTCAATATAGTGACAGCTGTTATCTAGTTGTATGAATTAGTATCGGCTATCGTTACAAATAAGTTACAAAGTTTTTAAATAAAGTGAAAGCTATCAAATGAATATTGTGCAGACATTGTGCAGATAAATTTTATTATCTACACGATGTAAGTTCAATGCGCTCAATGATTTTCTTTAATTGTGCAGATAAAAAATATTGATAGGATATATTAATGAATGACATCGACCTAGGTTTCCAAGAGCTTCCAAAGGGCAATGACGAAACTCGCATAGCTTACTCGGACTTATTAAAAATTTTCCCTTTCCAAGATAATCCGGATGATTATGCAGAAAAAATATTACTTTTTGAATTCATTTTTTTTACTCATTTATGGTCCTTAAATGAATTAAAAAATCCTGGAATTCGAGAGTTTATATATTCCATACCTCTAATATGGTTTCGCATTAATTCCATACATCTAGTCCGATGGTATACTTTTATCATAAGCAAACTAGTCGTGAATCCACTTATTGTTCCACCGGGGATTACCTACAAACAGCTTTGCGAAGATCTCTCCTTTAGATGGGGGACAACTATTATCCCCTTTCCCTCTAGATGCGACCGCTCAATTATTAAAAATCTAATTTATCCGGCAAATGACAAAATGAATTGTTTTGATGGAATGAAGAAGAATTATGGTGCTCCTTTTCACCCACGTATCGTTATTGATACGCTTCCTGCTCCTTTTATTGTTAGAGAACATACGGTAATGCTCAATGATTACTGTATTTTTCATGATCGCCAAAGTCCATTAACTCATTTGAAGTCAACCTACATAGAAATAGCTTCTGCTTGTGATCCTTACTTTTATGATATGTTTGTGGAAGAACTCCTAAATCATGATCCAGCGAATTCATTACTCAAAGTGTCCTCTATCTTTGAATCATTAACATATGTCTTTGAAAGAATGGGGTGTCTCACAGATAAGGAGAAAACTAGCACACATCGCTGTTACCATAGATTCGAAGAAAACAAATATACTAGACAATGCTACGATGAACGGTATGAAATTCTTTATCTCCTACATATCTGGATTGCAGCAAATGGTAAATATTTTCCTGATGGATACTATCCATTATGGAGGATCGTGAACTTCATCGAGACTCAACGAAAATGGTCCAGACCTATGGACGAACGGATGTTATCCCGGTATCTCAATGAAGAAGATCTCATTTACAATAAGAGTCGACGCGATGAATCACTAAAAGAATCTCATAATTCCAACGAACCAACTGCAGAAATAGGAACCGAGGGTGAGCAGGGTTCCGCAGAAACAGAAATTAATAAAGACTATCAGCTTGATATTCACCAGACACCAATAGAAATTCCTTTTTCCCAACGTCGCCATCAGGTTACCTATGTCTATATTGATGTAAGAAAGCTTCAGAAGATAACCAAAGAAGAATTTGAAATGAATGCTTAAAAAGGATTCTGAAGAAATTAGTTCTAATAAATGGCAAGGATTCATTGTACTCAACGACATTTCGATTCCATTGGAATCGATAAACGAAATTTCTTTCACTTTTGCATATACTTTATTGGATCGGCAAATGAACTCTTAATAAAAACCAGCAATGGAAGTAAGTGGGAAAAATTATGGTGCTGTCCCCATAAATCTTTCCATTTGAAAGATCGATTCATATATAGGCACTTACTGGGGATATGCTGGATCGCAAGGAGTTATCCAACTCAAGGAAAATATTTTGCCATCGAAATTCGGAATGATATTGGTACTCTTGAGAAATATAACCTTTGTAAGAAAATAGTAAAAGCTATTCCGCACCCGTTAATAATACAAACTGACAGAAGAAAAACACTCCAACTATATTGGTTTTTTCATAGAGTACGACTTGAAGCTGAAATAAGGGAATCATTACGTACGATTCTATTAAAGAATAACCTTCTCGATCTATCTGATAAATTTAAAATATTTCCAGGAACATGTGGATTTCTTCGTTTACCTCTTGGTTATGATAGCACCATCCTTAATACAAAGACCCTCCGGAGTAAAGGTCTTACATTAAGTCAATCGATCACATTCGTTAAAGGGCTTCCTAAGTATGGTGAATTTATTTTCGGTAAATCGCCTGTGAAAAAAAAGTCGGTTTCGAGTATCTATCGAGGTGGCCTGATATCCGAGAATGAGAAAAGAACAATCGAGTTGTTTGATAAACTTAATAGAACCTTAGTGAAAAGATTTTCACGTACATATAATCTAAGGGATAAGCTGTGGGGTCCCATCATTCAAGGTGGAACTAGATATAATCGCCAGCAAATCTTAATCCAATATTGCTATGGAAAAAAATATTCAGAGGATCAAACATATAAAAAGATCTTTAATTGGTATCAATCAGAAGAACATTGTTCGAAAGACTGGACTCAGGAGCCTTTACGCGTTCTGCAGGAATTGAGGGAATCGATAAGGCAATATTACGAAGTACGAAATGAATTCAACCAAGTTACAAAAGTTCCTATCCCAACTGACGCAGTTCAAAAAATTCTGATGCCATTTAAGGATGATTATACGGATTGGAACAATTCTATAAAAAATCGCCATAAATTCATGTTCAACCTCATTCAACTATTCATTTCCCAAGGAACTAAAATCCTCCCTCTTCCCTCAATGATCCTAGGTATCTTGGATGGAGCTGGATTCATGTCAGCTTAACAACACATGTCATTTTGGATTAGACATAAAGCTCTTTCAGTTCTTCCAAAAGAAATCGGAAGT
>Ga0233422_10000141_pt1 | contig 40136 bp, 44 predicted proteins | sample Watercolumn_Mata_2_FD_182724 | JGI IMG/M metagenome (GOLD analysis project Ga0233422, IMG submission 182724) | Freshwater microbial communities from Lake Matano, South Sulawesi, Indonesia - Watercolumn_Matano_2014_110_MG | ecosystem: Environmental > Aquatic > Freshwater > Lake | place...
CATTGGACGAGTCCTAACAGATTCGAGTGCACCAGTGAGGGCATTTGAGTTATATTAAAGTTCTTTAAAATTTTTGCGTTTTCTTTTGGGGATTTTGCGTTGCAAAATCCCTTTCGAGCCGACACGTTCTGAGGCGCGGCGCCCGCACCCGCCGCGCCGAAAGAGCGAGCCGAGCGGAGCGAGGCGAGCTAACCTTTGCGAAATTTGGTTCTAACTTTTTCGTAAATCTCGACCAAAAGAAAAGAGGAAGCCGTCGAGTGGTAGGCGCTCCGTGCGCCGTCGCCCGCACGGAGCGCCGCAAAGCCATTTTTATATTCTGCTGAGAGCTGCCGGAAAAAAGAAGGAAAGAAAACGCAAAAATTTTGGCTTCTTGGGAAGAAGCCCGCTCACTATCGTTCGCTAAAGAACTTTTAAGAAAAATAATATGACGAAATATATTGCTTATTGCCGAAAGTCTCGAGACGAAGCAGATAAACAGGTTTTATCTATCGAGGCTCAAATTGCGGAGTTAAAAGAATTTGCTAAGCGAGAACATTTGGAGGTTATCGAGTTTATCGAGGAAGCGAAAACCGCTAAAGTTCTAGGACGAGAAAAATTTGCCGAGCTAATTAAAAAAATCGAGAAAGGTTATGCGAATGGAATTCTCGCTTGGCATCCGGATAGACTTGCCAGAAACTCAATGGACGGCGGAAAGATTATCTATTTGCTGGATACCGGAAAACTTGTTGATCTAAAATTTCCGACTTTCTGGTTTGACAATACACCACAGGGTAAGTTTATGCTTTCAATCGCCTTTGGCCAGAGCAAATATTGTGTGGACAATCTTTCCGAAAATGTTAAGAGAGGGCTTCGCCAAAAACTTCGAAACGGAGTTTGGCCAGCAAAAGCGCCTTACGGATACTTGAATAATCCAAAAACCAGAGGAATTGACATTGATCCGGAAAAATCAAATGCCATCAGACTGGCTTTTGAAATGTTTGCGGAGGGAAGCAATACTTTTACTGATATTGCCAAATATCTTCATGGGTTTGAATTACGCAGGAAAAACGGAAAACCACTTCACATTAACGAAATCCGGCAAATTTTTTCCAACAGGTTTTATATCGGGATTATGTGCTACAACGGAGAATATCACAATGGAACCCACAAATGTTTTATCCACAAGGAATTGTTTCAAAAAGCGCAGGAGGAAATCCAGAGAAGGAGCAAACATTTCAAAAAATCCTATCGTTTTCCGTTTTTGGGACTGGCAAGGTGTAGTGAGTGCGGTGCGGCGATCACCGCCGAGCAACACAACAAATTCTACAAGACTACGAGTAGACGGGCTACTTATGTTTACTATCGTTGCACTAAAAAACTTGGTCCATGCTCGCAAACGCCAATAACCAGTTTTGAGATGGAAGAGCAATTAAGAAAAGTTGTTTCTGATGTGGTTCTTCCGCAGTTATGGGCTGACCAATGGTTGAAATTTTTAGAAAGAGATGAATTAACCGAAAAACAATCATCAGAAACAACTATCCAAAATCTCAAAACTGAAATTCAGGAAATTGACCAGAAACAAAATACTCTTCTGGATAGTTTTCTTGACGGTGTAGTTGACCCCGAAACTTACAAAACCAAAAAGAACGAATTGTTTGAAACAAAACTCAAATTACAGGAAGAAATTACCAAAGTTGAGGAAACCGGTTCGAGTTGGCTCGAACCTATGAGAGAATTCATAAATGTCGCAATAAATTGCGACAAAATCGCGCGCGCAAAAAATAATTGCGAAGAATTGGCATTCTTCGCAAAACGTGTCGGCTCGAACTTCTTTTTATCTAATCGGCAGCTCTCGGCAAAATATAAAAATGGCTTTGCGGCGCTCCGTGCGGGCGACGGCGCACGGAGCGCCTACCACTCGACGGCTTCCTCTTTTCTTTTGGTCGGGGTGCCGAGAATTGGACTCGGTGTCTCTTGGTCCCGAACCAAGCGTGTTACCGGTACACCACACCCCGTATTTGCTATAATTCTACCATAATGCCTTTGTAGCTTAAATGGATAGAGCAATCCCGTCCTAAGGGAGAGATCCCCGTTCGATTCGGGGCAAGGGCACACCGTAAATGATCAATGATCAATGTCCAATTTATCAATGAATTTTGAAATTTGAAAATTTGAGAATTGAGAATTTATTGATCATTGGTTGTTGAAAGTTGGTACTTTTAACCGATGGTTAAAATTTTTCTTCTTCGCTGGCTGGGAAATTTTTTAGTGTTGTCAAGTTTGGCTGCCTTTATTTTGACTTTTTGGCCGGTTTTGACAGCCGAAGTTACTTACCGGCTAAATCAGGCTCGCGGAGTGCATTACGCGGTCTCTAGCGATCTTTTGCCGGCGAGAGAAGAAAAACCGGTTGTTAATCTTCTTTCCCCGGGTTTTTCCATCCCCGAAGCTTCTTTAGAAATTAGCCCCTTATCAACTGATTTTGGCTTAATTATTCCTCAAATTGGAGCCAACGCTAAAATTATTGCTGATGTAGATGCCGGCAATCAGAAAGTTTACGCCGAGGCCCTTCGCCGAGGTGTGGCTCACGCCCGCGGGACAGCTTATCCGGGAGAAATTGGCAACTCATTTTTATTTGCCCATTCGGTAGGCAATTTTTGGGAAATAAACCGCTGGAACGCAGTCTTTTATCTTCTTAAAGAACTGCGGGCGGGGGACGAGGTGGAATTATTTTACAAAAACAAAAGATTTACTTACACTGTTTATGACACGAAAATTGTCAACCCCGAAGACACTCAATACCTGTCCACTTTTGCTAATTTTCCTATGCTGACCCTGCAAACCTGCTGGCCCCCAGGAACCACCCTGAAGAGGCTCCTCGTCTTTGCCCGCCTTCGCCCCTCTTAGCCCTTCTTAAAACATAACCTAACTTATGCTATAGCATGACTAAGGTTAAATATGTTTTAGCTCATTGTGATGGCAAATGTTATAATGTGGATATAATGCACCTGTACGAAATTATTGGCGAAACTAATTTTACCCCCCCAATGAACTTAATTTTAAATTTAGAGACGGTGTTAGGCTCAGTTTTGAACAACTAAAAACTCTTGGAGAAAGTATTCGTTTAGAATTATCCAAGCCTGATTTACGGAACGAGAAAGCAAGAAATCATGGATGGGTTGAGGTGTGGGCCAATGAACCAGACAATAAATATTGGATTCTTTTAGAAAATGACCACGTCTTGCTACAGGTTCGTCACGCGCGTTTGGATTTAAAAAATAACCCCGGGGATGCGTTAGTTTCCAACATTATCACCACGGGCGGGTACGAGTGAATTTTAACTCTTGACCTTACTTCTGCTATAGCATAAACTAGGTAAAGTTATGGAGGAGAAAGAATTACTGGAAAAATTGGTGACGCTGATGGAGAAAGGGCAACGCCAAGAAAATCTTACCGCCAGAAATGAAAAATTAGCCAAGATTTTGCGGCTTTTGGCCGGCGGGACGGCTTTGGCGACCATGCTTATTGCCCCCAACACCGGCAGAATCTTTAAAGATTTTTTTAAAAATAATTCTGATTGGAACGAGTGGAAAGCGTTTAATAAGAATTATTTGCGCCGGACAATTCATAGCCTCGAGGCCCAAAAGTTGGTAGAGATTGTAGACCATGGCGGCTGGGGAGAAGTGAAGTTGACGCAAAACGGGCGGAAAAAGATTATTAAATTAGGGCTAGAGTCACTGACTATTTCTAAACCTGATCACTGGGATGGCAAATGGCGGCTGGTTTTTTATGATATTTTTGATGGCAACAAAAGAAAACGGGAAGAGTTTCGTCACCGGTTAAAGTCCGCCGGTTTTTATCCTTTGCAAAAAAGCGTTTATCTTCATGCCTATCCGTGCGAAAAAGAGATAGAGTTCCTAAAATATTTCTTAGGAATTGGTGGGTCAGTAAGAGTGGTTATTGCTGAAAAAATTGAAAACGACCACCAATTTCGTGCCTATTTCGGCGTTACCTAACTTCTGCTATAGCATAAACAAGGTAATGTTTTTTCTGGGTCCTTTTTATCTCAAATTAATGGTATACAAATTTTCCTGCCCTTTTGGACTACCAAGAGGGGTCAAAATCACAATCTTGCTCCAGTTGGGCCAGACAAAAACGGCCTTGGGGTCAAATTGGCCGGAAAAAATAATGCTTTGGTTAGTACCGTCAAATTCCATAACAGAAATCTGATTTTCCGTAACACTTAATAAATGTCTTGATGACGGAAACCATGATAGGTTTTGATTTTTGCCCGCCCCGGTCGGGCCGGGGAGTTTTGAGTTTTGAATTTCATAATTTCTATCTTCTTTTAGGTCGTAAACATAGGTGTTGCCGGTGGTTAAAGTTCTAATTTCCGGGGTCGGATTAGTGCCCGGAAGATACGTTGTGAGGTATTTTGCTAAAGTTGCCGAAACGGTGGCGGTATACAAAACCTTGGTTCCGTCCGGAGAAAACTTAAGTTCCGCCGGAATTTTAAGGGGCATTTTGGCTAGTTGGGCATTTTGGCGCAAAGTTTTTTGATCTTGCCAAGTATCTAAAGTGGCGGACAAACTGGCAATAAAAATGGGGTCAAGATTAATTTTGTCCGTCTCTAAAAGATAATTTCCCGCTAAAATTTCTTTTTCGTCCGGCGACCAAAGTAAATTTTTCCCGACCAAATTTTTCTGGGCGTAAATTTGCCGCAGGTCCCCGCCGTTAAGCAAAGAAACTGGCAAATTTCGTCCCATATCTAAAATCCACAAACCATTAGGGTTTGTCCCATCAAGACGCGCTGACGCCGAAGCCACTCCGTAGACAATTTTAGTATGATCCAAAGATAAAACGGGGTTAACCGCGCCGGAAAAAGTTAAGGGGCGCAGGTCCACTAAAGACGGAAACAAAAAAGCATTAGTTTTAAAAACCTCTTCTTTTCTGATGGTAATCTTTTTTTCCCAGTCAGAAAAACCTTCCTTATGGATACGGACTTGATAAGTGCCAGGGTCAAGATTAATAGTGTTGTTGGTGGCCGTTTTTAGCTTCCCATCAATCCAAATACCGGCACCGTCAGGATCGCTTGTTGTCACTAAAATTCCCGTGGGCTGAACGGATTTGTTGATGATATCAAACCGGTATCCTCGGGCCAAAAAAATGGCCGTAAAGGTCGCCAAGACAATTAAAACGACCGTGCCAATGATAGCTAGAGTTGCCCTATTCATCCAAGACGAATTTTAACATAAAATGATAAAATAAGTTAAAAGTCAGTCATTAATTCAAAAGTCAAAATGCAAAAGGCAAAATTGCAAGTTTAAATTCAAAAGTTAAGGACAAAAACTTTTAAATTTTGACCTGGACTTTTGATTTTTAACTTTTGAATTTTGAATTTATGTTTAGTAAGCGTCTCGGTATTGATCTTGGTACTGCCAATAGTTTGGTGTATGTGGCCGGTCAGGGCGTGGTCGTCAACGAACCAACCGTGGTGGCGGTGGCCGTTGATGACGGGAAAGTTTTAGCGGTAGGCAACGAAGCCAAACTGATGTTGGGGCGCACTCCAGGCAACATTCGGGCGTCTCGGCCCATGCGCGACGGGGTAATTGCAGATTACGCCGTTACCGAAGCCATGTTGCGGTATTTTTTGGATCGGGTTTGCGGGCACAACCGCTTTTTTAAACCGGAAGTGATGATTTGCGTACCGGCGGGAGTAACGCAAGTAGAACGGCGAGCGGTTTTAGACGCTACTTTAAGCGCCGGAGCTAAAGTTGCCTATCTTATAGACGAACCTTTAGCGGCGGCCATTGGGGCTAAAATTCCTATTGCCAACCCTTCAGGCAACATGATTGTGGATATTGGCGGCGGGTCAACAGAAGCCGCGGTGATTTCTTTAGGCGGAGTGGTGGTTCACAAAAGCGCGCGGGTGGCGGGCAACAGGATTGACGAGGCGATCCAAAACTATCTCAAAAAGAAATTTAACCTGCTTATTGGTGAACAGACGGCCGAGGAAGTTAAAATTACCATAGGTTCGGCTCTTCCGGTGGGCAAGTCTGATAAGAACTCAATGGAAGTTCGGGGACGAGACGCGGCCGTGGGCCTGCCAAAGATTATAAAACTAACGACAGATGAGGTCGCCGAGGCGGTGGCGACGGTCCTTTCGCAAATTAGCACTGTTTTTAAGACAGTGCTAGAGGAAACCCCGCCAGAACTAGCTTCAGATATAATTGACAGGGGAATTGTGCTTAGCGGAGGCACCTCAATGCTTCGTAATTTAGACAAATATCTAACTCATAGTATCAACGTACCGGTCCATGTGGCGGATGACCCTTTGCTTTGCGTGGTTAAAGGGTGTGGACTAGCCATGGAAAACCTGGATTTATACAAACGGAGCGTGTCTAGGCGATAGCCTAGAGAAGTGACTAGTGACTAGTGACTAGTGACTAGAAAAAATACCAAAAATGAGTACGACAAAAATTACCCAATTTCTAGAACCTAGAACCTAGAACCTAGTTACTTTTTACGGCCGATAGTTGCATAGCAGGGGAGACTTGAAAAAAATGGATCAAAATAGATCAGGGTATTGGTAATTATTCGGATGATTTTAGCTAATTTGTAAAATTATTTGTAAATAAATTTATTAATATAGTAATTGCAAATGAGACGAACAGTTCTTGGAATCAACATTGATGATGTTTCTAAAGAGGAAGCATTGGGAATTGTTTCCTCTTGGCTAACCCCTAACCGCTATCCGCTAACTGCTAAATTAATCTTTACTCCCGGCCCAGAGTTTCTAGTTACCGCCCAAAAGGATGAAGAGTTTAAAAAAATTCTTAACTCTTCGGATTTAAACATCCCTGATGGTTTTGGCTTGCAACTTTTTGGTGGAGTTAAAAACAGAATTGCCGGGGTAGACTTTATGTTGGCTCTTTGCCAGCAAGCGGCTAAAAATGGGTGGACGGTGGGTTTATTGGGGGGTGGAGAAGGCGTGGCCTATAAAACGAAGGAAGTTTTAGAGAAAAAATTTCCAAAGATTAAAATTGTTTTGGCTGTTGACGGCAAAAAGGCGGATAAAATTGTGAGCGGTTACGAGGTACTAAATACCACTTCTAAACCAATTGATATACTTTTTGTGGCTCTGGGCCACCCCAAGCAAGAGAAATTTTTGTGGCAACTATCCGCTAACTGCTATCCGCTAACTGCTAAATACTTTCGTGTGGGTATGGGCGTTGGGGGCAGTTTTGATTTTATTTCCGGGATTGTTTCCGAGCCACCGGCATTTTTGTCAAAGTTAGGCTTAAAATGGTTGGGCCGGTTAATATCTCGCCCGGGTTATATGTTGCCAAAAATTTGGAAAGCCGTTATTCTTTATCCATGGCTAAGTTTGTCCCGGATATTAAGACCAACCGGTGGGTGATTATTGCTCCGGCGCGGATTAATCAGCCGCATGATAATCCCACTACGCCTGCGGCTACGCGGGACAAGTGTCCTTTTTGCCCGGAGCAAGACCATTTAAATCGAGAGTTGTTTAGCATTAGTCAAACCCTGCCTACCGGCAGGCGGGCTTGGAAAGTCCGGGTTATTGCCAACAAATACCCCTTTACGGATTACCACGAAGTGATAATTCACAGCCCCGATCATGACAAAGACCTTCACAATTTGCCGTTAAAACAAGTGGAACTGATCTTGCAAACTTATAAACAGCGGTACAACTATCATGTTAGCCAAGGCCATGGGCAGGTAATGATTTTTCACAACCATGACATTCACGCTGGCGCCAGCATAAAACACGCCCACTCGCAGTTGGCCGTTATCCCGCGCCAAATTAATTTAGACACTATCCCCAAAGAGCCGAGGCAAAATGAAGTTATCAGAACGAAACATTTTGTGGCCTATTGCCCGGATTTTAGCCAGTGGCCATATGAAATCTGGCTCACGCCAAATTCGGATGCCGGATATCAGACTTCGGACTTCGGACACATTACTGATTCCCAAATCTCTGATCTTGCTCCCTTACTGCAAAAAATTTTAGCTTTTATTCATGTCAAATTTGCCGGGGAAAAGGCCGTGATGAAACAGCCCATGGATTTGGCGGATGAGACAGGCGAAACGCCCTACAATTTTTATATTTACCACGGGCCGGACTGGTATTTGCGAATAATTCCTCGGTTGGTTCACCGCGCGGGGTTTGAATTGGGGACAGGGTTAAGCGTAAATATAGTTGACCCAAGCGTTGCGGCTCAAGAGTATAAGACGGGGTTAAATGATCAATGATCAACTTTCAATTTATCAATGAACATTCAACTTCTCAATTTTCAAATTTGAAAATTGATCATTCATTGATCATTGGTTATTGAACATTGGGGCTTTTGGAGTTTACTTTCCCATTCCTAAAAGCCACAAAACCGCCTCTTTCTTATACCGTCTATCCCCTCTGGAATTGATTCTAATAGCCGGCAACTTGCCTCTTTTGCCCCAACGTTTTATAGTTAAAACGGAGACTCTAAGGAGTGCGGCTACTTCTTTTACCGTCAGCAGATCTGGTAAATCATCAATTGATACTTTTTGAACAGTGTTAGGCATGAGAATATGATTTAGTCATCCTGACTATAACGAAGTATTACATTATTGTCAAGAGAGAGAAAAAACAGAGAAAATCCCACCAAAAAACACCCTTTCAAAAGGTGTTTTTGTTTTGACCTATCTCACGCATATGCGTAGGATAGGTCAGTTTTTCAATTTCAAAGTAAAATTACTTAAGTTCCACCGTGGCTCCGGCCGCCTCTAATTTCTTTTTGGCTTCTTCGGCGGTTGGCTTGTTGACGCCTACCACCACTTCTTTGGGCGCGGATTCTACCAAAGTTTTGGCTTCGGCCAGTCCTAAAGTGGGGACTACTTCCCGAACCGCTTTAATGACAGAAATTTTATTAGCGCCCGCATTGGTTAAAACCACATTAAAAGTAGTTTGTTCTTCTTTATCCGCCGTAGCTTCAGCGGAGGCGGACGAAGCTGGGGTTGCGCTCGTGCTTACTGCGGCCGCACTTACCCCAAACTTTTCTTCCATCGCCTTGACCAGTTCTCCCAATTCAAGAACGGTCAGCTTTTCTACTTCCTCAATAATTTTAGTTAGTTTGTCTGACATTCTTCACCTCCCCCAAAACAAAAACTAGTTTTTGTAAATTTGCCTTCATGGTGTAAAGTAATTGACTTAGTAAAATCTCTTTTGAAGGGAGGGCGGCCAATCTAGCCAATTGAGTTTCTTCATAATCCACGCCGTCCAAACGGCCAAATTTTACTTTGGGCAAAGTGTTAATTTTTATAAATTTATAAAGCTCTTTTAAAGAGGGTAAAGTCTCATCATAAGAAAAAAGAGCCGCGGATGGGCCCGCTTCGACCGTGAAGCGAGGCGAGCCATTAGACGCGGTCGCATTTTCGGAGGCAATTTTTAAAAGCGAGTTTTTAACCACCACAAACTCCGCGCCCACGGTTTTGAGCTTGGTTCGCAAATCCTCAAGTTGCTTGTGGGTCAAACCAGAGTAATCCGTCAACACCAAACCTTTGGCTTTTTCCAGCTTTTCTTTCAAAGAGGCAACAGCGGCAATATTTTTTTGGTTTGCCATAAAGTTAGTGACTAGTGGTTAGGTTCTAGGTTCTAGCGAGAAGAAACCTGCTAGCAACTAGTCACTAGAATCTAGTTGCTGCGTAAATCTCCTCGGTAGGGCTTCTATCTAACAAAATGCCTACGGTCTTTGGAACTGAAGATATTTTACAGTTTAATATTGTGAATGGCAATACCTAAAATTGTAGCTATACCAACTATGGTTGGGGCAAGAAACAACAATGGCAGGCAACCTTTATATCACCCCAACAGCCCCAATTGCAACTTTTTTCATAAAAACCAAGCCGGTTTTCTCGCAGATTCATTGCGAGGAGACTCATTTACAAAAAGGAGAGTTATTTAGTAAAGACATAACGTGGGGTACAAACTCACAGCCTTTTGCCTGGGCCTCTCGGGAGAGCAGAAATGTTCCCCAAAACCCAAGTTGCGCTAATAAGAGGACAAAGAGGAAGACTCCCTTTGCAAAATTATCCTGCCCCTCTGTCAAAATAACCAAGGTGCTGCCCGCTGGGTAAACATGACGTGGGGAGGAGGTTTCGTTGATAACAGCCCAACTCTTATTATTGGGACGACAGGCCTTAACACTCTCTGATGACATAGGTTACAATTATACCATCCCATAGTCCAAATTGCAACTTTTTTCATAAAAACCAGTGGTTTACTGTTAGTGGTATGTTGTGTCATGCGATCGTGTGTTGCAACGTCCTAGCTAAATTGCAAGTTTTGGTAAAGTTGCTCAAAATTTTGGCAAAACTCGCGGACAAATTTTTCATCCGCAAACAATGGTCGCAAGTCTTCAAAAAGATAGTCTGGATTTATTTCGGCCACTTTTTCGTCGAGTTCCTTTTTAATTTCGGAGTACGGTTTTTTGTTTAAAGCTTCTAGCCGGTTCATATTAGGTTTGGCCCCTTTTTGCAAAAACCAGATTAAGTCATAGTAGTCCCGACCTTTAAAAGTAATTTGGTCGTTTTTTCCTTTTTTAAAAGTGCGGTTTAAAATAGCGGTGATTTTAGAGGCAAAAAGGTCTTCTAAAGAATACCTTTTGATTAAAAAATTAAAATCCCAAGTGGCTTTGAGAGAAATTTCTTCCCGGTAAATTTCGTTGTCAACTGGCGCCAAATCAATTCTTAGAAACAAAACATCACTGTCGTTAGAAGTGGCTAGCCCCAGTTTTTTCATAACCGGAAATTTTAAAGTAATTTGCCGGTCGTTACCGGCGGTTTTTAGACTAAAATCCTTAAATTGCCAAGTGGCAGAAAAGTAAGAAGTAAGATCGGTTAGAAATTTTTCTTGGACAAATTGACCGGTTTTTTTAATGTCAAAATCCAAATCTTCCGAAAGCCGCGGCAAATCAAAACAAAACCGCAGACAAGTGCCGCCCTTAAATAAAAGTTGATCGCCCCAAACAGAAGTATAAACAAAGTTTAGAGTGTAGTATTGCAACATTTCTTTTAACAAGTTGCGCAGATACAAATTCCCGGCTTGGGGATTATTTTTAACGATTGTTTGCAAAGAATCAATAATCATACTATTGCCTCCAACTCTTTACAGATCTTATCCATTTTAGCTGATTTGACTAGCCGGCAATAGGTTTTAAATTCTCGTAAATCTTTTTGGAGAAAATTAGCCCAGTTTATCCGCAGACCTTCAGTTAGTTCTTGTTTAAAATTGGAAGAGAGATTTTGTTTAAGGTATAAATAATCAAAAAGGGCTTTGGCTTTGCTGGCCATACCATTGGCAAAACCAGTAAAGAGAACCGGTTTAATGTTGGTGTAACTAAAAGTCCCCAAAAAATTTCGGTAACTGCGAGAGCTTTTAAGAGTGACACTAGTGCAAAGGTTAATTGTTTCCGGAATAAGGCCGTAAAGAGATAGGGCGTAATCTAAGGACAAGTAAGAGGGGAACAGTAAATTGTTGGCTATTTGGGGAAGATATTGGGGGTTAGTTGAATTTCGATCCCAATAAGTTTTGGTGACATAAAGGCCGGATTTAAGCCGCAAAAATACTCCCTTTTTAACCAACCGCTCTATTTGGCGGTAGAGGTTTAGGCCCTGTTTTTTAAGCACAAAACTGGCTGTTTGCTGGTTAAAATAGGGAAGTTGTTCTAATTCACTTTTGACATAGTTCATATGTCAATTGTAGATTAAAATTTAGTGAATGTCAACTCTCATACTTGGCCCCATGGTGGGTTTAAGAAAGCAGGAGACAATTTTGTCTTTGCCAATGGCTTTAACCAGCGCGGCAAAATTTTCCGCCAATTTTTTTTCGTCAAAAGAAACCTTACCAATGATAGTATGAATAATAGGGAAGTCCGTTTCCGTTTTCCATTGGATCTGACCACGGGAGAGAATTTCCACTAATTGGGAAGGATTTTCACTAATAGTGTTTGTTTTGGGATTAGGCATCAAACCCTTTGGCCCTAAAATTTTTGCCACTCGGGCCAGTTTGGGCATGAGGGATGGGTGGGCCACTAAAATATCAAAATCAATAGATCCGCCTTTTTCTAAATTGGTAATTAAGCCCTCGTCAGCAATTTTTACTCGGATTTGCTTTCCCGTCCCGTGGGGAAGGGCCACCACGCCTCGCAGGCCTTTTTCGGTGACATTAAAAATGGCCTCCACGCTGCCGTCGAACTGGGAAAAGCTGGTTTTCTTGACTAATTCTAAAGCTTCTTCCAGAGAATATTTCTTGTTTTTATCCACTAATTTTGCAGAAGCGAGATATTTTTTTCCTCGGAAATTCGGATGACCAGAGAACTCAGATTTTCGGAGTTTCAGACGATCAGATTTATCAGATTTTTCTGGTTTTTCTGACTTGTCTGATTTGCTGACCATCTGGTTCCCTGAGTTTTCCGACGGTTCTGATTCACTGACCCTCCGAAGCTTTTTTTGCCCCCGTTTAACCTCGGCTTTCTTTCGAGCCTTTTCTTCAGCTTCGGTGTTTCCCATGATAACTTGTTTGACTTTACCCATAACACAAAAGCGGTTAGAGGTTAGAGATTAGCAGTTAGTAAAAATGACTAACCGCTAACTGCTAACCGCTATTCGCTAGTTTTAATTCCCATTGACCTGGCCGTTCCCTGAACTATTTTAACGGCAGAATCTACATTTTTAGTATTTAAATCTTCCAGCTTGCCTTCGGCAATTTTGCGGGCGGAGGCAGGAGTTAAGACTCCGACCTGTTCGCGTCCGGGTTTTTTGGAACCTAATTCTAATTTTAACTCTTTCTTGATTAATTCCGAAACGGGGGGAAGTTTAGTAATAAACGAGAAAGTTTTATCCTCATAAATGGTAATAACGGCAGGAATTACCTGGCCTTTTTTGTCCGCGGTTTTTTCATTATACGCCCGAACAAAATCCATGATGGGAAGGCCGTGCTGTCCGAGGGCGGGACCAACTGGAGGAGCGGGGGTTGCTTCGCCCGCCTTGAGGTTTAATTTTAAAACGGTTTTAATTTTCTTGGCCATAATTTTGTCTCGCCTTCAGGCGGACTCCCAGCCTCAAAATGAGATTGGTAGGGATATTTTAGAATAAATTAAAGTGGAGTGCAAGTAGAACTTTTTGCCAAATGCTTCTTATTGACGTATATGCGTGAATAAGATACCATGATATTTGAGGTAAAAAATAAAATGGAAAATAGTGACGCGAACGCGGACAAACAGATAAAAGAACTCCTCACTATACTAAAAGGAGAAAAAGAGGTAATTAATGACGCCCAGCGGTGGGTAAAACAAAAAAAGATTTTGACATTGTTGGCGGCGGGTTCGGTTTTGGCCTTTTCGTTAATGGCCCCAGGAGCATCACGGCTTATCAAGCTTTTTGATTTTAAAAATTCTAATGAAGATGATTGGCGGGCCTTTAATAGAAAGTATTTGCGAAACGCCATAAGAAAATTAGAAGAGCAAAAATTAGTGAAGTTTGTAACTGAAGGGCAAGTAACCAAGGTTGTTTTGACAAACAACGGCAAAAAGAGGATTTTAGCTTTTAAACTGGAAGAAATGGAAATTCCCAAACCAAAAAAATGGGACGGAAAATGGCGGCTAGTTTTTTATGATGTTCCTAAAGGGGGAGACACTACCCGGGATCGCTTTCGGTCGTATTTAAAATCTTTTGGCTTTTACCCTTGGCAAAAAAGTGTTTATCTCCACGCCTATCCTTGCGGCAAAGAAATTAATTTCTTACGGCATTATTTGGGAATTGGGGCAGAGGTGCGGTTAGTGGTGGCAGATTCCATTGAAAATGATGAAGTTTTTCGCAAGTATTTCGGAGTGTCCTAATAGTCTATTTTCGATGGTATCTTAATCACGCATATGCGTAAGTAAGGAGCCGTTAATGGCTAAAAAGAAAAATAGAGGATATTTTGAAAGAATTTTAAGAAACAATGAAGGAAGTTTTGAAGTGCGGAGGAAGTTTTAGAGTGTTTTAGAGTTTGGAAATTTGCAAGAAGTCTAGTTCCACCGGTGTTTCTCTTCCAAAAATACTCACCAAAACTTTCACTTTCCCCCGTTCTTCGTCCACGGATTCCACACTTCCCAAAAAATCTGCAAACGGGCCATCAACAATTTTGACGGCTTCGCCCACCGTCATACTAGCTTTAAATTTGGGCGCGGCTAGTTGGGAAAATTTCATAATGGCGTCTACTTCTTTTTCAGACAAGGGAGTTGGCCTATTCCCAATGCCCACGAAAGAAGTGACTCCCGGGGTGGTTCTGACAATTAGCCACGAATCATTATCCAAAATCATTTGCACTAAAATGTACCCCGGGAAAATTTTCTCTTTGACTTCTTCTTTTTTACCTCGTTTAACGGTTACCGTATCCCGAGTGGGGACAATAACCCCAAAAACGCGGTTGGCAATATTCATAGCTTCGGCGCGTTGTTTGATGGCCGCGGCCACTTTATTCTCATGGCCGGAATAGGTGTGCAGGACAAACCAACGGGCATCTGGTGGGGCTTGAACAGCTTGTTCTTGATTTTGAGTGTTAGTTTGACTGTCCATGTTGCTTTACAAGCGGTTAGAGGTTAGAGATTAGCAGTTAGTAAAAATGACTAACCGCTAACTGCTAACCGCTATCCGCTAGTTTTATTTTGCTAAAATAAGTTCCATCACTTTCGTAAACGCGTAGTCTAGACCCCCTAAATAGGCTCCAACCAAGACTGACGCGCCAATAACGACGGCTGTCAGCCGGATAATTTCCGGCCTTTTTGGCCAAGCCACTTTCAAAAGTTCGCTTTTAACTTCTTTGAAAAATTCCACCGGGTTTTTGCCAAAATCTGGTTTGGTCAAAGTTAAATCTTGCACGAGTTAAATTATAACAGGTTTTGGTTTTGAGATTTCGTGCCACTCTTTTGGCTCGTCCGCTGTGACCGCGTACTTCAAGTATTCGTGCGCGGGTCCGCTTTCACTTGCCAAAAAAGAACTCGTCACGAAATCTCTATCACACTAAAAAACAGTCTACCTGCGACTGTCAAGAGGAGTATAACAAATTTAAGAAAGCTTTGTAAAGGAGGAAAGTGACCCCAATTAGCTAGGATGTTAGAGACAACGGTCGTTGCTTGCAACCTCCTAGCTAAATATGGTAATGCATTGGGTATTGCATGGGGAAGGAAAATGGTTTTATACTATTTTTAATGCCAGCAATCAAAGATCTATTCAAAGCTTCTTGGGTCACATTTAAGGCTTCGCTTTTGAATTTGTTTTTGCTGTCCTTAATAAATATCTTTGTTCAGGGGGCAATTCTCATAGTTTTTGGAGTGATTGCTTTCATACTGTTAGTAATAGGTGGGGTCATGGTTGGGTTGTCTGCGGATAGCGCGGCTAAAATTTTGACAAGTTTGCCGCTAGTAGCCGGCCTTTCAGTTGCCGGAATTGTTTATTTGTTGGTGGTGATGATCGTGGGGGCGGCTTTTACCGGGGCGACCATTTTGGCGGTGGCCCGAGCAGAAGAAAAAATTGGTTTAGGGGAAATTATTAAAGCTGGTTTTGGCCGAGCCCTGCCTTTAATTTTTGCCAATTTCGTTTTAAGCTTTCTTATAATTGGCGCTCTTGTCCCGTTTATTTTTCCGGTAATTGTTGTCAATATTTTCTTATTTCCCGTTCTTTACGAAGTAATTTTAGAGAAAAAGAAAATTTTAGAGGCGATCAGATTTTCGGTGGGGATGGTAAAAATGCATTTTGGGGATATTTTTGTGCGGGGTTTAGCGCTTTTTGGTTTAAGCCTTTTGGTGGGATTGCCTATTTATTTCCCACAAATGATGATGGAAAATAACGCCGGTTGGAGCATATTGATGGTTGTCCCCAACACTCTTCTTGGTTGGTTTGGGATGGCTTATATGATTAATCTTTACAAGCAAGCCCGGGCGGTAACCCCGGCAGAAACGACGGCCAAAACTTGGTGGCTGTGGGCCATGGCCGGGCTTGGGTGGGTGGTTTTAGTTTTGACTATTATTGGTGTTGGCTTTGGTTTGGCAGCTAATTGGGGAGAAATTGCCAAGAATTTAACCTCTTACAATAAGGATAAAGCGGAGGTAGAACAACTTCAGGAAAATTTAGAAATCCCCGAAACCGTTCCAAGTTGGGAAAATTAAATTTACCTTCAAGAGAGGTGGTCTCTTGAAGCTAGGAGTCCTTGATAAAGTGGCAGCTCCGGCGACTGAATGGTAAAATAATCACATGCTTTTACTGGGAATTTTGGCACCACTCGTTTTTATTCTCGGCACTTTTTATTTAACTCAAAAAATCCCCAATTTTAATTACAAAACAACCCAATTAAGCCACCTGGGGGGGGGTAGAAACCACCAAAAATAAATACCATCTCTTCTTTTTAACCTTTGGTGCCTTAGAATTTATTTTCCTATTTTTTATAATTCGAGAATATTCTCTTTTTACCCAACCAATCTTCATGACGGTATTTATTTGTGACTTTCTGATAATTGCCGTTCAACCTCTTGTCCCATCAAGTAAACATTGGGAAGCTCATCATTTTCTCGCATGGACCGGTTTTTCTTTGTCATTTTTGCTTTCTTTTATTCTAGCTTATTACATTGGGTTACAAAATCAGGTGTTTTCGCTGTTAGTTATTGGTGTAACAATTTTTGCCTTTTTGTTTTATCTTGCTATTTATGTTAAAGATAAAACCTGTTACGCCTTTCAAGAATATATTTATTTCCTTTCCATGCTTGTTTGGAATATTTTTGTTTATCTGCCTGTGTCCAAAATTTTTTGTAAAATTAATTTCCCTTTTTGCTTTTAAAACTAAATTTACCTTCAAGAGAGGTGGTCTCTTGAAGCTAGGAGTCTTCTATATCCAAAGTCAAAGGAACAATGGGTTCAATGTCTGCGTAATCTTGGACAAATTTTTGGTAGCTGGTTTGTGGATTTTCTTGCTGGAAATAACTTAATATTTGGTCAGTCTTGATCCACGCGGTGTGGCGTTGACCTAGATATTCTGGGAAGGATGAAGGAGAAGTTTGTTTGGGGGAGTTTAGATGAATATATCTTGATAGATGAAGAAGTTGGGCGTCTGTTTCTACTAAGACCGCTTTGTAAACCCCTTGGAAAATTGGTCCGACCCGATGGTATTTGCGATTGAAAAAACCAGAATACCTCGTTCCTAGTGAGTTCATAAAATTGTCAATGGAATTAGCCTCTTTTTGCTTGACAAGAAAGTGAAAATGGTTAGGCATTAAAGCGTAAGCCAAAAGCTCAATTTCCTGATAATAATTTTTTAAAGCCAATAGTTTAGCCGCTTCATATTTTTCTCGATAGCCTGATTGAGGGTTACCGCGGATAGATGTTAATTCAGCCTCGTTTTTGGGAGATAGATAAATCTTAAGATAAGAGAGAAAGGTGGAATAATCAGCAGAATCTAAAAAAATTTCATTTTTAGCCACACCACGATTGTAAAGGTGATAATAACTATCTGGAGCATAAATTTTAACGGAATTTTTAGCGGCCATAAAATTATTTTGACGCGTTTTCTTTTGTTTGTCAACTACCTTCAAGAGAGGTGGTCTCTTGAAGGTAAAAGGAACCACTTGCAAACTGTTTAGGGTTTGATCTACTATTATTGTATGAGCTTTGGAACCAAGCGAATTTTGGCGGCGTTTTTGGAAAAAGATTGCTGTAAGTTATTGGTTTACCGCGTGGGGGGCTTGAAATCCGTCGTTGCGCGTGAGTTTGCCGGCCAGATTAGTTTTCCTGCGGAAGTTTTGCGCGACGGGTTTATTGCCGACCCGGTTAAATTTGCCTCACAAATTAAAATGGCCTTTGCCCAAAAAGAGCTTCTTAATCAGGTGGCCGAGGTAGTTTGTTTTCCTTGCCCGGACAAAGTTTTTGTTAAAACTTTACCGGTTGAAGACAGCGAAGAAATTTTTATAAAAAACCTGCCTTATTTTAAAGAGGAACTAGTGATAAAAAGTGTCCAGAATAAAAAACGCGTCACTTACACGGCGTTTGAAAAAAAACTGGTGGAAGATTTTAGCCGCCCATTTTTAGAACAAAATAAAAAGATTGCTAATATTTTAAGCGTGGCTGGGGTTTTAACCGCTAAATACCCGCAAACAGGCAAGTATTTATTGCTGTTGCCACTAGATAAAGAGGTGGTGGTTGTTTTTGCAGATAATGGGGAAGTTTTAGATTTGGCCATGATAAAAAACGAAGTCTTGGGAGCGCGCCTAGAAGAGTTTCGCGCAAGCCACGATCTAACTTCCGCCCCCACTTTTTCTTTAGGAAAATTCACCCCGCCGCCAAATTTGTCCGTGGTAAATTTAAATCCGGCAGACATTTATGATCTGGCCGTCGGGGCAGCCGTTTCCTCTGGTTCAAAGATGGTTTTGCCAGAGTTTTTGGCTAAATTTGATAAAAAATATTTTCTTTTAGCCGGGGCAGTTTTGGTGGGGGTTGTTTTGGCACTCACAGTTTTAAGTAACTTAAGTCACCTAAGTAGCTTAAGAAAAAATTCAAAATTAGAAATTACTTCACCGGTGGCAACGCCCGCCGCTCAAACACTCCCTCCCGCTCCCGAGCCTAAAAAAGAAGATTATCCCATCAGGATTTTAAACGGCACTTTGGTTTCTGGGGAAGCGGGAAAGCTGGCGGAAAAATTAAAGACGGCTGGGTTTACTATTACCGAAACTAAAAATGCCACCTCTGCCGGGTTTGTAACCACTAAAGTTCGGGTCGTAAGTTCTGTTCCGGAAAAAATTGCGGATAGTCTGGAAACTTTATTGTCTGAAGATTACCAAACGGTAGTTACCGAACCCCTGGCTTCCCCGGCGGCGAAGTTTGTGGTAGAAATAATAGTAGGGAAGAAAAAATGACTAAAAAAATAAAAATTTTTTTGGGACTGGGGGTAGTTTTGATTTTTGTTGCCGGAATAATTTGGGGAGTCTTTTTTGTAATCAAAAACCAAAACCAAAACCAAGACACTCGAAGCAAGGCCGCCACTTTTGACAACTACTTGGTGAACAGCGCTTTGGGTTGCCGCTGGTTGTGGCCTTCAAATGTTTACCCCAAACATATTAGCCCGAAGAATAATTTGACTGGCGATCAAGGCGTCAATTTGACCCCCACCTTTAAATGGGATTACCGTTCTTGTGAGGCCCAGAGCGTCATGTGTTCTTCCTTTCCTGGTTTGACAATTTCTGCCATGGTGGGAATTTATACTTGTCCGGCCGGGTTAGACCCAGATTTGGAATCGGTGTACAGTTGCCCAATAGCCAGCTCTCCTCACTTAAAAGAGTGGGGGAATCTTGGAGATAGTGGGTGTGTCAAAATTGGTGGGGCTACTACGACCCAGCAAGATATTCCCATCACAGAAATGTCTTGGTATGCTCCCGATGGGACACCACGGTTTGGGAGTTTAACTTTATCTCCCAACACAGATTACTGGTGGTACCCATGGACAGGGGCTGGTGGTGGGGGGCCACACACTCGAACGGAGCTATGGCATTTTAGGACTGGGTCAACAGGACCAGTTTGCAATTCCTTGACCATGAACCCCGCTTCAACAGTAATTACCACTGCTGGGGAAACTAGAACTTTTACCGCTAGTGGAACGGGGACAGGAAACCTAACTTACAATTGGACAGTAACCGGTGGGACTTTATCTTCCAATACTGGCCAAACGGTGACTTGGACGGCCCCAGCAACGCCTTCTTCTGGTCAGACATGGATGATAAAAGCTACAGCGAAGGATGAACTGGGTCAAGTTGCAGCAAACAGCAACTGCACAACCACTTTTAGTTATTCTCCGGCTCCGGTGGCGGTCTGTCAAAAAGTGGAAGCGGACAAAGATTTATCCACCATAAAAATTGGGGACGTGGTGACTTTTTCGGGCTACGGGAACATTGTGGGGAATGATATTTTGGATAAAGTTAACTTTAGAATTTTAAAAGACGGATTAGAAATAGACAATAAAACCGTGGCGGCTATTTTAGACCCATTAAGCGCCGGGACAACAAAAGTCTACAAAGGAACAACTCAGTATACGGTCATTTCTAGTGGTAGTTATTCGGTAATTATTAAAGTTCACCAGAAAAACGCGGATAGATGGCTGGAGTAATTTTATGCAAAACTGGAAATCATTTTTAATTGGGGCAATTTTGATTTTATTTTTAGCCGTGGGTGGGGGCTTGGCCGTGTTTATGGCCCTAAAAACCAATACCACTGCGCCCGTGGCGCCCACTGTGCCACAGGCAAAACCAAGAGCGGAAGAACCACGCCCATCAGATTATTATTCTTGTCAAACAGACAGCGATTGTGCGTGTGGGAAAGATGTTTCCACGCAGGCATGCGCGTACGGCAATGTCAAATACATTGATTCCAAGTCACAATGTCCTGATTTCTGTTCTGGTTTTGCAGGTAATTTGATAATAAAATGTCTGTCTGGTTCTTGCGCGCAGATTAACACGAAAGCAGAGCCGGCTTGTAGATTGTCTTTTAAAGTTGCTTCTTTGCCAGCATTTACTTGTGACAAAATTGTGTTAAGTCCGGACAGCCAGACCATTGGCTCGGGCGGGGAGACGAGAAATTTGACGGTTAACACTTCAGGCGGGACGGGGAGTTTAACCTACGCGTGGGCGGCTTCCGGCGGGACTTTATCTTCTACCAATGTTAAAACGGTAACTTGGACAGCCCCATCAGGTTTAAGTAGTAGCCAAACTTGGAATATTTCGGTGGTAGTCACTGACGGGCAAGGGAAGACAGCTTCGGGAGACAATTGTAAAGTCAACTTAAGTTATAACCCAGGGTGTAATTCTTCCTGCCAAATTGACGCTAACTGTCCCAATGATTTGTCTTGTGTTTCCGGCCGGTGCCGCCAGGCGGCGTGTCCCACTCAATCAGATTGCAAATGCCCGCCGCCCAAAAAAGTTTGTAATGACACCTGCACGGTAAATAGTGATTGCGAGTCCCAATACATTTGCGCTGGGGGGAACTGTCGCAATCCGTCTTGCATTAACGAACCAACCTGCGTCTGCAAACCCGTTTTGCCCACTTGTAATTCCACTTGTACTACTTCCGCCGACTGTCCGTCTAATTTAGGGTGTGTTTCGGGGCGGTGCCGCAACACCACTTGTCCTACTTCTACCACCTGTGCTTGCATTGTCCCTACCTGTAACTCTACTTGCACCACTTCAGTTGATTGTCCGAATAATTTAGCTTGCGCCAACGGCCGGTGCCGCAATGCGGCTTGTCCAGAAATGGTGGGATGTGTTTGTCAACAGGCTACTCATAAAGAATGTCAAGGACAAGCTTGTGTCACCGTTGCCGGGGTCGGAACAGATACTTGCACTTCAGACGTTTCTTGCCGACCAGCAGCCACTCCACCGCCCATCCCCGAGTCTGGCAACCCCTTACTTACCGCCGGAATTTTATTGGGCGGGCTTGCCTTGCTGGCCGTGGGGTTGATGGTAGCGTTGTAAAATGAACAAGTTTTGCGTTGTTACCGGCGCTTCTACGGGAATTGGTAGAGTAGTTGCTGTGGCACTAGGCAGAGAGAGAGAGTTTATTTGTTTGGTGGCTAGAAGAAAAGAAAAATTAGAAGAGACTAAAAAATTAGTAGAAAAAGCGGGTGGGCAAGCAAAGATATTTTCGATAGATTTGGCAAATATCACCTCCACAAAGAATTTAATTTCCCAAATAAAAAAGATAACTAGCAAAGTAGATTTAATTGTGAATATTGCTGGCGTTTGGCACAGTCAAAACGAAGTTTTTGCCAATACGGATTTTGAAAAATTTTCGCAAGAAACAGTTTTGCAAACTTTAAATGTAGGTATAGTTGCCCCCATGGTTTTGGTTCACGGGCTGTTACCGTTAATGCCACAAGGGTCGCAAATTATTAACCTTTCTGGCACTTTTGAAAACGGAGCTAAAGGTTGGTTGCCGTATTATGTTTCCAAACGGGCGATAGAAGATTTTACAGTTGGTTTGGCGCAAGATTTAAGAGAAAAGGGGGTACTGGTAAATTGTGTTTCGCCGTCTGACGTAGCGACCGAAGAATATATAAGATATTTTCCGGAGTTTGCCGAGGAAGCTCTAGCGCCGGAAGAGGTGGTCGAGTTTATTGCTAAATTAGCCATAAAAAACAAAACTGATTCCGGAAAGGTTTTCGTTTTGAAGAAAGGAAAAACTCCTTTAGCAAAATTCCACGCATAAATTTTTATAAAGAAGACTAAGTAATTCTTTCGCTAATTTAAAATGAATTAAATTTAAGATTTTCTAGCATAACAAAAACTCACGATCGTGAGTTTTTGTTCCGTATTTAGTAATTGACAATCAGATTTTGTGTTATTATTAAACAAATGGACGAAAAGACGGAAGAAATTGTCAGAGAAAAAGTTGTTCCTACGGTTAAGATTGTGGTAGGGATTTTAGGGCTTGCGGCCTTTACCGGCGCATCAGTAATTATGCCGGCAACTCCAGTAATTGTTACCCCGATCATTAAATATCTGCATAAGAAACTTCACGAACGGGAAACGGACGCGGATTATCATTTTGATAGTTTAAGATTGCGGCGTTTATTACAAAGATTAGAAAAACAAAAAGATGTTCGGCTAACCAAAAATTCAGATGGTTCAATGACGGTGGAATTGACAGAGAAAGGAAGAGCAAAACATCTTAAATATAAGCTAGAGGATATGGAAAGAGATTTTAACAAGAAAAACTGGGACGGGAAGTGGAGAATAATTTGCTTTGATGTCCCAGAAATTAGACGGACAGGAAGAGACAGTTTTCGCCGGATGTTAGGCAACTTAAAGTTTTATCAATTACAAAAAAGTGTTTATTTGACACCATTTCCTTGTCAAGATGAAATAGAGTATTTAAGAAGTTGTTTTGGTTTGGGAGATCAGGTTCAAATTTTAATTACCGACAGAATAGAAAACGATCGTGCCTATAGGCTGTATTTTGGACTGACGTAACAAAAACTCACGATCGGACGAATTTGTTCCGTTAACATTCAAAAAGCGAGGAGAAGGGAAAAATGAAAGAAAGACTATTTTTCCAAAATAAAAGTCAAGATTGGATATTTAAGGATTTTTTGGCAAGCCAATTTTAGGGCGTCTAAATCTTCTTGGGCAAACTCCACTGTTTTGCTGGTTAACGGATACATGATCGCTTCGGGGTTAGTGGCATGGTCCACATTTAGCGCGTGGCCAAATTCGTGAATTAAAGTGTGGCGCAGTTCCGCATCAGAATTAACATAATAAATGCTGATCGTTTGATTTTTTCCATCATAGAGTCCGGCTTCCGGTTTTTGGGAAACGACCTCGTTAAAATCTGAAAGAGTAGTGTTAAATTTATTTACCTCTAAATTATAACTATTGATAGAAGTATTTAATTGCGCCGCCTGACGGTTAACTTGGTCAATTTCTTGCTGAAGTTGTTTTTGCTGGTCGGTTAAACTTTTATAAATATCCGGCGGGGCGCCGCCTTTGGCATTCCACGCCGCAATTTCTTCGTTTAGTTTTTTAATTTTTTCTTCCAACGCCGTGGCTTGAGCTTTAAAACCGGCTAATTTAGAGTCCAAGTTAGACTTATTCGTAGTAACATCTTCTTTGAGTGAAGTTACTTTGTTAGACAATTCCTGCCGCTGGTCAAAAATAAAATTAACAGTCAGATCTGCCGTTTCGCTTTCTTTAAAAACATTTTTTCCCCAAGTTTGGCTCCAGAGATCGGCGGCATCATCTAATTCTTTATTAGCTACGGTTAATGTCAAATTAAACCGTGGGTCCACAGTTCCCAATTTATAAGCTACCGGGTGGTCGCAAGGGTAAAAGTAAAGAACTTGCTCGGCAAGTTTGCTGGTATAGCCATTAACGGTCAAAAAAACTCCCGCGGCTACAAAAATTATGCTGGCTAAAATCCCAATAATCTTGCCCATGGTTTTATGATAGTTTATGTTAATATCTTTTGGCAATATGAACTGGCGCAAAGTTGGGTTTGTTTTAGTTGTTCTTCTAATAACTGGAATTCTAGTAGGGAAGAATTTATTTCCCAAAGAAAAAGTTTTATCACCCTCTCCAGTTATTAACAGCCCCAAATTAGAAACTGTTGTAACCTCCGCTCTGGCCGGAACTAATAGCACTTACGGGATTGTCATCAAAAATTTTAAAACCGGCGAAAAGTTTTATTTAAACGAAAACCGTGTTTTTACTTCGGCCAGTTTATACAAACTTTGGGTAGCCAAGGAAGCGTATCAAAGAATTAAGAATCAAGAATTAAGAATGGAGGATGAGATAACAGAAAAGATTTCTGATCTAAATTCTTACTACGGAATGAGTGATGAGGAGGCGGAGTTTACAGACGGGATTTATTCTATGACCGTGGGGGAAGCCATTAACCAAATGATTACTATTTCTCACAATAATTCTGCTTTAGCTTTAGCCAAAAAATTGCAAATAAAAGATGTCAGGCCGCAAGTTACCCCGTTAGTTGTTGCCAATTTTTTCGAAAGATTATATTTTGGCAAAATGGTTGACGCCACGGCCTCGGCGCAATTATTGGCCGTTTTAAAAAAACAAGAAAACAAAGAAATGATCCCTAATTTACTTCCCGAAAATACTATCATAGCCCACAAGACGGGCAATTTAGAAAAATTTACCCACGACGGGGGAATTGTTTTTAGCCCAAAAGGGGACTTTCTAATAGTTTTAATGTCTGAAAGCGAATACCCACCAGGGGCAAAAGAACGGATGGCTAAAATTTCTAGGATGGTTTTTGACCATTTTGTAAATTAGCTTCACTAGCCTCGCAAGGCGTCCCCTTGCGAACAGGGATTTAAAAAAACTATAGGAGAAAGATGGTTTTAGCTCCAGTGAAAAAAAGGGGAGAAGTTAGGAGGAAAGGTCGTCTGTTAGTTTCTTAATTTCAGAAATCACTAAAATAATAGGGACAGCCAAAAGTGCCCCTAAAACGCCCATTAAGTTTCCTCCAATTAAAATGCCCACGATCACGGCCAAAGGATTAAACCCCACGGCGGTTTGCATAACTTTGGGGACAATAAAATGGTTTTCGGCCATTTGTATAAAAATATAAAGCCCAGCCACAATTAAAGCCAGTGGGCCAGAAATTGAAAGGGCTACCACAATGGCCGGAATGGCAGATAAAATAGGCCCGACGGTTGGGATAATCTCCAAAATGCCGGCAATGATCGCCAAAGGCAAGGCTTGGGGGATGCCAATAACGGTTAACCCTACCCAAGTAAAAAAGCCAATGATAAAACTTAAAAACAGCTGGCCGCGAAACCAGGCACCAAGTTTGGTGTCTAACTCTTCTAAAAATTTGGCTCCGGCATCTTTTTTATCTTGAGAAAAAAAAGAGAGGAAAAAACGGTGCAAGCTTTGACGGTTTACCAATAGATAGAAACTGATAACGGTTGTGGTTACCAAAGAAAGCACCCCGCCAAACAGTTTGCGAGACAAAAGCCATGCATTTTTACCAATTACATCAGCCTCTGACTGTAAAAAAGAAGGCAAATTTAGGGTTTCCGGATGCCAGTTAAACAGGGGGCCAACCCTATTAAGATAATCAGGAAAAAGAGTAATAAAACTGCTCGTTTGCTTGATTACAAAAGGTACCAACGGGAAAATAATTCCCACTAAACAGGTCACAGTTAACAAAAAAACTATTCCTGGCGCTAAACTGCGGGGGACTTTGTGGTTTTGCAGGTAATTGACCGCTGGAGTTAGAGCCGTGGCTAAAATGTAAGCAATAAACAGGGAAGCCAAAATCCCGCGAATGTCCCACAGCAAAAAAAGTAGTCCAATTGTCCCCGCGGCCCACAAAATCTGGTTTTCCAAAACAAATTTTTTAAGGTAAGAGTTCATGTTTTTCATATTTTAACATATTCTTAATATTCTTGTGTCGGGGTAAAGTTAAAATATTTTATTTTGTGCCTGTAGCTTCGCAAGGCGTCCCCTTGCGAGAAGGATTTTGAAAAAACTATAGGAAAAAGAGGTTTTGTAGTCTTTGGCGGGAAAATTTGCTAGACTGATAGGGCAAATGCCAAAAGTTTTTAGGGGGCTAACTAGTCAGCAGGCGCGGGAAAAATTAGCGGAATTTGGGCCCAACAAAATTTGTGACCCCAACAAAGTTTCCGCCGTCAAAATCATTTTGCGTCAGTTAAAAGGCAACTTCATGATTTATCTTTTGCTGGTAGCGGCCGCCGTGTCTTTTTTTGTGGGGGAAGCCCTTACTGGTTATACCGTTTTTGGAGTGATCCTCATGGTTATTGGCGTCAGTTTTTTTCAAGAATACCGGGCAGAAAAAGCCATTGCCAGCTTGCGAGAAATGATTACTCCAATTTGCGTGGTTATTCGTGATGGGCAAGAGCAAGAAATTATGGCAGAAACAGTGGTTCCTGAAGATATTCTCGTTCTTCGCGCTGGTGAAAAAATTCCCGCGGACGCGACCATTCTTTCCGTTAGTAACTGCCAAGTTAACGAATCAATCTTAACTGGCGAATCCCGCCCCGTACCAAAAAATATTAACGACCAGATTTTTGCCGGAACATTTATTATTGAAGGAAAATGTACGGCTCGCGTTACCCAAACAGGAATGCAGACAAAATTTGGGGGTATTGTCAATTTAATTTCCAAAACAGAAAAAGATTTACCCCTAATGAATAAAATTAACCAAATTGCCCAAGTGATGGTGGTGGCGGCTGTTAGCATTTCGGTAGCCACGGGCGGGATAATGCTTCTTCAAGCGGAAAATATTACTTCGGCAATAGTGGTTCATAGTTTGATCGTGGGGATTGCCCTGATGGTTTCAGCTTTTCCCGAAGGCCTACCGGTAGTTTTAGTTACCTCGCTAGCATATGGGGCCCACCAAATGGCCAAAAACAACGCCATTGTCAACCGGATGTCTATTATTGAAACGCTTGGCGAGACCACCGTAATTTGCGCGGATAAAACAGGAACAATTACGACAGGGGAAATGACGGTAGAAAAAATCATCAGTTCTAATGCTCGGGAATTATTAACGGCCGCCGTTTTGTGCAGTGATTTTAAAAGTAATTCCACCGAAACCGCGCTTTTGAAAGCGGCGGCAAAAGAAGGAATTTTGCGATCAGATCTTAATTTTAAAATTGTGGAAGAGGTGCCTTTTAGTTCCGAGCGAAAGATGATGACCGTCGTGGGGATTTGGCAAGGGAAAGAAACTTCGTTTAGCAAAGGCGCGCCGGAAATAATCCTTTCTAAATGTCAGTTAACGGCGGAAAAAAAGAAAAAAGTTCTGGCGGAAAATAAAAAATTAAACGAGCAAGGTTTTAGAACTATTGCCGTTTCTTCTGGCAAAAAGTTTTTGGGGCTAGTGGCAATGGCTGATCCACCGCGAGAAGAAGTGAGCCAGGCCATCAAAGTTTGTCAACAGGCGGGGATAAAAATAAAAATGATTACCGGCGACCATAAAGACACGGCCCAGTTTATTGCTAAGCAAATTGGATTAAAGGGGGAAGTGGTTACCGGAGACGAACTAGATCAGATGTCAGACGAAGTCTTTCGCGAAAAAATTTCTGGTTACCAAATTTTTGTCCGCGTCCGGCCGGAACACAAATTAAGAATTGTCAAAATTTTAAAAAGTCTGGGGGAAATTGTTACCATGACCGGCGACGGAGTCAATGATGCTCCGGCTCTAAAAGAGGCCCAGATCGGGGTGGCCATGGGAATTGGAGGGACGGATGTGGCCCGGGCGGTTTCTGATCTTACTTTAAAAGATAATAATTTTGCCATGATAGTTTTAGCCATCAAAGAAGGGCGGACAATTTTTAATAATATGAAAAAATTTACGGCTTATATGCTTTCTTGCAACTTTGCGGAACTGGCCATTTTATTTTTTGGGGTGTTGCTTGCTCCTATTTTGGGCTGGCAAACGCCAGTACTTTTGGCCCTGCAAATTTTGTTTATGAATTTGGTGACGGATGATTTGCCGGCGACCAGTTTTGCTTTTAATAAATCTTCGGCTGACGCGATGGAGGAGCCCCCGCGGGCCACTTCGGCCCTCATTAGCCGGTCAAGTTTTGGGGTTTCAATGCTGGCGGGAATTTTAATGGCCGGGTTTTGTCTGGGAGCCTTTTATATTTCTTTTAATGTTTGGGGGCAAGAAACATCCACGGCTCGCACCACCGCTCTTTTAACTTTAATTTTGTTAGAAATTGTGGGGGCGTTTAGTTTTCGGTCGTTTCGTTATCCTACTTTAAACCGGTCGCCTTTTACGAACAAATATCTTTTTATTTTTTCTGCCATTTCTTTACTTTCAAGCGCGGCCATTATTTATTTACCCATAAATCAGGTGTTTGAAACGGTGGCAGTTGGCGGGCCAGCGTGGCTTTTGGCCCTTGGCGCGGCAGTTGCTTATCTTTTAATTTTTGACGGGTTGAAATTAATAAACACTATGGTAATATCTAACCCAAGTTGATAGACACGGGACAATTTTCTCCTGAACAAACAGCGTTTTTGGTTTTGTATTCTCAATTAAAATCCCCGGATATTTTTGGCGACCAGCAGGCGATGGAAGAAACAGCGTGGTTGGTTTTGAGGTTGCGCGGGCAGGAAGCGCGAGTGGCAATTACCCAGGCGCTACAATTTGGGGCAACATTTGAACAAGAAACAGGGACGGAATTAGAAGGGTGGTAGGATACGAACTAAATTTTCAGTCCTCCCTGGCGGATAATTTCTAAATTTTCACCAACCACTTTTACAATTGTTGACGGCAAAGTTTTAGGAAGTGGCCCCGCGTCCCAAAAATAATCAATCATGGCCGCCTTTTCCGGCGGGGTAGTGGCTAAATATTCTTGCTTGCTGTACGGCGTCGGTCCCCTGGAAATATTGGCAGAAGTGGCGGTGATGGGCCGGCCAAAAGCACGGATTAATTCTAGAGCCGGTGGGAAGTTAAGAATTCTTATTCCCAAAGTTTTTGATCCGGCAGTTAAAATTTCGTCAACATTTGGTTGGGTAGGGCTAATAATAGTTAAGGCCCCGGGCAAATATTTTTGGTAAAGGGTTTGGGCCAGCGGAGTAATTTTTACAAATTTTTTGGCCATCTCCAAATTGCAAACGGCAATGGAAACAGGACTATTTCTGGCGCCTTTATATTTTAATAATTTTTCTAAAGCCTTGTGATTGGTGGCGTCTGCCCCCAAGCCATAGGCCGTATCAGTGGGGTAAATTATTAAGCCCCCCGTTTGTAAAACTCTCAAAGCGGCCCAAAAATCCTTAGTCACAAACTGATTTTAAAATAGCTGATAGCCGAAGGCAAGATTGTGGGGGAGAAGACACTTGTCCCGAGCGAAGCCGAGGGATTCGAACTTGGTACGGTTAAAATTATTTATTTAGCCAGTAATCCCGTCTCATTTTTTTAAAGCTAATAGCACTTCTTCGTGATAATGCGTTTGTAATCAGGGCGGACTCGTTTATCAGAAAGTAGGGAGATACCGGAAAAGAGAAGAAGAGCTCGGTATTGAACAATGGCTTCATCAATGGTGGCGGCGGGGAAAACCATTTTTCTGTCTCCGAGAAAAGCCGCGGCCGTTCCTGCCATTCCGGCAGGTTTTTTGTTACATTTCCCCTTTTCGTCGTATACAGACAACCACCCCGGGGCAACGGCAATTTTGTGGGTTTGAGTGCGAAACGACCAGTATTCCAGAGTCCCGGTCATGGGCATATGACCGCCGGCAATAATGTCATGATCTTTTCTCCCCCAGGCGGCCCGTTCTTCAACGGTAACTAATCCTTGGGTGGGATCATCAGAGGATCCGGACCATTCAAGGTGATCTAAAAGAAAAATACTGTAACGGGGGCCTTTTCTGGAAACAAGGACAATTTCTCCTTGATTTTCTAACAGCGGCAAACCGGTTTTTAAGGCAATTTGGGAACCAGGTTCGAAATGCCGCGGGAATTTTTCTCTTGCTTTTGGTCTAACTAGATTGCCGGCTTCGTCCCTGTTGGCAACAGCGGGCAGTTTTTTCCAGCGGTCGTCCCGCATTTCCGTCCCAATTAAAAGAGCCTTTCCTTTTTCCTGGTTGGTAACCGGACTCATAAGGTCGGCCAGTTGATCAACAGTTAGATAAGGATCGGGGTCCTTGAAAACGTTACCGTTAAGCATTTTTCGTCCGTAAACAGCAAAAGTTCCTTTCCTAGCTATTACCGCTGATTGAATGTCCTGAAATTGTCTTAGGTTGGTAGTGGCACTTCTATATCTTAAGTTTTGAATAAAGAACAATTGGATAGGTAGTAGTCCGTCAAAGACGTAATGGATGCGGTCGAAAGGTTGGACTTGATAGCGTCTTTCTTTGACCCGTGAAGAGCCGCCCGGTACCCGGTCAAGAGAGAGTCTTCTCCCCCCCTTTCTTTCAATTTCTGCGATCAGTTCCCGATCTTCACGTTTTTGGATGGCTAAATTTAAAACCTCGAAAGCGCGGCTTAGAGTATCTGCTTTTTCCAGAGTGGTAGTGGGAGTGATTAAGCTGCTGTCTTTTCCCATGCAGGATCGGTGAATGGTGGCATTTCCCAGAGGGGCTCCGCGTGAAGCGGAAAAACCGGTAAAGCGATCTGGACCGGTTTTGGCCGTGCCCAAAGCCAGAAGCACCCGCCTATCCCCGTTTTCACTGACATCAACACCGGCGGCTTTAAGTTCGTGGAAGTGGCCGGCGGCGACTAAATTAGGCCAGGGGAGACCGACGCGTTGCGAGAGTTTACGAAGGTGGCCCACAGGCTTTTTTTCACTGCCACCTTTGCCGGCATTGTGAGCCACTTGAAGAATATCTGTCCGGCCATCAGGAAAATGAAGCCTAACTCGGCCGCCGTTATAGACGAACTTTACACCCGGAACCCCGTCAAGCATTAAAGTCCAGGGGTCGACCGTCATTTTATTTTCCAGCCATTCGTCATGTCCAGCGTAGTTAACCACGACGAAAAGAAGTTTTCTTTGCAGGGCGACGGGGATAAGATAGCGATCGCGGAAACCCCGAAGTTGCTGGCCGAAATTAAGCCCAGTTTGTGTAACCACCGTGTCCAGCATATCAGGATTTATACCCTCAACGGCGTCGCCGTAAAAACCTAAATAAGCGTTCCTATGGGTCAGGACGAACTCAAACAAGGCATCAATAGCTTGAGCGTTAGTGAAATAGGATGAATAGTGGGTGTCAGCCCCATGGAGAATAATAGGGTTATTTTCAGGTAAAGAAATATCTACCTCTTCCTTTGCAGGGTCAAGAATTTCGACAGCACTTTTTTGGAAAGCCGTAGTAGCGTTAGCTACGTCAGCAAGGGTTAAGATCTTATTGCCTGCTAGTGTCTCCCGAAGCTTTTTCTCGTAGCCACCGCCAAGGCTAGAAGCTTGATGGCGAAGGTGAAGAGCGGTGAAAAGAAGAGATTCGGAGTCGTCCCATCTAGTCTCTAAAATGAATTTATAATCGTTTGGAATTTTCTCTTGCCTCTTCTTCATTGTTCTCCTGATTTTATAACCGCTTGACAGGAAGACTGTCAAGGGGGAATAATTCACCAGATAGTCCTAGAGGAAAGGAATTACGGCTGTCATCTGGTAGCAAAAATTATTAGCGGAGGTTTGGATAATTGGCGAAAAGCCGGGGCCCAGATTGCGAAAATTGGCAGCGGAGAACTAGCGGTTCCTAAAATATTTGCCCCACCGACTTCAAAAACAGATTTGGGAACCGTTCTTATGGCCACGACCTTTCATGTTGAGGAACTCTCCGGTCTTGAGTTTGTATCTCAACCGGAAAATTTTGATCAGTGCCACCGATTGGGACATAAGCTGTCTCTAAAATTTTCGAAAAATTTGCAAATGGGTGCTTATTAGAGATACAATGGCCCTCGTCCTTTTATTTCGATCTTTATTGAAGATGGTCGGTATTCGCTTAGAGGTAACTGCCAACCATCTTAATTGTGGCCTTCCTAAATTTGAAGGGGCGAGGGAAGATGTTCAGCAACTGGTTGGTTTGCTGGAGGCGCACGCAAACCCACCGACCCCCTAAATTACTATAGGATTTTGCAGCCCTGGAGGCGATAGTCCCGCCAAGCCTTGGGCGAAGTGGGAGAAGCCACTTGTGGTAAGCTCGTGGTACAAGTCGAACCATTCGAACTTTTTCGGTTTGGTCTTTCAGATTCCGGTAACGGCTTTTGCCCTTACCATAATGTCAGTGAAGCCCCGGGTAGGGAGAACAGAATAAAGAATATCAGCTCAATTGGCCACCAAAGCGTATTAAACAGCCAGGTGATTAGGTATTCGATTCCTGTCGGACCACAAGCCCCGTATCTGAAGGGGCAGTAGTAGGCGTTTTTAAATAAAATAATTTGGAGAAGTATTCCAATTGAGAAGTAAACGGCCAGGGTCAGAAGGGCTTTAAATACAATTTTTACTGTAAACGATTTGTTCATTTGATAATTATCCATGGTACTTGATAGAAAAACAAGAAGAGATACTGGGTTGTCAGTATAGTTCGTTTAGAGTTGGCAGGGGCGAGAGGAATTGAACCTCTATGTGAACTTTTGGAGAGTTCCAGCCTGCCGTTGACTGACACCCCTATTGGTAAACGTATTGTAAATGGCAGTTAACTCTTTTGCAAGCTTTGCGTCGTAATAGTAGACGGCCAGACACCCAGGATAGCTCTCTCTTTGGTTTTTGGCCGTATGCGGCTTAATGTAAGATTTAATGAACTGACCCACTGGTATTCCGGAAATGTTACTCCAATATTTCTTCTGAACCGCGTCATCGTGATATTCATGAATATGCACTAATCCACGAAATTTTTTTTCATCAACTTTATATCCTTTTCGAAGCAGGTCGATAAATAATCTAATTAGCTTCGGGTTCGAATTAGTGAAACGAACTGAGCTGGTATCCTTACTTCCCTCGCACCAATAAATAAGGGAGCAACATAATTTTGCCAAATCTCGGCTGAGTATAATTTTATTGACAAGCTCATAAGCTGTTTTAGTAATTTGAATTCTTTCTTTCTCGCGATTGTTTTTGACTACTGCCCGACCTTTTTCTTGGGCTGCCTTCCGTTTTTGTAAAAGAACAGTTTGCGCGTCATTGTTGAGTTGAACATTTTTAACCCAGTGTGACACTGTATCAGGTGATGAACCAATTTTGCGAGCTAGTTCTCTAATTGAAAAGCCCTTTTTACGTAGGGTACGAACTTGGTTGACTATTTTTAGACTATAACTCATGATTACGTAATCATTATGCTATATCCGATTTTCTTGTCAAGAAGGAATTTTTTGTCATGCTTTGCCAGCGCTTAAAAAGCTTAGAAAAAAATTTTAAAGAAGATTCTGGACGCACCTGCCTGCCGGCAAGCGTGGCCAGAATGACGTTATTTAATATTCACAAACGGCAGGGGAGAACTGCCTCCAAAATAAGTGGGCAGTTTGCCGTCCCATTTTTCGATCGCCATTTTTTGCAAAACCAAGGGGTCAATTGTTTTGCGCAAAATTTCCTGAGCGGCGCTTTCTCCTTCAGCCCGGGTAATTTTTTGCTGTTTAATAAATTTTTCTTGTTCTGCTTTGTATTCCTCGGCCTTAACCTTTTCGTTTTCAATTTGTTTTTGTTCTACGGCATTGACGTATTCTGGAGAAAAAGTAACTTGCCGGACTAAAAATTCATCCAGTTGCAAACCATTATTAACCAGACTAGCGGAAAGGGAAGCTTGGACATCTTTCTGAAAATCAAAAATATTGCCAGTGTATAAGTCTTGGGCTCTATACTTGCGAGCCAAGTTTCGGACCACCGATCTACTTTCTGCTTTGATGATTCTTTCAATAATCTGGTTCTCCCGGCCAATATTTTGGGCAATCCAATCTAGCTTTTTGGGACTTACTTGAAAGCGGACGGTGTAGCGCACGGAAACTTGTTGGCCGTCTTCTGTCGAGGTATCAACAGGCGTGTCCTTATAATCAGCATTGGAACTGTCATTGTGCTCAGAGGTTTCGTAAACAATTTTTTGGGTAGAGTACAGCTCAACGTCCTCAAAAAGTGGCATTTTAAAATGAAGCCCTGGTGCTGATACCCGGTCAATTTTGCCGAAACGGCTAACAATCGCGGCTTTACCGTAACCTACAGTGTAAAAGAATGAAATTTTGGACAACAGAGGAAGGAGTAGCACCAAGACTACGATCAAAAATATCCATTTTCTAACTTTTGAGACATCAATAGGTTGCATTAAGTTATAATAACCTACTATTATGTTTAGACGCAAGTACCATAATTTAAATGTTATTGAAATTTCCTCTCAACAATTAGTCGATAACTATAAAAATTTACAAAAAAAATATGGTACCCAAATAGCCCCGGTTTTAAAAAGTAATGCCTATGGCCATGGAATTACGCTAATCGCTAAGATTTTAGACGACAAAAACTGTCCGTTTTTTTGCGTTGATAGTTTGTTTGAGGCCTACCAGTTACAAAAAGCGGGGATCAAGACCAAAATTTTAGTCATGGGCTACATCCACCCCGATAGTCTAAAAACCAAAAAATTACCCTTTTCTTTTGCGGTTTCTACTTTACAAACTTTAAGAACTTTACAAACTTTTCAGTCCCAGGCTCCCATTCACTTGTTTGTGGACACTGGCATGCACAGAGAAGGATTTTTATTAAAAGATTTGCCAAATATAGAAAATGTAGAAGGTTTAATGACCCACTTGGCAACGTATAAAAACCAAATGCAGTTAAATAATTTTAAAAAAGTTCAGGAAAAAATTTCGGCAAAATATGTTCACCCTGGCAATGTTTGGCGGGTGGGGTTAGAGCTTTATAAAGATGTTTTAACTTTTAAAGCTACCATCGCCCAAATTAAAGAACTGCAAAAAGGAGATAAGGTAGGTTACGACTTTACCTTTACAACTCCCAAAAAAATGAAAATTGGCATTGTCTCGGCCGGTTATAACGATGGCGTAGATCGCAAATTATCTAATATCTCTCCGTTTGTAGGTCGGGTGAGTATGAACATGTGCGCCGTGGATATGAGCAAATTTCCCGGCAAAAAAGAAGGCGACCAAATTGTTTTGCCAATTAAAAACGAAATCTTGTTTCCGTACGAGACGCTTATTCATCTAAACCCTCTGACAAAAAGGGTTGAGTCTTGTTAGCAGGATTTTCGAGACCAAATTTCCAGGGGATTTCTTGCCGTTCGATTTCTTCTTCCTGGCGATCAAGCAACGCCTGCGCCCTTCTTTTCTTATTTCCGCCCCAGCCATGACGTGGCGGTTTTGGTTTTGGGATTTTTGTTTCAGTAAGTTCCATTTGGCCCCCCAGAACATTGAGAATGCAAGTACTGTCGTGCGGTTTCATGTATAGGGTTTCTGGGTCATTTTAAAAGAGTTTCAAAAAAAGTACGAATGGCGCAACGCCTTCCTAATCAATTTATCAATCAAGTTTGTTTGTGTCAAGCCGGAAAATTCCCACAGTTAGTATATAATTACTTTGTGATGAATTTTGTTAAACAGGGGAAGGGTAAAAAAACTTTGGTTTTTCTTCACGGTTGGGGCGGCTCGTGGCAATCATGGGCGCCAATTATTGAACGGTTAAAGTCCAAGTTTGTTGTTTATGCTGTAGATTTGCCGGGCTTTGGTGATTCGCCATTACCTAAACCGTACTCTTTGGCAGATTACATTTCTGATTTAAAAGATCTTTTGGTAAAAGAAAAAATTAACAGACCAGTCCTGATAGGTCACAGTTTTGGTGGTCAAGTGGCGGCGAAATTTGCTATTTTATATCCAGAAAAGATTTCTAAACTAATCTTAGTGGATGCGGCCGTTTCTCGGCGCAATGATGCCCGCATGAAGTTTAATATTAAACTAGCTCGCGTGGGCGGAGAATTTATTCAAATGACTCCCCTTGGCAGGTTTTATCCATTACTTAGAAAATGGTACTACCAATTACGGGGATGGTCGGGGAGTGATTATTGTCAGGCTGTCAGCACACCAAATTTACAAGCTACGGCGAGTATGATTTTTCGAGAAGATCTAATGGACCAATTGTCTCAAATAAAAACTTCCACACTTTTGATTTGGGGGCAAAATGACCCAGATGAAATTACCCCATTAACTATTGGTCGGCAAGTCAAGGAAAAAATTTCTACGGCAAAATTAGTGATTATTCCCAACGCTGGCCACTTTTCTTATTTAGATAATCAAAAATTATTTTGTCAAGAATTAGAAAAATTCGTATGACCTTAAGATCACAACTTTATCTTTTACAGTTGGAAGAATATGATTTGGGCCGGTTTAATCAGTGGTTAAAGGATAACTCGAACAAGGAAGTAGTAGAAAAAAAAGGAAAATTAGTGTGGACGATCAAAGCAAAAATAATTTATTTTTTGGCAAAACTTACCGGCTCTTTGGTTTTAGCGGTTAAACTTTATACTCCAGTGGATTTCCTAACCAAAAAAATTTTAGTAATGGCCGCAAAATTAAAGTTATTTTTTCTTCATAGAAAATTGGTAGTGATCGGTATCACCGGTTCGTGGGGGAAAACAACGACCAAGGAAAAGGTAGCCCTTACTTTAGTGCAAAAGTATAAAGTTTTTAAAACCGTTGGCAACCACAACACCATTTTAGGGGTGGCCATGGATGTTTTAAAAATGCCTTTTAAAACGGAAGTTTTTGTTTGCGAGATGGGAGCTTACAAGCGGGGAGATATTAAAGAAATTTGTGAACTGGTTCATCCCAAAATTGGCATCATTACTGTCATTGGCCCTATGCATTTGGAAAGGTTTAAAACCGTGGAAGAAATAAAAAAAACAAAGTTAGAGTTATTTGATTTTGTGGATATTAAAATTGGCCCGGATGCCGATTGGCAAAAACCAATAAGTCAGTATTTTGATGTTCCCGTGATAAAAAAATTTCCGGAAGTAGAACACCGGTCACAGGAAATCACAACTAATGGCCTAACTATTATTGATGATTCTTACAATTCTAACCCCGTAGGTTTTAGAATGGCGCTAAAGAAGATGCGTGGCCACGGCCACCCAAAAATTTTGGTGACTCCCGGGATGATTGAGTTAGGGGATTTGCAGTTTGAGGAAAATGAAAAAGTAGCCAGAGAAGCCACTAAAATTTGCGATCAAATTATTGTGGTCGGGGAAACAAACAGGGGGGCGTGGCAAAAGGGGTCACCAAAAGCAATTTTTGTCAATAATATTGAAGAGGCAAAAGAAAAAATGGCCCAGTTTTCCAAACCCGGAGCGGTTATCTTATTAGAGAATGATTTACCGGACCACTACTTCTAGTTTTTGGTTCCCTTGGCTCCTTTTCCTAGAGTTTGCAGAAGGTTTGAAGAAAAAGAATACTGGGTTTTTTTACGGTCGTTAAAGCGTTCGTAGGCCAATTCTACTAGTTTGTCAACAAGTTTTGGGAATGGATAACCAGATTTTTCCCAAAGATAAAAAGAAATTGACCCGGGAAGGGTGTTAATTTCACAAACCCAAATTTTGTTTTTCTTAACATCTACAAAAAAATCAATGCGGGCTACCCCCGAAGCATCTAAAATTCTAAAAACTTTTTTTGCCGTTTCTTGAATTTTTTTAGTTAAAGCAGTGGGGATTGGGGCGGGGATGAGCCGGGACAAGGAAGCCATACCTTTGGTTTTGGAGCCTTTTAAATACTTGTCTTCGTAGGATAACAAGTCTGTGGATTTAACTGGTTGTTCGCAAACACTGGCTTCTAAAGTTTTATAACCCAAAACAGAGCAATTAATTTCGATAACGTTTTCTAAACATTCTTCAATTATTATTCGCCGGTCAAATTGAGCGGCTAAATCAATGGCCATTTCTAATTCTTTTTGGTTTCGCACTTTAGTCACGGCCACACTAGATCCTAAATTTGCCGGTTTAACTACCGCCGGAAATTTTACTTTTATTTTTCTGGTTTTTTCCCAATCTTCTCGCAAAAGCAGTTGGTAATCCGGAACTGGAATGCCATTTTGGCGCAAGATATCTTTTTGCAAAACCTTGTCCATGCCCACTGCCGAGCCGGTGACCCCCGCGCCAACATACGGGATACCAGACATTTCCAGCAAACCCTGGATTGTTCCGTCTTCGCCAAAAGTGCCGTGAACGGCTGGAAAAACTACATCAATTTTTTCGCTGGTTTTTACAAAAGGAACGGGGGAATTGGTGTTAATCTTTGAATCGTACAAGTACCCTTCAGCTACTTTGGCTAAAAGTTCTTGGGGATCTTTGTAATTTTGAATGTCCAAAAGAGCTTGGCCGGTGTGCCACTTACCCAACTTGTCAATATACAGAGGAATCAGGTTGTATTTTTCTTTGTCCGCGTTTTCTAAAATTTGCAGAGCGGTAACTACCGAAACCTCGTGTTCCACGCTTCTGCTACCAAAAACAACGGCTAAATTTATTCTCCTATTTTCCATGTTATACTTTATTTGTGGTTGGAGGGTGACCGCATGGTTTTCAATTCCCTCGCCCTCCGCCATCAAAGTTCTTGACAAATTGGGTTTAAAATGCTACTATCTAGATAGTGGTTATCAGTCGCGAGGGTAAATTGATCCCGCACGACAAAAAGCTTCCGGAAACGGGAGCTTTTTTATTTTAATTTTTCCCGCTCTTTATGTTTAGTGTGTTTTCTGCAATACCGGCAATATTTATTCAACTCTAATTTTTCTTTATTCTCCAATTTATTTTTGGACGTCAAATAATTTAGTTTGCCGCAGACGGAACAAACCAACCCCAATTTGATAACGGCTTCGGTTTTGGCCATAAAAACAAGTAGCTAGGTTCTAGTAACTAGTGCCTAGCAACACGACAAATTATACAAAAAACAGAACCTTTTCACAATCACCAAAAAAGCCCCGCGTAAAGCAGGGCTTTTTAGTTTAACTAGTGATTTATTCCTGAAACTTTACTTCGGCCCACCGTCCGATAGTAATGTTACATCTTGCGCAGTTTTGTCCATCACATTTCCCACAATCCAGACTTCCTTTTTGTTCAAATTTTTCGGCCTGTTTTTTTAGCTCTTCAAGGGCTTTTTGTCTCGCCAATTCTGCCGCGCTAGCTTTTGCCATAAATTTTTCACCCCCTCAAAATTTTATCCTTCGGATCCTTTAGTTTCTTAAACCTTGTTTCGCCGCTTCCCTTCGTGCCTTCCTTTTTCCCATTCTGGCCAGAGTTCCTTCCGTCTCATGATCTTTGCCTCGACCCATCATACAAGCAGCTTCTCCCTCTTGGCCCGGCTTTAACCCGTTAATGGCCATGAATTTTTGTAACGGCGTCATTTGCTCGGTAACTTTATCTGCCATATTTTTTCACCCCATTTCTTAAAGAAGATTCTCTCGGCCTTTTGGCCTCCAGAATGACTTTTGGATACAAAAAAAGCCGCGTGAAAAAACGCGACCTTCTAGTAGAGTCGACCCCTTCAACTTCGTTCAGGGTGCCCTTCTATATTGATCTCTAAATGCTATTATCTCAAATAATTATGGGCTTGTCAAGCCCGCCTTCGCTAAAGCTACGGTTGGGGTGCGAGAGCCGCCTGTGGGAATCGAACCCACGCTCTAGTCATTACCAATGACTCGCTTTACCACTAAGCCAAGACGGCTTGTTGTTAGCGTTCCCTGCCTGCCGGCAGGCAGGTGCCGGTGAACTACCCAGGCTAAAATTAAAGTGCCAAGACTAGGATTTGCACCTAGGTAGCCCTTTCGGGCGCGGGATTTACAGTCCCGTGCATTTGTCTACTCTGCTATCTTGGCAAAAGACTGGAACTGATTATATCAATATCTTTAAGGATTTGCTCATGAAGCCGGCGATCGTTATATCTAATGTGGACTAACCCGTAAGGCATTTTGTTAATTTTTGAGCCATCAGAAATGTTTCTAACATAAGGGCTGGAAAATTGGCTCCTGGGAATGACCAATTTTCTAGACCAATAGGCAATCAAATCTTGTGGATTAGTATTCGCGTGGCAGTAAATAAAAACATGAATTCTTTTTTCAGTAACTTGATAAATTTCCCGAAGCATTTTTAAAAATATTAGAATCATTTTTTCGTCACAATTCGCAAAATCCAAGAT
>Ga0233422_10000145_pt1 | contig 39795 bp, 42 predicted proteins | sample Watercolumn_Mata_2_FD_182724 | JGI IMG/M metagenome (GOLD analysis project Ga0233422, IMG submission 182724) | Freshwater microbial communities from Lake Matano, South Sulawesi, Indonesia - Watercolumn_Matano_2014_110_MG | ecosystem: Environmental > Aquatic > Freshwater > Lake | place...
CTCTTTGTTCTATAGTTACATGTGGGTTGTTACTTGTATCTCGTAAACTATAAATAATTATTTGTTCACTAATTACATAATCACAGTATCCACCAACACAGTGTCCCATTAGTTTACCTTCACGTTCTAGAGCTTGTTTAGTTAATAGTCTTACCCAGAACATACCATTGGGATATTTTTTAATTAGTTTAACGTCACTACTATCTTCATTATTACTAGCTTTCTTAATTAGTTGTCTAGTCCATTCTTCACTCTTACTAATAGCATCCAGTACTGATATTCTAGATATATCACCAGGTAATGTTCTTAAGTAATCTACTACATGGTGTATTTTGTCTTTGAATTCTCTAGTAATAGTTATTTGGTACAATTCTGTTGATTTCTTGGCCCATAGTGGTGCATTTTTAGGCAACTGTGTTACTAGTTGTACATTATCATACTTGTTTATTAAGTAGTTCTTAAGATTAGATTTTAACCATTTTACTACATTGGGGTTATTAACTGTCTGGGACAAATCTACTATAAATTGGTCTATAGTATCTAAATTATAGATATTACGTTCTAGTAGGTAGTTTAGTAGTCTCATAACTTATTTATCCTGTATAATATTGTTAAATCGGTTCTATCAGACTTATATAGTTCACTATCTGGTTTAACATATGTATAAAAAGCCAAATCATTATTAGCTGTAAATAATCCCATTTCTGTTATTGATTTTGCTGTGAAATGTTCTCGTACATTACCTTTTATGTAATAATGTCCACCATCTTCTGTCACACTTAAATTATTTCCCAATAGAGGTGTTATATCAACTATACTGTTATTAGCCTCTGCATCCCAAGTATCTGTATTTTCACCATCACCCACTTTTATATAACCACCATTAGCAAAGGAATCTACTAGATATTGTGTTGTAAATGGGCTGCCAACATCTGTCACTATAGCATAACCACTTAGTGACTCACTAAAAGTTATTGTACATTTCTTCTCGTGATTATAAAGTTTTATATTAAGTGGTAATATTCTATTATGGTCTCCGTCAAAACAATCAACAAATACACCATAATGTTCTAGATTATGTTCCACTTCCCAGGTATCTGCCGAAACAGACTGAACGTGTAAGTATTCATAATCTCTTATATTACAATATCCCAATGTTGGTACATACCAATTAGTGCTGATAATATTAGCTGTATCGGCACGAACTGTATCGGGTAAAATTTGTTTATAGTTATAGAAATAATGATCGGCAAATACCAACACCTTATTAAGATTGTGTGGCATTACCCAATTATCATTGTCGCCAAAAAAACTCCCACCATATTCTATTTCACCATATTCGGGAAGTATGTCGCCGGCCTCATCAAGATTTACGAAATTATATTGTGACTTTTTAATAAAAACCCTGCCGGCTTGATTGGAATAGAATTCTATATTCACTTCATTTTCATTTATTATTATTACATTGGCTGGATAAAGCAAATCATTATTCATATCATAACATTGTACCAATATATTTCTAGTATTTAAATTATGAATTATATTCCATTTCATAGTTGGATCAAGTCTGGTATATACGTAACCAGCACTTGATGTGGTTGTGTCCAGACAACATCTTGTATATATGCCCGAATAATCATATTGATTATCATATAAGTCAATTTCATTACCAGAAAAATCTGTTTTGGGCGATACAAGAATATTATAATGTGAAAATTTACTTACCGGTCTAGCAAGCTCCCAATTATCTAATAATATTTCTAGTGTATCACTTTTAAGTATATCTGGATTGGATAATGGTTCACAATTTACATCTATTTCAACTTTATAATGTGGTGACTGTATAAGATTTCCGCCATATGTCAGTTGTCCTATTTCTTTAACAACCGCATAGCCATCTGCGCTTGTTGAAAAAGTTGCAATATTTGTATCTTGGTCATATATTATTACATTGTCTGGTTCTGCTCTATATATGTGTTTTGCTGTAGTATCGGCAATACTTACTAAAGCATAGCCTATATTTCCCGATGTGGCAAATGTAGCAACAAAATCTGCTGATGATGTAAGAGACATAGTATTTGGTCTTTCTTTTGTTACTGGTGTAATAATAAGATCGTCTGCTATTTTAACAGATACATAGCCATTAATTGGTTTATCATGTATAATTTCCAACCAATTTTTATTGTATAATCTACAATGTGGGGGATCAATCTCAAATAGTGTTGGATATATTCCCTTAACTGATAAATATCCCGATACGGGATAACTGAAAACCGCTCTACAGCTTATATCATCTATAATTTCAACTGAATCTGGTTCCATTACAACAAAACTATTATTGAACGCCTGGGTTATAATACCGGGTTTACCAAGATTATGTGTAATATTCCAAGCACTAGTGGGTATGGATTGAACATGTAGATAATCCGGTGGAACACAAATACATTTGCCCGCCACCGGAGTTATAAACGATGCTTGTAGATTATTATGGTTTATTAGTTGTATCGCAGACGGCGATATCATGTTATTATTATCATCATAATATTGTGATATTGAGAGTTTATTGCCTATATTATGCGCCACATTCCAAGTTGATGCCGTCACTGCTTGGGTCACTGTTGTTCCTGGCTGAATACACACAAAACCACTTGTACTACTAATAAAATCTATAGTTATAGTATTGCCATCATTGTTAATATTGTTTGGTGTTAGTTTATTTCTATTATAATCATAGCAAGCTACTAGTGTATTTTCTATATTATGTCTAAGCAACCAGCTATTACCCTCAATTAAATGTGAATATACCGAATATATAATCTCATATGTATCCAAATTATGTTCAACCCACCATTTTGTGCTATATTCTTCCTGGTGATGTAAATAATTTCCCCTAATTATCATCCCATATCCGGCATCCGGCGATGATAAAGTAACTATTAGTGTTTCTCCACCCTCTCTTATTTCAATATTCTCTGGTATAAATACACTTTTTGGTGAATATGTTTGGTATTGGCTAATAACATCGTTTCTCACTTTAATTATAGGCGTAGTGTTTATATCCCACCGTGCTGATGGCGATACAGACTCAAAAACTTGATCTGCCCTACAAATAACCATAAACCCCGATACATTTTCAGGAAAAGAAAGATAATATTTTTCATGTTGGCAACTAAAATTATCTGGATATATTTGGTATCTGTCCGAATCAAAGCATTTCACTATACTATTATCATACAAATCTCCTATTTCCCAAATATTATTACTGTCGGATATATAAAATTGTGCTATGACTTCTTTTTGGCCAAGATTATGTTCTATATTCCAGATATTGGATTTTTCTATTATTTTCTGTGTATAATCAGGAATTTTACCATTAAAAACGCCACTTATAGGCATTGAAGTTGTAACTTTTATATTACCAGCTCCACCATATGAATCTTCGGTGAGATAGTCTAATATTACATTTTCGCCATGATATATATAGTTGCTAAGGTAATGTCCAGACAATGCAGTACTAAAGAACCAAGTTGATGATGCGGGTAAAGAAATTGTTTCATTTGTAACTAATAGTGAAACAAACCCCTTTTCTGGTCTAGCAAATTTTATCACCAACATTTTGCTATTAACTATTATTATAGCTATTGGATAGATAATGTTTCCATTACTATCAAATGTTTGTACGATTAAGCTTTCTGTATCAAGATTATGTGATATTCTCCATTCATCAACTGGTCTGGTGCAATAAAAATCTAGTGCGACTGCACGAGAATCAAGATTGTGTTCTATTGTCCAATGTGTATCGGGATATTTCTGTGTATGTAAATAATTACCACTAACCGCTATCACCATCATATCATCAAGATAAGCTGTGCCAAATAACATTCCACCAAAACCACTTGGTGATATCGAATAGTTTAGTAAATTTATAGCGGTATAATCAACAGTATCATAAGCTCCGACTATAGGTGTTAATGTATCAAGATCATGCTCTATAAAATTATTTAAAGTTTCTTCCGATACAAACCACCCTGGATCAACTAACCATCCGGGGGAATCAAACCAGCCCGCATACGTTGCCGATACTGGGTCCGATTCTACAGTTGAACTTTCTGGTAAAATAAGTAGGGCGGTGCCCTTATAGTTAGAATTGAAAGTTATTCTTACTAGATAGTTTTGTAAGCTTTCTATATTAGTTGGTATAATAAGATTAAAATTTTCATCATAACACCTTATAAGAGGAAATCTGGTTTCCAAATTATGCATTATCAGCCACGATGAATTGGGAAGTCTTTGTGTGTGAATATAACAATTTGATAATGGAACTGGGTATCCACCCGCATTTATTAAAGAATGATAACCCGCAGATACACAAGTATTAGGTGTATCACCATAATAATTTAAATAATTTATATCTACGAAATGATTAAGTGGTACCTGTGGTAATGCATTGGGATTTTCTGGATATCCATTGCAAATATCTTCGTTGTGCCACCTTTCATAGATACTAATTTTATCAGTAGTGTTCCAAAAGAAATTCTTAAATATAGTATATAATGAAGAATATGTTCCTTTTTTCTTTAAAAAATTTGGTAGTTCTCTTACATATTCCCGCATTCGTCTTTCTTTTAGTCTGGTTTCTTGTGAATTTTGGTCAACAAACAGACTGTCTAAGTATTCCTTATTAAGTTCTATATTATACAACCCAGCTAGGTAAGTAATAAAATTTAGGTCTATTTCTAGTGCATCTAATAATGTTATAACATTTTTTTTCTTATTGTAAATCTTATTGTGTATTTTATCAAAATAAATATCAAAAAATTCTTTAATATTATCTGTTTGTAGATGTATTGGCAAACAATTTAAAACATATCTATCCATACCATAGTATTCTATACGATAGTTATTACTACGGCCGAACCAGTATGTTCCATAATGGAAGGTTCCATAAGTGGTGTATGGGCAGTCTTCAGAGTAAATTTTGCCAAGATACAAAAATGGTTTTTCTGTATTTACAAAATCCAAAGTATCTGGTTCTATATCAGACCTTATTCTAAGATATGAATCGAATGATATGGCGTTATAACTATTATTACCATCTGTTCTAGTTTCGTCATATATAGAACTTTTTCTAAGATAGACTGTGCTTTCATCGTCTATTTCTATTGCACTTGTGGCCGAAGTTTCTAGTGTATTTAATCTATTTACATAGAAGAAATTATCATTATAAGATGGATTAATAGGTGCAAATGGAATTGAATACAGCTCGGTATAAGTTGTATTGTTTTCGTATTTCTTTTCTACTACTAAATCGAAATATGATGCCGATAATGCTTCTATATCATCAAGAAAATCACTATCGTTTATATATAACACACCATTTAACACATCAAAAAATTCTTGTAATAGAAATCTAGGCGATTCTGTGAATTTTGGCAAACTATTAACCTCTTATAATGATTTTATTTTATTACAACTTTGTATTTATTATCATATTTCTTGAATATTTCATATTGTCTTTTATTAATAAGCAAACTACCACCAATAATTATATCATTTGGTATTTCTTCTAGTGATGTATTATATAAATCTAAATTGCCATTTATTACAGTTTTATTATTTATTTTTTCAATATTACTAACACATAAATAACAATTGCCTTTTACTACCAGTCCTTTACCTATTTTTTTAATATTACTAAAAGATAAATCTAAATCACCACCAATACTAACATTATCTAGTAGTTCTTCTATTGGTGTATCAGATAAATCACAATTGCCCTTTACTACTAAATTCTTACCTATTTTCTTAATATTACTACCAGTTAAATCCAAACTACCACCAAAAGTCATATTATTTGGTATTTCAATTATTGGCGTATTATGTAAATCACAATCACCTTTTACTATTAATTTACTACTTATTTTCTTAATTTTACTATCAGACAAATCTAAATCGCCGCTAATTATCATACTATATAGTATTTCTTCAATTGGTGTATTAAACATGTTACAATCACCTTTTACTATTAGGTTGTTGCCTATTTTTTTAATATCACTAAAAGATAGATCTAGATTACCATTAATAGTTACATTATCTGGTATTTTAGTTGTATTACTAAAAGATAAATCTAAATTACTATCTACTATCATACCACTTACTAGTTTAATATTATGTTCAGATTCAGTTGTTGATGTCTCTGTTAAATAACTTAATAACTTCATTATACCCCCAAAAAATACAATCACCCAAACTTAACATTGGGTAATGGCCAAATAGAAAAAATTAGTAACATGAATATTGGTGATAAGTGATCTGATAATTTCATTATGTTTCTTCAAAAAAATTACAATTAACCAGACTTAACATTGGGTACTGATTAAAATCAAGTAATATTGTTTTAAGTGAATTTTCTTCCCAATATTGAGTAATAGCAGAAGTATATTCAGAATATTGTGGATAATGCATACTACCATTACTATATGGATTAGACCAATCGCCTGTTATTGGGTCATAAAAGTCTATATCTCTTATATTTATATTATATATACCTTTTACATTGCTAAATGTATTAGTTGAAGATGTTTTGCTTGAATCCAATAAATAATTTATAATTTCCATAAATGATATGGTTTCGCCGAATTCACGTTCATCCAAAGAAAAATAATAATTAAGTTTACTTTTTATATCTTCCCTTACATTAGCAAATCTATAATTTCGTTTTATTCTAATACCCATATTAAACCTAAAATAAATAAAGTCGGGCACAAGAAATACCTCATAGGCACATAACATTTTTCTTGGTTCTAGATATTCCGCTATAGTTTCCATGAAAGATGTTGTATAAGAACCAGCTATTACTATACCATCTTCATTGGTTGTATAATTTAAATTACCATTCCATGTTTCTGGTACAAGTGATAGATATACTTTATTGTAATCTAAAATATTGCCACTTGGAGATATTTCCTTTTCTCCCCAAGCATTAGCTGTTTTCACCAAACTATGATTCTCCAAATAAGTAACATAATCGTTCCTGGTTACACAACGATATTGTGCATTAGTCATGCTTTCAATACCATCTTTTATCTCGTCGTTTGTTTCGGCGTCGACACCACCAGTAGATGCGTTTGTATTAGTTATGTTGTACCAAGATGTGCCCAGGTTAAATTCTAATCCAGCACTAGGAGTTACAGTAATAAAGTTACTTGAGCTTACATTTACTATAGTATTTGACCCCACATTACCATTAGCTCCAAGTGTTTCTATAAGAGTTATGGAAATTTCATCATTGAGACCTGGTATATTTCTAGCATCGGAAAATCTTACTATATATTGCCCATATTTATTGGAACGTAATACATAAATATTGTCATCATCATTGAGACCGGATAAATCTTCATAGAAATTTTCAACTCTATTCCATAAAGTACCATTCACTGACAATTCTACTGACGGATAGTTATCATCTTGATTATCATCATAACCAAATGCTAAGGTTGGTAAATATAATGTGTTGTCTAATAAATCTCTACCATGATAAGTATATTGTTTTACTCTACCTTGTGATATTGGTACTGATAAAATTACTGGAAAAGAATCTATAGTTTCAAATACATCATTAGTAATAGTAAAATAAATAGATTCACCATCATAGGTTGCATTGTTGTTGGTATATACTTCTGTCCATGCGTTTGCTCTAATAGTATCACCAATATTACATCCATAAGATGGATAAGTACCTGCTGATGGTATCGTAACAGTAAGAGTAGTTCTTGATGATAATGGCCCTTTAGGATAATAACCAACTAAATAACCTAATCTTATAATATTTTCTCTTAAATCTGCTGTATCAACATAGACATTTTTAGCTATTTTATTTAGGTAATATCCAGTAAGTTCACCTAAGTAAGCCATTAGTTCAATTAAAATAGTAATATTACTGGCATCTGTATTATAGTCTTGGAAAACTGCCGATTCGGACATTTTTTCCTTTAAATCAGCTTTTATCGTATCAAAATTTAGGTCTAAATACGATGGAGTAAGTTCTGTCATGTTTAAATCCTTTTAAGTATGAAATCAATAGTTTGTATTACATCTACACGTGGTAATATATAGAAACTTATTTTTGTTCTATATTCATTATTACCTGTATCATAAGCAACATGAACATTAGTAACTTCTATTCTGTTTTCATATTCGGTTATAGCATTTGTAATAGTATTACCTAATCTTATAGCGTTAATTTCATTTATTGGTTCAAATAGAAAATTATGTGGCCCATAAACAAAATCTGGCCTCATTCTTCTCGAACCTTGTATGGTTTTAACTATATTTTCTAAAGCGTTGAATATGGCCTGCACATCTTCATCTTTTTTTATGTCACCATCAGTTTGTTTTGATAAAGTAATATCTATATCACTATATACAGCCATTATGGACTCCCAGATGGTGGCCAAGTATGTTCCCAATCATCAAACTTACCATTCCAAGTTATTTTGTCGTAATCAATATTACTTGTTATATCTTTTATATCATTTTCCAAATCTATTAATTTATTGAATACTTCTTTTATTTGTTCTCGTATTATATATGATACTGACCCAGAATAAGATGGTATTCTAATATATTTAGTATTTTCTAGTATATTTCTTGCGTCCAATGATATTCCTGAATCGGCCAATACTTCGTCTACAGTTAAGTCTAATTGTGATGCACTAAGTTCTATAGTAATCATACTATCAACAAAATAACCACTACAAGCTTCATTCAAAGTATCATTATCTATTATTGAACCACTTACTTCTGGTAAAGTCATGCCGGAAGGGTTAAGTAAATCATTTATACTAAAACTTAATAAAGTATTTTCAATATAATCTGATTGTTGGTCAAATATAGAATTCAGTGCATTTTCTACTAAGAAATCTCCTTCAGATGATATGAAACTAGCTGATAATGCATCAGAAACAAATTGCTGCATTTCTTCTAATTCATCGGCCATACTACCAGATGTTGTTACACTAGATGTATTACCATAGTAATCAAGATAGTCTCTAGTATTATAGGTTGTACCATCATAACTTGCTAATCCAGACCTGCCAAGTATATTAAGATCAAATTGAGTATATTTTGTAATATCAGACATGTATTGATTTAGGTCTAATAGATTCGGTTTAAGTTGAAAACCAAAATCATTGGCAGATGAATATAATCTATTTACAGCTTTAAGTAAATTAAGGTTTCTAACGGAACTATTTAATTTACCTATAGTGGTATATATAATAGTTCCTGGTATAGATGTTATAGAATTTACATGATTTACCAATGCTCTTACTACTGTGTATGGTAAATTTTGTACTGTTTGTACAAGTTGTCTGGCATAATTATATTCTTGTTTAACGTAATCAACTACATTGTTAATATCATTTACAATATCTGTTACTGGTGTTACTACACTATTTACGAAATTTACCGCATCAGTTATTACACTATCAATAGTTTTTTGTAAGGCATTAACTGTATCAAATATAGGTTGCATTTGTTCTCTTATAGCACCCATTATTCCACCTACGGCGGAGTTTACTACATTAAGTGCTGTGCCAGTAGGAGTAAATCCTAAGTGCGTTTTTACTGGACTACCAATAAAATTCATTCCCCAAGAATTTTCTACTTTTATTGCCTTTACCTGTCTGGTATAAAATCCACCTACATTTTCATCAAACCAACCTAGTACATTATTAGTTAACCAGCCCTTATTGCTTTTAGTTTCGTTACCATAGCATGAATCGGTTCTGTTTCCCTTACAATCAAGTTTTTGATTTACCCATGAAGCAATATTTTGCAAACCAGTACATAAGAAATTTTGTGAATTTTCTCCTTCGGCAGCTAAAGTTTGTGAACCCTTCACATAAATTTTTTGATCATCTCTAATAAATACATCTTGGCCCGCATTTACTATAACTTTTTCATCATCACTTACTAATCTACTTGATTTACCACCTACTGTTATATTTCTATCATTTTCTACATAACTATTATAATCTTGCATAGATATATCATATCTATCTTGTGCATTTCTTATAATAAGATCGCCATCCTGATTGAACTCCAAATAAGAATGTGATGGATGATAATAATGTAATCTCTCCCCACCTTCTGTATTATCAATTTCTATCACATGTCCACCATGTGTTGCTATAACAATATTGTTGGGATACTTATCTTCTGGTAAATATTCTGGCTCATCCCAATATTCACCATCGGCTTTAGGTATATCTTCCAGTAAATTATTTTTTTTAGTATCTATTATAGTTCCGTCAGTAACATCACGAGCTAGTTTATGCCAATCAGCTTCTCCAAGCAATTCGTCTATCGGATATTCATTATCTGGGTCTGAAAATCCTTTATTTGGATCTGGTTTTGTTTTAGGAACACCTGGTGATGTAGCAAAATAACGTGGTTGTAATATATTACCATTTTCAAAAAATAAAAATACATGGCTACCTTGAACTGGTACTGCCCATACACCATAACCACTTATGGAACCTTCCATTATGGAACATACTGGTTCGGCCCAGGATAAATGCTCAGTAGGAATTCCCATAGTTTCATGTTGTTGTCTTTCCTGAGTATGAATACCGAATATTCTTACTCTTACTCTACCACGTTTTTCAGGATCTTTATTATCTTCAACAACACCACGATAAATTCGATTTAGTTTGCCCGTAGATGGTAATAAATTATCTAATGTTACTTTCATGTTGAAAATTTACCTAAATTAAGATTAAATGGTGTATAACCAGCAGTTTTAGTATTACCAATTATTTTAGAAGAATTATAAGCATTTTTTATAAGCACTATAGTTTGTGTATATAATGGTGTAGTTAATGGACTGAACTGATGAGTTATTGATTTTATTAAATATTCTCCACTATCTAAAGCATTGTATATTTCTTTTCTATTAGCCGATGGCCACATTATTTCTATTTTTTGTCCTGCATATCTTTTATCATGTCCTAATAACATAAGTTTTACTGTATTATGCAATGAATATCTTCTGATAAAGTCATTATAAAATATATTTTTTAGAACTTTTTTATCCGAATCACCATCAACTTTATACATATAGTTAAATTTGCTGTTATCATTATCTATATAATTACCATCAAATAACGAAGCATTACCAAGAGAAGTTATTTTGTTTATTGCTTTGGAATAAATGAATTCTTCATCCTTTTCTATACCAAGAAATGTTTTGCTACTAGTATCAAAGCCTAGTACTTGACCACCACCAATTTCTTTCACTCCAATATGGTCAACACCCGATGCCTGCCAAGCCATAATAGTATTTTCATAATTTATATTAGAAGTATCAAATATATATATATCTGGGTCTTTCTCTGCCAACTTCAGCATACCATCTAATGTAACATAATTTAATAAATTTTTAGAATTACTGAATAACATATACCCATATTTACCTCTTGTACCAGTAATACGATTTGAAATCCATCTTATACTATCGGCTGTATTCCAAAATGGCACATAAAAATTTATTCCCAAATTACCATCAGATGGTTCTAAATCAACTGTATTCATATCCAGTTCTAACATGTCATCTATCATATCTGCAACAATATCAGACCCAGACATATCTATTCCCCAAGATTTACTAAATTTTTTCATAGTAAGATTATTAAAAAAGGTATCGGCAAAATATATTTCTATGGCAGATTTTGCTGCTTTTTTAAACTCGGTTATACCTTCTATCTTGGGTATTCTATATATACCAAATTCTTTTTCTATTATACCATCACTACCATAAGTAACAATTATACGTTCATCACCAGTTAATGGTCCATATTCTTTTATACCATATTTGTCATATAGGGTTATTTTGCCCAACATACTCATAGAATAAATATCTTCTATAAAATAACATTCCATAATATCTTCATTATCTATCTTAATATTTGATAGATAATCAAAATTTATAAAAACACCAAATGAACTATTATCTGTTGGTCTCATAAACTAGCAATTATTCCAATTTCTTTAAGTAGTTGATAGAGATATTCTTGTTTTAATATTTTTAGATTAGTTCCTGGTAATAACTCTTCAAAGGGATTATTAATATTGTTCATTAAAGCAACTACCCACCATAAGTAAGGTGTATCATAATATTGTTGTGATATAGAATCTAACCAGTCTGTATCACTAACTTCATAAGTAAGATAATATAAAATACTATTTTGTACATTTTCGTTAATTATGTATGTCCTAAAAATATTTAAAAAATATTCATTATTATCAACCATAATAGGAAATAAATTAAGTTCAGTTAAATTTGATAGATAATGTGATGTAATTTCATAAAATGTTTTAGTAGATTTTTCCATGTATTATCCTGCCGGTTCAAATTTTGCAGCTTCTGGTGATTTTTGTGGTGTACTAACTACTGCTTCAGTAGTGACACTTGTGCCTGTAATGAATGTTTCATCAAACAATGGTGTAACATCTACAAATGTTAGTGTTAATGATGTTGCCATTGGTCTTCCATTTATATATGGAGCTTTAAATTCTGGTTGAACAGTTGTTAATGCGGCATATTCTATATTTAACATGGGCGGTCTTTTCTTTGATGAATCTTCAGATGTATTATCTGATAAATCTGATGAACATATAGTTTTAACGCTAAATAGATGTGGTGGCTCTATTATATAATACCATTTAGGATTTTTTCTTGGACTAGAAAGTTTCATTAATTCTCTTATCATATCATTTATATGTTCTGCATCTCCACTTTGTCTAACTACAAATTCAAACACAATATTATATTCTAATGGTTGTGATGATTTATAAACTAAAGGTGAATCTGCCCTAGTAAAAACAATATTTTCACTATTAGCGATATTAGAGAACGAACTTGCCAATATATTTGACATATTAGATCCTTGTCCTGCTAAAGTTTTGGCAATATCTTGTAATGTTAATGATCCAGTTTTATAAAGTGCGCTGCCAATACCACCTATTGTTCGTATTGTTTTGTATAATCTTGAAAGTGTTTCCGCCAATCTGGATGTAACACTATCATATACTTCCCAATTGTGACTTAATGAAATATTAAAGTTATCTGGCATTAGTAGTTGAAAACTATGTTCGCCTGGTGTTGTAGGAATTTTTACTCTTGGATGTGCTGATACATTTTCACTTATGTTTATTTTACGAGAATCTATTTTTAACCACACCATATTCTTAAATGTCTCTGCTTCTATAGTTCTAGGAAAAACATAGTCCATATTATGCTACTCCTGTTACATAGTTAAGAATACCAACAGCTAATGTTGCTATTGAATCTTGATGTATTGTTGGTCCAAAACTTTTACTTGTTTGATCTCCTTGTTGTTGACCAATACTTTGGTTATTTAATTGTAAGTTATTTTGTGGTAATGTTTCTAATTGTAATTTACCTCCCATACCACGCAAGAAATCATTATTATTTTTCATCATGTCTATCTGTTCTTTTTTAAATATTGATTCCTCTTTATTTTTTGCTGCTTCTATTGAACTAAGTTGTGTTCCTTTTTCTGTAGCTTTCCAATTTTCTAATAATCCATCTTTTTTTAAATAGTTTAATGTTCCCATAATATTTTCTACAAATTTTAATGTCTCTTCATTACGTGGAATTCCGCCGGCTCTTTTTACACTTCCCGGCCCGGCATTATAACCAGCAGCAACTAATGCAGGATCATTTCCTATGTATGGTAGGGACTGTAAATATTTGATATATTTTATACCACCAATAATATTCTGGTCTAAATTACGGGGATCAACTCCCATATCTTTAGCAGTATCTGGCATCAGTTGCATTACCCCCATTGCCCCTTTGGAACTATCTTTGATATTAGGATTAAAATTTGATTCATGCCGCGCAATAGCATGTGCTAATTTTGGATCAACACCATATTCTTGAGCATATTTAGTTATCCTATCCATAACAGTTTGTCTATCAACAGAATATTTACTCGGATCAATACCAAACGATGTTGCAAGGCCGCCCCCAAAACTACCTGTTGATAAAAAATTTGATGTAAAACTTTTATCACCTATAATATTCATGAATCCTTCCCACAACTTGCCCCAAAATCCTTTGTCATCTGTGTTTTTGATAGCTTCAACAACATTACTTGTTTTTTCATCTGGATGTTTACTAAAATAGTCCTCTTGTGATTTTAAATAGCTTTTACCTATTAAATTGGCAAATATATTACCTTTTTCATCGGCAAATAAAAAAGTACGTTTTAATAAATTACTAAGTTTTAGTTCTTCTTTACTTTCACCCTCATCTTGAATTTGTGAAGTTGCGGACTCGGCAGAACCATATTCTTGCATTTGTTTAGCAAATTCTGGATTTTTAAGAAGATAATCAGTAGTATAATATGCTAAACCGGCTTGTGTTACTAATAATGCTGCAATAGCTGCAATAGGTAAAGCAGATAGTAAACTTAGAAGTATAGTTGGTGACCATGCGGCCGCAATACTTGCTCCCAATCCTGTTAGAAATGGTTGTATATATTCCCACATTGGATATACGATACGATTCATAAATGATTCGCCAATTTTGGTCATTATGCCCCTTAGGAAACCACCACTGATTTTATTATTACTAATACCGAGATATTTAAAAAATTCATTTTTAAAACCCGTAATATAATCTCCAATTTTACTTAAACTTTTTATTGCAATAAATATGTTTTTCATTATATTAGAAAAAAAACCAAATATATTTTTTATTCTCTCAAAGAAATCTTTTATTTGAATTTTCATTATGGACTTTAAACTACTAGACAGTTTTTCCATTTTTATTTTTATTGTTTCTATAAATGTAACAGTTTTTTCACTAACTGGTTTAATAAATTCACTTTCAATTTTTTTATAGATTGGTGTTTCTGTTACAGCATCTTTAATTTCTTCTACAATTGGTTTTATTTTTTCTTCATAATATTTCTTAGTAGGTTTTATTGTTTGTTTATAAAAACCCGATGCAACAACAAAATCACTTATAGATTGTGTAAAATTTTCTACAGATTCGGAAAATTTCTTTATTGGTTCTATGAAATATACTTTAAATGTCTCTGAAAATTTCTCCGATAAAAATGCATAAGTTTCCTTTGGATGTATGGCTGCTGCTATTAGAGTTTTGGAAATAGCACCTGTAGTTTCAACAATGGGTTTGGCTATACCCAACATCCATTTTATTGATTTCCATATTTGACCAAAAATTAAAAATACCCAGGTTCTTAGTTTAGTCCATTTGTCTATTTGTTTCTCTGTCATAGGTGTAAAGGTTCTCAAAAAACTTTTAACTAAGTATTTACCTAATATAAGAAGAAATATATCTCTGGCCACTTTTCCTATAGTACGAATAATACCAACACCCATATCTTTCATCCATATTATTTCTTCACCAAAAACTTGTCTTAAATCACTTCTTACTTTATCTAAAAATACTTTCACATGTTCTTTAAGTGTTTTGAATGTATTAACAATAATAATACCAAGTTTGGTATCCATTAACATAGCCTCGGCCCATTTTTTTACTGGTACTTTTTTCTCAAATACACCTTCGTTATATTTTTTATGTAGTTTAATTCCCGAAACAATACCAAGTCCAACTGCTGTTGTACTTGCAACAATTGTGGCTGTTTTTTTAATAAATTTTAACATTCCGGCATCAATTTTAAATTTATAATCTTTTTGTTTTTTTTCTTCTCTCATATATTCCCCAATAAAAATAGGGTCTTAAGGTTATTTCTCCTTAAGACCCTATAAGTCCATTAGATATTCTAAGTGGAGATACCAGATTTTTCTTTTAGACTTTTTATAGCTAAATGTGTATATGCTATCCTTTCAAAATCCGGTAACAACGAACTTTCGGTTATACTTATACCACATATATATGATAGGTAGTATTGTTCTTCTACTATATTCTCAATAGTAGCACCACCCGTAACAATTTCTCTTAGTTGAAAAAATTTTCTACTGGAACCTCAATTTTTCGTTCTGCACCACAATGAGGACACTTAATATCAAAGTTGAAATCAACACCAAATTCTAAATCATCATACCACTTTACTAGATTGTCATAGAAGAAGCTAGGCCCTTCTTTAAATAATATTGTTTTATCTTCTAGTAATGGATTTTCTACTTGTTCTTCTGGTGTTATTATTTTTTTTATGCCAGATATATAAGTAAGAATATTTTCTTCTAAGACTTTATCCTTTTCTTTCACATTACCATTTTTTATTTCTTTTGCAACAATACCTTTAACTATTTTTTGATGATTTCTAGTAAGAAGTTCAACTTCTACTGATATATTATCATCTAGTTTAACCACATAATCAAGTTTCTTAAGTTTCTTGACCTTAAGTTTACCTAGATCAAGTTTATCTATGACTTGAGATTTACAATTATCACAGTCGTAGGTTATCTCGTTCGTACTGCCCTTACTTTTTTTTCTAACTTCTATTAATAGAAAAAACCTATCTTGTAGTGGAATATCTTCTACTTTAAAATCTTCGGTAATGACACAAGAATTTATAAGATTATCCAATCCATCTTCTTCATCACCATCAAATGAAAGCAGTTCTTTCATTTGATATGTAGTAATTGGTCTAAATTTTACCTCTTTTCCACAACCAGGTAAAACCGTGGTAAACTGATAAACATTTAAATACTTCTTTAATTCCATTTATTATCCTCTTAATGCTTGAGATGGTGTATTTGCTGCTAATGTTTTGAAATATACATATGAATATGTTACATCAAACATAGCAAAGTCACTATTGGCATAATCTAATGATACTTCACCAACACTACTTGGCCAAGCATAATATAGATTATAGGCCATTAAATCGGTTAAATCTAAACCAATAAGTGTTACTGTTTGCACAGGAACCATATATTCATCTGGATAAGCATGTCGATTTGTAAGTGGATCCAAAATTAAATCCATCCAGTTAGCAAAGGCGGCTCTAATTTTAGCATCTTTATCTACAGTAAAACTTACTGTCCATTGGTCATAATTCCTTTTACCGGCTGTTTTGAAATCAAATCCTTGCCACGAAGTTATCATTTCGTCAAAATTAGAACTTGGTAAACTAGAAGATCTTACAAGAAATTTTGCATCTTCTTGTACATTTTGTGTTAGTCCAGCAGGAAATGATGGTACTATATAAAATAGATAACTTCTGGCACCAGTTTTGAATTTATCTTTAAAGACATCAATATTTAATCCTTGAAGAGTTTGGGCCATTTTTTACTCCTTTTATTTCTGTATCTGAGATTTTTTGTCAATAGACATCTCTAGATCTTCTTCGGCATCTTTCATAACTAATTTTTTAGCATATTGTAAAAAAGTTGTTTCTTTAAATTGTGGATTGGTCTGTACAAAATCTTTTACTAAAATATTGATCATATCTAGTAACATTATTCTACGCATACCAACTTTTTTTGCCGCCTCAACAAATATTTCTAGAAACCACACATAATGTTTTCTTGTAAACATAACCGCCTCGTCAACTCTTTTATCTGCCATATATTTTTCTATTCTTGCCACTACTGTCATATTTTCCTCCAATATTATATAACCCGGTCACTAATATTAGTGACCGGGTTATCTGTTATACACTTTCACTAAAATCTGTCGTGTCTTTAGTTGCTACAAAAGTTATGATAATATAATCTGCCGCATAAGTTGGCTTGACATAAATATCAACCCACATTTCATTGCGGGCAATGCGTTCCGGGGTATTGTTGGTTGTATCACAGATTATTTTATAATCATCTATACCATCATTTGCTTTAGCATAGTTTAATACTGGCCTGATCTCACTTACTATAGCATTACGATGAAAAGTGTTATTGGACTCAAACAGATAGTTACGCGCTATGGAAGCAATATCTGTTTCTATACTAATAAATAAACGTCTTACGTTTACTCTATTAAACGCACTATATTTATCTAACAGTGTTTTATGGCCATATACTACTTTACCCTGATTAGCAAATGATACAATAGGATTCCAGCTATATTTGTAAATGGCATCACGTTGTGTCTGTGTCGGATTCCAAGCCAAACGCCTAACATTATTTATTTTGCCACGAATGAAACCGGCCGGCGTGCTCCAATATTGTGCCTGATTCTGGCATCTGGCATATATTGCGGCTACATAACCACTAGCGGGTATCCATCTATATTTATTGTTATACTTATCATAAATATCAAGCCAATTAGCATATATTGCACCATAACTTGTATTTACTTCACTGTTTCCGCCGCGCCAAGAAATCATCCAGTCTCTTAGATTAGTTTCTTCTGAACCAGATTGATTAATCACATGTGTAGATAAGCAATCTAGCACGGCCATACAATCTTTTCTGGTTTTGGCCACTGTTACTATTTCTGTTTTTACTGCTTCTGGTTTGTCACTATCAATAATAACATCTAGATTTATTTCTTCGGCATTATTATATAAATCCACAGCAGCAATTATTGTTGCATCCGGCACAGTAGCATTTGTAACAGCATTAGTTAAATTGGTAGCTGTATTGTTATTACTTCCACCACTTAATCTCTGCCATGCAGATGTAACAAAATTTACAATATTGGTGTTATTATAACTACCATTAAACGATACTCTAATATATTGCGAATTTGTATTTATAACATTTTCTACATACATGGGCTGTCCAACATCATCATATTTATTTTCATCTGTAGATACATTCCACCATTCTACAGTTGACCAGTTGGACTCGGTATCGGCATCATATCCCTGGGTGCATTCTTGTACTATTACAATAAACTCTTTATTAGAATCCAATGGTGCATCTACAGCATATAATGATGAGTATGTATCCCATGCAGTATAATTTTTTTGTCTGATTAAATCATAATGTGTTTTATCGCATACTGCAATTCTTAGCATGTTGCCGCAGTAACCACGATCTTTACAAATAACCTTCATCATATCAGTACCAGATACAACAGCATAATCTGGATATTCATCTGGGTCTACTACTTGTCCTACACCACTACTTAAAATGGGCGCATTATTGAAGGTGAATGCGGTAAATGTTGCACTAGTTCCACTTGTAGCTGTAGTGCCAGCAAAAGTAGCACTTATCGGCATTGTTCTAGTACAATAAAGATTGTTAGACTCCTTTAGGAAAGCGATAGCCGAAAATATATCTCTATAACAGTCGGCATTTGAAGATGGGCTTCCAAATTTAGTTACCAATTCTGTTTCAGTCGCAATCAAAATTTTGTCATTTTCTCTACCTTTATAGGTATTTCTCAAAACAACGGCACCTACTGGCCCGGATGCTTCACCCACAAAAGTAGTTTTGTCAACTTCCTCAAAATATACTTGAGGACTAACTAATGTTGGCATATATCTCCTCCATTTTAAGGGAAAGTATTTTTTCCCTGACTAAGTTATTCACAGATAACATTATAAATTGTTATTTTTGTTTTTTTGGTTTGTTCTTTTTTTAGTAGAAAATTTTTTAGTAGCATTTCTTATAGATGCTAATACTATTTATGAAATTTCTTCAGTTGATCCATAAACATCAAATCGACTATATTCAAATGTGGCAGTGCATTGTAAAAATTCTTCACCTGATTGATAAGTAAGTCTTACTTCCCCTATATTCTTAATCCAGACATTTTCGAAAAATATTCTAATAACTTCTTCATTGAAGTTATTTCTTATACTAAGTGTCGCACCTACATTATGTTCTGATGGTATAGTATGTTGTTCTGCTGCGTATTTAAGCCAATCATGTAAGGTGCGCCAATTATCAAAATTTCTATCTACAAAAAAGCTAACTGTCCAATCTTGAAATGATACACCACCAGAGTTATCACGTCTGGCTACAACGCCCATCCAATTTGCATCTATAGTGGTTACGTCCATAGATGGTATGACGGTTTCAAACAAATTAAGAATTACGTTCTTAGTTTGTGATACTGTTTTGTTGGGTATTTTTCCAATAATCAACTCAAAATTAGTTGCATTAGCTTTATCAACAATCATTATTCTCTACCATAATAATAACTAAATGGTTTTCCCGTCCTTTTTTCGTATTTATCCTTTGCTTGTCTAATTTGATCCATTATACGTCTTTTCCTTTCTGGATCTTTTTCATATTTTTTTGCTTTTATCAGAGTTTTTATATTAGTAGCCAACCTAATCTCTGCTCTATCATCTTGATTTAATTTGGAATTAATACTAAATTCTTTTTTTATACGTTGTGGATCATATTTCAACTTAAAAACATTAACAATACCTATAGTTTTTGGTTTTTCGTCCAATTGCCTTTCAATATACTTATTTCTAGCTTGTGCTATTTCTTGCCTAAGTATTTCCTTAGCACCAACAAAATCATCATTTATAAATTTATCAAACGCTTCTTTGATATTTTCAATGTTCATATTTCTCTTCTTAATTTGGATTATTTGAAAGTTGTCCTTTTTGTTCCCAAAATAATTTTTTATTCTATAGCTTGAAATATTAAGCTTTTTTTCAAGTTGTGATATGAAATTAATTTTGGCTTTTTTTTCTGAATCAGCTTGAGTATATAAAGTTATGGTTTCACCATACCAATTAAAATCTCCTTTATATTTAGATTCTAGTAGATGTCTCTGCTTCATATTTTTCCATCATATTACCAGCTTTAGCTTTAATACGTTCTAAATAATTTTTAACTGTCTCATTTTTACTAGATAATATACAAACAAAGAATATACACAAATACACCAAACCAATAAGTATAGCTCTTTTAATTTCCATATTACTTAAAATAACAATAGCTTCTATAATATTAGATAAAATTATACATATAATTGGTAAATTATTCATTACAAAACCAACCATAGTAGCAAATTCAATGGATTCGTCTGTTTTGGATAAAATCTCATCCAATTGTCTTGATGTGATGCCAAACATTTCTTGAAGAACTTTAGATAAAGTTTCCTCATCACTACTTTTTTTAATTTCCGTCCAATGTCTTAAGGTTCTACTCTTAAATACATTATAACCAATATCTTTTAGCGATTGTAGTACATCTTTTACGTACTCTTTGCCACTACTATAGAATTTTTTAATATATTTTTTTTCTATTAAATATTCTTCAAATCGCATTTTTTATGCCTTATATTCTACTACTGTTATACAACTATAACATACACCACCAAATAGACGGCCACCAGCATTGCCATTCAGATAGATACTAGCACCACCAGGTTCGCCTATACGCACTTTAAAAGTTATTTCGCTTACTGTGCCGGCATCCATAACATGTTCAAAGTTAAGTAGTGCCATAACCTCGGCATGTGGATAATATTTTGTTCTGGCCGATAGTGCATTACTTGTGCCGGTTTTAAATAGCGCCGATATTACTTGTAGTGCATCTGCATATACCGATAAATTTACAGTGATATGTAATTTATTGGTTGCGCTTGTTGGTGTAATCGCAACAGATAATACTTCCGCACCTTCGGTTATCTGGGGGATTGTATCATCAAACGGTATGGCAACGGCAGTGGTTACATGGTCAGATCTACTGTAGGTGGCTATTTGAACACTGTCGCCAGATTGTTTGGCCAAAGCAGTATTAAGTTGTGTTTGTATAGCCGAATTTACACCATTCAAATATCCAAACTCGGTATTATTTACGACACCAGTACCTACTTTAGCAGCATCTATACCACTTGGTATTACAGATTCCCCTAATGTGCCGCTAGCTGCAATTGTCCCCGTGCCATCTGCGAACAAATAACCCGATGTATGAGAAGAAAATTGCACTGTCCCGGCAACTACTAAATCATCAAGCTGCATTTCTGGACCGGTTACTATATCAACATCTGTAAACCCTTGAATCTCATCAACTCTTATTAAACTCATTTGTACTCCCTAAATTATAGCCCAACTACCAGATGTTGCTACTGTTACATTACTACTAATGGTAAGAGGGCCTATACTAAGTGCATTTTTGGGTATTGTAATATCATAATCTATAATATTATCTTGCATAAAAATTTGCGGAGTCATGAATGCCCCCCGTTGTGTTATTGAACGATTTATTGAAGTTTGATAGTCAAATGATGGAGTCCCAGATAGATTTATATATTCTAATATATTATGCCATATAGCATTATTAATTGTGTTATCTATACATATAAACACTTCTTTAGTATTTATGTTACACCACAATCCACCCACTATAAAACCATGATTAACATCACTTGCACTAGTTGGTGGTAAACTATCAAAATGTAATTTCGGAATGTAATATCTAGTCATTTTGTTTTCCTATAATTATTTATAATAAAAAGTATAACAATTCAGCCGAATCTATCATCACCACGAGTAACAGTTCTAACATTAACTATTTCACCCTCAAAAAATTCTGATATGAGAGTTAATGGCACATCTATATCGAAATGGTAACATGAGAATACATCAAAGTCGGCATTATTATATTCTGGCCATAAATGGCCGGAAAGATGCGACTCGAACAACAAAGAAAATACAGAATATCCCCAATTATCAGGATTTTTATTATTTTTACAGTTAAAAATTATAGGATTTGTGTTTATTTTATCAGGCGGAACTAGAGTCATGCCAATTTTAGCCGGCAACATGCTAAATAGATTTAGTATGCCATCTCTATCACACAATTTTGACATACTACATCCAACCAGAGTAAACATTAGATGTAATCCCAAACCACGACCCTTCTGCATCCATATATCCTCCCACCAATTAACTTATTATAATATTTATAAAATACTTCTATGTTATTTATAAAAAAAATCCCCGGATAGATTATATCTATCCGGGGATTTAGTTGGTTTTTTAGATTGTATTATTTACAATTACAAATTAGCCAGCTCTTTATCTAGATCATCGAACTCCTCTTCATCTTTTGATATATAAGTATCGCTTTCGTTTTTAGTAGGTTGAGTCGGTTTGCCAAAATTTTTATCCCATTCTGATTTAACAATGTCCCATAACATTTCTTGCTCAAGAAGTGTCTTTATTTCTTCTGGCGACTTCCTCAAGCTGTCTAAATATTCTTGTAAATCATGGCAAGAATCTAGAATTTCCCTGATTCTTTTATCGTTGCCTAATGAACTTGGACGCCTATCAAATTTAGAGTCCGCATAATCATGATAAACACGACCCAATTTATCAGCTTTCGTGCTTTTCACAATAATGTTGAAATTATATCCTTCTTCTGGGTCATAAACCAACTCACCCAAACCTTTTTTATCATCTTCCACTTCGATCTTTACCTTTGATTCTAGCTTGTCAGCCATCTCAAAGATTTTTACCTTGCCGGACATGATTTTTTCGTCCCGGTTTTCAATCTCCCCCGGAACATCGGCATCACGCGGATCATTTACAACAAAAAAGTTGATGACGTGCTTTCTTTTTTTGCTATACTTTCCGGCCAGAGCTTTATCCGACTGTGATCCTAACCAAAGTCTGCTGACAGCATGGCAAAAACCACAAAAATTATTTTTACCATAGGTTTTCTCACAAAGAATGAACTGCCACAAACCTTCGCCTTTATCATACATATGATAATAGTATGTTTTGTACGTTGGTACTCCATTTTTATCTGGTAAAAACCGACCCTCATAAAGCATCGGCTTATCTATCGTTCCCCTAGCTAACGACGTCCAACGTCTATTGTCGTACACTAAGTTTTTCTTTTCTTCCTCCCTGTTTATAATTTCTTCTCTTGCCTTTTGAAATAATTCTTTTTTAATCCATTTACTCATGAACATCTCCTGTTTTATTTTTAAAATATCATATAATATAGATTTGTCAACTATATTAATTTTTATCTATTACACAATATCTAATTTTCTGATGTATCATCCCAAGTAATTCTGGGGTTGTCTTTTCATGTGGTAGTCTCCAATCTCCACGAGAATAATTCTACCTCAATACAATACCTAATTTTTCTGATATTTCATTTTCTCATAAATTATCATTGTGATTGATCGAATCAATTCTGATTGCCCCACAATATATGACCATCTGCTCATTTTAGAATCTCCTTTATCTCTTTAAACGATACAGGTTTATATTTGTTACAATCTACTCCAATATCTAATGATAAACCATATGGTTGTAATGTACCATGTGAATGACCAAATAAATGCCAGGCGCCATATTTTTGTTGTTGCCAGGTTCTTAAAGCATAATGACACAAAACTATAAGTTGTTTATTATACTTAATAGTTTCTATATTTCCAAAGTATTCTACCTTGTAATGTTTTTTAATGATATTACTATATTTGGCATCATGCCCTCCAAATATAAAATGAATTCTACCGTTCATTTTATTAAGAACATCAATTACATTATGTTTACCAAAAGCCAAATCACCTATAAACCATACATCGTCATTGTTATCAACAATTTTATTATGGTTGTCCAATAAAACTTGGTTCATTTCTTCTACAGAAGAAAATGGCCTATTGCAATATTGAATAATATTTTTATGACCATAATGCCAGTCAGAAGTAAAGTAAATCATAATAGAAACTTTTCAAGTTCTTCCTCAAAGTCGATAACATCAAAATTCAAATCATATCTCATGTGATGTTTATCAACATAACGAATACTCTTAATAATTTCTAATGACTTTGAAAGAAGAATAAAACACTGTTTCTTTAAACAGTGGTCTGTTTGAACAGAATCAGTGCTGCCACATTTATATTGATTTTTTGTATGTGATGGTGATCCACATTTTGGACAGGTCATAGTATGCTCCTACACAATGATAATATATTGCTGTCAAATTTTGTTACTATATTATTATAATGTGCCAAGACGTAAGGTATTTTAGCCTTTTCGTCATCAGACGGAAAGAATAAACCATATTTGATAAGTAAAACTATGAAAGCTTTACTTATTTTATTGTCTAAATAGTGGATTACTGGTAATGCCAAATATCCATCTTTCATACTACAGTATCTTAAAAGTTTAGATATCTTACTACTTTCAGTTACAAATTTGTCAACAAATTTGACAGATTCTTTAATATCATCTGTTATCTCACCAATTTCTCTTTTTTCTAACTTATCACGTTGGATATAGTGCAAAATGATTTTACGATCAATAAATTTTCTATATGAAAATCTATTACCATAAAGCTCAAACCCTATAGTAAAGTATTTCTCTGGATCTATATCTTTCCATTTAGTATTAAAATAACCAGTAAGAATTTGGAGCATATTTTTATTTTCTTTGATCATTTTAGTTTCAAAATGTGTATCCCAATCTTTAGGAAGTCGATAACCCGAATTCCTAAATCTTCCCTGGCAACGTCTATATATCAGGTAAATATCAAATGGTAAAAACATATATGTCTATAAAAAAGTGGTTTCTTGACATCACCTAAAGCTAGTTTTAGTTATCCTATTTTACCTGGAGCCACTAGAGGGAATCGAACCCCCGACATATCGCTTACAAGGCGATTGCTCTGCCTGCTGAGCTATAGTGGCCCTTTCTTTATTATATCATACCAATTTCCAAAAGACAACAAATTGGTATTTGTGAGGGAATTTGATCCCATAGCTTCATCCGTCATTTTTTCATAATTTGGCAAGCCAGGTAGGATTTGAACCTACAACCTATGGTTTTGGAGACCATTGCTCTAGCCGTTGGAGCTACTGACTCGTGTTATCCTTTTCGTGATATTATTTCTAAACTTTCTGCTATACGATATAATTCATACCAGATTTTTTCTATTAAACATTCTTTATTATATTCCAAACCACAAGGCAATTTATCTTCTTTGCCAACATTACAAATATTATTACTAAACGGACAATTCTTCAATTTGTTTCTCCACAATGTTTTTTATTTTTTTTATAATTTCATAACAATCATTAAAAAGTTCTTTTCTCTGTTGAAAGGAAAGATAGACCGGATGCATCCATGATGGATCAGTCATACTACCTTGCAAAGACCTATGTAATCTTTCTTCCAATTCTTCAATATAATACAATAGTTCAACCATATAACCTTCTTATGCTTACTTTTCTAATTATTCGATAATATCGAATAGTTGGTAGGGCCGAAGGGAATTGAACCCATAGCTTACTGATTAAAAGTCAGTTACTCTACCAATTGAGTTACGGCCCTATCGTTCTTTTATATTTCTTTTATCTTCACTTTCTTTGGCATCTTCTATCCACAAATCTAATTCAGTTGAATCATACATTTTTAAACTTCTAGAATCGTGGTAAAATTTGTCTACATTACCAACTCTACCACCCAGTCTATTTTTTACAATTTTATAATATATCTCATTTTCATATACCGAAGAATCTTCGTCATTACCCAATAGTATTACACAATCACTTGTTGCTGGTATTGCAGATGATTCTTGCAATGCATATAATGTTATATCATTCATATTTTTTTGTTTAGCTGATTGTGTATTGACTTGACTAAGTGTAACTACAGGTAACTTAAATTCAAAACTTAGACCTCTCATTTCCTCGGCTATCTTTTTACCTCTACTATACATTGTACCATCTAGAATTTTGGCTGATGGTTTCATAAGCTGTAAATAATCAACCATAATAATAGATGGCTGTATCTGTCTTATCGTTAGTTCCCTAAGATATATTCTAAACTCTTGAACACTAATTGTACCAGCAGGAAATTGTTTAATAAACAAAGTTCCTAAACCCTGAGTATCTTTTATCTCTTTAAGTTTTTTGATTAAATGTGTTGTTACTTCTTTTATTGTATATATTCTGTTTATATCCTTGTTAGCAAACAAAGCATCAAATCTTTGAGCAAAAGCATCTTCACTCATTTCAAGGGTCAATAAAACAACATTATGACCATTCAACACTTGTCTTGCGGCCATATTACATAATAATTGAGATTTTCCGCCATGAATAGCCGCACCAAATGTACTAAGTGTATATGGCGGAAACCCGCCGGCCAAATACTCATCTAGTTGGGTAAAATAAGTAGGTATTCTGACATGTGAACCAGATAATATCCGCTTTAGTCTCTCTCCTAAAGTATCAAAATAGTTTAAACCAATATCAATTCTAAGGTCTTTACATAAGGCCGATTCAACAATATCTCTAATTGTTGTTATATTCTCACCAGAATTTATAATATCAACACTGTCAAGAATAGCTTGTTTTATAGCCTGATTTTTTAAATGTTTGTTTGTTTCATCTAGAAAATAATCATAATGTTTAACAAAGTCGAAATCAATAGAGTTTATATCATCCAGTAAACTATTATTTATGTTTGATTCTGGTGGAATATTGTGATATTTGTTATAGTGTTCATTAATTTGTTCAACAGTAGCGCCAATATCTCTGTTGTCAAAATACTCTTTCTTAAATGTTGATATTATAGTAACCAGATAGTTCTGGTCTTGCAACATAAATTTAAGAATGAGTTTTTCTAGATAATCTTGTGCTATCATTTTATTGGCACCCCTGGCAGGATTCGAACCTGCGACCTACGGATTAGAAGTCCGTTGCTCCATCCAACTGAGCTACAGAGGCATCTATATTTCGTTATGATAACGAATTTAAATGGTATGGCAATGATAGTAATTCTACTATATTTTCATTGGAATAATGTGTTTTGAAAAAATCACAAATTTTCGAGAAAATTTCAAGATTTTTCTCAACATAAATATTCATATCAAACATATCCAAAAAAACTTCTCTAGCTTCAGCAAGAAGACCTAAAGCCTTTTTATGTTGCCTTAACAATTCTATCATATTATCATTCATATTTCATTTCTTTTTTTGGTGGGGGTAGTAGGATTTGAACCTACACTATACGGATTTTAAGTCCGTTGACTCTACCTGTTGGTCTATACTTCCATTAAATTCTATATTTGATAGACAAACCAAGAGATTGTCACCAAATCTAACATCCGGCTTAGTTTTGTATTCATGGAATACATATTTCAATTCTTCATGTGTCAAATTATCAAGTTTAGCCCTAACCTTGATTACCGATTCATCATTTAAATTTATCATATCATATTTCTCAAAATTAGTCAACTTGGTGCCTGAAGAGAGATTTGAACTCCCAAGCCCACTATTGGGCAATAGGTTCTAAACCTATCGTGTATGCCATTCCACCATTCAGGCAGATTAAATCGTTTTTTTGGTGGGCCCGGCAGGGTTTGAACCTGCAACCAGTCGATTATGAGCCGAATGCTCTACCACTTGAGCTACAGGCCCCTTTTCCATTTGGTCAGACCAGCAGGACTTGAACCGGCAACCTCTGGTTCCCAAAACCAGTGCTCTACCAAATTGAGCTATGATCTGATTGATTATTCGGATAAAACAAAATATGTCATGGTGCCAAATTCATTAATATCATAATATCATAATTGGTCATCAAAGACAGTAAATTCATCATCAATTTCTTCGATAGTTTCCCTTTTTGCCCGATTACGGTCATATTTTTTTTTATTAATGATAAATATACCACGTTTAAGTTTCTCTACAGCATTTAAAGGTAAACGCGGAATAATACGAGGTTTGTCCATTTTTATTTCCCTTTTCTAAATCTTTCTTTCTTAGGACAATAAATACTTAACATGAAATTTGGTTGTTTACATTCGTGTTTACATCCCAAACAATATTTATGAAATTCAGAGTTTTCCAAATTTTCTATTTTTCTAGGGCGACCTCTTTTTTTGACTATTGTCTGCTCTGTTTTTACTTCTTGCTCTATTTCTATTTCTATTTTTCTAGGGCGACCTCTTTTTTTGACTATCTTCTTTTCTGTTTCCAATTCTTGTTCTATTTTTATATAACGATTTTTCTCAATTTTCTTAATAAACTTATTATTAAATTTTGGCAAATCTTCAATAGAAACAAAACAACGCTGGACATTCCACTGTTTCATTAAATCACGTGCGCTATACTCCAATTTGGCTTTTATAAAAAAAGACCATAATGGAATATAACCTTGTGGCGCATTAATAGTTGCATTTATATTTTTGGTTCTTACCACCCTGTTTTTATCATCAATAGTGGCATAAAACCATTTGCCACTACGTTTGACTGCTAAATTTAAACCTTGTGGCAATTTAATCTCCCAAATAAAGGCTTTTATCTACCTTAGTTAATTCAAACAATATCGTTTCTGGTAGTGGAGAATCTTCAGTAAATGGTTCACACCATCTATTACCATTTATAAGAGATATGAAGGTATAATAGTATTGAATACCATCATACTTTACTAAAGACAAGATATAATAATTATTGTTAATTTGGAATATATCACCTATTTTTAATTTTTCCCCATGAACAATAACTTGATGATTTATATGGGAATTACCCAATTTTAATTTTTCTGCCATATCAATAAACTTTCTGTATTTTTTCATAGTATATCATATTGATTTGTGAAAGACAACAAAGTTGACAAAAAATTTTTTTGTGATATAAATTTATAAGAGGAAATTATGAAGGCAGAAGAAGTTAATCAACTACTTGAAAGTTTACATAAGATTTGGAATATCGAAGAACTGGTATCTTTTAATGAGTTTAATATACAAGATAGACTACAAAATCTTCAATATCAAATTATTCTATATAGTGAAGAATTTATCAGAGTCAAAGCAGAACTTAACAGATTAATCATTTTGCGGGATAGATTATCTGGTAAAAAATATGACCAATTAAGATTTAAATCTGATAAAAATCTTACTAAATATGAGATAGAAAAATATTATTTAGTCAATGATCCAGATATTATAAAAATAAACAATACTATAGCTAAACAAACTATCATAGTAGAGTTTTTTGAAACATGTATAAAAGCATTGGATAAACAAAATTGGGCCATAAAATTATTTTTAGATGATAGAAAATACCTTGGTTAAAGTTTCTCTTATATCCCCTCTTGATATGAAAATAGAATCAAGTGATAAAGATTACATGAATGACATCAAATATCGCTTTACCTTTCCTGTTCCTGGTTATCAATATATGCCGGCGTTTAAAAAGGGTAGATGGTCTGGTAAAACAAGTTTATTTACTAAAGATACACTACCATACGGCTTGTTATTTGATTTTGTTAAAATACATAAAAAGTTTTATGAAAATGTAATATTGGAAGTATCTGATGAAGTCAAAAATCTATTTATGGGTAAAAAATTAGAACCCATATATGATTTAAAACATTATCCTTATGATTATCAAGATGACTGTATCGTAACAGCACTTAAACATAAAAGATGTATTCTTCATGTAAGTGTTGCTAGTGGTAAATCTCTTATTGTTACTATGTTTATTAAAACATTACTAGAAAATTTCAATAAACAATATCTTGTTATAGTTCCTACAGTAAATTTAGTTGAACAATTATATAGTGATATGATAGATTATGGTATAGATAGTAATATAATAGGTAGAGTTCATGCCAATATACAGGAACCAGACAAAAGTATAGTTATATCAACCTGGCAATCTTTATCTAAAAGACATAAATGGCTACCAAGATTTCATGGTGTTGTAGTTGATGAATGCCATACTACTGGTGGTTCATTGGAAATAAGAAAAATACTATCAAAAGCCATAAATGCTGATTATAGATTAGGAGTTACTGGTACTCTTCCTGGCGAAAAACTTAATTTATTTAATATAAAAAGCTATCTTGGGCCAGTAGTGAAAAAATATTCTACTGCACAACTTAGTAAAGCTGGTTATGTAAGTAAATGCAACGTGTTAGCACATGTGATTAAACATAATATAAACTATCAGGGTGAATATTTTGATGTAAGATGTAAAGTAGTTAATAATATAGCAAGAATGGGGTATATCAAAGATATTATAAACAATATTCAAGACAATGTACTTATCTTAGTTAATCTAGTAGAAAAAGAAGGTAAGATATTAGAAGAATATCTTATAAAAAATTTACCAGATAGAGAAGTTGTTTTTATCTATGGTGAAACAGATGTAAAAACCAGGGAACAACATAGATTAGATTTTGACAATAGGAAAAACAAAGTAGTTATAGCTACATATCCCATTCTCAAAATAGGAGTTAATATCCCCTCACTTAAATATATTATATTTGGTAGTCCTCTCAAATCTAAAATTAGTGTGCTCCAATCAGTAGGTAGAACACTGAGAAAATATATGACTAAAACAGAAGGATCATATATTATAGACCTCATAGATGATGTGACATATCTCAGAAATCATGGGGATATTAGACTAGAATACTATGAAAGGGAAAAATTTTCAATAAAAAAATTGACTGGTTTATTGTCTTTGGGAATTAATATGATGTAATAAAAGAAATGTGATTATGATAAAATGAAAAGGAAAAAAACAATTTATTGCTTTTCCAAATATATTAAGCTTAGTTATTGTATATTCCTAAATATAGCTATTTGCGCCATGAAAAATGCTTGAATACATTTAAGCCCGAACAAGAATAATTTAATATATGAAAGATATATATTGTGATTTGTGTGATAGTTTTATAATGCTCAGGAAACATAAACTAGAGTGTAAAAGTTGTTTTGGGAATTAATATTATAAGTTAATAATTAGTTAGTTTGAACTTAAAACTACCACAATCCCATATTCTATTATAACCATTTTTTTGCATGATTTCCAATTCTGTGCCATCACCTTCTAATTTGTTTCGTCTAAATTTGAATCTATGGTGGCGTTTTTTATTCATGGTGTACCAATAATTTGGTTTTGTTATTGATATTAATTTAAATCCCAATTTTTTATATAAATTACCAGTGTTCCATCTTCTATCAGCATAAGATATTATCTCTTTCCAATTATAATGTTTTTTAAAATACGATATTAATTTAGATGCAATGCCTATTACCGGAACACTAGAGCAGAAACGATTAAGCTCCCATATACCATCTTTATTTTTTTGTCCCTTTGCTATAGATAATTTGGAAAATGTCATAACAGACACAAGTTTATCATTATAAAATGCGCCAAGTTTTATCGCCGATTTTGAGTACCCCTGAATATGATACTTTTCACAAAATTCCGATGATGTTTTACTATCTATAATTTCTATCTTACATTGTCTGGCATATATTTTACCATCTACAATATTTAAAATATGTTTTATTCTGTTCTTTACAATATCTTCTTTGTATGTCCATTCATCTTCAAAAATTTGAATAAGTCTTATTCCAACAGAATTACATTTTTCAAATTTTCTTGAATGATAATATCTATCCTTTCCGAGTGCTTCACTATGCCAATATAATCCATTATATTCTATTGCTATATTATGTGACGGTATAAATATATCCAATTCTTCTGGGTGTATTAAACTTCTATTATTTGTTTCTATGTTTATACCCAAAGATGTTATGAAATTGGCTATTTTACGTTCTTCATAAAAATCTTTATTATCTCCACATGTTTTGCACCTTCTGCCAGACAAAATATGAGCAAGAGTTACAATAGATTCGTGGTTTTTATCACATATTAGTTTTATTACATCATTTCTTTCTATAATATCTTTATTATATTCTATTATATACGATTTTCCCAATATATCTATTACATTTTCTTTACTAATTTTTATTTTAGCGTTGCCTGCACATTGTGAACAGCCATGTCCTTTATTAGCAAAATTATCATATGTTATATTACCAATATGTTCATTGGGACATTCATAATAGATTGGTGTTCTAGTATTTTTAATATTTTCTGATAATAGCTTAAAACCGCGTTTCTCAAATTCAAGTTTAGCTTTGGTGTAATCTATTCTATTACATAAATTACATCTTTTACCTTTTTTAAAATTTGAATATTTGATTTTATATATGTGATTATTAGGACATTTAAATTCAACAATTCTTTTATCATGAACCCGAATAACTTCATATCCTACATTCTTGAAGATTGAGAGGTCTAAGTTTTGTTTTTTTCCAATTTTTGATTCGGATATTTTTTTACCTATTACAGCATGGTCTATTTTAGACCATCTTTTTTTCTGTGCTATACTATTTTTATCTCTATTAATTTTGTTTATAATTTTAGATTTACATGACAAACATCTTTTTTCACTTTTCATATAAATATTATACTGCCTTAATACACCACAACCGCAAATATTACAAATAAACCATACTTTTTTGTGATTAGTAGGTCTTAATTCCGATACCGGCCCAAAATCTTCTCTTCTTACTATCATATGATATATTATATCATTTTTTTGATTAGAATGTCAATTAAAAAACCCATTTGGTAAACTTACCAAATGGGTTTTTGTGATTATATTAAGTTATATGTTAGTTTGGCATATTTTGACAGATAATATATCTGTAGAAAAGTGCACTGCCAAATAGATGATCAACTAAACCGTATCTACTCATAAGACCAACAGTTGGGTTAAACGAATCTTCAAATGTTGCTTTACTTGACATTAGTTGAATGTATGGTAAATAAATAACACCTGCATCATATTCACTGGCACCCTTAAATCCTATAACAACATCTGTACTATTTGCAAATGTATCTCTATATACAGCCATTCTACCATCCAAACTACCTAGTTTGGCTACTCCAGTTAGTGCAGTATTTACATCATTAGCTACTGGATGAATAGTAAAGGCACTTAAACATTCCAGAGCAGCACATGGTGTTGGATGACATACAACCCAGTTACCAGAACCACGTCTAGTTGTTACGGCAATTTCATTGGCTTTTCTTACGATTTTATTATACAAGCATCTATATTTTTCTGTTTCCCATTGACCGCTGGCTGACGAATAATCAAAAGCAGATGATGTTGAAACAGAAGCAGTAGCAGATGTTCTAATCGTGGTTACGATTTGGCGATCAATTTCGGCCGTAATTTCGTAACTCAGAATATCCATCATTTCGTCTTCCATATTTAGTCCATGCATGGCCTGCAAGTCTTGAGCAACTTCTAATGACCATCTGGCTCTTAGTTTACGAGTCTCGGCAGTTACTTGTGTTTTCTCTAAAGTCATTGTAACTTCTTTGATATGAGTTCCTGCGCCAATACCAATACCAAAATCATTACCCACACCAGAACCGGCTTTTGATCCCAAAGCTTCGGCGGCCGATACACTGGCTGATTGAGTAAAGGTATAATCCAATGTAGTATATCCTAGCTCTTGCCCATGTGCTACACCGCTATAAGTTTGTCCGGCTCTAAAACGTAAACCAAATGCCAACCCTACTGGACCGGTCATTGGTTGTACGCCCACTAAGTCATGAGCGATAAGTTCTGGGAATGTGCGTCTTACCATGGGAATAGCAATTTTATAGAAATCGCCATTGCTTGAATAAGAACCAGCACGGTTAAAAGTGCCTTCAATATGAGAACCGCTTTCGTCTACACGTCCACCAAATAAGTGATTATATTCATTTTCAATCATTAAAGCAGTCGAAGCTAGAACTCTATTATTGGTAATTTTTTTGCCAGTATCTAGAACTTCTTGCCACTTTTCTACTAGCATTTTAGCTTTATTGTTCATTATCTCCTCCAATTAAAACTTGTTTTCTGTTAGAACTTTTACAACGCTCCTTTTGTACTCTTCAAAAGGGTTGCTGGTTTTCTTTACTGTTCTGTCTTTAACTTCACTGTGTCCCTCGGACACTTCCTTTTCCTCTAAGGCCACGTTGCAATCGTCACATTCATTCATCGAACATGCACCCCTTACTACATAAGTTTTGCCACAATCTGGACAACTACAATCTGTAGTTTCGTCATTCTGTTCTTTTAGATAATGTGAAGTAATTACACTATATTTTCGATCAATCTCATCTTGACTGACAATATTCTCAAGTAATCTCATAACATTTTTGCGTTGAAGTTCTGTTAATCCATCACATTTTTTTCTTTTATATAATTCGGCAGCAAAATCCCTAGCATCTTTCTTGATTTCTAGATTTTCATTTACCATATCATTAATTTCACCACGTAATCTAGTAATCTCATCCCTGGCTTCTTCTAGAAGTTCCCTAACTTCCTCATCTAAAATACCCTCGTCAATACCAATACGACTTTTAATTTCCTGAATTACATCATGATATAATTCGCCCACTCTGGCATATTCCCTAATATTATCGGGGATTTCCATCATACCTTCTTCTTCTAAAACTGTATCAACAAAATCTGAGAATTTTGACATTACTTCATTTTTGTAATCTTCAAATTTTTCCTCATAAAGCGCCACTAAGTGCTCTTTTTCTGTTTCTATAGCTTCATTTAGTTTTTCCTGAACTTTAATATCAATAATGTCATTTAATTTTTGTTCAACATCTTTTTGTTGTTCTTCAGTTAGAAGACTGGTTTTTAACATTTCTAAAATTTCTTTAATTTCCATTATATTTCCCCCATTAGACATATTTCTTTTTACGGGTTCTACCCATTTTTACCATTCTTTTATGTTTTTTCTGCCAAGTTCTATATGCGGCAGTTCTTCTATATCTTTTGCCAGCCATTTTAAGTTTACTACGTTTCATTCTGTAGGCTTTACGAGATTTCACATGTGCCCTACGAGAAACTCTCATTATTCTACGTTCTGAAAGTTCATCTTCGGCCTCTTCATCTTCAAGATCAAGAGCACCTAATGATTCTAGAATATCACCTAATATTTCGGCTTGTTCATCATCAAGTGAATCAGCATCCAATGATGATATCAAGTCTATCATCATTTCTAGAACACCATCATTATCTTCTTCTTGCTCTGTCATCAAATATGAATCAATTCTATTTTTTATATCCATATTATATCCTCATCATTAATATTTAGAAAAATTATTTAAATTTTTCCAACAATTTAATTATTTTCTTATAATAGTTATTTCTTGTTTTTGATAATTCTACCAAAGTATCTTCAACATTATATCCTTCATAGATACCCTTTACCCAAGCACCACTACAAGAAGGATTGCCGACTATATCCCAAGTAATAAGCTTATATGATTCATCCTTCACATAGCCGTCTTCTGATACTTCGCCCAAACCACGACTAGAAATACCAATCCTTTTGGATTCTTTGAGTAACGCGGCAGCTATTGCACCATTGGGTGTATCGGTAAGAATTTTGGCCTTGCCATACAAATCATTACCGCGCCATTCCAGAGCAAGTGTTCTAATAGCAACTTTTTCCATACTAGAGTCTGCTGATGTAGGATGGTCAAGTTGTCCCCAAAGTGGAACACCTGTTTTAAAAAATTCTTCATTAATTCGTTTAAATTCTCTATCTAAAGTATCTTTTTTATATACTCTACCATTGGCATTTTTTTGTTCCGCCGAGCTAAAAATACCAACTATATACATGTCACCACTACCTTTAGATTCGTTTAACTCAATATCATATGAAGTTTCTGTAATAAGTTTTAGAGACATTATTTCTTATAACCTAACTTTCTTTCTATATAATCATCTCTAGCTTGTGCTATTTCTTGTCTAAGTATTTCCTTAGCACCAACAAAATCATCATTTATAAATTTATCAAATGCCTCTTTGATATTTTCTATGTTCATAAATTTATTTCTCCTTTACTATTTCCGCAAATTTATTATAATCCACCTTTTTAAAAATACTCTCTCTAATTTTATTAAGCTTATAGAGCATTTTTCCAATATCATTATATTCTTTTTCCAAATTGTAAGTTTTTACTAGAGTTTGTGACATATTTCCCGGCAAATGACCTAGAATAAGCTCTATTTCTGATAAATGGTTCACTGCTTTAGTCAAACCGTCAAAGAATTTTTCGCCCAACTTCATAGTATAATTATACTCTTCATTAAGATATTTTTGTAATCTTCTGTTCACAAATTTATTTCTCCTTCTTTATATATTTATAATTTCTACCATTTCTTTTTACTATAGAACGCAACATCAAGTCCAGCTTCTATATCTCTAGGGTAATATTTTTCCAATAATGAAATGATACTTTTGGAAAGGGGTTCTCTAAAATATTTAGTAGACCAACTATCATCTATTTCTTGTAATTGTTTGTATATTCCCACATATTCCGACAATGAATCAGTCTGGATATTTGTTAATTTGCCATTCTTATACCATCCATACCCATATAATATAAGTTGCTTCTTAAGTTCTCCTACTATATTAGTACCAAATTGATTATAAAGTTTACTTCTAAGTGCCAGAGCATGAATAACATCTGCTGACCATACATAAAAATCTTTATTTTTTAAATCTACTATAAACCTTAAACAACCATCTTCTTCACCCTTTGCTAATAGACCAAGTTCCAAATATGATGGATTTTCATAAACTTCATAATGTTTACCCCGATATACTAAACTATCAATATATTTTTCATTAACAAATTTATCTGGATAATTTTCCTTGAGTATCAAATCTATATCTTTTACATTATACTCAACACCACCTTTGTTCCATTTAACAACAACAAAAGCATTAGTGTTATCATTGTGAAATGACTTATGAATATCATTTAATAATCTAATTTCTTTTACTTTACCAACCATACCAGTTTCTTTATGTACTACTTTAGCTCCTTTTTGTATTTCTACTGGTTTAAATTTATCATATACAACTTTTATTTTGGATGGGTCAAATACTATTCCTTGTCTATATGATTCACCATAAAAACCATATCTACCACGACATACAACTATACCATCATATCCTTCTTCTTTAAGTTTTTTTAAGTCAAGTTGACGCATAGTATATATATCACCTGTATGTATTACATATGGTTTATTAAGTTTTACCTCAACTTCTAGTGGTGTACCATAGTTTGACGCTATTTTTTTACTATCGGTAAAATATATACCCCGGCCTAGAAAACCTTCACGGTCTTCTGGATCACGTTTGGTAAATTTATTCTGTATTGTAGGAACGAGTGGATTTATTTCACTTTTAGGTAATCTAAATCCTTCTTTCTTTATATAATAACTAGAATTTGTACCATGATAACATCTAATGGTTATGGGTTTGCTATGTTCAACTTCATCAAATGTTATTGTAGTTTTTTCTTGTAGATATTGTAGTAATTTCATATATTATATTTGTTTTTTGTAAAATCTGATAGTGTCCTGGTAAACTATCTATTTGATCATGATAAATCTTTAGTTAAATAATATGTTTGTATAAATTTCTTTTCTTCTGTAATAATGTTCAAATAACGCAATTCTTTCATAATTAAATCCATCAGGGACATCTCAAACCATTTATTTGTCCATTTTTGGTCGGATTTAATCCAACCTCCCAAATATCCAAATTCTATATTCTCCAAATCTAATGTTCCATAAGCTTCTTGTATTTTGTTATTGATTACACGTCCACTACCACCATAGTAATATTTCCAGAATGTTTTTGAATTCATATCCGATGTTTTGAGTAATTTTTTCTTATATAGAAGACTCATTATTTCTTCATGAAGAATATTAGCATTCCAAACATAAAATTTCTTGTTGTTAAAATCTATAATAAACCTTACTGCGTCCCCTAGACTTCTCATTTCTTTTGGTGTAGGATTTACAAATATTTCAGTATATGCCGTATTAACTTCGCGTTTAATTGACATACTATCAACATAGTCTTCTTTAAGAACATTATACCTTTCAAAATAACCCTTTAGTTTTTTATATGTATTAAGTAAATTTTTATAAAATGCATCAAATAATTTTTTTAATCTATCTATAGTTGTTTTATCTATATGATGTTTTAAATGTTTAAATCCCAAAATATTAGCAGCTATAGTTATATATTCTAATACACTAGTGTTATAATTACTTAAAAAAAATCTATTAATTTCCATAATATATTCATTTTCATTATCAAATTTATTAACTATATCTTTTATTTTGTTGGTTATATCAACAATATTCAAATCCGAAATAAGGAATCCCATTGCCACATAAAAAGCATTTGGGCTTCTTTCCCAATTCTGCAGAAAGTATTCCATACCCAATAATATATTATTGCTAAATTTTTTATATTTTTCAAAATCAAAATTGGAATTTGTTGGTTTTAATTGTCTTACATGAGCAATTTCATGGAACAAAACAGATAAAAACTCTAACCTATCTTTGTAAGTTATTTCTGTTTGTATATTTGGCAATTCAATAGTAATTGTTATGGGTGATAGTGATACTTTACCAGTTATGTATTTTTTATCATTACCAACATATACTTCTATTGAGACATCAAAAATATCTTCAAATGAATTAAGTAAACGTCCTAAATAATTTCCAGAAATAATATCCTTAAATGGTATATTATGTTGTTGCATAAAATTATCAATAATATAAAATAATTTATCTTCAAATGATTCTGTTAAATAGTTTAGTAGTCTACTCATAGTATTACTATCTTGTACTTATTCTCGTATTTTTTAAATGCTTCGTATTGGTTTTTAGTAATATACAAATTGCCACCAATACTAACATCATCTGGTAGTTCTTCTATTGGTGTATTAGATAAATTACAATTACCCTTTACTATTAAATTCTTACCTATTTTTCTTATTTTACTATAAGATAAATATAAATTATCACCAAATGTCATATTATCTGGTAGTTCTTCTATTGGTGTATCAGATAAATCACAATTACCCTTTACTATTAAATTCTTACCTATTTTTCTTATTTTACTAAAATGTAAATCCAAATCGCCACTAATATTAACATTATCTAGTAGTTCTTCTATTGGTGTATAAGATAAATAACAATTA
>Ga0233422_10000147_pt1 | contig 39618 bp, 41 predicted proteins | sample Watercolumn_Mata_2_FD_182724 | JGI IMG/M metagenome (GOLD analysis project Ga0233422, IMG submission 182724) | Freshwater microbial communities from Lake Matano, South Sulawesi, Indonesia - Watercolumn_Matano_2014_110_MG | ecosystem: Environmental > Aquatic > Freshwater > Lake | place...
CGCCAAAAGCGGCTCGATTTTCCACAAAAAGGACAGAATAGCAGGATTTCATTGACTTAAGACTCCCATGGCCTTGCCGTTGCCTTATGCCGACCGGTAATCCTTATGATTTTTGCAAGAGGCTCCCCTTTTAACCTTTTCCCCTCTTTCCCCTTAATTAAAGAACTTATGCCATTATTAGAGATCACTGAATTATCCCACAACTTCGGCGGCCTAAGCGCAGTCTCCAATTTTTTCATGGAGGTGAAGGAAGGAGAGCTGGCGGGTCTCATTGGTCCCAACGGCGCGGGGAAGACCACCATCTTCAACCTGATCACCGGCTTGTTCAGGGTAAACCGGGGAACCATCAAATTTCAGGGGGAGGACATCACCCGCTGGCCCAGCCACCGCATCAGTTCCCGGGGCATTGCCCGCACTTTTCAGAACATCCGTCTCTTCAAGGAGTTGAGCGTCCTGGACAACGTGCGCCTGGGGGGATATGCTCAACATGCCTATAATCTCCTGGATGCGATGGCGCGCGGCAAAAATTTTCAGGTAGAGGAAGAGCGGCAACGGCAGCGGGCTTATGAGCTGCTGGCGCGTTTCCATTTAACTTCTTATGCCGATAAACCTGCCTGGAATCTGCCTTACGGCGAGCAGCGCCGGGTGGAAATGGCCCGGGCCTTGATCAGCGGCCCCAAGCTCCTTCTCCTGGACGAACCCGCGGCGGGCATGAACCAGAGTGAGGCTCAGGACCTGATCCGCCTCATCCTGGAAATCAAAAAGGAATTTGCCCTGACCATCATCCTCATCGAGCACCAGATGCGGGTAGTACAAAATCTCTGCCAATGGGTTAAGGTGCTGGACTTCGGGGAGACCATCGCCGCAGGGCCGCCCCAGGAAATCCAGAACCACCCCGCGGTGCTGGAGGCCTATTTGGGGAAGGACGGGGAGTTGGCGGAGGATGAGCCGGGAGATGCCGTGTCCAATGCTGAAAATGTATCTTAATAAGGGGAAAAGGGGAAAAGGCGAAGAGGGGAAAAGGAAGAAAAATAGATTTGCTGTTTCTTTTTCCCTTTTAACCTTTTCCCCTTTTAACCTTATAAGAATAGAGATTGGAGCCGGAAAGAAGTTTATTCAAAATAGATGAATGACATACCGCTATTACAAGTAACCGACCTCTGGATCGCCTACGACCGTATCAACGCGGTGCGGGGGGTATCTTTTTCCGTGGGGGAAGGGGAGATAGTCACCCTCATCGGCGCCAACGGCGCGGGTAAGTCCACCATTCTCCGGGCCATTTCCGGCCTGCTGCCCGCGGCCCGGGGGAAAATCACCTTTGAAGGAATAGACTTACTCCGCCTGCCGGCCCATCTCCGAGCCCAACGGGGTATAGCCCACGTGCCGGAAGGCCGGGGAATTTTCGGCAACCTGACGGTCCTGGAAAACCTGCGCCTCGCGGCCTATGCCCGCACGGACGCTCAGATTCACCAGGATTTGGAAGAGGTCTTTCAGCTCTTCCCCAGGCTGGCGGAACGGCGACAGCAGTGGGGCAACACCCTCTCCGGCGGGGAGCAGCAGATGCTGGCCGTGGGCCGGGCCCTGATGAGCCGGGGCCGGCTTCTCTTGCTGGACGAGCCTTCCATGGGCCTGGCCCCCATGCTGGTGCGGGAAATCTTCCGGGTCATCCAGCGCCTCAACCAGCAGGGGGCCACCATCCTCCTGGTAGAACAAAACGCCCACCTGGCCCTGGAAGTGGCCCACCGGGCCTATATCCTGGAGACCGGGGAAATTTCCTTGTCCGGACCCAGTGAAGAATTGAAACATCATCCCCAGGTGGTGGAAGCGTATCTGGGGGGATGAAAAGAAGCTGACAGCTATCAGCGGTCAGCTTTCAGCTTAAAAAATTCTAGCCACAGAGGCACAGAGAACACAGAGATACACAGAGATTTTTATTTGGCCTTTGGCGCAAAGCGCCAAGGCTCAAGATTTAATTCTCTCTGAACCTCTGTGACCTCTGTGTCTCTGGGGTTAGGTTTTTAAGCTGATCGCTGAAAGCTGAAAGCTGATAGCTTTCTTTATCGTACCACCCTCCCCCGCACGTCGTGGGCGTGGTGGTTCACTGCCTGCCATAAGTCCTGGTGTTCAATTTCGTGATCGAAACGGCAAATGAAGCGCTCCCCCAGTTCCTGGCGGCAGTCGCAGCAGAGCTGGTAGAGTTCGTCCAGCTTCTTCTCCATGCGGGTCAAGAGCCGCCAGAGGAGGAAGGCGCTCACCCCTGCAAACACTCCCACCAGGGAGACCAGGGTCCCCGTGTGCTCCCCCAGGTCTTGAAAGACCATATTTTAATTATCCTTATATTCTCTTAACTGAAAACTGGAAACCGCATTTAAGACTTAGTCACCCCGGCCCGGAGAGCCGCTAAACCCATGGCCCCGGCCAGCCCCAGGATCATGTCGTACTGGCTCTGGTCGATCCAACCCACGCTCCTGGCAAAGGTGGCCAGGGCTAACAGCGCCGCGCTGATATAGGTCTTTTTTCCAGTCAGCATCTTATCCCCATTCCCCTTTCGAAGGTGATAACTTGCTATATAAGTTATTGATAATTCGTTTATTATTTAATAAAAAACCAAAAACCAAAAACCAAAAACCAAAAACGGAAAACAGAAAACGGAAAACTGTCTTACTCCTCCCAACCGGTGATTTTCACCACCTGATTGGCGGTGTTTTCGTTGTTGAAATAAATCCGGCTGCCTTCCAGCAACCGGCAGCTGAAGGGCATTGCCCCCCGGACTCCCTGGAAATCCCCGGAAGGGGGAGGAGCATGAAGCGCCAGCGCGGCATTGCTGCCGTCATAGGACACGGCCAGTTTCAGGTCATAGCCCAATAGGGCTGCGGCAAAACCCCGGACGCGGCGGGCGGTGGGAGGCACAATCAGCCCCAGGTCAAATAAGGTGTAGCCGCTGATGGCGCCGGAGGCCGCCTGCCTGGGGGTGGCATAATGGAAATATGGTCCTTCCTGGTAAAAGGGAACCAGGTGGCTGTCGCTGCCGTTAAAGACCATGCCCAGGCAGCGGAAATTGGTGTTGGGCAGCACCATGAACCAGTCCCCCTGGGCCAACGTCAGGGCGCTGCCTCCATAGGTAATGGTGCCCGCGGTGCCGTTGTCGGTATTGTTTGCAGTAATCAATCGTATTAAGCCCCGGGACGCGCCGCTGAGCACCAGGATCTTGCCGTCCGCTAGTTCGTTGGCGCTGAGACCGTAGCCGATGTCCCCGGTGTTGCCGTTATTTCGCAGAGTAATGATCTGGGTCGCCTGGGAGGAGACCCGCATCACCGGCATGGCCTTGAGGGTGAAACTGGTGTCGCTTGCGCCCGCCAGGGCGTAAACCGTATACCATTGGTTGGCCTTCTCCGTGCCCCAGATATGGCCGGAAGTGGCGAAATTAAGGGTCAGGGCCGTGGAGTTTTCCCGGTAGCGGCCGTCCGCCAGTCCGGCGGACACCCACTGCCCGGGGTGCACCGGGGAAGGGAAGCCGCACACCAGCACCCGGGCCTTGCAGTCCCCGGTGGCGTTGACCCGGAGGCTGGCCTGGTCCACGTACTCCAAGGGCGGGGCCAGGGCCAACTGGAAGCCCTCCAGCACCGCCTGCTCGATCTTCTCGAAATCACTCTTTAAAATAACCTGGCGGCCTGTGCCGCTGGCCCACTTGGCCTGGGGGAGATGAATTAACGACATAAGGTATCCTCACTTAGAAGAGTTTTTCGGGCTGACGGCCAGGAATATAGTGGCCAGTGGCCAGGAGACACAAAAAACTGCTGATTACTGATTACTGATCACTGATCACTGACTACTGAAATACCTCCCTTTCCCCAACAAGCTACCCGCCATAAGCCCGATATTGCCAATTAGCGTCATAGGGGCTGTTCTGGTCGATGGCGTAGTTATCGTATGCGGTGCCGGGGTCGTCCACGGCCCAGGCCCCGGCGCAGTTCAGGGGCCTACTTAAGGTCAGGCGGGTGGTGCGGCGTCCCAGGTCCAGGTCTTTGCCGGAGACCGTGAACTCTTCCCGGGCCAGGCCATGGAAGTCAGAAGACACGGCTACTGTATCCCCCAGCTCGATCCTGGCGCCTTCCAGCCAGGTCTCCGCGTCCGCCAGTTCCCAGGGGTGGGCCAGTCGCTGCAGCAGGCGGGAGGCCAGAAGTTGAGCCACCTCCGGGTTTTCCAGGATCACCGGCCCGCCGTAACGGCAATCCAGGTCCGCGGCCTGTTCCCCCCAGGCGGCGATGGCCGCGTCATCCCGGGCTTCCGCGTATTGGCTGTTATTGCGGTCATAGTCGGCATAACGCAAGCGCACCAGGTTTTTCACCCCCTCCAGGTCGTAGCTCATGGTTAGGGAGCGGATCTGCCCCGGGGCCAATTCCACCAGGTTGTCCAGGAGGATGAACCGCAGGAGACGCTGGAACCAGACCCAATCCCCCTGGAGCTTGGCGTACTCCAGGGCCGCGCCCAGCATGCACACCACCCCTTCCAGGGAACCCATCTGGGCCAGGGAGAGGTAGTGGGGGGCATAGTCCCAGATGTCCCCGGCCTCACAGTAAGAGAAAGGAATCAGGTCGGCATTGAGGACATTGGGCTTGGCGTCCCCGGTGTGGTTGAAGATCCAAGAAAGGAGGGCCTCAAAATGGGCCTCGTCCTGGGGGGTGGAGGGGAAGGTGTAGCCCTGGCCCGCGGCTCCGTTCTTCGCCAGGCCGAAGGCCTGGAGGACCAGGCCGTTCAACCAGGCGTAATGGTAGTCGCTTTGATAGCCCCCAAAATCCTGGTCGCCCCGGTTTTCCCGGAGATCGTCCAGGAGAAGCCGGGCCAAAGTTCCGGCTCGGTCATCACCGTTACGCAAAAAGATATAGAGACAGCCCAAAGCGAGGGACGCGGCCATGCCGGGGTCGTAGCCGGGGCCATAGACGAAGCCATATTCCGAGAAACTCTGGGGAAATTTCCATCCCGGGCCGTCCGGCTGCACGAAAAATTCCAGCCAGTCGAGCCAGTTCTCCAGGACGGCCCAGGCCTGGGGGTCGTTGCTGATGAAGAAATATTGGGCCAGGCGCATGAAGGCCCAATACTGGCCCAAACCGCCCCCTACCTCCGGGTAGGCGCTGCCGTTGACCGTACCCTGAACGATGTCCCAGGCGTTTTCGTACTCCTCCGGCGGCAGCACCCGGCGCTCATATTTGAAGTAATCCAGGGAGAAGACCCCACTGGAGCCGAAGTTGAGGTACGCGGTATTGTTAAGGCCGCTGCCCACCGCCAGGTTGTCGTTCCCTAAGAGAGTGCCGTCCTTGACCTTGTAGATCTTGTTTTCCCCAGTAGACAACATCCAGGTGATCATATGCCAATTGCCATCGAGGACGCTGGGGATGTCTGAGTAAGAGTCCCCCGCGCTGGTGGTCACTTTAAGCTGGAGTGCCGTGCTTCCGGCCTCTTTGGTCTGGATCACCCAACCGTCCGCAGCCATTTTGTCCACCAGCCAGAGCCAACCGCTCCCTTGGGCCGCGGCCTTGATAATCAGGGTCAGGGAAAAAGGCTGGGTCCCCGGCTCAAAGAGGGAATTGCCGGCCAGGCTCCCGTGCGCCGTGCCGTCAAAGCTCACCGTAGTGTTTCCCGGTTGGCAGACGCCGGGGACGTAGGTGGGGTTGCCGCTGCTCCAAGACAGGGTGTGGCCGTGGCCGGACGCGTCGGTGAGCGCGGCGTTGAAGTGCCAGGCCCCGCTCACCAGGCCGTAATTCCGGTACTTGGGCCACCAGGAAAAGCCGGTGAAATCTTCTTCGCCGCAAAGGGCGATGTTTTCCACGTCGTTCCGGGTGTGCGCCGGCAGGATGGGGCCTTTAATTCCTCCATAGCGTTGTTGGAATTCATCCTGGGCGTCCCGGTGCAGGTTCAGATAATTCTGGGTCAGGTTCAAGGCCCCCACCAAATAGGGGGCCAGGGGTTGGGCGTAATGCACCGGGGTGGGGCCCCGCCAGGGGTTCTGGCCGTAAGGGGTCAGAGAAATGGCCAGCCGGGGGGCAAAAGGATAGGGGTCCTCGGCCTCCAGGTTCAGGCCCACCTCATCCAGCCACCATTCGTGGTCCGGCAGGCCCTGGTGCTCCATCTTGAATTCCAGGATACGCAGGCGCTGAGTCCCGGCAAAGGTGTGGTGGTCCCCGAACTTAATATCCGCCAGATATAACACCCCGTTACTGGGAGGGGAGGAGGGGATGCCGAATTCCACAATTTGCAAAGGGTGGGTGAGGGGATAGCTGCCCCAACCCAGGACCATATCCGCCAGGTTCACCGTAACCCGCTGCCAGGAATTGACTTGCAGCGTCACGTACTTATCGAAATAGCTGTCCCTGGCGTCCTTGACCGAAACCCGGATTGTCAGGTAGTTGGCCCCGGAAACCACCGGCTTGATAAGGAAATTGAACTGGGTCTGCCCCGCGGAAGGGCAGCGCTGGGTGTCGATTCCCACCCACGACCCCCAACCCGTGGCCTGGGGGGTCAGGTCCCAGGTCACCTGTTTGGGGGTATAAAAGGTCTTCTCCTCGAAGACCAGGGTCTCTTCCAGGTCGCAGATGACCACGTCGCTGGCATCGGCAACCTGAGCCGAGTACCAGCCGCCCCACATGGCCCGGGCCCGGTCGCCGTCGTGGATGAGGTTGTGCCGCTGCCAGAACTGGTCAAAGGGGATTTCGAACTCCGTAGTCTCCAAAAAACGGTCCGGGATGGCGTGCACGAAAGTGTGCTGCGTCCCCCAGGGGTCCGGATCGGCTGCGGTGGAGTCGTTGAGGCTGATCAGAAGGCGGCGAGGATGCTCCTCAGGGTCTCCCCCCCAAAACTGCCAGAAAGCGCCGGCCACCAGGTCAGCGCCCAGACCGCTGTCCCAGTAAACCTGAATGCCGCCCCACAGGGGCAGCGGATGTTCCCGGTCCCCGGTGATTAACCCGCTTGCCTCCCAGGAATAGCCCGCGGTTTTGGACCAGCGGCAGGTGGCCTGGCCCACTTCACCGCTGGTCAGGATTTGCACCACGAACTTCCGTTTTTCCTGGGGAGTGTAATCCCCCAGGATCACCATGGTGGCGCTGCCGCTCCCCACCTTGGTGAGATTATGCACCCGCCGGCTCTGGGCCGTCCCTCGCAACTTGAGCCGTATCCGGTCAACGGCGTTAAAAGGCACTTCCGCCAGGGACCAATCCAGGCCGTAACCGCACCAGGCCGCGTCCTCGATGGTGGGAAGATCCACCCGAATATGCAATTCCCGGTTAGGGGAGTTTGGGGCCGCCTCGATTTGCAAGGCCTGAAACGCCGCATCAGAAGTGGCCCCCCGGTAAAGAAGATACGCGCCCCGGTCCCACCGCTGCCGCTCAAAAGAATCGAAAATTAAAGGAGAGACATTGCTCTCCTCCCGGGGATAAAAGGCATCCCAGAGGAATTTGAGCAGGGGCTGATAATCCCGGCCCTGCTCCCTTCCCGCCAGGCGCAGGAAGACCATGAGATCCAGGATACGGTCCACCGCGAAATCATAGGTATAGTCGTCCCTAGCCCGGTAAGCCCGGCGGATGCAGGGATAATTGTTTAAGGCCTCATATTTGGCGGCCTTTTCGCCTGTGAGATAAAGGTAGAAAAGCTGGACCGGGGTGTCAGCGGGCAACGGCGTTCCCAGATTAATGATAGTAACATTCCCCAGGTTGGCGTAAGACCCGCCCAGGTAATAATTGGTGAGATCCCCGGACAAAGGTTCGGCCCAGAATCCCTCCCAGGGAAACGCGGTCTCCGTTAGCCACACTCCCCGGACCAGGCAGACTTGGCCTCCGCCGGGGGTTGGGCTGGCGATGGTGACCCGCCCGTCCGCGCCCACCAGCGCGGTGGCGCCGCTCCCACTACCGGCCACCGCGTCCTGCAAAGGCGCGCCCCCCATATTGTCAAAGACCCAATTGAACTGAGACGCCCGGGCCCACTGAATCCGCGCCATTTATACTCCTTGCGTCTTTCTTTGCGCCTTGGCGTCTTTGCGTGAAAAAAATATAACCTCACGCAAAGACGCAAAGGCGCCAAGTTACCCTTCGCCTAAATAGGCCCTGATCTTGATCTCCCCGAAGTCCACCCAGAAGTCATAAAGGCAGCGCTTCAGGATTTCCCGGAGGGCCTGGGCCGCGGTGACGTTTTCGAAACAGACGCCCACGGCATAGTTGGGGGTGAGGCTTTTGGCCAGGTCGAAGCTGTCCTGTTGGATAGCCTCACTCAATCCCACCGCGGCCAAAATATCGGTGATGATATCCACCGGATGGGTGGTGGCGTCCTTCACCACCCGGGCCTCCACCTGGCCGGAGCGGCCGGTGACGGTGATCAACCCGGTCTCCGGGTCCGCGGTTACCCGGTCCTGTGACTCTTCGCCATTGAGATAAACCGCGGTGATGGCCGCAAAGGGGCCGCCATAGACCCGGTGGCGGTAGACCGGGGCCTGGGCCGTAAAGGTCCAGCGGTCCCCAGCCACCAGGTCCGTACCCGCGCCGGACTCCCAATAGACCGCCAGGCCCGCTTCCAACTCCACCGGGTTCTCCGGGCCCGTGGTGCCCCGGCCCGTTTCCCGCCAACTCTGGCCGTTGTTGGTGGACCAGCGGAATCCGGCCCCGCCCACCTCGCCGCTGTTCTCGATTTGCAGGAGATAGTCCTGGTCCACTTCGCCGCGATAAGTTCCCACCACCTTCAGAGCCGCACTGCCGGAGCCGGTCTTCACCGGCTCTCCCACCTGGGCTGATATGACCTCAATGAGCTCGGCTTTGGCCAGGTAGAACCCCCGCATGAAAGGTTGCCTCTCCCCCTGGGCCGAAGGCGCGCCCACCCGGGTTTGCAGCCGGACCGCGACCCCATCCCGGCTTTCCAGGCGCATCCGGTGTTCCCCCTGCCAGCCGTGGGCCATGCCAGCCAGACGCTCCAACTCCCCCTGATAGACCGGTTGCCACTCCACCCGGCCGCCGGGAAGCTCCCAGCCGTGGTAAAGGGCCACCTGTTTCCGCCTCCAGGGCAGGCCCAGGAGATAAAAATTCTCCGCCCCCGCCAGCCATTGGCCCCGACGGTTGTCCAGGAGCAGGGTGTGATCGCCGGTTCGCAGCTCACTGAAGTCTCGGGCCAGGTCCGCGCCCACCGCGCCGGGGTCCAGGATCTCCTCATCGGGCAGGCTTAGCCGACCTTCCACACGGAGATTCGCCAAATAACCGGGGAACGAGCCCTCCGCGCTATAGCTCTCGTAGCCCGCGTCTGGGGATTGATTGACGGCGTAAGCGGTGAGTTCATCTGCATCTCCCGGCGCGTCCACCGCCCAGTGCCTCTGGGTTTCCAGGAATTCCACTCGCACCTGGAAATAAGGGAGCAGAGGATATTCCTCACCAAGGTTCATCAAAACATAAGCCGTGTCGCTCACTTCCCCTTGAGCGGCCGCGGCCCGCAAATAGACCCGGGCTTCCATCTGTCCGGCCTGATCGTCCCAGAACGCCGCGGCCAGATTGAGATAAGGGGAAAAAGTATGCATAATCGGGGAGGTCCAGGACGCGGTGGCGAAATATCCTTCCGTTAACACCAGCTTTCCCGGCTCGCCGCCATACGCGGTATGCATAAATTCCCCGGAGCCTGGGGCCAAGCCATAATCCAGCTCGAAAGGATATAGCACCGCCTTTACCCGCGGCCGGGAGCCGCGGGCGCGGTTTTCTTCCTGTAGGTATTCACTGCTGGCGGTTCTCATGATCTTTGTCTGTGGGGGCGGGTTTAAAACCCGCCCCTAGGGTTCCGGGCTTCTCAACTCAAATCTCTTCCAACACCATATTCCCCGACCACGCGCCGGGCGCTGTTTCCCTAAAATCCAAATCACTAGTCCAGACCCCGGTAAAGGTCTTGGCGCCCTCCGCGTCCCGATGAAAATCGATGTCCGTCTGGGCCTGCTTGATTGCGGCCAACTGGTCTTTCTGGGCCGTGGAGATGTATTGGAATTTCAAGACCCAGCGCTGCTTCAAGCCCCGGGAATAACTCCGCAAAGTGCCGTCCAGGGCCCGCTCCCGGTCGGTTTCATCCTGGACCAGTTCCTGGTAATCCCAGGAAAAGTTGACCGGCAAGGTGTAGCTCTGGCGGCTACCTCCCAGGGGGGTCCATACCAATTTGGCGTTGGCCATCTAGAGCCTCTCTTACCAGCGGCGGTCCGCTTCCTTCTGGAGTAGAGGGAGAATGTGTCGCTGCACCAGGCGGTCCCAGTCCACCCGGTTAACCCCTGTAGCGTCCAGGCTCTGCACCTGAATGGTGACGTTCAAGCGGGGTCCAGCATCCGGCCGCGTCCGTTCAAACCGCCCGGACCGCAGGACCTCGAAATTCTCCGGGCCCAACCGGGCCATGCTTTCCCGGGGGAGGATGCCCTCCCCGGATTGGGCCAGGATCAGTTGCTCCTCACTGTCCCAGGCTCCTGGAGAAACGGTGATTCCCTGGTGCGCGGAGACGATGCCGCCCTGATGGAATAAGCCTCCGAACCCCAGGCCTCCTCCCAGCCAGGAGAGCCAATCCCCGCCACTGCCGCCACTACCCCCAAAGATGCCGGTCCACGACATGCCCACCTTTTCCATCTGGCGCAGGAAATTTCCTACCCAATCCTCCAAGTCGCCGGAAATCTCTTTCAGGGCCTTACGCAGGCTTTGGCTCAAAGAACTGCCCGCGGTCTCCCCCCGGGCCGCGAGGTCGTTGAAGCCGGCCTGGGCCAGGCCGGACATCTCCTCCAGGGAACTTTGCCAATCCCGGGAGAACGCGGTCCAACCTTCCTGCATTTGCCGCATCTCGTCATTCCAGGAGGCCAGGCGGCCCCGGCTATATTCCCGGCTGAGTTGCAGCATCTCCTCCTGCTGCGCCCGGAATGTTTCCAGTTCCTGCCGGTTAAATCCCGCTGATCTGTCTCTGGGCATATTTCCCTCGTTGGGGGCTTTCCAAGACATCCTGCGTCACCCCCAGCAGCAGCCAGGTCTCCAGGCTCAGGTCGTTGGCCCGGAAGGGGTAGCCCGCCTGCCGCAGCTGGTGGAGAAACAGGAGGTGCCGGGTCCAGGGGGAGATGGTCTCGACCCGCAGGTACTCTTCACACGCGGAGCAGGCCCAGGCCGCGAACGGGCCGCCTTCAGCAAAGCAGCGGCGCTGTTCCTCCGGCCCGCAGAGCCGCCCTGCGGCCACGGCTTGTAGTTCTTTAAGCAAAGGCCAATCAGCGAAGATGCCTGGCCCGGAAGGTGCGAGGTCGGCGGGCAAAACTACTCCTGCTCCCCCCGGGGCACCACCCGCAGGCCCTCAAAAATCTGCTGGGCCAGGTAGGAGACCAGGTCCGGCGCGTGCTCCTTAACCCGCTCCTTCCAATCCGGATGACGCTCCGGGTCCAGGGGGATTTCTTCGCCATCTTCGGCAATCAGGAAATCCCCCGTCCCGAACCCGGTCAAAATCTCCAACCCGAACTTAGCCCGGGTCTCCCCCAGGCAGAAACGGCGCTCTCCCCCCTCCAGGCGGAAGGCCGACAACTGGTAAGCCACCCGCTCCTCGGAAGTGGGCCGGCGGTAATACAGGGTCACCGCCGATCCGGAGACCGGGTCGTACACCGCCAGCGCGTGCCTTTCTTCGCTTAGAACTCTGGGCATGACATCTCCGATTCAAAAAATCTCTGAGGAGCTAATAGTAGGCTATCAGCCATCAGCTAACGAACATAGTGGCCTGCCTTGTCTTTAGCTGACCGCTGATAGCTTAAAGCTGATAGCTGTCCCCTCAACCCGCATACCCGCTCACCTTATTCTGTACCCGGGCAATGGCGGAGCCGTACGTGTCGTCTTCCAATACCGCAAATTCCACTTCTTCCGCCAGGCGGCGCTGGGTCACTTTCACCGGCGCGGCCAGGATTCCCACTCTGGGGAAGATCAGTTCTACCTGGTAGTTATATCCCGGTTCGAACTCCGGCCCCTGGGCCAGAATATGCACGGTCAGCGTGTCGTTATCCCGGAGATATTGGGACAGTAAGAAATCCCGGAAATCCCGGTCGAATTCCAGTTTTTGCTCCCGTCCGGCCCGAAACGCGCGATTGGCATGGCTCACCCCTGCACCGGGAGTGCGTTCGGGAGTCAGGCGATTATTCAAAGTCCAGGTGACGCGGCGGAGTTCCGCGGCCAGTAAGTGTCCCCCCAGTATGGCGTTGCCGTCCCAGCGGCCCCCCAGGTTCACTTGTACCTGGCTCACCTTCAGGGGCGGCTCTTCCACCCGGGGAGGCAGGGTCATCCAACCGCTCTCGGGCAAAAGGTAATAGACCCGGAAGGTGGTGGCCGTGGCGCTGCTTCCAGGCGGGGTGATGGTGAGCGCCGCGGGGACCGCGCCGGATACCGCGCTGTACGCCACTTCTTCCCAGGCCTGGGTCTCAGGATTGAGGACCTGGACGGCTTGGACGTTGCTAAATCTTTCTCCCGCGCTCTCTCCGGCTACGCCGTTAGCCGCCAGGGTCAAGGTGGCGGCATTAAAGGCCGCAGTGACGTCCTCCAGAGCGGTATTGTCGCTCACTTTGCCGGTGCCTTTCACCGCGGCGCTGATCTTGGCCCAGCCGTCCTTGGGAAATTCGGCCCGCACCTGATCCAGGAAGCAAGAGGCAAAGCGCCTTTTCAGCACCTGCTTACCGAAACGCATAGCCGCGGTGAAACTGGGGTTGGAACGGGCCGCGTCCACTTCTCCGGACCGGGGTCTGAGCACGTGGCGAAAACCGCTGGTCCCCAGGGGCGAGGTCTCCACCTTGCCCAGGCCATAGGCCAAAAGGAAAGCAAAATGTTGGGGTTGGGCCCGGGAGAAGTTGATTGACCCCTCCACGGCACCCCCCAAATCGTGAAGACGGTCCGCTTCTTCTCTGCCGGTCAACTCCTCCCGGTTGGGAACCTTCAGGGCCCGGTAATTAAGGACGCTGTTCAAATCCGCCAGCATCAGGGTGTCCAGTTCCTGTTCGGAATTGATGGCCGTCTCCTGATGCTGCGCGGACACCGCCAGCAGATTGTGGGTGGCCAGAAAGTTGCGGATGGACCGGGTCATGAAGACTTCTCCTCAATTAGCTTTCAGCTGTAAGCTTAAAGAATGGCGTTTATTTGTTCTCGAACTCAGAAATCTTTTATTAAACTCGTGCGATATTCAGCTCCGTAAACAGCCAGCTCCTTGGTGATGAGCCAGGGCTCTTCTTTTTCCAGGGAAAAGGGGATGATTTCCAACCCCAGGTCCTGATGCCACAGAGCCCGGCGCACTGCCTCCAGAATCTGATAGATACCGCCTTCCTGCTTCCGGGCTTCGGCCTCTCCCCTCAAAGGGCGCAGCGCGATCAAAATGGACAAATCCAGGGTCAGGTCCGCGGAACTCATGGTCACCTGTTCCCCCCGGGTCTGCCGCCACCTCACCAGCACCGCGGGCAGCCGCCAGGCCTGGCTCTGCAGGTCCTCCAGCCAATTGCCCTGGTGGGAGGCCACTGTCGGTACCAGGGAGCCGAGTTCGGCTTTAAGGGCCTCCAGCACCGCTTCTTCCACCGCGTTCCAGGTAAAATCAGCCATCAGCGACTCTGCCTGCTACCATTCCCCCAGGGTATCCCGGGAGAAGAGCCGGGGGGCGCCGACAAAATCCGGAGATTGCCTGTCAGCCGTGGGCGGCTCACCGCCGCTGCTGGCCAGGGTCGCCTGGCCTGCGGCCACTTGTTGCAAAAAAGCCAGGGCATCCCGGTACTTCTGGTTCCAGACTTCCGGGATCACTCCCCGGCGACTGTAAAGATGATAAACGGTCAGGTCCGCGGACAGGGATTTCACCCGCTCCGGCACCGGGAAAAAGGGGACGGTATAGCGCAGCCCGCAGGCCGCGTCGATTTCGGCGTCCGCCCGGGCGATGGCTTCCGCCACCACCTGACTGTCGGGTTCATCTCCGGCCTCCGCGGTCAGCGCGGCCAGCTCCGCCTGTGTAATTATGGTCAGGAGATCATCTTGGGTAGAATAGGCCATCACTTCCTCCGGGTTTTACCCTTACGCAGTAACCGCTCGCTCGATGATCAAGGCCAAATCCGCGCTTTTTTCCATGGTAGCCGGAGATGGCCCAGGGAAAATCACTTTCAATTCCCCGACGTATGGTCCGGAGGTCTGCATGGTATCGGCGGCCGCCAGAAATACGGAAACGACCCCTTGGGCCGCCTGGCTCAGGTCAAAAGAACCGTGGTCCTTGGAGAAGGAATAATCGCCATCCCCTTTGTGGCGTTTCACCGCCAGAAAAAGGGTGCACCCGGTTAAATCCACCGCAGCGCCGGTTTCATCCATCACGGTCAGGGTCAATTTTTTAGCTTCACCTTGTTTGAGGGTGCAACTAGGCATCGGGGATCACCTGCAAACGGGGTATTTGGGGGACGGCTATTAGTTGCCGATTGGCTGGATTAGCCCAGAGACGGCGGATACTCAAGTCCAGAACCAGCCTCTCGGGTAAAACCCGGGGCGACTCCTGCACCAGATTAAGCGCCCCCAGGGCTTCGGCAGAAGCGATGTCACCTGGATAGAGAAACTGAGCCGGGCCGTATCCGGGGTTCACCACCCACGGCAGACCGTCCTTGGACCAATCCAAGGTGTTGCAATCAATATCTGACCTGGCGGTGGCCTTACACCAGGGCAGGCCGTCCTTGGACCAATCCAGGGTTGCTAAGTCCGATTTCAGTGGCAATCCCATGACTAGGCCGCCTGCTCCAAAGTCAGATCATCAACAAATCCCGAGTAGGTTGTTCCTCCATAAGCCCAGACCTCAATCTCCACCACCCCGGCCTCCGTGGGGGTGAAGGAGAGAGCCACTTCTTCCCAGGTATCCGCGGCCGCAGTCATGCTGGCAATCACGTCATCGGGCACTCCGGAGATCTGCCCGCCCCGGCAGACCAGAGCGAAGGTCAGGTCCGTATGGGTACGGCGCATCCAGGCTTTAACCGCCACTTGCTTATTGGCATTGACTGCGATTTCCGCCACTTTCAGGCTAAGGGGCCAGGAAGCCCGGCAATACGCGGACGTGGGGGAGAACTGCCAGGCCGTCCCTCCGGGGGAATGTGCTATGACGGTCTGGGCCTTGATGATTCCTCGGGAAAGATACATTTGATGATTCCCAACTATACCTCCCACATTCTGGCAAACGAGACAAACATCGACATCAGCAGGAACAACTAAGATATTTGCATCTTGAAATGTAGGATTTATTATGTAATTCTTATTCCCGAACCAGCCTATGCCAATAGAATAATTTGATACGTTATTAGCAAATATTGGATTTATTATTTTGTTATAGGCAGCGCCCGGTATATATGAACCAAAATAATTATATTTTAGGTTTATTCCCGTTGGGTGGTATGTTTTGTTTAAAGAACCTCCTAACATAATGCCGCCATTGAAATTTCCACAAGCCGAAGCAATTTTATAGGTCTTTCCACTACAGTATATCCGAACTCCATAGTTTCCATTATTGTTAAGATTTAATGCATTTAATATAGAAAAATTCGCTGAGTAATTATATCCATCAACTCCATGCATCGTACAAGCCGTTGCAGTTTGCAAGTTGTCAATTACATTTCCATAATTATTATCACCCATTGTATAACCACAAAAATACCTTACTGCATTAAGGTGATCCCATTTATTATAATTTTTACTGTTTTGGTCTAATCCATTTCCAAGCCCGTTAAGACCATCAAATAAAGTTTCGCCGTTTTGAATACCAAGTGCGCTATCCCATCCTCCGGAAAACACAAGCAAGTTATCCATTACCCCACTGATTTGAGAGGCTTGGACTAAGGCCGCGCCGGTTCCTACCATTGTCAAACCCGGACAATTTAAGGGGCTGAACGTTTCCCGCTTATACAGAGTAACGGTTTCGCTGCTTCCGGCGTAAAGGCCGTAGGTATCCGCCACGCAGTTGGTATGGTTGTCTATTTTCAGCGTCACCCCGTTGATGCTTTGCAGGGCATACCACCCTTCCGCGCCCCCCTGGGCCTGGCTGTTTTTGGAGATGAGACTGGTAAGCGTCAGGCTGTCAGGCGAGGAAGGGGCCTTGCAGGCCAGGATATTGTCCAGATAGAGGTCCACTGCGCCAAAATCCGTGACCACATACAGGGCCACGCTTTGAATGGCGTTCCCCAAGGCAGAGCCGTTATCCAGAGTGAGGGGCTGCCAATAGTTAGGGCCGGGAAGCGCCGGCAGGGTGAAGGTATTGACCGGTGTATCCCCTGCGGTGTCGGAGCAAAGCTTGAGCTGCAGCGCGCCCGCGGGCACTGCCACTGATGCTCTGATCCAGAAGGAAATCTGCTGATACGCGGAGAGGTCTAGCAGGCCGGTGGCCTTAGAAGCGGCCTTACCGGTGGTGAAGGCCGCGGCCACCGCGTTTTTGGCGCAATAGGAACCCTGCTTACGGATGGATGAATCCGCGGTACAGGTGACATCAGCGGACGCGGTCCAGGCCGTCTCACACAGGTTAATGTTGGCGGTTACCGTGCCGGTTTGCAGAACCACGTCCCGGCTGCCGTAAGTCCACTGCGCCGTCTGTCCCAAGGATGTGGGGTCCGGACTCTTGGCGATCCTGACAGTGTCCCCCGGAGCCACGCCCTTAGCCGCGGTGGCCCCGTTGATGGTGCCCCAGGCCTGGGCCCAACTGCTCCCGGTATTGCCGTCGCTGCCGTTCTGCGGGTCGATATACCAGATAGCCATGCGGTTTCCGGAGTCTCTCTTATAACTTGAAAATCTTGTTGGCGCCGTTATCCCAAATGACGTTGATATTGCCGCCGTTGGGGTTTATCGGCAAGCCGGTGGCCGTGTCGATAAAGGCAATGAGCCTGGAGGTGGCCGGGTTGCCGGAGTCCTGGAAAAGGACCAGGGCCTCACAGGAATCTCCGGTTACCGCCAGAAAGATGAGGTCTGCGGCATCGGCCACCCCCGCGGTGACTGTTTTCTCAGATAGGGCTTGACTGGTGGCCACCCGCCCGGCCGCAGGAATATCGCTCAGGAACTGGTGATGGGCCAGGTCCACCGCATAGTCGGCAGTGTCAATCAGCACCGCTTTGATGACGTCCTGTTCCCAATGAATAGCGCCTTCTAAAAATCCCTGGCGGCCTTTATCGTAAAGCGCATTGCCCATAACCACATCCTTGCGTCTTTGCCCTTTTGCGTCTTTGCGTGAGGAACTTAATTTCACGCAAAGACGCAAAGGATGCAAAGCTATGCCAGTTCCGGCACCACCAGCAGGTCTGCGGTGCCTTGCCAGACGTTGGACTTGCTGCCGCCTGTGGCCGGGTCGCCGATAATGAATTGGGCCTGGAGAATCTCCCGGGCCGACTTTTCCAGGGAGGGGGGCACCACCATGAGGTTGGGTTTAATCCCTAGGGGCCGCCCCTCGGCATTGGTGAGAGACATCATGGCCGCCCGGGAGGCTGCATAATTGGTGGCATCCAGGGTCTGTTTGGACGCATAGGCAAACTGCCAGAGTCCATAAGCCGCCGCGCCCCGGTAGTCCACCCCGTAGCGGTATTTCTTGCGCATGAACGCGTGCTCGTCATCCGGGCGGTCCATACGCACCAGCTCTACCCCTCGCCGCAACTGGAAGATAAAGGGCTTGACGGCCCGGGAGGTGTCCAGCAGATACCAGGCCGTCGCGGAGCCCCCGCCAAAATTGCCCGCGGTGCCTGCGCCCACCGGATGGTCGGTGTCGAAGAAATATTGGCCGTCATAGCAGGTGCTGGTGAACGCGTCTTTCAGCAGATCAGCGATCAGCTTTTCCGGGTGTCTCCGGGCTTCCTGGGCTAAGGCGGCGATGATGGGGTTATAAAAACCCAACTGCTCGTCCTCGATGTCGTTGCGCTCCACCTCGATGGTGGCTTCCCAGTCCTTGCTTTCAATTTGATAGGCCTTGGGCTCTAAAGAGCTGATCTGCCGGTCCCCCAACCATTCCCGGACCATGGGAAAATCCAGCAAGAATTTGTAATCCATGATGCGGGTGTTGGCCGGCACGGTCATGGCCACCCGCTCGTACCAGGTTTCGGTCTCCTGGAACGCGGCGTTGAAGACCGCGGTGAACGCGGTGTACAATCTGGCTAAAGCCTCGGCGTTGACAATCATCCGTTACCTCCCCTTACCTGGCGATGTCGATCCAGCCCTTGGTGGCGGACCCATATTTGACCAAAACCCCCACTTTGACGTCATTGGCGGGGCCGGCCGCGTCGTCAAAGGTGTGGTCGTCCACCGCGTACATGGGGTCCCCCACCATGGCCTGGGTGATGCTGGCCGCGTCGAATTCGAAAACGCCTTGCCGTCTGACCCGCACGTTTTTGGCCCCGTTGGCCCCACCAGTATTGTCCACCTGCTCCAGGGCCACGCCTGCTAAGCGCAACCCGCTGGTGTCCGCCGCGGGCGTGGCGAAGCCCCCCGCGTTGGTGCACACCAGGGACCCGGCATAGATTTTCACAGCCGCGGCCACCGGGTATTCCACTTCCACGCCTTCCCGGTAGGGGGTGGCCCGGTCTTTAGTCAAAGCTGCCATAGTTACTCACCTCCGCTTTAATTAACCCGGTCGATCCGGGCCTTGGCCTGTAGATATTGCTCCGGGGATAGATTCAGGGAACGACAGAGGACCAGTTCTTCCGGGACCAGGCGCCCGGCAGTCTGGCGGTCTTCGCCCAGCAGTTGCAGTTCCTTGCCGATGGGGACCACCTGGGGGGCCCGGGCTACAAAGGTCTGAAACCCCTCGGGGTCTTGGCGGTAATATTCCAGGGCCCAGGCCTTCTGAGCAGGAGCTATCTTCCCGGCTTTTAGGGCTTCTTCCACCGCCTGGGCCGTGGTCTCCGCGGCCATCCGGGATTTTTGCTGTTGCAGTTCCTCCTCCACTTCTTTGACCCGCTCAGCGGCGGCTTGCACGGCTTTCGCTGCCTCCAGGATTTGTGCGGCTGTGGCCTTCTCCGGCAATTTCAAGGCCGCGGCCAGATTACCGCAGAATTCCAGAACCCCGGCCCAGATAGCCTGGTCCTCCGCGTCCTGGCCCAATCCCAGTAATAATTTAAGTTTGTCCACTTCCTCACCTTTTCCTTCATCTTGTCTATTTGGTGTTTGATGGGAAACTGCCGCAGCCTCCCTCCCACCGGCCTCCCACTTCGCCACCAGGGGTGGCAGCCTTTTGATGGCCGGCACGTTGGTCAAACCCACCTGCATCAAAGCCAGGGGTTTCCGGGTCTCCGGGTCCAATTGCAGCACCGGGGAAAAATAACGGTACTCCCGGTTGCGCAGATATTCTTCGGCCTGGGAGGTCCATTCCACCCGGGCCCAGAGGCCGTCTGCCCGGTCCTCCAGGTCCTTGATCCAACCCGCGGCCGGGGCCCGGCGGCCTTGTAGGGACTGATGCTCGTAATCGATGACCAGGTCCACTCCCCGGGAACGGAAAGCTTCGACCATGGCGGCCAGGGACTCCTGATCCACCTGCAACGGCTCCGGCCGGTCCACCAATTCCACCTGTCCCAGCGGCAGCAGCAGAATCCATTCCGGCAAGATGTCAATTCCTTGATTTTTCATGTTTAACGGGCCTCTATTGCGAAAAATTTCAAGGTTCAAGCTTCAAAGTTCAAAGTCAAGGGCAGGCCGAAGCCCCCCAACTTTCGCTTATCAGTTACCCCTTTCCGCGACCTCATTGTTACCCCGAAGCTTAGGCACGCCGAATCTCTCGGCCACCTGGTCCCCTTGCAAGGGCACGCCGATTTCTTTCAGATTGCGATAGACTTCGGACAGGGTTTTGAGGTCCTCTTCTTCCGTCAGTTTGAAGCGAAACCAGGGGCAGGGCCGGTCCCAACCGAAGTTAAAGCCCACCAGAGGCCGGAGCAGTTGCTCCCTGAGCGTCACCGCCAGGGTTTGCGCGTCCGCTTCCACCAGATCCCGGCGTACCTGGGCGTGAACCCGGGCCGCGCTGTAAGTGCCGGTGGCTCCCGCGGTGTCGGTGGTCAGGGTCTGCCCTAACACCGCCTTAGACATCTCCCGGTTGCAAAACTCCGCCAGGGTCTGGTAGGGATTGGCGTTGCCGCTAAGCCGGGACGCGGCCTCCACGAATTCGATCTCCGTGGATTTGCTGATCACCCCCGCGGCGTCCGACCCCAGGCCGCGGATGGCCCGGATCAGGGCTTCCCGATCCGCGGCCGAGGCCCCGGGGTCGTATTTCCCCAGGCGGAGCGGCATGCCGAAGACTTCATTGAACGCGGCCCAATCCTTCAGCGCGTAATTTTTCAGGAGATACATCCAGCCCACCACCCGCAGCACCCCGGCCCGGGGCGCGTGGCCGCTCCGGGCCTTAAAGCGGTGATAGATCACCTTCCAGGGCGGCGGCTCCTCCCCCTTCCAGGGGGCTTCCGGGGTGAGAAGCCGGGGTTTCAGGTCCTGGATAAACGTCACCCTTTTCTGGGGAATCCAGCGAAGTTCCATAATGTGCGCTTGGCCCCCGGCCACTTCCCAGATGATTTCCGAACACGCAAAACCTTTGCCGATGGCGTCCAGCAGGTCCAGGAACGCGCCTTCCACGTCCGGCAAGGCATCCACCGTCTCCCGGATAAACCCGGCGATGCGCTCATCTTCCGGGGATCTGGAATAAGGCAGCACTTCATAGTCCAGGCTCAACACCGCCATCTTCCGGGTCTGGAGCAAGGAAGACAGGTGCGCGTCCTTTTCTTCCATCTCTTCGAAGAGCTCCATCTGGCGGTAAACATCCCCCTGGTCTGCGAGCCGGAAAATCTCCGCCAGCCGCACGGGGGTCAAACCCGCGCTGGGATAAGTGCTCCAGCGCTCCGCCAGGCTCACCGCGGCCAGCTCCCTGGTCTCCGGCCTTGCCTGGGGTTTAAATACCCTGCCGAATATATCCTTCAGCCGCATTGTTTCTCCCGTCATGAGTGATCAGTAATCAGTACTCAGTGAGTCGCATTTCTTTTACTGATCACTGATCACTGATTACTGGTTACTTCTAAAACGCCCCGCGACTCCGGAAGAGCCTCGGTTTGACCGCTTCGTACTCAGTACCTGCAGCCCTGCCCAGCCCTTGGGCCAACCGAATGGCCCCTTCCAGCGCGTCCGGACCGTCATCGTGCAGGGTGCGGGAAGGGAAATAGAGCAACTGCTCCACCAGCAGCTCCTGGTCGGAATGTCCCCGGATGAAGCGGATCTTACCCCGCTCCATCAAGGGACTGAGGCTGGCCACCCGGGTTTCCTTGGCCAGGCGGCTGGTGACGCCTTTGATCGGCAGCATCTGGCCCCTTTCCCGGCCCAGGCGGTCGAATTCTTTGAGCAGCAGCCGCTGGAAAAGGTTGTCTTCCACCCCGAAAATCTGGTAGCCGTATTCCTGGTGCCGGTTAAAAATGGCCCCCAGGGTCTGCTCCAGGGTGGTCTTCTGAATGAACGCGTCCATCACATAGAAGACCATCTCCCCCCGGTCCCAACCCACGGTGACCGCGGCCTTGTAATCCGAGCCCGCGCCGCTCTCCAGTGATGGATCGAAAAAGCCCACCACCACCAGGTCTTTATCTTTCAGGCTGTCCGGGTGGTAGTAGTGAATCCACACTTCCTGGAAAAACCCGGATTCCGGTACGGGTTCGTTCATCTTTTCCCGGTTGAAGGCCATCGATCCCATCATCTGCTTCTGCTGCGCCAGCCGGGCCGCGGGATGCCGGGCCTCCCACAGGGAGGAGCCGTCTTCCTGCACCGCCCGGTAAATGCGCCGCTGAAAATGGCAATAGGGTTCTTCCGGGCTGGTGAGCATCAGGTGCAGGGCGCTCCGCCACCTCAAGATGGTACCGATGATCATCAGGCTCCCCTGGGCGTCCAGGGCCGGATAGACCGCGGACTTAACCCAATCCAGGACCTGCTGTACGATCTCCGGATTGCGCACGTTGACGTCGTTTTCCAGGTCGTCCAGGATCACCAGGTCCGGCCGCCATTGCCGGTGCTTGAGTCCCCGGAGGCGCTGCCCCCGGCCCCGGGCCTTTATCCTGATGTCATTAGCGGTCACAAAATCGTCCACCGCCCGGTTGGCCTTGACCAGTTGCCCGAAATCCTGGTGCAGCCTCTCGTTGTAAAGGAGTTCCAGGTAGAGATATCCTGTCAGATCGCTGGCCAGGTCTTCGCTGTCGCTGCCGATGAGGATGAAATGGCGCCGGTTGAAGCAGATCTGGTGCAGCACGTAGCCGAAGGAGCACACCGTGGTCTTGGCGAACTCCCGGGGCGCGGCCACCACCACCGGGGTGACCACGTCTTCGCCCCGGTGCTCCAAAAAGCTCACCAATTCATAATGGAAGGGCGCGGGCGCCTTAGAAAAGTAGTGGGGGAGATAGGTGCGGCAGAAATAGAGGGGATCGGCCGCGGCTCGGGCCCTCCGGGTCTCGCGTTTTTCCTCGCTGTCTTCCCAAAACGGCGTCACCTCCAGCGAGAGGCGCATCAGGATGTCGTCCGCGCGTTGGCGGAACTCCGCCTTGGTGAGCTTCTTCTTCAAGGTCATGGTTTCTTTGGCCTTACTTTCCCAATTCCCCGTCATTTTCCAGATTCCGGAAAAACTCTTGAATGCGGCCGGTAATAATCTTCATTTCTTCCGCGTCCGTCACCCAACTCCGTAGGAACTCGCTGAAACGGTCCATCACCTCCAGGGACGCAGCCTTCAAGTCGGAACCCTGGGAGCAGAGACGCTCGATCAGGGTGAGAATCTTGGTGAGTTCATCCAATTCCTGGGGCTTCAGCTCCCCCTGGATCAGTAGCCTGCCGGTCTTTTCCCGGAGCAGGCCTTTCAGGGCCTCCCCCAGCCACCGGGGGGAGACCAGCACCTGCAACCGCTTTTCGTCCCAACGCCCTTCTTTATGCCAGCGTTGGAGAGTGGAGAGGGCCACGGGAAACAGCTCTTGAATCTCTTCCAGGCTTTTGCCGGCCAGATAAAGGGATTGGGCTTCTTCCAGGTACAGGTCTCTTTTGCCGGTTCTGGTTCTCTTGCGGTTGGCCGTCATGGTCCTCCAGGGTATAAGGGAAAACCGCCAAAACCTCCAGCACACCTGGGACGGTTGACCCGGGATTACCGTTATGTCGGCGGTGCCAGAACAATAAGCTCTTTCCCATCTCCAAGCGTAAATGCCAGTAATCAGTGATCAGTAACCAGTAATCAGTGGTCATAGCATTGCGATCATTCTTTTACTGATCACTGATCACTGATTACTGATCACTACCTTTCAATCCCCTTCCGCCAATTTCTCACGCACCGCGCTCTCCAGGATGCGCACCGTGCCGCCGTTCAACTTGACGCCCCGAAGTTTCCCTTCCCAGAACCAGCGGTACACCGTGGACCGGGAAACCGCCAGTTGCCGGGCCACCTCCCGGGGACGCAATAATCGCTCTTGAGTCATTTGCCTTCCTCCGCGGGTCTTTGTTCCCGGCCTTTCAAGAACCGTGGCAAAGGCCGGTACGGATGTCTTCTCTTGTCCCTGGAGTGATCTTGAGATTAGGGGCAGGAGATAAAATAGGTCGGTGAAAAGGGGAAAAGTGGAAAAGGTAAAAGGGGGGAAACGGGTGAAGGATTTATCGATGGTGATTTCTTATAGTCCTTACCCCTAGGTTTGTTTCATTAATCCTAGGGCTTGCCCTTCAAAACCCCGCTATAAATCATGGTGGAAATTGGAAAAGATTGTTTTTTACGCTCTCATAATTAGAAAAGACGGCGTTAATTTTGGACCAGCGGCTTGACTCAGAACTCAGAACTCGGAACTCGAAATTAATAATGGCCTTCCCCTTGCATCCTTTCGGTCAGGAAATTTCTTGTAAAACTGGAGGGCTAAAATGGATTGGCAATTAAGCAAACGGTTTTTCCGGCCTGATGAAGTGGCCCGGCTGTTGGCCCTCTCCCGGCGCACCATCTATCGCATGATCCGGGATGGCCGCCTTCAGGCTGTCAAATGGGGCGCGGGGCCCTGGCGTATTCCCAAGGAGGCGCTGCTGGCTCTGTTGCCTCGGGAGAGCCTGAAGATTTAGAGAAAGAGCCACTGGTGAAAATTTGTTAACTCCTAAGTCAAGACCCCACAAGACTTTCGGTCATGCGCCTATTTTCTAATTTTTCTGGTTTACTATGCCGATGATTAATCAGGACCAGTGCTCTGGGAGCCTCCGTCTAAAACTATGGTCACGCCCAAACCCCGCAAAGCGTCTAAAGATAGCCGCGACCGCCTCTTCGGCCCCTTAAGCGTTCTGGTGGTGGACGACATGCCCGGCATCCGCCGTATGCTCAAGCAGATGCTGATGCTCTTGGGGGTCAAAGGCCGCATCGGCGAAGCCAGCGACGGCCTGGAGGCCTGGGAAATCCTCCGGGATATCCCATATGACGTGGTGATCTGCGACATCAACATGCCTCGCATGAACGGTCTGGAACTCCTGCGAAGCATGCGCGCCAATCCCCGGTACGAGACCACGCCCTTCTTGATGATTACCGGGGAGGTCTCCGAGGAAGTGGTGGCCGTGGCCGCGGAAAGCGAAGTGGACAGCTACCTGCTCAAGCCCTTTCAAGCCGCGGCCCTGGAAAGCCGGCTCATGGATATCATTAAAAAGAAACTCCGTCCCAGCGGCGGGGAGAGCATGTTTCTCCAGGCCCAGAGGCTCAAAATGGCCGGACAGCCCGACCAGGCCCTGCAATTGCTGGAAAAGCTGGTTAAACCCCCCTATAAAAAACAGGCCAAGACCTTTAACCTGGCGGGGGAGTGCCTCCAGGCCCTGGGAGACCATTTGTCCGCCCAGGAGTGTTTTACCCAGGCCGTGGAAATTAACCCCAAGTACCTGAAGACCTATCAGAACCTGGCCGGGCTCATGGAAAGCAGCGGCCAGTTGGACGAGGCCCGCCACTACCTGGAACAGGCCCATGCCTTAAGTCCCCTGAACACCGAAAGGCTCTTTCGCCTGGGGCAGATCTGTTTGCAAACCGGCAAGCAGGACCAGGCCCAGGATTATCTGCAGCAATGTGTGAAAAACGGCCATACTTTTGCCAACACCCACCGCCAGGAAGCCGCGGAAATCTTTCTCCATGCCGGGATGTCCGCGGAGGCCGAGAAACTTTTTTCCGAATCATTGCAAGAGGAGCCGAAAAACATTCATCTATACAACCGCTTGGGTATTGCCTTGCGCCAGCAGCGTAAGCACCAGGAGGCCCTGGAGTGCTACCAAAAGGCCCTCAAAGTGGACCCCAGGAGCAATAAGACTTACTACAATCTGGGCATTCTCTACTTCGACCTCGGGGAAAAGGAAAAATCCCTGGACGCGTTCAAAAAAGCCCTGAAAATCAAACCCAATTTCCCCGAAGCCCTCGAGTTCGTCAAACGCCACTTCCTAAATCAGACCTCGGTTTAGCCTCCACCTCCCTATGGCTCTACTTCAACCCCTAGATTCGACTTGCTTTTCTCCCCTATTCAGCTAAAATTAATAGTATCCGGCCGTGGCGCGGCCTTTGTTCCCTAAAAGCAGGTAGAGAATGAATAATCGATTGAGTCCATTTTATAAGAACATTGCCCTGTGGTTGCTCATCACCCTGGTAATGATCTTTTTGTTCAATTATTTCAACACCGCGGAGCATGCCCGGACCCGGGCCAACATCACTTACAGCCAGTTCCTGGAGTTGGTGAAAGCGGGGAAGGTCACCAAGGTCACCCTCCAGGGCGAGGAGATCACCGGGGAGCAGACCGACGGCAAGCCATTCAAGAGCTATTCTCCCGCGGACCCTGACCTGGTGAAGCTCCTGCAATCCAAAAAGGTGGAGATCACCGCCAAACCCAAGGATGACTCCCCCTGGTACACCACCCTGTTGATCTCCTGGCTGCCCATGCTGGTCCTGGTGGGCATCTGGATCTTCTTCATGCGCCAGATGCAGTCCGGCGGCGGCAAAGCCATGTCTTTCGGCAAGAGCCGGGCCCGGTTGATGACGGAGTCCACCACCAAGATCACCTTCAACGACGTGGCCGGGATTGAGGAAGCCAAAGAAGAGGTCGCAGAGATCATCGAGTTCCTCAAGGACCCCAAACGGTTCACCCGCTTGGGCGGCCGCATCCCCAAAGGCGTGCTCCTGGTGGGTGCGCCGGGCACCGGCAAGACTCTGCTGGCCCGGGCCATCGCCGGGGAGGCCGGGGTGCCGTTCTTCAGCATCAGCGGCTCCGATTTCGTGGAGATGTTCGTAGGCGTGGGCGCGGCCCGGGTGCGGGACCTGTTCATCCAGGGCAAGAAGAGCGCGCCTTGTATCATCTTCATCGATGAAATCGACGCGGTGGGCCGCCACCGGGGCGCGGGCCTGGGCGGGGGCCACGACGAACGGGAGCAGACCTTGAACCAGCTCCTGGTGGAGATGGACGGCTTCGAAGCCAATGAAGGCGTCATCCTCATCGCCGCCACCAACCGCCCCGACGTTCTCGACCCGGCGCTCTTAAGGCCGGGCCGTTTCGACCGGCAGGTGGTGGTGCCCGTCCCCGACCTCAAAGGCCGGGAAGCCATTCTTAAAGTGCACACCCGCCGTACCCCCGTGGCCGAAAGCGTGGACCTCTCCATCCTGGCTCGGGGCACCCCCGGCTTCTCCGGGGCCGACCTGGAAAATTTGGTCAACGAAGCCGCCTTGTTCGCCGCCAGGGCCAACAAGGAGCTGATCACCATGGAGGATTTCGAAAAGGCCAAGGACAAGGTCCTCATGGGCTCAGAAAGAAAGAGCCTGATCCTAAGCGAGGATGAACGCCGCAACACGGCCTACCATGAGGCCGGCCACGCCCTGGTGGGCCGGCTCACCCCCGGCACCGACCCCATCCACAAGGTCACCATTATCCCCCGGGGCCGGGCCTTGGGCCTCACCCAGTATTTGCCCATTGACGAGCGCCACACCTATCCCAAGGAATACCTGGTGGCCAGGCTCATCGTCCTGCTGGGAGGCCGGGCCGCGGAGGAGTTGGTGTTCCAGCATTATACCACCGGCGCGGGCAACGACCTGGAGCGGGCCACGGACTTGGCCCGGAAAATGGTGTGCAACTGGGGCATGAGTGAGGAATTGGGGCCGGTGACCTTCGGCAAACGGGAAGAGCACATCTTCCTGGGGCGGGAGTTCGCCCAGGCCAAGGACTTCAGCGAAGAGACGGCCCGCCTCATCGACAACGCCATTAAGAACCTGGTGCTCAATGCCTCCAACCAAGCTCTGGAATTGCTCCGGGTTCACCGGGCCCAGTTGCAGGCCCTGGCCCAGGCCCTGTTGGAAAAAGAGACCCTGGACAGTGCGGAAATCGATAAGATCTTGGAATCCTTTGACAGTCCCGCCGCGGACCAGGAGCCCCAGGAGGCAGCCGTAGACCTATCTTTAAGTCTCCAACAGGCCTAGGCATGGGCGGTATTTCCTGCGCGTACCCTAGCCCCGAGAGCGGTCGGCAGCGCCAGGCCTGGGCCGATCTCCTTAAATCGCCCTGCCCCCTGATTATGGGGGTGGTGAACGTCACCCCGGATTCCTTCTCTGACGGCGGCCGTTTTTTTGAGGCCCAGTCAGCCCTGGCCCAGGCCCGGGCCTTGGCCGCGGCCGGAGCGGATATCCTGGACATCGGCGGCGAATCCACCCGTCCCTATGCGGACCCTGTGCCCCTGGAAGAGGAATTGCGCCGGGTGATCCCCGTCATTCAAACCCTGGCCGGGGAAGTTAATCTCCCTATTTCCATCGACACCTACAAGGCCCCGGTGGCCCGGGCCGCGCTGGAAGCCGGAGCTGCGGTGATCAACGACATCAGCGCCTTGCGTTTCGACCCGGAGATGGCCCCCCTGGCCGCGGCGTACCAGGTGCCGGTGATTCTGATGCACATGCATGGCACCCCCCGGGATATGCAGGTGGAGCCGCATTACCACGATCTCTTGGGGGAGATCAAGGATTTCTTTAAGGAACGTCTGGAATTTGCGGCATCCCAGGGAATATCCCGGGACCTGCTGGTCCTGGACCCGGGCATCGGCTTTGGGAAGACCTTTCAGCACAATCTGGAAATCCTCAATCATCTGGACGTGTTTTTGGACTTGGGCTGCCCCTTGCTGGTGGGGCCTTCCCGCAAGGCCTTCATCGGCCATATTCTGGGTCTGCCCAACGGTGAGGTCCGGGACATCGGCACCCTGGCCGCCTTGGGAATGGCGGTGATGCGGGGCGCGCGCCTCGTCCGCACCCATAACGCTGAGTTTGCCAGCCAGTTCCTTACCGTTTTGACGGCCATTCAAACCGGCGAGCTGCCCGCCGCCAAGTTGACCGGGTGACGACCATGTGGCAATACTTCGCCCATTTGCGCTGGCAAGACGCCGCGGATATTATCCTGGTGGCCATCCTCATCTACCAGGTCTTCCTCTTTCTCAAGGGCACCCAGGCCATCCAGGTGCTGGCCGGAATGTTCCTCCTCTTTCTGGTCTATTTGGGAGCCAAGCGGTTGGAACTCTTCACCCTGGAATGGCTCCTGGACGGCATTGTCCGAAGTTTTCTTCTCATCGTCATTATCCTCTTCCAGGCTGATATCCGCCGGGTCCTCAGCCGGGTGGGGCGAAAGGCCCTGGCTTCCTCCGACTCGTCGGAACCGATGATTCTGGAAGAAATCAGCGACGCGGTGGAAATCCTGGCCAGCCAGCGCATCGGCGCGCTCATCGTCCTGGAGCGCCAGATCGGGCTGTCCAATTATCTGGAAGGCGCAGTGAAGCTGGACGCCGTGGTTACCAAGGAACTCCTGGTCTCCCTGTTCTGGCCCCATACCCCTACTCATGACGGCGCGGTCATCATTCAGGGTGATCGGATTGTCGCGGCTGGCTGTTTGCTGCCTCTTTCCGCCAGCGCCGAGTTGGATCCGACTTTGGGGACCCGCCACCGGGCCGGGGTGGGGCTTACCGAGCACAGCGACGCCGTGGCCCTGGTGGTTTCCGAGACCTATGGCCAGATTTCTTTGGCTCGGGGCGGGAAGCTCATCCGGGATTTATCACGTTTGCAACTGCGCCAAACTTTGAAAGATATCGTGGTACCTGCTGAAGGGAAAAAAGGCACCTGGTTTGACAGACTTAATCGGCTCTTTGGGGCGTAATAGGGGCCTCAAGCTCCTGGCTCTCCTCCTGGCGGTGGCCCTGTGGTTCGCGGTGGGGGTGGAAGAGCCCACCGAAACCACCTTGAGCGTGGCCCTGGAACTGGTCAACCCCCCCAAGGGGATGATGATCACCAGTGAGATTCCGTCATCTCTCCAGGTACGGGTGGTGGGACCGGGGAGCGTCATCCGCAAGCTCACCCAGGCTCGCCTGGCTCAAACCATTGATCTTTCTGGATTTAAGCGGGGCCGCCACTCCATCCCCCTGGGTGCGAAAAACTTCCACTTTCCCCGGGGGGTCCAGGTGACCCGGGTGCAACCCAACCCTCTTACTCTCACCCTGGCGCCCACCCTGGTCAAGACTTTGGAGGTGCAGCCGGTCTTGGAAGGCAAAGCCCCGGAGGGTTACGAGATTGCCGGCGTGAAGGTCCTGCCCTCCCAAATCAGCGTCAAAGGGCCCTATATGGAAATTGCTGATCTGAAATTTCTTTCCACCATTCCCTTGGACGTGAGTCAACTTACGGCCTCCGCCACCTTGGCCGCGGACCTGGATTTAAAGAACCTCCACCTAACCCTTCAGGATCAGTCTCCCATTCTGGTGGAGGTCACCGTGGAACCCAAGAGAATCACCCGCACCTTCTCCGGAGTGCCGGTGGCGGCCAATCCTCACAAAGCCCGACTCAGCCCCGCCAAGGTGACCCTCACCCTGCAAGGCCCCATGTTGCAACTGAAAGACCTTAAAGCCGGGGACCTCAAAGCTACGGTGGACACCAACAACCTTGCTCTCGGCCGCCATAAGCTCAACGTCTCCGTCAACCTGCCGTCCTCCATTACCCTGGTGAGCGTCCAACCCGCCACCGTTATCGCCTGGATAGAAAAATCTCCTTGATCCGAAAAAACCTCACCCTTGCCCTTTAATCTCCATCGTGCTAAAAAATGTTGATGCATCCTTTATTCGCCATTTTCCTAGGTATCATCCAGGGAATCACTGAGTTTTTGCCCATCTCCAGCTCCGGCCACCTGGCCCTCCTGGAACACTATTTCAAAGTGCCCGGCGCGGGCCTGGGTTTCGACATTCTGCTGCATTTGGGAACCGTGGCGGCTCTGGTGGCCTATTTCGGCCGAGATTGGCTGGCCATGGGCCGGTCCCTGGTGCGGCCCACAAGCCAAAATCAAGGAGAACGGTATCTCTTTTTTTATCTGGTGGTGGCCAGCATCCCCGGGGCCTTGGCCGGAGTCTTGCTGGAACAAAAGGCGGAAACTCTCTTCCGCCAGCCCTGGCGCATCGCCCTGCTTTTGGGTTCCGTGGGTCTGCTGCTCCTATTGGGGGAAAGGGTGGCCCGGCATCACCGGGCCTTTTCCCGCCTGACGATTTTCGATGCGGTTCTCATCGGCCTCTCCCAGGCCCTGGCCATCATGCCCGGGGTGTCCCGGAGCGGCATCACCATGACCTGCGCCCTGTTTCTAGGCTTCACCCGGGAGGCCGCGGCCCGCTTTTCCTTTCTTTTAGCCACCCCCATCTTATTCGGCGCGGGCCTGCATCATCTCCCCAAATGGTTCAAATCCGCGCCGGAAGACCTCTCGGTGGCCGCCGCGGCCCTGGGCTTTCTGGCCGCGCTCATCTCTAGTTACCTGACCATCAAATATCTTCTGCGTTTCCTACAACGGCACACCTTCAAGCCCTTTGCTTTTTACCGCCTGGGGGTAATGGTTCTGGTGCTGATTGTCACCTTTCTTTATCCCGGCTCCTGAGAAATGGTTGCTATAGCGCGGTGAGCCATGGTTCCCCGCGCTTTTTTCCTATTTCTGCCTAGGCAAATTGCCGATAAGTAGATAATTCCGGCACGATCAAAATAGGGAGAGACGCTCTCGGGCGGCAGGCTTCAGCCTCACTGCTCTTGTCCCTGAAAAAAACTTGCTCCGGCAAATCCCTTGACATCCGCTTTCGGCCATGTTAACAAAACCTATTAAAATCTAATAACTTATCCTTATGGTATGGGGCCACACCTGATTTTAAAACCCTGGCCGGATAAACGGGTATTTTGTCTGGAATTATTTTTTAACTGAAAACTGAAAACCGAAAACTGTAAACTGTAATAAAGGATGAGGCTCATGGACCCCACCAAGAAACCGGACCCGGAATCCGAGTCCCCGGCTGCGGCAGAGGAAGAAGTTATCGATCTGACCGAGGTTCTGGAAGAGGGAGCCAGCGAAACGGTGATCGAAATCTCCTCCGAAGTAAATGAACTGGATTCCTTGGACCTGAAATCCTTGCTTTCCCAAGGAGCCGAACCCGAGCCCGAGCCACCCCCGGCCCCAAAAGAAGAAAAAGATGAATCCCTGGAAGACCTTCTTTTTTCCTTGAAGGAGACTCCTGGGGAACCGGTTCCCGGGCCGGAGCCGGAGGCAGCCCTGGAACCAGAATTCGTGCCCACGCCCGCTCCGGAAATGGCGGTCCCGCCTCTAGCGGCCGCAGCGGCCCCGCCGGAAGAGCTGCCCCCACAGGTCCAGGCCGCGTTGAGCGAAGACCAGATCCGGCAGATCGTCCGGGCAGTGGTCACCGAGATCGCCGAAAAGTTGTGCCGGGAGATGTTCCCGGAGGTGGCGTCCCAGGTGGTGGCCCGGGAGATCGCGGCCTTGAAAAAGAGTCTGGAAGAGGAAATTTAATCTCGAACCCGATTTAGGGGGATTTCCCAAGACTTCTAAAATTTAATATAAAATCAGGCTCTTAGATGTTTTACGGTGGCCGGAAACGGCAAGGCGATCGGCCTTGCCTTTTCCGGCCAAAAATATAGGGGAAATAACACGGATTTTCATAAGCTATTTTCTTAATTTAAGATCTAATGCCCGGACGGGAAAAACGGAAAACGGAAAACGGTCAAATGGCGGAAATACTGGATAAAGTTTACGATCCTCAAAAAATCGAAGCCAAGTGGTACGCATATTGGGAAGAATCCGGGCTCTTCCGCGCCCGGGCCGACGGCGCTTCGCCTCCTTACTGCATCGTCATCCCGCCCCCCAACATCACCGGCTCCCTGCACATGGGCCATGCCCTGAACAACACCCTCCAGGACATTCTCATCCGCTTCAAGCGCATGCAGGGTTTTGACGCCCTGTGGATGCCGGGCACCGACCACGCGGGCATTGCCACCCAGAACGTGGTGGAACGCATGCTGGCCGCGGAAGGCGTCAACCGCCACTCTCTAGGCCGGGAAGCCTTTATCGAGCGGGTCTGGAAGTGGAAGGCGGAATCAGGCGGCACCATCATCAACCAGCTCAAGCGCCTGGGCTGCTCCTGCGACTGGAGCCGGGAACGCTTCACCATGGACCAGGGCCTCTCCCGGGCCGTGCGGGAGGTCTTCGTCCGCCTCTATGAAGAAGGCTTGATCTACAAAGACGACTACATCATCAACTGGTGCCCCCGCTGTCTCACCGCCCTGGCCGACCTGGAAGTGGAGCACGACCCCCACGAAGGCTACCTGTACTACATCAAATATCCTCTGGTGGGCCGGGAAGGCTCCGTCACCGTCGCCACCACCCGCCCTGAGACTCTCCTGGGGGACACCGCGGTGGCGGTTAATCCAGAAGATAAACGCTACCAGGCTTACCATGGAGCAAAGGTGCGCCTCCCCATTTTGGGCCGGGAAATTCCCCTGATCACCGACCCTTATGTCACCATGGAGTTCGGCACCGGAGCCCTGAAGATTACCCCGGCCCATGACCTCAACGACTTCGAGGTGGCCCGGCGTCACAATTTGCCCGCGGTGAAGGTCATTGACGAAGAAGGCCTGATGACCGCGGAGGCCGGCAAATACCGGGGTCTGGACCGCTTCGGCTGCCGGGAGAAGATCGTCAAGGACTTGAAAAGCGATGGCCTTTTGGAAAAAATGGAGCGCTACCATGTCCCCGTGGGCCACTGCTACCGCTGCCGCACCGTGGTGGAGCCTCTGATCTCCAAGCAGTGGTTCGTGGCGGTGAAAGCCCTGGCGGAGCCCGCGCTCCAGGCGGTGCAGGACGGCCAGACCAAGCTCATCCCCGGGGGTTGGGAGAAGAGCTATTATGACTGGATGGCCAATATCCGGGATTGGTGCATCTCCCGGCAAATCTGGTGGGGCCACCGCATCCCCGCCTGGACCTGCAAGGCCTGCGGCCGGATCATCGTCAGCCGGGAAGACCCGAACCAATGTCCCGGTTGCGGCGGCATGGAGTTGGCCCAGGAGACCGACGTCCTGGACACCTGGTTTTCCTCGGCCCTGTGGCCCTTCTCCACCCTGGGCTGGCCGGACCAGACCCCGGAACTAAAACTCTTTTACCCCACCACCGTGCTGGTTACCGCGTTCGACATCCTCTTTTTCTGGGTGGCCCGGATGATGATGATGGGCCTTCACTTTATGGGGCAGGCGCCTTTCCACGAGGTCTATATCCACGCCTTAGTCAGGGACCCGGAAGGCCAGAAGATGAGTAAATCCAAGGGGAACGTCATTGACCCCCTGGACCTCATGGAGCAGTATGGCACCGACGCGTTCCGCTTCTCTCTGGCCGCGTTCGCGGCCATGGGCCGGGATATCCGCCTCTCGGAAGAACGCATTTCCGGCTATCGCAATTTCGCCAACAAAGTATGGAACGCCTGCCGCTTCACCCTCATGAACCTGGAGGACTATGACCCGGCCCAAACATCCCCGGCCCGGCCTCTGCCCGTGGTGGATACCTGGATTATGAGCCGATTGCAACAAGTCAGCCGGGAGACCTCGGCCCGGCTGGACATCTTCGAGTTCGACCAGGCGGCCAGCATCCTTTACCAGTTCATCTGGCACGAGTTCTGCGACTGGTATCTGGAACTCATCAAACCCCGGCTCAGCGCCAAAGACGATCCCGAAGCCCGCCGCCACTGCCAGGAAGTCCTGCTCCAGGTGCTGAGCGCCATCCTCAGACTGCTCCATCCGTTCATGCCCTTCATCACCGAAGAAATCTGGCAGAAGCTCCCCGGCGGCAAAGGCAGCATCATGGCCGCGGCCTACCCTAAAGCCGACGATAACCTTCTCAATTCCCAGGCCGAAGACGAAATGCGCCTGGTGATGGAGACCATCACCGCCATCCGCAACCTCCGGGGGGAGATGAACGTGCCCCCCGCGTCCCAGGTGGAGGTCTTCCTCAAGAGCGCGGATACCGGGTCCATGACGGCCCTGGAGCGCCACCGCCAGTCCGTTATCTTGCTGGCCAGAGTCAGGGAACTCTATGCCAATGCAGACGCTACTCCCGCGGCCGCGGCCAAGGCCGTGGTGGACGGAGTGGAAATCTTCATGCCCCTGGCCGGTATCATCGACTTTAAGGAAGAAGACCGCCGCCTGGCCCGGGAGATCGAAAAGATCGGCAAGGAATTGGCCCAGGCCCAACGCAAGATGGCCAACGAGGACTTCCTGGCCAAAGCCCCCCCGGGAGTGGTGCAAAAAGAGAAAGAACGCCTCCAATCCTGGAGCGAGAAACTCACCAAACTGAAAGCCCACCAGGAACGCATCAAGGACCTGATGGGGTAGGGGGGGGATTGGGAATAAGCGGACCTTGCTTGTTCTAGATGCAGAAGGGCAGCGAAATGGATTAGTGCCATGCAGACCATTGAAAAGCAAGTACTAGAAAAATTTAAAGCACTTCTTCGGGAACGATTGCCGCGGCATCAGATTATCATGTTTGGTTCCCGAGCCCGTGGTGACGCTGAACTTTATTCCGATCTGGACTTAATGGTCATCATCGATGGGGTGGTGGACGATGCTATCAGGGAATGGGTGAGTGACTGTGCCTGGGAAGCTGGTTATACAGAAGGATTGGTCGTTGTCCCAGTAGTCTTTAGCCGCACTGAATGGGAACAGGGGTCCGAACGCCATTCGCTGCTGGCCCAGGCGGTGGCCTCAGAGGGCATTCCTTTATGAACCGGGAAGAGATTCTGGCTCTGGTGAAACACCGCCTGCAGCAGGCACAGACGGCCCTCGAAGACGGAAAATTTCTGATTGAGGGAGGGCGCAGCCCACAAAGCATTGTCAATCGGGCCTACTATGCCATGTTTTATGCCGCTTTGGCTCTTTTGCAGCAGGTAGGCAAGGTGCCTTCGAAGCATACCGGGGTGATCAGCCTTTTTGACACGGAATTTGTGGTCAAGGGCATCTTTCCCAAAGAACTTTCCAAGGATTTTCACAAGACTTTTGAGCTGCGGCAGATGTTCGACTATCGAGTCATGGAGCCGGCTTCTGCGGCCAAGGCGCAGGAAGTATGGCAAAAATCGGTCCGTTTTGTAGAAGCTGTGAGAAAATATTTATTTGAGTGCATGCAAGAAACTGCTGGGTAAGAGGGATGATTTTGGGGGAGGCCCGGGGGACCGTAGGGGCGGGTTTTAAACCCGCCCCTACATTACCCCCAAACCCCCTCCCAACCCCCGCATAGTGGTTTGAAAAATGGTGGCACAGGCGGTTCGCCTGTGCAAACAATATTTAGTGGGTAATAACCCATTCATGATGTCATTATTAATAGGAATTAGAAATGGAGGAAAAAAGACTTAATTGTTGGGAAGATTTCGAAGCCGAAATTACAGCACTTTTTGTAACTCTTAAGAATAGAAGAAAAAAGACTGGGCTTCATGTTTCCACTCCTCTTTTTCGAGGACATGCTAAAGAGTCTTGGACGTTAAAGACTACTTTGGAGCGATATTCTCAAAAAGAATATTCAAAAGAAGATTACTATGATATCCTTCTTGCAATTGAACCTGCTGTAGCAAGTTTTACTTCAAAGTCATGGAATATTTCTCCGAATGAAATCTTTTATGAAGGCCGTCCAACCCCTCCAGCGCTCCCTCCAAGATATGATTTTATGATCTATCTTCGTCATCACGGGTTCCCTTCCCCACTTTTGGACTGGTCTAGTTCCCCCTATGTTGCTGCTTTCTTTGCTTTTCAACCCCGCATAGAGAACGAAGAAGAGAATACTGCAATATATTCTTATATTGAATACTATGGGAGTGCTAAAGAAGGGCGTGGAGATCAGGCTCGCATAGTTGGTTTAGGGCCATATGTGCATACGCATAAAAGACATTACATTCAGCAATGTCAGTATACTATTTGTGAGAAATATGTAGAGGATAGATATGTTTATAGTAATCACGAAGAAGCTTTTAAGAGAAACAAGCCTAGACAGGATTTACTAACAAAGTATTTAATCCCTAGGAGCGATAGGGTAAAGGTTTTGAGCAAGTTAGATTTCATGAATATAAATTCCTACTCTTTGTTTGTAAACGAAGAAAGCTTAATGGAAACATTAGCTTATCGTGAAATAGAAAGAAAAAACTATGAATAATTCAAGCAAAGGGGGAATAATTTTGAACGATATTACCACCCCCCACTGCCCCCTGCCCAACATCGGCCCCTGCGTGGGGGAGCGCTGCAATTTCTGGGACCCGGAGGAGGGCTGCGTCGGCACAGGTATCTGCTTTGAATCTGACCCCTCCATCGAACCGATCGGCTTTTCAGACGACGAAAACCCGCAGTAAATGTTTCTCTTTCCCCTTAGGTCCTCCAAGTTGTATGATAGGGCTATGATCTTGTCCTCCTTATCGGTTATTATAGCGGTTGCCAAAAGTTTCTTCCTTATATTCCCTCTCCCCCCAAGGGGGGGAGAGGGTCAGGGTGAGGGGGGATCGGAAAAAGCTTTTGGCAACGAATATAAGTCCCCCTTTTCTAAAGGGGGATTTAGGGGGATTTTCCAGGGCTTAGGCAAAATCCCCCCTAGCCCCCCTTTAAAAAAGGGGGGGATAAATACCAGAATTCCCTGCAAGATATGGTTTCTGGCTCTGGCGGCTTGGCTCCTAATTTTTCCCTTGGATAATCCCGCCTCCGCCTGCACCCTTTTTGCAGCCGCGGGCAGCCGGGTGGAAGGCGGCGGCACCCTCATCGTCAAAAACCGGGACCGCACCTCCCGGCAGAGCGCCCTGAAGGTCTTCGCCCCCGCGGATGGCTATAAGTATCTGGCCCTGGTGGCCGCGGACAACCCCAAAGAACCCGCGGTGGCCGGAATCAACGAAAAGGGCCTCACCGTAGTGGACGCCACCCCCGGCACCCTTGCTGCCGACGAAGAAAAATTAGGGGCCGTGGCTCTCACCCAGGCGCTATTAACCAGGTGCGCGTCGGTGGACGAAGTTTTAGCCCAGAAGGACTTGCTGGCCGCCAGCTATCCAGTCTTCCAAATGGTGGCCGACGGCCGTAAAATCGCCATCATTGAAATCGCGTCCCAAGGCCGCGTGGCAGTGAAGGTCAGTACTCAGGGCGCCCTTTGTCACACCAATCACTACCTGGATACCCAACTTCTGGGAGACAATCGGAAACCCAACAGCAGCACCAGAGTCCGCTACTACCGCATCGACCGGTTGCTGACCCGTCAGACCCGCCCCTTTACCCTGGAGGATTTCCTCGCATTCAGCCAGGATCGCCACGACGGCCCCGATCACAGCATCTACCGCACCGGCAGCACCCCCGAAAAGATTCGCACCCTGGCCACCTGGATCGTCGCCCACCCCGCCGCGGGAGTCCCCCGGGTCTTTGTCAGGATCATCAACCCGGGCGAGCCCCAGAAAATTGTCAAGTTGGGCCTGGAACCGGCTCTATGGGCTAAAGGATTACGGGAAAAGATATTATAATAAATACTCGAATATGAATTCTTCAGATCAAACCCTTTGCCCCATCCCGGATATGGGATACTGTATTTACGAAAAATGCCCTTACTGGGACGCGGCCCGCCAGGAATGCGACGCGGACTGCCTTCAGAACCAGGAATCAAACCAACCCCAACCTGCTGACGGCCCTTGCACCATCCACTGGACCGAGGACTTTGACTGAGATGCCGATCTTCCCTTCTTCACCGTTCATCGACCGCCTCATCGACCTGGCCCTGGAAGAAGACCTGGGCGCGGGCGACGTCACCACCCAGGCCCTCATCCTCCCGGAACTGCAAGGGGAGGCACACATCCGGGCCAAGGAAAAGCTGGTGGTCGCGGGCCTGCCGGTAGCGCAGCGCGTTTTCAAGAAGGTGGCCCCGGAGGTGCAGTTCGCCCCCCAGGTAGAAGACGGCCGGGAAGTGGAGCCGGGTGCAGTCCTGGCCATCCTCACTGGCCCGGTGGCTCCCATCCTCACCGGCGAGCGGGTGGCCGTCAATTTCCTCCAGCGCCTCTCCGGCATTGCCACTTTCACCAAAAAGATGGCGGAGGCCGTGACCTTTTACCCCGTGGCCCTGGTGGACACCCGCAAAACCACCCCGGGCTGGCGGGTTCTGGAAAAGTACGCGGTGCGCCTGGGCGGCGGCCGCAACCACCGGGGCGGCCTCTATGACGGCGTGCTTATTAAAAATAACCACCTCACCGCGGTGGGCTCCATCACCGAAGCCGTGCGCCGGGCCCGGAAGAGCGCGCCCCATACCTTGAAGATCGAGGTGGAGGTCACCAGCCTGGCCGAACTGGAAGAGGCATTGGGGATCGGTGCGGACGTCATCATGCTGGACAACATGAGCGAATCAGACATGGCCAAGGCCGCGGACCTCACCCTGGGCCGGGCGCTCTTAGAAGCCTCCGGCTCCATGACCCTGGAGCGCCTGCCCCAGGTGGCTGCAACCCGGGTCAATTTCATCTCCATGGGCGCGCTCACCCACAGCGCGCCCGCGGTGGACATACACCTGCGGCTGATTAAGACCTGGAGTTATGTTTTTGGGGGAGGGGGTAAAAGTTCTTAGCCCTTCCAACTATCCAAATCCCTTATTCAATGAATATTGAATTTAATAAGGATAAAGGATGGACACTTTAAAAGTAATAATCGAAAACTGGCCCAAAACAAATTATCTTACTGTGTATGTGCCTATTATTATTGCACTAATTGCCATAGGAGTATCGCTATATAATGTTTATTTAACAAGGAAATCCTTTATTATGTCTCATCGGCCTTATGTTTGGGGTATAAATTATGGAGTCATTGATCATGATAAGAAGACTATTATTCCTATTCCTTCCAAATTATTTTATCGGGTAAAAAACTCACCTGCAAAAATAATTCGAACCAATGTGAAGATAAGCTTACCTAATGAAATATTTATAGATCATAGTGCAGATAATTTTGTAAGATTTCCTGATGAAAAATCAGAATGGACCTTCGAAATTGGTAAAGAAAAATTTGACCAAATAATGAATCGGTCTGATGAAGATAAATCAAAACTACTCAGGTTTATTTCGATACAATATTCTTCTCTTGATGGTGGAAAAATTTACAACTATGAACTAAAGCAAGAATTTATTCCAATTGATAATCAATGGCGAGATATCAGTGAAGAAGCAGACTAATATTTTTAGGTAATTGTAAAAGTTTTGCCACAGCGATAAGCTGGCGGCATGGTTTTAAAAACAGTAAAAGATATTGTATTCAAAGAGGAAAAAGCCAGGAGGTTTTTCCTCAGGCACCGGTGGGAAAATT
>Ga0233422_10000148_pt1 | contig 39367 bp, 34 predicted proteins | sample Watercolumn_Mata_2_FD_182724 | JGI IMG/M metagenome (GOLD analysis project Ga0233422, IMG submission 182724) | Freshwater microbial communities from Lake Matano, South Sulawesi, Indonesia - Watercolumn_Matano_2014_110_MG | ecosystem: Environmental > Aquatic > Freshwater > Lake | place...
CGGAAGTGCTCGATGCCCATCATGTCGAAGTAGTCACAAGAAAGAAAATATCGAAATCCCGTAAAAAATAATATCGTAACAGATTACAGGGATTTCTCGCTCTTTTATTTCTGGAACTTCCGTTGCATTGATATTCCCCCTCCCCCCACACACACAACACAAAACCCCGCCGAAATCGACGGGGTTTTGTTCATATCCAAAAATCTGTATTCCTTCTCACTCCCACTCGATCGTGGCTGGCGGCTTCGAGGAAATATCGTAGGCGACGCGGTTGATGCCTCGGACTTCGTTGATGATTCGGTTCGAGACTCTGGCGATGAAGTCGTGGGGGAGGTGCGCCCAGTCAGCGGTCATGCCGTCGGTGGACTCGACCGCTCGCAAGGCGAGGACGTTTTCGTAGGTGCGTTTGTCGCCCATGACGCCGACCGACTGCACCGGCAGGAGCACCGAAAATGCCTGCCAAACCTTCGAGTAGAGGCCGCTCTCCTTCAGCTCGTCGATGAAAATCTGGTCGGCGTCGCGCAAAACGTCGAGCCGATCGCGGGTCAGCGAGCCGAGCATGCGCACGGCGAGGCCGGGGCCGGGGAAGGGGTGGCGCATCAGGATGTCTTCGGCGATGCCGAGCTCGCGTCCGACGGCGCGGACTTCGTCCTTGAACAGTTCGCGTAGGGGCTCGATGAGCTTGAGCTTCATGCGCTTCGGCAGGCCGCCGACGTTGTGGTGCGACTTGATCGTCTCGGACGGCCCCTTGACGCTGACGCTCTCGATGACGTCCGGGTAGAGCGTGCCCTGCACGAGGAACTTCTCGTCGTGGATGTTCTGCTCGAAAACCTGGATGAAGGTGCGCCCGATGATCTTGCGCTTCTTCTCCGGCGAGGCCACGCCTTTGAGTCGTCCGAGGAAAAGGTCGGAGGCGTCAGCGAGCGAGATGCTGAGGCCGAGCGGCTTGAGGAACTCCATCACCTTCACCGCCTCGTCCTTGCGGAGCAGGCCGTTATCGACGAAAACGCAGTGCAGCTTCTCGCCAATCGCCTTGCTGACCAGCACGGCGGCCACGGTCGAGTCCACGCCGCCGCTGATGCCGCACACCACGGTCGAGTCGCCTGCGACCTTGCGAATCTCCTCGATCTGGTGCTGGATGAAGCTTTTCGGCGACCAGTCGGGCGTGATGCCCGCGATGTCGATGAGGAAGTTCGAGAGCAACTGCTTGCCGTAGAGCGAGTGCTGCACCTCGGGGTGGAACTGCAAGCCATAGACCTTGAGCGCGGCTTTGCTGCCGAAGCTCTCGATGGCGCACATCTCGGCGTTCGCCGTACTCGCCGTCACGCGGAAGCCCTCCGGCAGTTGCGTTACCTTGTCGCCGTGGCTCATCCAGACATCCGAGTCCGGAATGTCCTTGAAGAGCATGCTTTCGTGCTCCTCCTCATGGCTGACGAGCATTTTGGCGCGACCAAACTCCTGCTTCGACGAGCTTTCGACGTTACCACCGAAGTGCTTGGCGATAGCCTGGAGTCCGTAGCAGATGCCGAGCACCGGCACACCGAGGCTGAATACCTCCGGGTCGGGCATGAAGGCCTTTTCGTCGTACACGCTGTTCGGGCCGCCCGATAGGATGATCGCTTTCGGCTGATGCTCCCTGATCACCTCGGCCTTCGTGTGGTAGGGAAAGATTTCGGAATAGATGCCTATCTCCCGGATTCTCCGTGCGATGAGCTGCGTGTACTGCGATCCGAAATCGAGGACGATGACCGATTGAAGCGATGTTGCCATGATTATCGTGGAAACCTGGTAATGGATTTGTTTAAAACTGCGGTGGCGGTGCTGCTGCCGGTATCGGCGTATTCTGCACTCCGGTGCTGTCCGGTGGTTCGACTGCTCCGGAGTTGACCGGTACCTGATTGCTGTAAAAATCACCTGCCTGGTGACGGGCGTATCCTTTTGGTGTAAAGTACTCGACAAAAACGTTTTGGTTCATCACGTCAGCCGGATCGCTCGAACTTCCCGAAACAGGCATGGCAATAACGTCATCAGGCATCGGGAAGTATCGATTTTCCAGCTTGAGAGCGGGATCGTCATAGCATTTTTTCATGAATGTCGCCCATGCAGGAAGAGCTGCTCTGGCACCCTGTCCGTATGCCATAGAGGTGAAATGGATTCGTTCATCATCGAACCCGGCCCAGACAACGGTTACGAGCTGAGGGGTGAAGCCCGCAAACCATGCATCTCTCATGCTCTGGGTTGTCCCGGTTTTACCGGCGGCTTCGACATCGAAACCGTACCGGGCTCTCGCTGCAATACCGGTACCGCGATCGATGACATCCCTGAGCATGGTGACCATAATGTAATTGCTTGCAGGATCGAGCCCTAAATGGCTGGAGGGCTGATGTTCAGCTATGATGCGCCCATTCTTGTCGAGGACTTTGAGTACCGGCAGCGTGTCGCTCCATACACCGTTATTGGCGAAAGTTGTAAATGCCCTGGCCAGTTCAAGTGGAGATACCTCAGAGGTGCCGAGAGCAATAGACAGATTGGGTTGCATGGGGGAACTGATACCCATGCGCCGGGCATAGCTGATGATTTCAGAAGGACTCAGGAACTGGTAAGCCAGCCTGACCGTAACCTGGTTCAGCGAATGGGCAAGGGCATCACGCAATGTCGTCATGCCACCGGAACCACCTTCCGCGTTACGGGCAACCCACATGCTTCCATTACCGCTTCGCAGTGCCAGCGGCTGATCGAGAATCCTGTAGTTTGACGGAATTCCCTGGTCGATAGCTGCGGCATAGACGAATGGCTTGAAGGCGGAGCCGGGCTGGCGTTTGGCTTGCCAGACATGGTCAAACTGGTACCGGTAATCGTCAGGTCCCAGATTGGTGCCTCCTACCCATGCCTTGACATGGCCATTGGTCGGATCGAGTGTTATCAGGGCCATCTGTACCCTCGTTTTTTCACGAAGGAGATTGTTCATCCATGCGGTATTTGCTCTCAGTCGGGCAAGGGCAACATTTTCAGGAACACCTTCCTCATTGACCATCTCCTTGAACCTCGGGCTTTCCTTTATGAACTGGGTTTTCAGGGCTTCGGTCCATCTCCAGCTTCTGTCAAACTGCTCCTGCAGAATGGCCGCCTGCTGGGCAATCGATTCCTGTGCATATCGCTGCATCCGGCTGTCGAGTGTGGTCTGTATGGTCAGACCGTCTCGGTAGACGTTCACCCCATCAAGCATGGAGCCTGATTTTACGGTCTGCCGGATATATTCGGTGAAATAGGGTGCGAGGCCCTGATGGCTGACCGGAGTGTATTTCAGGACAAGCGGTGCGGCTTTTGCATTAACCGCCTGTGTATGGGTGATGAACTTCTCTTTTTCCATCAGGCCGATGATCAGATTCCTTCGGGCAACTGATGAGACAGGGTCTTTTGAAGGATCATATGCCGTCGGATTCTTGAGGGTTGCGATCAGGGTGGCACTCTCGGGAATGGTCAGCAGTTTTGCCGGTTTGCCGAAATAGGTGTGAGAGGCAGCCTCGATGCCATAGGCGCCTGATCCGAAGTAAACGGTATTCAGGTAGAGGGCAAGAATTTCATCCTTGGTATAGGTTTTTTCGAGCTCGATAGCCGTGATGAACTCCTTTGCCTTGCGGCTCAGGGTGCGCTCCTGCGTCAGGAAAAGGTTTTTGGCAAGCTGCTGTGTGATGGTGCTGGCTCCATGCCAGCGACTGCGTCCTTTGATGATATTTTCACCGATGGCAAGAGCAAGACGTCTGAGATCGACGCCCCAGTGCTGGTAAAAGGCGACATCTTCGGTGGCAATGAGTGCCACCGGCGCCCAGCGTGAAATCGATCTGAGTGGAACAAATGTCCTGTTTTTCAGGAAAAACTTGTGCAGCAGCACACCGTCTTCTGAATAGACCAGTGAAGCAAGTTCCGGTTTGGGATTTTCAAGCTCTTCAAGACTGGGAAGCCCTTTGAAGAAGCTGACGCCGAACATCGTGCCGGCGCCGAGCATAGCGACAATGAGAAGGCCGGCAAATTTCATACTACTGTTCTTGCGTTTTGTGCTCACGTTAACATGGGTTCAGGATGGAAAATCATAGCCGTCGGTTATCAACGGAAATGCTTGTCGTTCGTATCAATGAATCTGTACCCGCTCGGCCAAAGGCAATGCGGGCTGTGTCTTTTTATAAAAATGTTCCGCAAAATCAAAATGTTTTTTCAGCTCATCGACAAAGCGTGTCGTATCTTCGAGCATCGGGAGGTGCCCGAGGTGCATGAACTGTACAAGTCTTGTTGGAGAAAGAGCAGACGCTTTACGCTTTTCGAACAGGGTAACGGTGCCTTCCGGCGGAATGGTGTGATCCTCCATGCCTACGCAACACAGTACCGGCGCGGATATTTCGATCACATTTCGGGTATAGGTGCGCAATGCTACGGGATCAATCGAGAACTTGCCCACTGCATTGGTGGCCGCTTTATCCGACGTAGTGAAATCCTCGATGATGATGTCGCTGTACTCCTTGCTGATGTGTCCGGTCGCAGCCCTTTTGATGAAGAGCGTGCGTAGCGGTTCGACCTGGAAAATGTTCCTGAAGTTCATCGAAACGTCAATCAGACCTCCGAGAAACATGAGACCGAGCGATGTGAAGGGTGTTTCCTCGAAAATACCACATGCAAGGATGGTCGATGACAGAAGTGCATCGCGATAACGGAGGCTCAACTCCGTGGCGACCATACCCCCCATCGAGTGGCCGATAATATGCAGGTTCCGTGAGCGGTTCAGTCCGAGGTGTTCGATGAGGGCTCCCGCCTCGTCAGCGAATCCGGCAATCGTGAAATCGGGACGGAATCCGTCGATCGATGTCCGGCCAGTACCGCTCTGGTCATAGCAGATGCAGCGGTAATCGCTTTTCAGACGGTTGATGGCCGGTTTCCAGTACCTGGACGAAATTGCCCAGCCATTGACGAAGATGATCGCCGGTTTGTCCTTCTTTGAGGAATCCTGTTCAGCTGTATCCTCATAGAAGAGCCGACTGCGTGATGTTGTCAGGTAACTCATGGCTGCTCATGGTTAGCGCTATGCGAAAAACCTGAATATACCATTATTTATAATGATGAATACTGAACGCTGAGTGCCGGAAACAGTGTTTATTCTCAGTATTGATATTATGGGCACCTCTAATAAGTGTCATGAGCATCCCGACATGTCGGGAAAGGCGGATGGAGCGCAGAAACCGGAGTCCCGACAAGTCGGGATGAGGATTTCGATCCCGAAAGCTTTCGGGACCAACGCAGCAATCAGGTTGCGCAATAATTTTTTAGAGGTGCCCTTAATGCTATTATATTGCCAATTGTCTGTCTTTGTGCTGATGAACAGGCGATTGATGGTGTAACGAACTGTTTTATATCACGTTAATTCTGAATACGACATCGTTATGGAATTACTTTCGACACTTGCCGATTTTATCCTGCATATTGACCGGTATCTTCAGATTCTCGCTTCGGAGTATGGTATCTGGCTGTACGGAATTCTGTTTCTGATCGTTTTCTGCGAGACTGGCCTGGTGGTCATGCCGCTCCTGCCTGGCGATTCACTGCTGTTTGCTGCCGGATCGCTGGCTGCGGTTCCTATGTCACAGCTCAGTCCACACTGGCTTTTTGCCATATTCACCAGTGCAGCGCTGCTTGGCGATACGCTCAATTACTGGATCGGCCGGAGCCTCGGTACGAAAGTGTTCCATTTCGAAAAGTCAGCCTTTTTCAATCCGGCGCACCTGCACAAGACGCACAGCTTTTTCGAGAAATACGGCGGCAAGACCATCATCATCGCCAGGTTCATTCCGATCGTCCGCACCTTCACGCCCTTTGTGGCCGGAATCGGAGCCATGCCTTACCCGAGATTCATCATGTTCAGCATTGCGGGAGCATTGCTCTGGGTAGGGGTGTTCAGCTACAGTGGGTACTTTTTCGGACAGCTGCCGGTGATCAAGGCCAATCTGAAGCTGATGATCGTGGGCATTATCGTGGTGTCGTTGATGATTCCGGCCATCGAGTTTGTCAGACATCGTTTTCGCAGCCGGACAGAGTTTGAAGGCTGAGTTCTGACTGACATGAGGCAGCCAAAAAAAATTATGGTAATTGTACGAATATTCTTATAATCCAGTCCTTAATCGGCGTATAGCGCAGCCTGGTAGCGCACTACCTTGGGGTGGTAGGGGTCGTGGGTTCAAATCCCGCTACGCCGACTCTTCTTTACCCTCCTTCAGTATCCGGAAAAGTTCCTTACTCAACAAAACCGGAAATCATTTATGGACTTCGAATGTGAGTTTTTGTGTGAGCTGAAAGAGCTTGCGCCGGTTCCAGCGATGCTCATCCATACGCAAACGACCATGAGCGAGCTCGGTACGCTGTTTGAAAATGGCTACCATGAAATTCTGCAACTGCTGGCAAGCCAGGGCAAAACACCGTCGGGACCTCCTTTCGCCCGTTACTACGGCATGAGCGCCGGGACGTTCGAGATCGAATTCGGCTTTCCCGTCGATAGCGATAGTGAGGCCGGAGGCCGGGCGGTAGCTGGTTCAACCCCCTCGGGCAAAGCCGCGAGCTGTCTTTTCATAGGCCCGTATGGCGAAATCAAAGCAGCATACGATGCGCTCATGAAATGGGTTGCCGACAACGGCTTTGCCCTGAACGGCGAAGCTTACGAAATCTATCTGGACAATCCTGTAGAAACACCTTCTGACCGTCTCAGGACCCGGGTTTATCTGATGCTTGGTGAAGGCTGACGGGAATTGTCTTCATGTCGCGGCGATTATGAAAGGAGATTCATCTCTGATCATTTCGCCGGTATATGTTCATGAATTTTCGTGATCTCCACTGTATCGTCATAGGTGCCGGAATCGGCGGGCTTGCTGCCGGAGCGCTGCTTGCCCGCAGGGGTGTGCAGGTAACCGTACTCGAAGCTCGAAATTATCCCGGCGGCTGTGCGGCAACCTTCTCATCCGGCCGCTATCGTTTCGACGCAGGCGCAACTGTCGGTTGCGGCTTCCACTCCGGAGGACCGCTCGACAGGCTTGGCCGCGAGCTTGGTATCGCCTGGCCGGTGCGCTCCGAGAGGTTGGCCTGGCAGTACCGCCACGGCGACCTTTGCCTCGATCTTCTCTCCTCCCGCGAAAACATTGTCGCCCGCTTTCCTCGCTCCAACGCTTTCTGGGCCGAACAGTCCCGGCTTGCCCGCACGCTCTGGCGCCTTTCTGCCGATGGCCTGCCGTGGCCCCTCACAGGCGCGGCGGATGTTGCAGGTCTTGCCGGTCGGGCAGTTGCGGCCCTGCCGGACTCTGCCAGACTGCTGCCTTTGATGCAGTGTACGGCCCGGGACTGGCTCCGAAAACACCAGCTTCATACCGATCCTGAGTTTATGCGTTTCATTGACGCACAGCTCCTGATCTCCGCACAGACCACTTCACGCCATGCCAATGCGCTCAATGCAGCCATTTCCCTCGACCTCCCGGTTACCGGCACCTGGAGTGTGCAGGGAGGTATCGGCACTGTTTCCCGGCTGCTTGCCGGATCGATCGAGCGGAATGGTGGTGCGGTGCTGTACAACAAAAAGGTGATCCGTCTCGACAGTATCAACAGGGAGGTGTTGGGCGTTGAAACCGCCGATGGTGATGCTTTGGCTGCCGATGCGGTAGTGGCCAATCTCACCCCCGAATCTCTCGCTCTGCTCGACGACTTTTTTCCCGGAGGTGGATCGGGCGCTTTGTCATCTTCCGCCTGGAGCGCTTTTATGCTTTACCTCGGCGTCGATTCGTCGCTCTTAGAGCACGCCGGAGCTGATCACATCCAGATCGTCGCACCGGAAGGCGAGCTTGGCGAGTGCCGGAGCCTCTTCGTTTCAGCCTCCCCGGCCAGTGACACCGGACGGGCGCCCGATGGACAGCGTGCAGTTACCGTTTCAAGCCATACCAGACCTCAGCGATGGTTCGATGCACGGCGGCAGGGGCTTCTGGCCTATGAAACGCTGAAGCAGGAGTACACCGATAGGGCGCTTTCGCTTCTTCGCGAACAGCTTCCGGAGGCCGACGGAGCTATCTGCCCGGTGATGGCCGCCACGCCGCACTCCTGGGAGCTCTGGACAGGGCGTCATCGCGGGCTGGTGGGTGGTTATGCACAGACTTCGCTGTTCGATGTTCAGGGGCCAGTAACAGCATACGGCAATCTTTTTCTTGTCGGCGACTCCATTTTTCCGGGCCAGTCACTGCCCGGTGTTGTCACCGGAGCCCGCCGGACGGTTGAGCTGCTTCTGAAGCGCGCTAACAAGAAATCGGTCGTATAGGACTTATGAGACCTATACGACATATAGGACTTATGGGAAGCAGAGGAACTGCACTGTCGCTTGCCGCTTTTCCCCCCATCCTCGTATATTCGATCTATGGCGCTTCAGGAAAAAATCACGATTCTCTCGGGGGCAGCACGGTACGATGCCTCGTGCGCGTCGAGCGGTTGCAGCAACGACACGCCGCACCGGGGCACGGGCAATACCTCGCAAGGGGGCATCTGCCACTCGTGGGCGGATGACGGGCGGTGCATTTCGCTTCTTAAAATCCTTCTCTCCAACGATTGCCGCTACGATTGCACCTATTGCATCAACCGCTCGTCCAATCCCGTTCCGCGTGCTTCGTTCACCACGCGGGAGGTGGTCGATCTGACGATGGATTTCTACCGGCGCAACTACATCGAGGGGCTGTTCCTCAGCTCGGCGGTCAACGTGAGTCCTGACCATACGATGGAGGCGATGGTGCGCGTTGCGGAAATTCTGCGCAATGAAGAGCGTTTCGGTGGCTACATCCATCTGAAAGTGATTCCCGGAACCAGCAGTGACCTTATCCGTCGCGCCGGGCTGGCTGCCGACCGCATCAGCGTCAACATTGAGCTGCCTTCGGGCGAATCGCTGCGGAGGCTTGCGCCGCAGAAGAGCAAGGAGGCGATTCTTTCACCGATGAAGCTGATCGGCGGCCAGATAGGTTCGAGCCTCGTCGAGCGTCGCAAAAGCCGCAATGCGCCGCGTTTTGCTCCCGCAGGGCAGAGCACGCAGATGATCATCGGCGCCAGCCCTGAAACTGACCTCCAGATACTCAGACTATCACAGGGCCTCTATCAGCGGATGAACCTCAAGCGGGTCTACTACTCGGCTTTCGTACCGGTCAACGAAGACAACCGCCTGCCGGTGCTTGCTGCGCCGCCGCTCCTGCGTGAGCACCGCCTCTACCAGGCTGACTGGCTTCTGCGCTTTTACGGCTTTTCCGCTGAGGAGATTCTCTCGGACGACGCGCCCAACCTCGACGAATCGTTCGATCCCAAGACCGCCTGGGCGCTGCGCAATCCCGGATTTTTTCCGGTCGAGATCAACCGTGCCGACTACGCGACCCTGTTGCGTGTGCCTGGCATCGGCGTCATCTCGGCTCGGCGCATCATCGCCGCCCGCCGTTTCGCTCCTGTCACGTCCGAGGGGATGAAGAAGATCGGGGTGGTCATGAAACAGGCCAAATATTTCATCACCTGCTCGGGCCGACCCTTCGAGAAAATCGAACAGCAACCTACCCGCCTCCGCCAGTGCCTTCTCCTCGGCGACGGCAGCGAAGCGAAACTCCCGAGACAGCTTGTGTTGACGGGGCTTGGGTGAAGAAAAAATGGATAATGGAAAGTTGATAGTTGAAGAGAGCAAAAAAGCAGGAGAGCAAAAAAGCAGTTGGCGCAGAAAAAAGATGCCAACAATAAGCGCCCAAAGCCACGCAGCACGATCTTCTTTCCTCTCCCATTCGTCCTGTTTGTCCTGTAAGACCTATAAGTCCTATTTTTCAAGAGGGGGCACTACCATGAACCACTATCTCTACGACGGCACGCCGGAGGGGCTGGTGTCGGCAATCGGCTCGATACTCGACAGTGGCGTCGATCCCGAGCAGGCGCACCTGTTCGTCCGGCAGGACACGCTGTTCGAGGAGGGGGTGTTCCTGCGCACCGATCCCACGGCTGCCGAAGCGCTTTTCGATCGGCTCAGACAGCGAGCGCCCGATGCTGTGTACTCGCTCTGGTATTTCATGATGTCCGAAGCTGACGAGATGGAGACGAGCCTGTTGCGCTATATTGCGCTCGCCTTTGAACATGGTGACCGGGTCAACGGCTACCTGACCCATACCGACGTCAAGGCGATCGTCGGCACGGCCCGCAAAGCCGGGCGTGAGCTGCACCGCATGAAGGGGCTGCTGCGCTTCGAGCAGCTTCGCGACGGCACCTGGCTGGCGCGGATGGAGCCCGACCACAACATCATCCAGCCGCTTGCGCACCACTTCAGCAAGCGTCTTCGGGCGCAGGAGTGGTTCATCTATGACGTCCGGCGCCACAGTGCCGCTCACTGGGACGGCCATGATCTGAGCTACGGTACCCTCGAACAGTACAGCCGTCCTGAACTCTCTCCGGAGGAGCAGGCCGTGCAGCAGCTCTGGCAAACTTTCTTCAAAACCATCGCGATTCCCGAACGCAGAAACCCCCGCCTCCAGAAATCCAGTATGCCTGCCAGGTACTGGAAGTACCTCACTGAAAAGCAGGGGGAGTGAGGAGTGTCTTCATACCTTATTGAGCAATCCGATTGCTGCGTGGATGGGCAAGCGTATGCCATCGGGAAAGAGGTCTGTGCACGGCGGGCATAAAAAAAGCACCCCTGAAACTGTCTCAGGGGTGCCGTTTGAAAATCCGAATGTCAAACTCGGGTTGTGTCATCACTCTTTGTCGAGCGTCTCCTCCTGCTTGTCAATTTTGGCCGGTAAAGAGGGCGTCCCTTCAAGGAATCTCAGCTCCTTGTCTTTCTCATCGAAGGTGATCTGTATGATGCTGCCTTCCGTGAAGCGACCTTTGAGCATCTCCTCGGCAAGCGAATCCTCGACATATTTCTGCAAGGCCCGCTTGAGAGGCCGTGCACCGTATTTCTGATCGTAGCCCTTATCAACAAGGAACTCCTTGGCCTTCTCATCTATCTGCACCTCGATGCCCATCTCGCGCAGGCGCTTGAAGAGTTTGCCGGCAGTAATGTCGATAATTTTGAAAATGTCGGACTTTTCAAGCTGATGGAACACGATTGTATCGTCAATCCGGTTCAGAAACTCGGGATTGAAGACCCGCTTTAGGGCATCCTCGATAGTCGATTTCATCGCCTTATAGCTGCCAGTGGAGTCTTCAGGAGCCGTAAAGCCCATACCGCCTCCGGTACTGAAGCTCTTGATTTCCTTGGCTCCAATGTTTGAGGTCATGATGATGATGGTGTTGCGGAAATCGACCTTCCTTCCAAGCCCGTCGGTCAGCACCCCCTCGTCGAGCACCTGCAAGAGGATATTGAACACGTCAGGATGAGCCTTTTCGATCTCGTCGATCAGTACCACCGAGTAGGGTTTGCGGCGCACCTTTTCAGTGAGCTGACCACCCTCTTCATAGCCCACATAGCCGGGAGGAGCACCAACAAGGCGGCTGACCGAAAATTTCTCCATGTATTCGCTCATGTCGGCCCTTATCAGAGCATCTTCGCTGTCAAAAAGATACCTGGTCAGCGCTTTGGCCAACTCGGTCTTGCCGACGCCTGTCGGACCGAGGAAAATAAAAGAACCGATAGGACGAGATGGATCCTTCAGGCCTGCACGGGTACGCTGGATGGCTTTCGTGATTTTTTTGATCGCTTCATCCTGGCCAATGACCTCTTTTTTGAGTTCGTTCTCCATATTCAGGAGCTTCTGCGACTCGGATTGTGCTACCCTGACAACCGGTATACCGGTCATCATGGCGATGACCGATGAAATATCGGTTTCTGTCACATCATAGACGCTCTCCATAGATTGCTCTTCCCGCTCCTGCTTGGCATGGTCGAGCGCTTCGAGAAGGTTTTTCTCCTTGTCTCGAAGGCGGGCAGCCTCCTCAAAGTTCTGCATCTTGACAACCTTGTTCTTCTCGGCCTTGACCTCTTCGATAGACTTTTCGAGTTCGAGAATCTCCTGTGGCACATGAATGTTGCTCAGGTGAACTCTGGCACCAGCTTCGTCCATGACATCAATCGCCTTGTCGGGCAGAAAGCGGTCGGTGATATAGCGTTCCGACAGTTTGACAGCCTTTTGGATTGCATCATCGGAATAGTGAACGTGATGATGCACCTCGTACTTGCTTTTGATATTGTTCAGTATCTGGATGGTCTCCTCTACCGAGGTCGGCTCGACCATAATCTTCTGGAAGCGACGATCCAGTGCTCCATCCTTTTCGATGTACTGGCGGTACTCATCAAGCGTTGTTGCACCGATGCACTGCAATTCACCTCGGGCAAGAGCCGGCTTGAAGATGTTACTCGCATCGAGTGACCCCGATGCGCCGCCTGCTCCGATGATGGTGTGCAGCTCGTCAATGAAGAGAATGACGTCGCGTGAGCGCTCAAGCTCGTTCATCAGCGCCTTCATGCGCTCCTCGAACTGACCGCGGTATTTGGTGCCGGCAACAAGTGCTGCAAGGTCGAGCGCCACGACACGCTTGTCGTAAAGCACGCGGGACACCTTGCGCTGAACAATTTTGAGAGCGAGCCCTTCGGCAATGGCCGTCTTGCCTACGCCAGGTTCACCGATAAGCACCGGGTTGTTCTTCTTGCGACGGCTGAGCACCTGGGCAACACGCTCGATCTCCTTTTCTCGCCCGATGATCGGGTCGAGCTTATCCTCCATGGCGAGCCGCGTGATATCCCTGCCAAAATTGTCGAGCACCGGTGTCTTGGTGCGTTCGCCACGTTTCGGATCGGGCCTTTTCTGCTGGCGTTCAGCACTTCCCGAAGAGTAGGACCCCTCCATGGGGGGCTCGTCGGCTTCGCTCCTTCCTGTGGTGATGCTGACCAGCTCATCCCTTACAAGATCATAGGTCACGCCGAACTGTTCGAGTATCTGTGCGGCGATATTGTCCTCTCCCTTCAGGATCGACAACAGGAGATGTTCGGTACCGATGATGGTTGACTTGCATATCTTGGCTTCGAGATAGGTGATTTTGAGCACCTTCTCTGCCTGTTTGGTCAGGGGTACGTTACCCATCTGTGTAGCCGGAACCTTGGGATGGGTGTTCTCCTCAATCTTCTGCTTCAGCCTGAAAAGATCTACTTTGAGATTTTTCAGGATTCTGGCCCCGATACCTTCCCCTTCCCGGATAAGACCGAGCAGGAGATGTTCGGTGCCGATATAGTCATGACCCAAGCGAAGAGCCTCTTCGCGGCTGAGCCTGATGACATCCTGCACTCTATTTGAAAAATTTCCTTCCATTGTATCCTGTATCGGTAAAATTGACGGGAAGCTCCTTGAGATGCTGTACTTATCTTTACTGACAGGCTGCCATTAAGGGCAACCACTTCACTGCAACATCATCTAAAATAATTATTATAAGTCAGACGCCGTTTGAAATCAATTCATTCAGAAAAAACAGTAACTATAAATTAAACGTTTCAGCCCGCATCGGCCCATGATCATACGACACATCCTTATCGACGACCAGAACTCCCTGCACCGCGAACTGCCGATCTACCGCGCCGGACAGATCGGTACCGTCAGGCTTTCGGACAGCGAGTACAAAATTTACGACTCGATGGCAATCGATGCGCACGATTATGCCGCCCTATTCCACTACGGCACGATCGAAGCCCTCAATGCGCTGCCCTTCATCTCCGAAACAAGCAACGGGCTGGACAGCTGGGACGAAGCATTCCTTCCATCAGGCACTGTTGAAACGATGAACAGTATCATCGATGACTGTATCGATGCCGTTTCCGGGAAAAAAAGTGAACGCATCGTACTCGGATGGCAGGACGATCCGGAACGCATCGCCTACTGGCGTGAGATCGACCCGGAAAAGGCCATGAAGTTCCTCCGAAATCTTCGCGATTTCGCTGCAAAAGCCGCCGAAGAGGGCTACGACCTGGAATTCATTCTGTAACTGCAAAACTCGGATAAGGCCAGCGGAGGGAGGACATTCCTTTCCGCCATTGGGGCGGGTTGGCCCTCCATCCTTCAAGATGAAGTCTTTCGAATCCGACTACGACTGCGATCCTGATTTCGATTACCACATTGAATCTTACTGAATTCAGGGCATTCCGATCCGTCGGGACTACCCCTGCAAAATCATTCCTCTCCCGAATTTCAATTAACCATTATCAACTGTCAATTGCTTCCCCTCGCCATCGCGAGCGGATCAGGATGAAGGAATCGATACCCGAGCGCCTTTTCGAGCTTTGCGCTGCTGACGATCTTGAAGTTTTGTTCGCTGGAAACGTCTTCAGGCAGCGAGGCTAGGCCATGGCTCTCAGCTGCGGCGGCATAGATTTCACTTCGCGTCGGATGAAGTGGCGCACATGCATTGAAGACCTCGCCCCAGGCTTCCTGCCCGATAATTTGAGCGATGATCCGTACACAGTCATCGAGATGAATAAAATTCACCGGCTGTGAAGGATTGGCGATCTCGGTCATGCGCTGCATGAACTCCGCCGGATTTCGTCCAGGCCCGATAAGCCCGCCGAAGCGCACCACGGTGGTGCTGAAACCGGTCTCTGAACGCAGCATCTCCTCGGCATAAAGCAAGGCGCGACCGACGGGAGAGTCTGCGGCATCCGGATCGGATGCATCCTCTTCGCTCACCTCACGGCAAGGTGAGGGATAGACCGAGGTAGAACTGACAAAGAGCACATGGCTGACCGGTGAAACGGCAAGTGCGTCGATAAGCAGAGAAACCTGGCCGACATGGCGCTCGACCACCTCATCTCCGCGCCCTGGGGGGATGTTCACCACAAGGATGTCACTGTCGAGAAAAGAGTCAATATTTCCTTCGATGGAATCACCGAAAACAATTTTGAATGGTTCGATTCCTGCCTCTTTCAAAGCGGCGACCTTCCTGTCACTTGTCGTTGATCCCCTGACGGTGAAACCCTCACCAGCCAGAGTAAGGGCGAGCGGCAATCCGAGCCACCCGCAACCGAGAATCGATATTTTTTTCACAGTCATATCTTGAAATGGAAAAGTCAGTCGCTTACTTGAAAGACTGATGATAAAGGATCAGTGACTGCATCTCAACCGAGTCCATCGGCAACGGAGATCCGTTCAGCCCACGGGTAATGCACATATTGATGATCTGGTGAAGATTGGTTTTCCTGTAAGAAAACTCGATACCCGCTCCGTCCTGATGGCAACCGGCGCAGGTCTTGGTGCCTGTCGCGCCGCCAAGCTTCGGATCGTTGAACAGCTTCTGGCCAAGCGCCACGGAGGGCTTTTCCGCCGCATGAACGGTCAGGCTCATGCCAACAATAAGCGCGGCAGGCATCGCCGCCTTCACTGACTTTATCATAGCGCACTCTCCTTGCTGATTTCGTTTCCGTAAAAAAAAGTTTCTTCTCTTCTGAAGTATATGAAACAACATGGACGGAATGAAAACCGTACGCACATTTCGACAATATTTATAAAAGACTTCAGGTACCAACAGGTAATAAACGCATTTCATCCTTTCCATTATTGTCCACCCTGTCCACTTCCCCCGCCGTGGCCTCACTCTGTTTTCGCCTCTTCTATGAGCCGGTCGAGGCAGGAGCTGCACACGCAGGTTTCATAGCGTTCGGCAAGGTAGTGCCTCACCGATTCTGGTACCACTCGGGTTGCACACCAGCATGAGCTGGACATGCCGCAGGTGAACTGCTCGCCGCACACGGGACAAGCGACCTTTTTCGGTACACCCTCGCGGGGGTGATCGTTGTGTGTCATGGTTTCTCTCCTGAATTTCAATCGACGATAATTACGATGCGAGTGTCTGCCGAAGTGCTTTTTGCCAACCCGCAAGCAACGCCTTCCGCTCCGCCTCCGGCATCGAGGGAGTGAAGACGCGTTCGACGCCGTTGAGCGCTCGCAGCTCGTCGGTGGAACGCCACACCCCGGCTTTGAGACCGGCCAGGCAAGCTGCACCAAGCGACGTCGATTCTATGTTCCGGGGCTTATGTACCGGAACACCGAGCAGGTCGGCCTGAAACTTCATGAGGAATGCGTTGCCCACCGCTCCGCCGTCCACGGTCAGCGCTTTCGGCTCGATGCCGGTATCGGCGACCATCGCCCGGAACACATCGTGCGACTGGAGAGCGATCGATTCGAGCGCTGCACGGACTATATGCGCACGCGACGAGCCGCGTGTCAGCCCGGTGATCGTGCCGCGCGCATCCATGTTCCAGTGCGGTGCGCCGAGTCCCACAAAGGCGGGTACAAAATAGACGCCGCCGTTGGAAGATGCCGAAACGGCTATCGCTTCCGACTCTGCAGCGCTGCCGATAAGCTGCAACCCGTCGCGCAGCCACTGCATCACCGCGCCGCCGATAAACACCGATCCCTCGACCGCGTAGCAAGGATGGCCCGAACCGTCGAGCGCGAGAGTCGTCAGGAGACAGTTGGCCGAATGCACACACTTGTCGCCAGTGTTCATCATCATGAAGCAGCCGGTGCCGTAGGTGTTCTTTACCGAACCCGGCTCGAAGCAGCACTGCCCGAAGAGTGCCGCCTGCTGGTCGCCCGCCACGGCTGCAACCGGCACGCCGTCAAGCTCTGCAATGGCGCTCACCGCACCGAAACCACCCATCGACGGGCGCACCTCCGGCAGCATCGACTCCGGCACGCCGAAAAGTCCGCACAGCTCCGGTGACCAGCGCCGCTCGTGGATGTCAAACAGCAGCGTTCGCGAGGCATTGGTGACGTCGGTCGCATGAACCTTGCTGCCGGTGAGCTTCCAGATGAGCCAGGTGTCGATGGTGCCGAAAAGGAGATTGGCCGGATCGGTTTCCGGATGAACGTCGAGAATCCAGCGGATCTTGGTGGCGCTGAAATAGGCATCGAGCGGCAGGCCGGTTTTCGCACGGATCGCCTCTTCATCGGTGCGGTAGCGATTACACAGCTCCGACGTGCGGCGGCACTGCCACACGATGGCGCGATGCACCGGCTGGCCACTCCGGCGATCCCAGACGATGGTCGTCTCCCGCTGGTTGGTAATACCGACAGCTTCGATCTTCCCCGGATAAACGCTCCGCACCTCGGTGACGCACTCGACTACCGTCCGCCATATCTCCTCCGGATCGTGCTCCACCCACCCCGTCTGCGGGTAGTGCTGCCTCAGTTCGCGGTAGGCTCGTGCGAGCACTGTGCCCGTCCTGTCGTAAATCTCGCAGGTGGTGCCGGTAGTGCCCTGATCGATGGAAAGAATGGCCATGCGTATAACTTCGATGGAGTTAATCCGATGTGACAGAGCAAGATACCGATTATTTCTCCGGCGATTAAAATTTTAACAATTGCCCTGTCCCGAATGCTTTCGGGACGGGGTGTGCCGATAACGCAAAATAAATCAGGGCTTTAGCCCAAACTCTTACTCTGGTGGTATTTGCGTTTTACTCTTGTGGAAGTAATAAACATGAAATTTCGATCCGCAGGATGGTTCGACAGTTGCGGAAAGCATCGCTGAAACGTACTTTCAAGACACGCCTGAAACCTGTTTCGACAAGAACTTGCCATGCCGCAACCGACAACCGACGCCGTCGCCATCCAGACCGACCAGCTCACCCGCTCGTTCGGCTCGTTCGTTGCCGTCAAAGCGCTGAACCTCGTCGTGCAGTCGGGCGAAATCTTCGGCCTGCTCGGGCCGAACGGCGCGGGCAAGACCACGACCATCCGGATGCTCACCACCATGCTGCCGCCGTCGAGCGGCTCGGCAATGGTCGCCGGGCGCAGCATCCTCGCCGATCCCGTCGGCGTCCGCAAGCGCATGGGCTACGTCTCGCAGATGATCTCGGCGGATGGAGCGCTCACCGGCTGCGAAAATCTGCTGCTCTTCGCCCGCATCTACGGTGTGCCGAAAGCCGAGCGCCGACAGCGCATCGACGACGCCCTCGGCTTCATGGGCCTCGCCGACGCGCGCGATAAACTGGTGCGCACTTACTCGGGCGGTATGATCCGGCGGCTCGAAATCGCCCAGTCGATGCTCCATCGCCCGCAGGTGCTCTTTCTCGACGAGCCGACCATCGGCCTCGACCCAGCCGCCCGCCACCAGGTGCGCGACCGGCTCAAGGAGCTGCGCCGCTCCTTCGGCACCACGATCCTCGTCACCACGCACGATATGGATGAGGCCGAGGATCTGTGCGACCGCATCGCCATCATGAAGTCAGGTTTCATCGCCGCCGAGGGATCGCCGGAGGAGCTGAAAAAGCAGGCCGGAACCGAATCGATGGACGAGGTATTCATTCACTTTGCCGGAGAGTTCAGTGACTCGACCAACTACCAGGATGTCGCCCGCGCCCGGAAAACCGCAAAGCGACTGGGCTGAGCGGTACAGCCCCGACGTGTTCCTGCGCTGCACGGCGGCCATCGTCTCCACGGAGCTGGTCAAGCTGCGCCGTGACCCGTCGGAAATCGTGACCCGCTCTATCCAGCCCGCCCTCTGGCTGCTGGTCTTCGGCCAGGTCTTCGGGCGGCTGCACGCCGTGCCGACCGGCAGGCTCGACTACTTCAGCTTCCTCGCGCCGGGCATCCTCGCGCAGAGCGTGCTCTTCATCGCGATCTTCTTCGGCATCAGCGTGATATGGGAGCGCGACCTCGGCATCCTGCAAAAGCTGCTTGCCAGCCCTGCGCCCCGCGGCGCGCTCGTGCTCGGCAAGGCGGTCTCGGCGGGGGTGCGTGCGCTGGCGCAAGGGGTGATCGTCTATCTGATGGCGCTTGCGATGGGCATCCGGCTCAACTGGTCACCGCTGGCGCTTGGAGGTGTGATGCTTGCCGTCATGCTTGGCGCGGCGCTCTTTTCGACCTTCTCGCTCATGTTCGCCTGCCTCGTCAAAACCCGCGAACGCTTCATGGGCATAGGCCAGGTGATGACCATGCCGCTCTTCTTCGCCAGCAACGCCATCTACCCGATATCGATCATGCCCGGCTGGCTCAAGGTCGTCGCGCACCTCAACCCGCTCTCCTACCTTGTGGACATCCTTCGTGCCCTGATGGTCGAAAGCGGCCTCACCACCTTCGGCATCGCAACCGACCTCGCCGTCCTCACCGGAACGCTCTTCGTGCTCGTCCTTATCACCTCGAAGCTGTACCCGTCGGTTGTGAGATAGGAGATGATCGAGCAGCACTTCATCCTGCTGTTCCTCGAATATCCAGGTGTGACATCCCGAAAGTGTACCTCTTATCCGGCTTTCAGGTATTTACCGATCAGTTCACCCGCTGATTTCTGTGGAAAGTTCCACAAACCACCATACATCACCATCCTCTGGCCTTACCATCCCGGCAGGCAGCTCAAGTCTTTCGCTGTTGCTGATGGCGCGGGCGAGGTCGTGGCGCGACGACGGGATGAGGAAGAGCACGTTCGCGGCTTTGTTGATGACTGGCAGCGTAAGTGTCAGTCTCATTCCTGGCGGTTTACCGTTAGGGGCGTTAACGGCGATGATCCAGCGCTCCTTTTCGTCGAGAGCCTTTTTGTCGCCGGGGAAGAGGGAGGCGGTGTGGCCGTCGTCGCCGAGGCCGAGGAGGATGAGGTCGAATGAGGGTGGGGCGGCTTCGTCACTGCCGCGCTTGCGGAACAGGCCGTGGAGCAGCGCTTCGTATCGCCGTGCGTCCTCATCCGGATTGCCCGATTCGGTCGGCATTCTGAAGATGTTCTCCGGTTTGATGCAGATGTGGCGGAAGAGTGTTTCGCGGGCCATGCCGTAGTTGCTGTCGGGGTGGCTGGGGGGCAGGTAGCGTTCGTCGCCCATGAAGAGCATCGATTGCGCCCAGGGCAGCGTGATCGCCTCCGGGTTGCTGGCGCATCGGCGCGGCTTTTCAGGCAGTGTGTAACCGAGTTCGAGGTAGCGCTCTTCACTGATCCCTTCTGCAAGTTTCCGGTGCAGTGCTCGCGGGGTGTTGCCGCCTGATAGCACCAGCGTGAAGCGGCCCCGCTCGGCTACTGCCCGGTACGCCACGTCGGTGATCAAGGCGGCGGTGCGATCGAGGAGCACCTCACGGGGAGCGGTGATCCAGTGCGTCATTATGGTGTGGCGGAAAGAAGTTCAAGTGCTTTCGCGGCGATGTTGGCTACCGTAAAGCCGAAGTGCTCCATCACCTGCGAGCCGGGAGCCGATGTTCCGAAGAGGTCGAGGCCGATCACAATACCGCCGTCGCCCGAAATGTCGTGCCATCCGTATGTTGTGGCGGCTTCGACCACCACTCGCGCTCGAACCCCCAAAGGCAGCACGGCGGCACGATACTCCACCGATTGTTCGGCGAACAGCTCTCGCGACGGCATCGAGACCACCCTGACGGCAAATCCTTCTTTTTCAATCCGCGTTTTGGCTTCGAGCGCTGTGTGTGTTTCGGAGCCGGTGGCTACGATAATCAGCCGCCGTGCGTTGTCAACCGTATTTTTTGCCCAGTCCGCCAGCACATAACCTCCTTTTGCTACTCCGGCACGGATGTTGCCTTTGGCGTCGTCGAGCACCGGTACATTCTGGCGTGTCAGGACGAGGGCCGCTGGTTTCCGGCGTTTGAGGGCGAGCAGCCATGCAGCCTTCGTTTCGTTGGCGTCCGCCGGGCGATAAACATCGAGTCCCGGCAGGGCTCGAAGCATGGCGAGCTGCTCGACTGGCTGGTGGGTCGGGCCGTCCTCGCCGACGCCGATGCTGTCGTGCGTGAAGATGAATATCGAGTGAGACTGCATCAGGGCTGCCAGGCGCAACGCAGGTTTCATGTAGTCAGAGAAGACGAGAAAGGTTGCGCCGTAGGGAATGACTATTTTCGATAGCGCCATGCCGTTGACCATCGCGCCCATCGCGTGTTCACGCACTCCGAAGTGGAAGGTTGCGCCGCCGTAATTTCCTGCCTCGAAATCGCTCGCGCTGCCGTAGAGCGTACCGTTCGACGGGGCAAGGTCAGCCGAGCCGCCCGCCAGCAGCGGCACTTTCTCCGCGATTTTGGCGAGCACGCTTTTCGATGCCTGCCGCGTGGCAAGTTTTTCGCCCGCCTTGAACCCCGGCATTTCGGGCAGGCACGATTCCGGAAAGCGGCCCGCGAGCATTTCGGTGATCGCTGACGCGAGGTCGTGCTCTTCGCGCTCGAATGATTGCCAGTGCACCTGCCAATCAGCTTCGAGCATAGCACCACGTTCGGCCACCTTATGGAAGTGGTCGTACACCCGATCCGGTACTACGAACGTCTCTTCTTCGTCAACCCCGAAGGCTCGTTTGAGCAGCTTTGTTTCCTCCGGGCCGAGTGGCTCGCCGTGTGCTGAGGCGGTGCCCTGCTTGTGCGGGCTGCCATAGCCGATGGTGGTGCTGACGATGATAAGCGATGGCCGGTCATTGATCTCCTGTGCATCGCGCACAGCCTGCTCGATGGCGTCGGGGTCGTTGCCGTCAATATGAGAGATGACATGCCAGCCGTAGGCTTCGTAGCGTTGCGCGATATTTTCGCTGAGGCAGAGAGCGGTCGAGCCTTCAATGGTGATGTGGTTGCTGTCGTACAGGCAGATGAGGCGCCCGAGTTTCAGGTGACCTGCCAGCGATGAAGCCTCTGAACTGACGCCCTCCATAAGGTCGCCATCGCCGCAGAGCACCCAGGTGAAGTGGTCAATGAGCGTGCGCTCATCAGTGTTGAGCTTTGCGGCAAGGAAGCGTTCGGCGGCGGCTATGCCGACAGCGGTGGCGATGCCCTGGCCGAGCGGGCCGGTGGTCATCTCCACGCCCGGCGTATTGCCATACTCGGGATGGCCCGGTGTGCGGCTGCCTAGCTGGCGGAACTGCTTCAGCTCGTCAAGGCCGAGCCCGTAGCCGCAGAGATGCAGCAGGGCGTAGAGCAGCGCCGAGCCGTGTCCTGCCGAAAGCACGAAGCGGTCGCGGTTTAGCCACTCCGGGTTCGCCGGGTTGAAGCGCAGGATTTTCGTGAACAGGGTATAAACCATCGGTGCTGCGCCGAGTGGCAGTCCCGGATGGCCGGATCTGGCCTTTTCGACCATATCGACTGCAAGGAGCCGAATTGTAGTGATGGCCTGCTGTTCTATTGAGGAGGTGTTCGTCATGAGTATGTCGTTTCGGCAAATGGGCAAGATGCATTCCTCAAAGTAAACATTCTCAGTGATCAAGGTCAAAAGAGGGAGGGACAGGGATTGCCGGTTTTTGTGGTTGGGCGGAAGAATCATAAGTTTATTGTAAAGGCGGATTAACCCAGCCCCATCGTCTATGCCTCTCTTTGACGGTTATGGCGTTCTTGCCGGATCGCTGCTCAGGTACGGTTGCGACAACCGGCAGGATGAATCGCACTACTACCACTGTTCGCTTCTGGTGCGCGCGCGAGGCGACGTCTATCGCTGTGTAGTCGATCTCGACAGCAAACACCGGCGTGACGGCATCCAGTGGAAGGTTGTCGAACTTCCTCCGGAACAGGCAGAGCCTTTGCGCAAGCGTCCTGACGGATGGCACTATATCAAAATGAATGCGAATTCCGGGGCGCTTGACTACTACCGCAGCGAATGGCTTGGCCCTACGGCTGAGTGCGTCCTTGCCGGTCGTGAGGAGGGGTCGAGCAGGTATTGCTGGAAGTACGGCACCGGGCACGATGCCTTTCGTGATCTCGAACCGCTGCTGAGGCGTGGACGGAGAATTTTCGTGTTCGGCGAACCTTTTCGAAACGGCAGGGGGGTGCACAATATCCATCAGAATCAGGGAGATCCTCCTGACAGTCGTTGGGCTGGTGAGAATGGCTCATGGCAGGACGGTGCTGTCATGGTTGAGCGTCCTGACGGAACGGTTGCGGCTTTTCTCTGCAAGTTCAGCACGCAACGTTTTTTTGTCTCTGAAACCCTGTCTTGAGCTTTCCGTAAAATGGTAATATCTTTATTTGCGACTTTGTTTCAACAATAAGACAGGAGCTTCGTATGGCAGATGGTCACGGATTCCGGAACATGATGCTTTCGGTGCTGGTGCTGCTGTGTGGCGCCATTTTCGCTTCTCCGCTTCAGGCTGGGGAACCAGGTATTTCGGTAGCGGCGTCGAGCAGCGTGCAGTATTATCCTGATACAGCTGAATTCACGACTGCAGTCGAAACGGTAGACAAGGATGCCGCCAAAGCCGCAGCTAAAGTCGCGATGCTATGGAATACGCTTCAGCAGGCGTTGCGCAAAGCCGGAATATCCTCATCCGATGCCTCTTCTGCCGGTTATACGGTCAGCCCGGAGTGGGAATGGAACCGTTCGAACGGTAACAGGGTGTTTAAAGGGTACAAAGCGAGACATGTCGTCAGGGTGATCGTACGTGACCTTCGCACGCTTGGCGGTGCGATCGATGCGGTTGTAGGCGCCGGCGCAGGTAATGTCGATGGGCTCCGCTATTTTTCATCTCAGTACGACAACTTCCGGATGCAGGCTCTTGAAAATGCCGTGAAGAGCGCAAAACGTGATGCCGAATTGATGGCCAGGTCTGCCGGTGGTCGTCTCGGTTCCCTTCTGGAGCTTGAATACGGTCAGACGCAGCCCGATTATCCGGTGATGCGTGCTGTGATGGCCGATGGACTCCAGGCTGAAGGGGCTCCTCCTACGGAAGTTCAGCCGGCGGAACAGAAACTTACGGTTTCGGTGAGTTCCCGTTGGGCGTTTGTTTCAGGAAGCGGAAAATGAGGCCATAAAGAGGAGCATGGGCTCTGGCTGGTAAGAGCGTTTCAGAAGTCATAACTGCATGTTATTCACGATAATGATGCATGACAGCCATGAAAAGGGATATCCTTGAACGGTACGATCAGACAGACGATGGCCATGTCGTTATCGATGTTTATGCATCGAAGGTCGAGGAGCTTTATGAGGATTTCGACAAGCAGGCTCCATACCACAGGAAAGACCTCGACGAGGAACTTGCGGCCTACCTCATCGATTGCGTTCGTGAAATAGGGCAAGTAGGTTTCATCATCCGTATCAGTCTCGATGGTATTCCTTCTGCTGACATTCAGGATCGGATAAAGACCAGCTTCAGGAAGTTTTTTATGTATCAGCGGGAACTGGAATCAGCTTCGATGAAGCTGCTGCTGAGGAAATCCCTGATGTTCTCTTTTTCAGGCATAGTACTTTTATTCGGTTCATTATGGCTTTCCGGTTTCATGGCGCCGGCTCCGGAACGATCGTTTTATCAGCAGGTTATGGTCGAAGGGGTGACGATCGCCGCCTGGGTATCGATCTGGGAGTCGCTGAGCATTCTTCTGGTCAACTGGTGGCCTTCGAGACAGAGAATCAGGTTCAATTCCCTTATCGCCAATGCGGAGGTGCGGTTTCAGGCTCATCTGGCTGCCCGTCGCTGAACGGAGTTTTCTGCTGGAGCGATTGCCGTTACCGTTTTGCCTCAATGAAAAAAGGTTTATCTTTACAGAATTTCAGAAAAAGCCAGCCGGATTCTCCGGCACGGCCATCGTGCAGTAGCTTACCCCCATCACGCCAGCTCTGTTGGCAAGTTGAAGGCTTTATGTAACGAATGACGATATGATGCCGGAACCATTGCGGTATCCGCATTATGAGGAACATGCTTATGAAAAGAGGAATCGCTTTTTTTCTTTTACTGTTCATGGCTATGCCCGTGACCAGCCGATCGATTACCAGTGACAACCTGCCGATAACCAGGCGGATATCTTCGATGGTTCACTCCATCGAACAGGGCAGTGATATCGATCCGAGAGCCCTTCAGCTTGCCCTGCAGGGCTATTTCAATCTCAAACGCCAGGGCCTTATCCGACGCGAAGGCATTATCACCCTCATCGATTTTGACAAACCATCGTTCGCGAAGCGTCTCTTCATCATCGATATCGATAATGGAAAAGTGCTTCAGTCTTCTCTGGTCGCTCACGGCAAAGGAAGTGGTGAGGAGATGGCAACCAGCTTTTCCAACAAATCCGGTTCAAACCAGAGCAGTCTCGGGTTTTATCTGACAGCAAATACCTATATCGGCAGGAACGGTTACTCCCTTGTGCTGAAAGGTCTTGATCATGGTATCAACGACAAGGCCCAGAGCAGGAGCATCGTTATTCACGGTGCGGATTATGTTTCCGAAGAATACATCAGAATGAACGGTCGTCTTGGGCGCAGCCAGGGATGTCCCGCACTGTCTCTGGATGAGTGCCAGGTGGTTATCGACCTGATCAAGGATGGTTCCTGCCTCTTCATTTATCATAATGGACAGGATTATGCTTCCCGATCAGCTGTTCTCAATCCTGAGCTTGTGCTCAGGGGTGAACAGGGGAACAGTCCTGCATAATTAAACATCGATGGCTCCTGTAGTACTGCTCTGGTTTGTGTTTCTGCCTTTCATAAGCCTTGTTTTGCCGGTTCAGGCCCATGCAGCCGACAGCACCGGGTATCGTGCACTTGCTGATCAGACGGTTGGGGGTTATCTGAAGAGTTATCTTGCGCGACTCGAACGGCAGGATGCAGCGTCTGCTCCTGCCAGACTCGAGATAGACGGGCAGTTGAAACGCTTTTATCTGGCGATGGATTATCGTCCAGCCTGGACCAATCGCCAGGCAATTGCACGCCTTGTCGAGGTTATCGAAGAAAGTACCGCTGATGGGCTTACGCCTTCCGATTACCATCTGGAAGAGATCAGGAGTTTTGCCGGGAACCTGCCAGAGTCGCCTGCTTTGAAGGCACGGGCCGATCTGCTGATGACCGATGCTGTGTTTACCCTGATGTGGCATCTGCGCACAGGCAAGGTTTCGCCTCGTTCACTTGACGCAAACTGGAATATCGCCCTTCCGAAATCGCCTCAAGACTATGACCAGACGCTGATGATGGCGGTTATGGGCAGCAAATTTCCTGAAATGATTGCGGCCTTGAGGAATGCGTCGTCAGAGTATGTGACTCTGCGCAAAGCTCTCAGGCTATACAGGAAGATCGCTGAAAACGGTGGTTGGGAAACGGTGACATGGGGACCGCAGATTACCAGGGTTGGTGAAGCTGATCCCCGTATACCGCTTATCCAGAAGCGTCTGATTTTAACGGGTGACCTGCTGCATGATACGGCGATTCTGAAAAGTGTAAGATCTTCTGCAGACTCTGTCAGGTCCGCTTCACCTGCTTCGATACCGTCTCATTTTGCAGCCTCGGATATTATTTATACTCAGGATATTTATGATGCGGTAAGTGCCTTTCAGCGCAGGCACGGACTCTCGGTTGATGGCGTTATCAGCAATGAAACACTCGGGGCGATGAATATGCCGGTCGCGGAGCGGATCAACCAGATACGCGTCAATCTCGAACGTGAACGCTGGCATTCAAGCACTTTGGGCAGCAGTTATGTGATGGTTAACATTCCTGCTTTTTCAGTCGTTTACGTTCAGGACAAGGAGGTTCGCTGGAAATCAAGGGTCATTGTAGGAAAGCCTGACCTGCAGACACCAGTTTTCGGTGCTCAGATACAATCAGTCATCCTTAATCCCCGCTGGGTGATTCCTCCCGGTATTCTTGTCAAGGAGGCCATTCCTGCCATCAGGAAGAGTATCGGTTACCTCAGCAGGCACCAGCTGACCGTGGTGGACAGCAACGGCAAGCCGGTCGATCCGGCCCAGGTGAGCTGGTCGCAATACAGCGGGGGGGGAGCTTTTCCCTACAGGCTGGTTCAGGCTTCAGGGGACGCAGGATCACTTGGCAGGATCAAGTTCAATATGCCCAATCGTTTCACGGTTTATATGCACGATACACCGACCAAGCCTTTGTTCGAGAGAAGCAGACGCGCCTACAGTCATGGATGTGTCAGAGTTGACCGCCCGTTTGAACTCGCCGAGTATCTGCTTCGTGATTCAGTGAAGTGGAGTCTGCCAAAAATCGAAACAGCGATCAATACCGGCAAGACGCGCACGGTGCCTCTTCCGGTCAAAGTGCCGGTTTATTTCTTTTACCAGACCGTTTTTACTGAAGGAGACAATATCGTCTTCAGGAATGATGTTTACGACAGGGACAAAGAGTTGCTCGATGCTCTCAACAGCGACAAAGTCGCACGGAGTGTTGAGGAGGCTTTGCGTCCTTAGCGTCAGGAGGAAAGGGAATGTTTGAAATCTTCCTGCCGCATATCAGTGGCAACAGCTTTATCGTTGGTACAGCGCAGAAAAAAAGGAATCGATATTGATAGCAATAACGATTTCGGGAAGAGTAAAAAACCTGAAAACAGGACGCCCATGTCATTTACTGTTACTATCGATGTCTCGAAGCAGTTCGAAACCACAGCCTTACCTGAAACGGTGTTTGGACTGCTTGCTGACGTACCCCGTTCGGCCTCCCATTTTCCCGATGTAGAAAAGCTCGAACCGCTTGTCGGTAATGCTTATCGATGGATAATGGAGAAGATAGCTGTCGGTGACCACACCCTCCAGCAGACTATCTATGCCTGCGTGTATCGCAGCGACAAGAGTGCGATGAGTGTTGACTGGGAGCCTGTCGAAGACGTGGGCAATGCCCGGGTTTCAGGTGGCTGGCGGCTTGAACCCGCCGGAAGCGGCACGAAGGTTCGGTTGCATACCAAAGGAGCGCTCGAAGTCGATTTCCCAGGCTTCCTGCAATTCCTTCTCTCACCACTTATTGAAATGGCTTTCGCCCAGAAGATCGACCGCTATATATCAAATCTCAGGGAGACGCTTGCGAAGTAGTTCTCTTTTATTGCCCCGACTTTTCGTCATTGCGAGTTTCCCTTATCCGGCCTGCTTGGCACCCCTGAGATAATTTCAAGGGTGCTTTTTTTATACCCGAGTGCCGACCTTCTTATCCGGTTGAAATCGAAACTGTGATTGCACAATCAGATTTCGATCACGATTTCGATGTTTACAGCCCCGGTACCTGCGGATGGCCTTCGAGTGAGGAAGCGAGCGAGCGTTGAAGCATCTCTTCGGGCAGCGCAAAGTCGCTGATCCTGCCCGACATGTAGGCTTCGTAGCCCTGCAAGTCCATCAGACCGTGGCCTGACCAGTTTATCAGAATCACCTTCTCCTTGCCCTCCTCTTTGGCCTGCCTGGCTTCGCGGATCGTCTGGGCGATAGCGTGTGAGGTCTCCGGTGCGGGAATGAACCCCTCGGTATGGGCGAAGAGCAGCGCGGCCTCGTAGCACTCGGTCTGTGGCAGCGCGGTAGCCTCGATCAGACCGAGGCGCTTGACGTGGCTCACCAGCGGTGCCATGCCGTGATAGCGCAGTCCGCCGGCGTGAATGGCTGGCGGGATGAAGGTGTGACCAAGGCTGTGCATCGGCAGGAGTGGCGTCATCTTCGCTACGTCACCGGAATCATAGACGTACGGGGCACGGGTCAGCGTTGGGCACGCCTCCGGCTCCGTGGCTATTACCCGGACATTCTTGCCGTGAATCTTGTCGCAGATGAACGGGAAGCTGATACCTGCGAAGTTGGAGCCGCCACCCGCACAGCCGATCACGATATCAGGATAAAAGCCGATCTTTTCAAACTGCTTGCGTGCCTCCAGGCCGATGATGGTCTGGTGCAGCATCACATGGTTCAGCACGCTGCCGAGCGAATAGCGGGTGTCCTCGCGCTCAACCGCCTGCTCGATTGCCTCGCTGATGGCGATACCGAGACTGCCCGGCGTGTCGGGGTCTTCTGCGAGAATCTTGCGCCCGATAGCGGTCAGCGGGCTCGGGCTGGGGATGCACTCCGCGCCCCAGGTCTTCATCATGATCTTGCGGAAGGGTTTCTGGTTGAAACTGATTCTCACCATGAACACCTTGCACTCGATGCCGATCAGCTTGCAGCTCATGGCCAGAGCACTTCCCCACTGACCGGCGCCGGTTTCGGTGGTGAGATACTTGATGCCGAACTGCTTGTTGTACCATGCCTGCGCGATCGCCGTGTTCGGTTTGTGGCTTCCTGCGGGCGAAACCCCTTCGTTCTTGTAGTAGATTCTGGCCGGGGTGCCGAGGGCCGCTTCGAGCCGTCGCGCGCGATAGAGCGGCGAAGGCCGCCACAGCTTGAGGATGCCGAGGATTTCCTCCGGAATGTCGATCCAGCGCTCGGTGCTCACCTCCTGTTCGATCAGGTTCATCGGAAACACCTGTGCAAGGGCGTCCGGTCCGATCGGCGTTCCGTCCGGCCCGACCGGCGGCGGCATTGGCGTGGGCAGGTCAGCCTGGATGTTGTACCATTGACGGGGCATTTCATCCTCGCCGAGGAGGATTTTGGTAGGCTCTGTACTCATAATGATGAGGATTTGATGTTGGCTTTCGGCGTTGAGCTGTGAAGCAGGAATCAATAGGTTGCTAACCAGCGATCGGTTCCGTTATGCTGTCAAGTTGTTCAAGTCGTGAAAGCCACGCATTGAAATGGTGGCATTTGTCCCGAATTGTTGTCAATCCGATCTCTTCGGCGATCAGTGGCCCCAAGACTGACTTTGCTCCTTCATAATCAGGAAACAGCTTGATGATACGTTTGCTGGGGGCGGTATGCAGGCCATCATCGATCAGCTCCGGTGAATTTACGGTATCTGCTATTGCTTTTAATGCAGAGATTTTACTTCTGTTGCCTTCATAAAACAATGCCCACTTCTCGGGATCGGAAAAGAGGCGGGCTTCATATTCGTAAAGCTGGAGATAGGGAATAAAGCGGCTATCGCCAATATCCTTGGCAAATGCCTTTTCAAGAAGCTCTACCCGTTGGTAAGGAATATGGCTGACTTGGCTGGCTTCAGCCATTCCGGGAAAATCAGCATGAATTGCATACAGATCGATCATGGTCGTGAAACGAACCTCAGGTGATTTTTCCTGGGCAAGAAACCTCAGAATGTCGTTTTTCATTGGCAGGTAATGTCGTCCGCCGCCTCTGTGTACTCTTCCCTTTTTTCTGGCATGAGCAATCAGAATTGCGGACTGAAGTATGACATTGAATCCAGCAAGATGAGGCCTAAGAACTTCGGTTGCAAACGACTGTTCTGTTGGTCCTTCGGCAAAAAGATAGAGACGTATCATCAGTGGGGACCTCCTCCGATGATGTTCTTTTCCCATACTTCGCCAAAGCTGTACTCTTCAAGCCATGCACTGAGCTTTTCAGCATCGAGCCGTTCAAAGCTGGTATCTTTCAGGCTCCTGTTGGTGATGATGATCTCATCAGGCTCAAAATGGTTGAGAAACGATGTTGACTGGGTACTGATCAGAAGTTGGGTGTGGTACGACGCTTTTTTACACAATGCAGCGATGATACTGAGGGCATAAGGATGCAGTCCGATTTCAGGCTCATCGATAATGATGATGAGCGGTAATTCGCCAACCGGCTGCATGAGCAACGATATAAGGCAGATGGCTCGCAAGGTTCCATCAGAAAACTGGTGTGGTCCGAAGAGTTGATCCGATTCCTTCTGTCTCCAGTTCAAGATAATTTCCGTTTTACCTGCACCGGTTGGTTCGAGATCGAAATCTTCGAAAAAAGGAGCAATCAGACGGACTGTTCTAACAATCTGTTTATACGCATTGTTTTCATCGTTTCTTAGCCGGTAAAGTATTGCAGCCAGATTTCCGGCATCATGCATAAGCCATCGTTTGTCGTCGGCATAACAGTGTTTGCGAACTCTTGCCGTTGGTGATGTGTCATGAAAATGATACACCCTGCACCTGTTGAGGAAATGAAGAAGCGTTTTGGCAACTTTATCACCGTTTTCCGCAGCTTCACCGATCCGAGTTTCCTGATGACCGGTTCCCAGTTTGACCCTTTTTGGGCGTCGGTTTCCATCGGGATTGAAGCTCAGATTTTCTTCGGCAAAAAAAAGCGAGTCTCCCGGAGCCAGAAAGAGCCTTGATTCATAGGTATTATTGCCTTTTTCGGCCTCGAATTCAAGCCGGGTGATGATCTGCTGAGTCTCTTTCGCTCCGAAATAGAGCACCGATTCTGCACGGCCCGAAACAGCAATGTGGTGCTGTAATCTACCGGCCATCATCTCGTTGAGCAGCTTGAAGAACGAGATGAAGTTACTTTTACCTGCCCCATTGGCACCGATGAGCACGTTCAGGCTACCGAGGGTCACTTCAGTCTCTTTTATCGATTTAAATCCATTGAGTCTGATGCGCTTTAGCGTTGTTCGCATGGTGTGGTCTGGATGCTTGTCGTTCCGAAAGCCGCTCTTTAGATGGTGCGATTGATAAAAATAGAGAGAGAATAGACGGATTGCAACGGTAGATGGAGGTAAAAAGAGGAAAGGGAAGAGTCTGAGGCAGGAGTTTTTGGTGCCGAAGGCGGGAATCGAACCCGCACGTCCATTGCTGAACACGGGATTTTAAGTCCCGGGCGTCTACCAGTTCCGCCACTTCGGCAGCCTTTTCGGATGGAACTCGTTTAATGTAGCATCTTTAAAGGGAATACACAACTTTCGATGTTTTGGATTCCAGAGCGCTCCAGCAGTCGCGCACAATGCAAAAATGCTGGATTGCCGCGTCGCTTTGCTCCTTTCCACGAATAGCAAACATAATTCTTATTTATGCATAAGCTCTATATCGGTAACGCAGGTACTGTGGTGGAAGCTGGCCGCAAGAGATTGGGCTAAAGCCCAGGGATTTTTCTGACTGGCTCTCCCCGGCTTGAAAGCCGGGGCAATGTGAATGTAAGAGAGCCGAATGTCCGATGGGCTAAAGCCCGCTTGAGTACCATTGGTTGCCACCTCCATGAGCGAACGGCTTATGCTCCTCAGCAATTGCCCCAGACTTCAGTCCGGGGTTGATGAAATAGAAAAATCAGGGCTTTAGCCCAATTTCTTTTCAATGTTGTTTCCGCTTTTTCTCTGAGCAGATACATGTTCTTCAAGGTGCGTGTGCGGTATCGGGCCAGATACAGGCAGCTCGCAATGAAGATGTACAGAACAACTTAGCGGCTTACCGTCCCGTCCGCTCTTACTCCGCAAAGTGGTCGAATCCTCGTTTCATCTCCGCCATGTCGATGGTCATACCGAAAATGTCGGTCAGCAGCAGGCCCTCCTCCTTCTTGGTGATTTCACCGATGACCGTGATGTCGCGATGGGTGGCTATGAGGTCGTACTGCGATTTCGGAACGGTGAAGAGGAGCTGGTAGTCCTCGCCTCCGGTGAGCGCCCAGTCGAAGACATCCTGCTGGAACTCTTCAGCCACGGCTCGAGCTTCGGCCAATACCGGCAGTTTGCTTTCGTCGATTTTTGCGCCGACGACGGAGCGGCGGCAGAGGTGGCCGAGGTCGGCGGCGAGACCGTCCGAAATGTCGATCATCGCGGTCGGAACGATCTGTTCGATGCTGAAAAAATCGATGATGTCGATGCGCGCTTCAGGCAGCAGGTGGCAGCGGATCGCTTCGGTGTATTCCTGCAACTCGGCCATCACCTCCTTGTTGTAAGGCTGGTTGTTACGCATCTGCTCGATCATCGTCGCCTTTTCTCTTTGCAGCAAATGCAGACCGGCGCACGAGCCTCCGAGGGTGCCGGTGACGCAGATGAGGTCGCCCGGTGAGGCGCCCTTGCGCAAGGCGAGTTGCTCGGGAGTCGTTCGCCCGGCCATCGAAACCGAGATGAAGAGGCCCGAGGGCGACGACGAGGTGTCACCCCCCGCGATGGCGAGGCCATAGAGCGATGAGGCGTGCTCGATACCGCGATACAGCTCCTCGACCATCTCGACCGGCATCTTCGGTGGCACGGCAATCGAGATGAGCGCGTAGTCCGGCAGGGCGTTCATGGCGCAGATGTCCGAGACGTTGACGCTGATCGCCTTGCTGCCGAGGTGGTGCATGGGCGTGGTCAACAGGTCGAAGTGCACCTGTTCGGTCAGGATGTCGGTGGTTGAAACCTGCAATAGCGAGTCGCTGATCTGAAAGACCGCGCAGTCGTCGCCGATGCCTTCAAGCAGCTCCGGGCGCTGCTGAGCGGATGGAGCGATAATTTTCGCGAGGCGGTCGATGAGGCCGAACTCGCCTATCCCGGAAACAGGTTTGAATGACATGGAGATTATGTACATTAAAGTTCATGCAGGATTCAGACGGAATCCGTTCCGATACCTTCGTCCGTAAACATAGCCAATTTCTCTTTTTCTATGGGTTTTTTTGACAAGTTCGGGTTGTCACGCCTCAAGGAGGGGCTTACCAAAACCCGCGATACCCTCAAGGACAAGCTCGCGTTCGTTACCAAAGGCAAGACCGAGGTGGACGACGAGTTTCTCGAAGAGCTCGAAAACATCCTCGTCGCCGCTGACGTTGGTGTCGAGACCACGCTCGACATCGTCGATGCAGTCACCGAGCGCTCCAAAGGCAAGACCTACCGTTCGGAGGAGGAGCTGAACGCGATGGTTATGGAGGAGATTCGCAAGCTGCTCGTCGAGTCGGGCCGCGAGCATCCTGTCGATTTCGACGCACCGCTCTCCGCAAAGCCTTATGTCATCATGATCGTGGGCGTCAACGGCGCGGGCAAGACCACGAGTGTGGCCAAGCTGGCCCGCAACTACGACCGTGCTAGCAAAAAGGTGGTGATTGCTGCCGCCGATACCTTCCGCGCCGCGGCTTACGAGCAGCTCAAGATATGGGCTGACCGCGCAGGTGTACCGATCATCGGCCAGGGGCAGGGGGCCGACCCCGCCTCGGTGGTGTTCGACTCGGTCAGTTCGGCGGTCTCCAAAGGCACCGATGTGGTGCTGGTCGATACAGCGGGCCGCCTGCACAACAAGAGCCATCTGATGGAGGAGCTGGCCAAAATCATGCGCGTCGCCAAGAAGAAGATTCCCGAAGCGCCCCACGAAGTGCTGCTCGTGCTCGATGGCACCACCGGCCAGAACGCCGTGCAGCAGGCCCGCGAGTTCACGAAGTTCGTCAACGTCACAGGCCTCATCATGACCAAGCTCGACGGCACCTCGAAAGGCGGCATTGTGCTCTCGATCTCCCGCGAGCTGAACCTGCCGGTCAAGTACATCGGTGTTGGCGAAAAGATCGACGACCTCCAGCTCTTCGACCGGAGCAGCTTCGTCGAAGCGCTGCTGGAGAAGGAGAACGGGAAAGAGGGGTGAGGGGCGAGATGAACGTTCCCGGAAACATTCGCGCGGTTCTGACCGGAGACCTGGTCAGGTCTTCGCGTCTCGATGCGGAGATGAGCCGGGAGGCCATGCTCACGCTGAAAGCCGCCGCGAATGATTTCAACTCGACCTTTCCCAAAGCCGTTCACGGCGAGATGGACACCTTCCGTCACGACAGTTGGCAGCTCCTGCTCGATACCCCGGCGCTCGCTTTGCGGGCCGCTCTTTTTCTGCGCTGCGTACTCCGGATGAGGTCCAGCGCCAGCATCAAGTACGACACGCGAATTTCCATTGGCATCGGCCCGGTCGAATACGTGGCGGAGCGGCGGATATCCGATTCGCGCGGGCCAGCCTTTACCCTTTCGGGCAAGGGTCTGGACGGGATGAAACAGGAACTGCTCGCTTTCGATGGCACCTTTGTCGAACGTGAGGAGTGGCGTGATATGATGCTTGGCGTCGTGCCGCTGCTCGATTGCGTCGTCAGCGACTGGACGCCCGTCGAGTCGGGCGTGGTTTCGGCGGCGCTCCTCGGCAAGAGCCAGTCCAAAACGGTTGATTATCTGCTTTCCCGGCATGGCGAAGCTCCTTCACGTCAGGCCATCAGCGATTCCTTGTCGAGAGCGCACTGGAACACGGTGCTCGACGTCCTCGCCCGGATCGAAGAGAAGATTACCGGTTCACTGGATTACGGTTATGTGCAAGCTTGAGAGCTTGCATTAGCCGGGTACAAGCTCTCAAGCTTGCGCTGTCATCGTTCAGTCGAGAAAACGTTTTTATCCCGTCGCGTTATGGAAAGAGTTGCCGCCATTCTCATAGCCGCTCATGTTCTTGGGGATTTTGTGTTCCAGCCGGACCTCATCGCCCGGAACAAGCGGCAGCCGCTCTTCTTGCTGCTCCATGCCGCGATCCACGGCCTGCTGGCCTGGCTGCTGTTGCAGTCATGGCAGTGCTGGAAAGCGCCGGTTTTCGTCATGATTGCCCATGCCGCCATTGATATGCTCAAGCAACGGTATCCGCGGGAGAGTCTCAATGCATTCATCGCCGATCAGGCGGCTCATATTCTGTGTCTTCTCATTCTTGCCTGGTACCTTGTCAGGAATTCGATTCTTCCCGGTTTTACCGGAACCGGTTATCAGGCAATCATCGAGGTTGCTGGATTTGCGATCGTCGTCAGAGGCAGTGGTTTTTCTGTGTCTTATGTTTCCGGCAAGTTGCTACGAGAAAACGGTTTAAATTTTGATGGACTTCTAAATGGAGGTAAACTCATCGGTTACTTCGAGCGGGCGCTGATTTTTCTTTTTTTTGTCATCGGCCACCCGGCAGGCATCGGTTTTCTTGTGGCGGCCAAATCGATTCTGCGGTTCGAGGAGGCAAAAGAGCAAAAACAGGCTGAATACATTCTGATCGGAACGTTGTTGAGCTTCTCGATCGCCATCGCCCTGTCGTCACTCACGCTGTACGCGATAAAGTTGTAAGTGCTGTTACCGCTGAGCATCTGCATAAACGGAGGTGCAGACAGTATGGGATTGAGCCAGGAGGCTTCGGTAATCGGCGGTGCACGCTTCGAACCGTTCCAGTACTCCTGCCGTGTTGTCGATTCTGAAAAGGTGCGTGCCCGAGGCAGCGTCCTGCGCTCCGAGGCGGTTGGCGACGGTCGATGTTTCCGGCATCGAGTCGAGCAGTGCCGCGAGATGCGGCTCCAGCTTCGATGCTCCCGGAAAGAGGAAGAGATGTTCGATTTCAGCATCCTTGTGGTCAAGCAGGTAGTCGATGTGCCAGTGCAGCTTTTTACTCCTCTGAACGTCGGGAGGGCAGTATCCCCATGAAATAAAGAGATCGAGCAACGCGCTCCTGAGGGCATGCGCCGCTTTACCGTCGCTTCGCGATGCGTGGCGCAAGAGGCGCGAGGCGATTGGGAAGTGGCCCTTCGTACCGCCGAGTGCCGAGCCGACGTAGAGGTAGTGGCCGGGTTGCAGTTCAATCGCCGCCCCGTTCCTGAATTTTCCAAACGACACTTCGATACGGCGGGTGAGCTGGATTAGCAGGATGTAGCTTCCCTGGCGGGAATTCTGCCCGAAAATGGTATACTGCATAACTGGAATTGCATTTTTTTCGTTAAGATGCAATATTAGCGAATCTGTTGTAAAAGTGCTTGAAAGAGCTGGCCTGTTCTCCGGATTCAAGGGGGATTATCACCGGGATGCTGTCGGGAACAGGGCGGATATTTGGTTTGGAACCGGAGAGCTTCAGGGATGCAACATGACAGCGATATGGCGCGGGAGCGTGAGGATATGGTGGCGCAGCTCGAGCTTTACGGCATAAGAAATGCCAGGGTGCTCGATGCGTTCCGGATGGTCAGGCGCCACCTGTTTGTCGATGAACAGAGCAGGCCGTTCGCATACAGCGACGGAGCGATGCCAATAGGGTACGGACAGACCATCTCGCAGCCCTATACGGTGGCGTATATGACCTCGCTTCTTGTGGAGCGTCGTCCTTCAGGCAAGGTGCTTGAAATCGGCACCGGATCGGGCTATCAGTCGGCTATTCTCGATGCGCTCGGGTATCAGGTGTTTACCATTGAGCGGATAGCCGGGTTGTACGAAACAGCGGGACGAGTGCTCGATGCGCTTGATTTGCCCGTTCACCGGCGTCTTGGTGATGGAACGCTCGGCTGGCCGGAGCATGCGCCGTTCGATGGCATAATCGTCACTGCAGCCGCTCCTCACGAGCCTCATACACTTATGAGCCAGCTTGCTGATGGCGGTGTCCTGATCGTTCCTCTCGGTGATCTTGCTTCCCAGCAGATGACGGTGATCCGGAGATGGGGTGACCGGTTCGAACATGAGAATTTTCACAGCTTCGCCTTCGTACCGCTTTGCGGGCATGAAGGCTGGAGGGAAAACAACGAATAACAGTCAATACGGAAAGAGAGAAGTTATGGCACTAATGAGCAAGTTGAGGGATAAAACGCATATTGTGCTGTTTGTCCTTTTGGCAGCGTTTCTTGGACTGATCATTTTCGAGTGGGGAATGAACTTTTCTGGGCCAACCAGAGAGGCCGGCGTTGCAGGAAAGGTCAATGGCCAGAAGATTTCTATGAAAGAGTATGAGGATATCTATAACAGTCTTGGCAACAATTACCGGCAAAGTAACGCCGGTGCTGAAATTACTCCCGAAATCGATGCAAAGCTTCATGAACAGGCATGGAACCTTCTTGTTGACCAGGTACTTGTCGAACAGCTCTTCAGGAAATATAAAATTGAAGTTACCGATCAGGCAGTGCTCGATGCAGTCAACAGCGATATCAATCCGCCGATGATCATCCGCCAGAACTTCACCGATCCCAAGACAGGTAAAATCGACCGTCAGCTCCTTGATAAGGTGCGCCGTGATCCACAGGCCAAGTCGTTCTGGCTCAATGCTCAGGAAGCTGTCAAACGTGAACTCAAGGTAGGCAGGCTTTTTATGGCCATGAAAACCATGGCTGTAGTAACTGATCGCGAGCTTACCGAGCTGGTGCAGCGTCAGTTCACTACATACTCCGCATCCTTCATTCAGTTTCCCCTCAGCTATGCCGGACCAGAAACCGGCTTTCCGGTAAAGGATGAAGAGATCAAGACATGGTATGATGCCCACAAAGAGCAGTTTCGTCAGGATCCGGTACGCAGTGCAGAATTTGTGTTTTTTCCGCTGACACCTTCCTCACAGGACAGCATCCAGGTCAGGAAGGAGATTGACGGGTTGATTCCGCAATTTGCCTCAGCTGCCAGCGACAGCGAATTCGTCAAGATTCAGAGCGATATTCCCAACTCGGTGAACCAAACTTTTTCAAGAGCTGATTTTTCTCCAGCTGCGGGCAATGCCATTTTCGGTTCGCCAAAACTTGCTCCCGGACAGATTATCGGCCCGGTTGCCGATCAGGGTTTTTACCGTCTCCTCAAGATCAGAAGCGTTTCAACCGGTGAACCGGTTGCAAGCGCCTCGCACATCCTGCTTCGCCTGAATCCGGCAGACAAGGCCGATGCCGAGCGCGTTATGGGGCTGCTCAGCCAGATTTCTGATGAAATGAAGAAAGGTGTTTCATTCTCCGTGCTTGCCGCCAGATATTCTCAGGATCCAGGCAGTGCCCGTAATGGCGGTTATGTTGGCTGGTTCACCAGAGAGCGTATGGTTCCCCAGTTTTCCCAGGCGGTTTTTTCAGGTCGTCCCGGCCAGATCATAGGCCCTGTTCAGACCCAGTTCGGCCTGCATATTATCAAAATAGAGGGTTTTGACAACAGGCGGATCGTCTGTTCAGAGGTTGCCCGGCAGATCAAGGCATCTTCGCAGACCGCCGAGTCGGTCAGGCGTCAGGCAACGGCCTTCCAGTCCTCTGCCAAATCGAAAGGATTCGAAGAGGCTGCGAAGGAGCAGAAGCTCGATGTTGGCAAAACCGGAGACTTTTCCCGTCAGAGCCTTCTTGCGGTGCCGGGTATGGGTGATGCTATTACCAGATTCGCGTTCAAGTCTAAAGAGGGAGAGATTTCAGATGTGCTCGATACCGACAAAGGGTTTGTTATTACGAAAACACTGTCGCAGAACGATACAGGATATCGACAGCTCGATACCACTCTCAAGTCGATGATCAAATCCGAACTTGTGCGTGAGAAACAGGGAGCAGCCCTGAAGTCAAAGCTTGCTGCCCTGTCAAAAACTGCTGGCGGTTCTCTCGATGCCATGGTTGCTCGTGATCCTGGTCTGCGCAAAATCACCTCCAGCCTGATTCGCTGGCGGGATGGCAGCATCGAGGGCTATGGAGTCGATCGTCAGTTCGTGGAAGCTATGGCCGGTATGAAGCTGAACAAGCTATCGCCCCCAGTTCAGACTTCAAATGGCTATGCACTCGTACTCCTCACCGTGCGCCAACTTGAAGCTGGCGTAGACCTTGCCGCCGAGAAACAGCGTGTTCGGCCTCAACTTATGAAGGTCAAGCAGGATCAGTTCTTCTCTGAATATTTCACAACGTATCGGAAAACCTCAAAAATAGAGGATTTGCGATAACGAGTTAATAGGAAGAGATACAGGAAAAGAGGAAAGGCCGTTCCGGAAACATGCCGGGGCGGCCTTTTTATTTTCTGCAGAAAGGCCATCGGGCTTGAAGGCCGGGACAAGAGTATGATCTGTCCAATAGCCTCCGGCTTAAACTGAAGTTCCAGAACAGAAGCAAATCTAACCGTATGTAGCATAATAAGCTACAAGGGAAATCAGCTTCCGCGTACTGGGAACGCTTTGATGAGTTCGAAGACTTTTGCCTGTAACATCGTCGGTTTG
>Ga0233422_10000151_pt1 | contig 38607 bp, 62 predicted proteins | sample Watercolumn_Mata_2_FD_182724 | JGI IMG/M metagenome (GOLD analysis project Ga0233422, IMG submission 182724) | Freshwater microbial communities from Lake Matano, South Sulawesi, Indonesia - Watercolumn_Matano_2014_110_MG | ecosystem: Environmental > Aquatic > Freshwater > Lake | place...
CTCCATATTTGGTTCCAAGTCTTTTTGCCATTTGCTTGGTTATATTTACCCAGCTTTCTTTGAATGTTCTTAAATCGTGATTCCCAATTAACATAACCTGAATTAAATCTTTTAATGGTTCATATAATTTTAAAGCCATTTCTATCTGCGCATCGGCTATTTGTTCCTGTTCGTATATTCCTGCGCCTATTGAATTTCTTGTAGCATTTTCAACCAAATCTCCTAAATCTGCAAAAACTATTTCATTGTCTTTAATAAATTTCAAATTTTTTAAAAATAAATCTGTATCGCAACAACGATGACCTATATGAACATCAGAAATCCAAAATGTTTCGAGAAAATCTCTTTCCCTAAAATCCCATATAAATGACTTTTTTGCTTCTTCTTGATTGAGCAATGTTTCCCAGTTTAGTTTTTGCTCAACATTCTCTTTCAGTGTCATCTTCTTTGTTATTTTTTATTATCTATTATTTATATATTTTATTTACTACTATACAATAAAAAAAGAAAAAAAGAAAAAAAATTTGTTTATTTAAGCAAAAGAAAATTCAACTTCTTCTACTTCGCCATCAACTATGTCGTATTCTGCATTTATGTAAACTTTCTTATTATCTCCTTCAGTATTTTCATAATAAACTCGCAATTCGAGTTCTACTGTTGCTTCTTCATCGTCAGCATTTATGTCAGAAACTTCACTATCCTTTATAACAACTTTTGAGATGTCTGCTTTTTCTTCAATTGAAACATTGTTATCCTTCATCCAATTGAAAAGTTCTTTATATTCTTTTTTCTCTAATTCAGCAACTGCCAAATTATAAGCAACAACTTCATATTTGTCGTCTTTAAGGATTTTATTTGCGGCTTCGTCTTGTAATGTTGAATTGCCTTCAACTACAACCAACTTATCTACTGGAACTTCTTTGACAACTTCCTTTGTTGGCGCAACGCCTAACCCTATACAAAGTCCAATAATAAGTGCCGCAATAGCTACTATACTCATCAATAACCCTTTATCCATTTTCGTCCCTCCAAACTTTTAATTTTAATTTGAACGTATCCATTTCCACCCAGCATTAACTAAAATAGACCAAACAGCTGTTACTATGGCTGTCTTATTACCCAAATCCAAATTAAGAATTACTTCCGACCCGTATGTTAAAACGGCTCCGAGAACGGCAATTATTCCGCCTTTCCCTATCTTTTTTAGGTCTTCTTTATTTAGTTTAAAGCGTGGCGAACCTTTGAGATTTACCATATAATATGACAGTATCCACTATATTTAAATGTTTCTGTTTGTTGGATAAATACTTATCTATAGTATATATTTATCGGACCAAATGTGTTTTCTGTACCAGAAACTAAACTGCCAACACTAATTTTAACAATATTATTTATTACAAAACTGCCTGTTCCTGTTGAAAAATTAAGATTTGACCAACTATTTGTTCCAGATGTGACACTGTAATTGCACAATTGAAGATTTGTACCTGACTCTGTAACTATAACAGACCCTGTAAAATTGGCAAAGGCATTGATTCTTAATATTTCTCCATTAAGTGGCCATTTGCTATATTGTGTTATTGTAGTCGCATTTCCATCAGTTACGTCAAATTCATAATTCTTTATTCTATTTTCTCTTGTCATTTTTGGCTACGCTTTCGCGTTTTATGTTTTCACTACCCTCCTTTCAAGAATGCTACACTTAATCCAACTACTGCCGAACTAAGTATAGTGATTATGATAGTAATTCCTATAGGCAATCTGTTTGATTGATGATTAAATAATTCTTGTATTTTATTTTCTAAACGTCCTATGCCTTCTTTAATTTCTATAATATCTTCTTTTAATGCTTGTATCATTACTCTATTCTCTTTTCCAAATACGCATACCATTTATTTTCCCCCAAACTTTTAATTTTAAAATATTGTTTTCCAAACATCACCTATATTTATTTTAATTCCTGCAATATCCTTCCAAGAATCTCCTATATTTATTTTATTTGAAGTGGCATCTTTCCAAACATCTCCAATATTTATTTTTACTAAAATTACCTGTAGAGTTGAAAATGAACCACCATCTCCATTAGATCCTGCATTACCATTTTCTCCATCGTCTGCTTCTGATAATGTATACCAATGACTGCCCCCGGTGCCATAACTTCCCCCTGTTCCTGCACTATAATATACATCTCCAGAATTCGTAATTATTGTATACCTGAAATATATATCTCCTCCATGGCCTCCACCGCCACCACCTCCGCCACCGCCTCCTGCCCCTGCTCCTGCTGTAGACTCGTGATAAGCTATCCCGTTTCCCCCGTTTCCCCCGTTTCCCCCATTTGTTCCTCCCGTATCTATTGATCCAGTAAAATTAATAATTCTTCCATTTAAATAGAAATTGACACCAGAATATCCTGCTAATCCTCCTCCGCCACCACCACCTCCGCCACCCAGGTGGGCAGAACCACTACCACTTCTTGTTGCGTCTCCTCCATTTGAACCATGGGTTTCTGCTCCTCCACCAGAAGTAACAGATGCCCCCGAACCATCATATTTAAGCGATACTGCTCCAGATCCTCCACCACTATTCGATCCATTGTTCCCGTTATTTGCTGTGTCTTCTGTATCTAAATAAACGGCATTTCCACCATCAATATTTAATCCTCCGCCGCCTCCCCATCCGCCAGAACCTGCGACCCAGTCTCCTCCAAAAAACGAGACTGCAGCACCTCCGCCACCGCCACCACCATAACCGCTTCCTTGATTTCCACCAGATCCTCCCACGTTTCCACCATATGGCACATCTCCGCCACTTCCACCAGATCCCCCATTTGCAACACCCGGTGTAGAAATGGTGCCATCATCTGTTCCACTATTCCACGTTGTTTCAAAATCCTGGCCCCTAATAACTCCCCCAAGTAAATTAATTGCGTCTCCAGCATTACAGATAACATCCCCATCAATTGTTGCTGTTCCTGTACATTTAATATATATTGCTGTTCCAGTATTAGAATAAAGTGATTTTAATGTTGTGCCAGAACCAAGAGTGAAATTTGTAAAATTAAAAACTTTATCAACTTTTAAAAATAAATCATTGTCAATTACCTTATAATCAACATTTTCTACTAAATTTCCATAAGTTTTTGTTGTTGTAGTAAAATTAACTTCGCCATCGGCACCAGTCCCAAAATTATGACCCATTTATGCAATGTACTGAATGAAAAGAGTACCCTCCGTAGTATTGCTTGCTGTTGGCGGACTCCCAGTTCCATATACTACATTTACGGCCATTGGAATCCATGAGCCAAGATGATCTCCCAGAAAATTTTGCATAGTTGCTCCACTTATTACAGACCCTATAATTAAATTATTTGTCTGATATTTTGTATAAAAGTTAGATGTTCCAGAAAATATCCCTGTATAAATACTTCCGTTTTGTGATAAATTATCATAAATATTTGTTGCAGTCCCAGATATAATAGAACCAGTAATTAAACAATTATCAGTAGATATGGAATTAAGTCTATCTACAATGGGATTAATTCCACTTGTCCCAAGAATACTTCCATTAATCGCTCCGGCAGAGAATTCTGTACCAGATGTATATCTTGAATAAAGTTGCGCCATATTATTTTATCTATTTTTTATTTTAAATATATTAATTAAAGCAGTATATACTTTATGGTCTGACATATTTATGTGTCATTTGGATTTGCAATTCTAAACTTCCATCAAATTGAACACTACCAATTACTTCCCTTTGAAATAATATTCCTCCGCTGGATAAATCAAATAATCCAAATTCTTTTAACAATATTCCAGATAATTCTGTTGAACTGAAATCTGTAATATATGTTATTTCTTTTGATACGGATGGATCATAAGTTGTAATTGTGTTTCTATCTATTTCAGTTAATAGTGCAGTATTTCCACTTGTAACCGTAGAACTCCCAATTCCTATGGCTATAAATGCTGGCAAACTCCCCCCTCCCATTGCTATAGATATTCCATTTAATCCGTTATCTGTTATCATCTTGACCTCCTTTCAATATACTCCTCCCGAAATTAATAAATTGCTTCCAACAAGCCACGGACCAAGAACCGCCTTTTGGCTATTAAATTTGTTCCTTCCTTCCACATGAAATTTAAATGCCGTTTTTGTTGCATTAGATGTCCATAATTCATAATGTGTTTGTACTCCTATACTGCCGATGGACGATTGAAAATTTGTTAAATATCCTTGTAATTCACTTGTTTCCAATGCTTTTTGATTTAATATTATTTCTTTAATTGTATCTTCAAATTTATCTACTTTTTTATTTAATCTAACAGAGAGAATATCTTCTTGGTATGTTGATGATGGACTAAATTGATATGATGATTCTATAATTGTATATTCTTGATTGTTTATTCCAAAATTAGGCAAATTAACAGTAACTCCTTCTCCGGGATTTAGATTAACTATTTTATTTAATTTTAAATTCCCTTCTATAATGGGATCTTTATTTTCTGTCAAAAAGGTGTTTGCTTTTTGACTTGCTTCCTCAAATGATTGAATATTTTTATCTACAATCAATTTTGTTTTCAATCCATAATTTTGAATGCTTGTATTATCTTGTCTATATTTTAATATTGGAGTTCCACGATCATAAGTTATAATAATACTTCCATTATTTGGAGGAATATTGTTTCCCGCCGATATACCTGAAGTAAAAATAATTTGTTTTTTATCAAAATCTACCAAATATTTAATATCGTCATATTGAGGATTATCCATTCCTTCAATTCCGCCTGGCTGAATTTGTGATCCATTTATTGTAACATTTGTATTATGCGGTTTATCTGTTAACGTAAATACACTTCCTGTTCCATTCCCAATAAAATTATCTTTATAACCTGTCAATATTCTGCGTCCATATACCCAAACAGAATTATATATATCATGGTCGTTATTTCTAAAACTTCCCTCTATTATATTTGTATTGTCTAATGTTTCTTCAGAAGGATTTAGCCCTCTTTGTTCAAAATATAATTCTTTATTTGGGCTGACAAAAAAATAAAATCCTGCAGTTTCTGCCAGACTCTTTATAGCATCAAATACATTTAGATGATTAAAAGTTATTCTGTCTATATTTGTATCCGTCGTTTTTACATTGTCTGTGCTTATTTCTGGTACATTGTTGTGCATTATATCTATAACTATTTGACTAATTTCTGTATCTCGATAAGCTATCGGTTGAATTAATCTATCTTGCATTATAGCCGAATAGTCTCTCCCGCTAATTTCTAAATCCTCTTTTGTTCCTTCTCCCCCAAAATCTATATTTTCCAATACTCCTCCAAACAATAAATAATTTCCTTCTCCTTCATCTATATATATTTTTATATCGTCATTTAAATTAAAACTATCTTTATGTTGTCCAAATTTATTATTAAGACTCATAGTAAAATTAGATGCTCCATTATTTTCTGATAGAGATCTATTTACTCGAATATCTTTTATATCACTGATAATTTGACTATTTATATATACTTCTGTCTTAATCATCTTCTAATTAGAACATTTAATTTTCTTTGCAATGCGTTAGAAATATCGTCTGCATCAATTCCATATATTCTATCTATATTTATTATTATGTTAATGCCATTTTCATCTAATTCATTAGGTTGTTTATCCATTTGCGCAACATTTACTGGTAATTGCATTATTTCTGGTCTTATTAATTTATTCAAATCTTTCACCCCAATCAAATTATCTAATTGATTAGTTTTAATTATTTCTCCCCTTTTTGTTATAATAAAATCATTTAAACTTATAACAGGATTTACTGTATGTGTTGGTTCTTCTTTGTTATCTTGATTTAGATTTGAAATATTTTGTTGTTCTGGCCGTTTATCTGGCTTTGAACTTTGAGATCCCCCATCAGAATTCTTTTTTGATGGTATTTCAAATCCCAATAAATCACTCAATTTTCCAAGAAGTCCTCCGCTCAATGCATTTGCTAAATCATAAATCCACCCCACCAAAGTTGATACTGCGTTTATAATTATATTTAATACTTCCCCCATTATTCTAAAAGTTGGAGTAAGATATTCTATTGCGGGCCCTAAAACAGTAAATATTGCATTTAGTCCAAGTTCTAATATAAGAGAAGTTATTTCTATAATAGGTTTCAATAACGGCATTAATGCATTTAATAATTCTCCAAGCAATTCTGTCAACATTACTAATGCCGGCATTAAAGGTTCCAATGCATTTAACATTGCATCAAGTATAATGAATGACAAATCCAATAAAGGATCTATTATTGGTATCAATGCATCAAAAATCTGTATAAATATATCAGCCAATCTAATGAGTAAAGGAGTTACTTCTGGCAAGATTTCTCCAAGTTTATTTAATAATTTTGTTGCTAATTCAGTAAATGGCGGAATAAGTGGTTTAATTGCTGGCAAAACATCATTTAGAAAACTATCTGCCAGACTTGATATCATTGGTAATAGGGCTGTTCCAACCTCCCGAGCCAGAAGTGTTATTGTATCTTGTAAATTTGAAAATTTCCCCTTAACTGTTTCTGCTTGTTTTGCCATAAGATTTTCAAATTTTCCCCCTTCTCCAGTCATATTATTAAATGCCGTTATAACCATATCAGAAGATATTTCTCCAGCAGAAACCATCTCTTCTATAGCCGTTACTGTTACTCCCAATTGGTTTGCTAATTGATCAAGCAATGGAACACCCGCAACAGCAAAGTCTCTTAATTCCCTGCCAGTTAATTTTCCTTGATTTCTAACCTGTCCAAGATTTAAAATAAGTCTTTGTAATCCTTCTTCTCCTAAACTAAGTCCTGATGCTACATCTCCTACACTTTTTAATGTTGGTATAACATCATTTGCTTCAAACCCTACGGCCATTAATTGCTTTGCTGCTTTTTCTACTCCAACGAGAGTAAATGGAGTTTTTTTTGCAAAATCTGCTAATTGTGCCAAGAATACTTGTGCTTCCTCGGCAGATCCCAACATGGTAGTAAATGCTACTTTTGTTTGTTCAAAATCTGCTGCCACTTTTACAGAAGAAACCCCCAATGCGGCCATTGCTGTACCTACCCCCAAAATTGCAGAAGTGCTTATCTTCATAACGTTTGTTAATTTGTCTGTTGACCCCTCTACCTTGCCAAAAACATTACTAAATTCATCAATAGCTTTTATTGTTATTGCTATAACTGCCCCTTCTGCAATTGCATTACCTATATTTACCATTTTTTCTGTTTGCTTTTCTTTTTTCTCTATTAAATTTATTCATCAACATTGTTGCCTGATTAAAATCTTTAAGAGACATATTTCTAACGTATTCTAATGTCCAACCATTAAAGAATTTACAGAGACTCAATTCTGTTTCTGTTCTTCGGTTGGTTGGGGCAAAGGGTCGTGTTTTATAAGATCCATGATGGCTTTATTAAGTTCTATTCCTGTCTTAACATCTATTTTGGATATTTCTTCTTGTTTTAGTCCTGTTGCAAAACCCAAAATTTTTTTAGCTGCTTCTGCCTTTGTTAGTCCATCTAACTCTAATGCTTCTATATAAGATATTTCTCTTAATTCGTATGTCTTTCCCTCTATATCTACTTTTTGTGTTTTCATCTTTCCTCCACTAATTTAGTTAATAATATCTTTAAAAATAAAAAGATAAAAATAAAAAATTTATTTAATATGGATTATACGAACCGATTACAGTTGGATTGACCCAATCTAATAAGTTCATACTTCCCGCGTTAACAACGAAAGTAGTTTCATTTATACCTTCTGATACGCTTGGCAATTCCATAGACGTTATTCTTGCTCCACTAACAGTTATAGTTACATGCTGGGATCCTGTTGTATCCGCATTCATATCTAACTTCCAATTTAATGTGCTGCCGCCCTTATAATACTGATTATAAAGCATAGCTCCAATATCTGTATCCAAATCTGCTGTTACATTGAGAGCATATTCTCTGTTTCCAAAGAAAGGTTCTCCGATAACTCTTGAACCATTTAGATAGTGTGGCCCAGTTATATTCTGATTTATTTCTATAGATAGTTCTTTTGTTGTATCTATAGAACTTCCAGCCATTGTAAGTGCGCAATCGCTCCATAAATATGGTCTTTGATCCGCTACAGTGACATTTGTCGTATTGCCAGAACTAAAATCTACTCCTTGTCCAATATAGTTTGCCTCTACAACAACTTTTTCACCCTGTGCAGCTGTCAATGTTAAACTATCTATAACACATCCTTTTACTGTTCTAACGAAATTTTTGCCTGTTCCTGCCGCTGTTTTTGAATCCTCTATTGTGAAACTATATGGCGTATTTGCGTCTCTGGTTGTTCCACTAATGAATGGATTTTGTATAACATCTGTGCCTATTTCACTTGTAACGTGTCTAAATGTTGTTCCAGAAGCCTCATAAACAGACCCAATTGCATGCGCAATTAAATTCATATCTACAGGATGATATGTTATTGTTCCTGTAGCGTCGCTTGGTCCTCTTTCGTATCTACCAACACTTCTTGAATTATCTCCCAAGAAATAATCTGTTAGATATCCTTCTGAATCATCCAAACTATGATCAGTAACTTCTCCAACCCATTTGCCTGTCGCCAAAGGAACCGCATATGTTCCACTTTCATAACGCATAACTACTTTGTTTTGATCACTAATGAATCTTGTCATTTTACCTCCTTTCTAATTGAATTAATTTAATTATAATCATATGTTGTAAAATTTATAGACTACTTCCATAACTTTTGATTTTATTCCTGCATCTCCTTCTTCTTGTATTTCTACTGCACTTGGCATATTAAAATCATGTAATTCATATTCTACACTTCCGTTTATAGTAAATTGAATATTTTTTAATCTATTAATTACTTGTGTAAATAAGTTATCTTTTTCTTTTTCATTTGTAGCCCAAATTCTAATCTCCAATGTTACTATTCCATCCATATTTGTTGTTTGCATGCCTGCGCGCGAGAATGAATAATTTATTCCTTTAATCGTAATTAATGGATACAATGTTTCTCTTTGGGGATAACTTGTCATAATAAATTTAGAACTTTTGTTTATTCTTTTTGCTTCAATTGGATCGGTTATATTCTTGATTAGATCTTCCTTGATAAACTGTAAAATATCCCTTACAAATGTATCTGAATTAATTGCCATGTGCTTCGCTTAGCGTTTTTGAGCTCGCTTGCTCATTATTTTAATATATAAATTGTATTTAAATATTCATTATTTCTGTATATAATTAAATTCCTTTTATTGATTCGTTAATTATCTTTTGGATATTTCCCTGATTTCTACTTTTTGTGTTCCTGAAATGCATACGTGGAATCATCCTGCTTGTCCCATATTCCAAAAATTTGCTATATTCTATGTCTGTAAATACAATAGCATCGGAATCTCCAACATTAAAATCAATACTATTTAGAAATCTTCCAGTATCTACACTCGTTGGTTCTGCCCTGTGACCAGCAATACTTAATTTGACTTCTCCTTGTAAAAATATTGTTGCATTATTTAATCCTGTTTTTTCTTGTGATTTTATATTGTTCATTTTTGATTTTAAATATTTTTTTGTTCCTTCTATACCTGTGATATCTATTTTAACCACCATATGCTACCTCTCCAGTAAAACTTCCAGTTGGTAATTTTCTGATATATGCTTTTTTAAAAATGCTTATATTTCTAACATTATATTCTTGAATTCCTGTATTGATTGTTGTAAATGCTTCCGAATTTGTTTCTGGACTTCCAGCCTGTATTTTTATTGGTGTCCCAGATGCTCCCAAACTGATATTTCCAGAAATAAATAAATGCAAATCATTATCCTGTAATCTGCCCTGTTGTTGCAAAATATAATCTTTTGTTCCTTCTAATCTATTTATTGGCAATATTATCCCGCTTGTCCAAATAGCTCCAGAATATGTTAAAAATTCTGGTTCATCATATACATCGTCATATGACTGAGTATAATAAGTTATTTTTATGATCTTTCCAAAATTATCATTTATCTTTTTAAATCCCTTATTTAATATATCTTCTGTTGTCATATTTTTTTCCTCTATATTTCATTCTGCAACTCAACCCAAGTTTTCCCGTCTGACCATTCCTCATTTGTTAGCTTATTGATAATTTCGTCATCAGTTAAACCTTTTTCTATAACTGGATGATTTCGAAATTCATCTAAAAAAATAATTTCTTTTTCCATCCAATCTGTTCTTTTTATTATTTTCATATTAAGCTACCTTCAAAATCGTAAAAATGCAACAACCTTCGCTGCCCATTATACTTTCATTTCCCCCGCTATTTTGATAAACTTTAATATATAATGTGTCTGATGTTGTTAAACTTACAAGACCTGAAACAGCCATCGGTGTATAAGTGCCAGCCGCCGCACTTTGATAAAAAGTTGCCACTCCCTGTTCGGTATTTTTATAAATTCTTACAACATAAAGCTTATTAGCATCAGTATTTTTCCAAGTAATAGTTGAAGTTATAAAATAATTCCCATTAGTAAGTGGAGTAAAACCGCCTGTTGAGGTATTAAACTCGCCCAAAACATCATATTCCGAATTAAACACCACTGTTGTATAGGTTGAATGTGAAATTGTTTGGTCGCCAGAAAGTGAACCTTGGGCTTGGCTTTGTCTTGGAAAGCTCACCGCACCCTCGCTTCCGTGGATTTGTATTGCTGTTCTTGTTGTTCCGCCATCATTAATTCTTACAAGAATATCGCTATTTTGTGTTCCTAAATTATCTATATATGCCGTAGTTCCATCAAAATAGACCTCCAAATCCTGCCCTGTTCCAAAACGAATTTTTTCACTATCCAACATTTGGATTTCATCAATATATCCTATGCCATCAATATACAAATCTTTCCATTCTTTTGCACTTGAACCTAAATCGTCGGTATTATCTGTGTCTGAAATTAATGTCGTATTTATTGCTACACTGCTTAAATTATCAAGTTGTTGTGTTGCACCTGTCCCGCCTCCAGAAGACCATACCAGCGCACCCTCACTATCGTCCCACATTAAAAACCTATCCGCATTAGGGTCTGCTGGAAATACACTATCACTTCCAGTTACTCCGTGGGTTGTATTATGAGATGGAACAGAGGTTAAATAACTATTTGTATCTAATCCGAGTGTTCCAGAAGTTACTTTTAAAATACCATTTCCTGTTACAGCTCCACCAGTGAATGTTTGTGGGGTGGTCTGGTCAAGATGTAGAGATACTGGGTCTGTTTCAGAAGTTAAATAACTATTTGTATCAATAGCCAACGTTCCATTGCTTCCAGAGGTTTTAACAAATCCGTCTATAGTGTGTGAATTTAATTTTAATGCGCCATTTACTTGTAGTTGGTTAGTGGCTGGATTATAAATAAAACCGCCATTATTACTTGAACCAGCAAAGGTTAAATAGGAAAGGTAATTGGTTGTAATACCGCCAAAAATTAAGTTATTCATTTCGTTATAACTTCCAATATGGACGGGTCTATAAAATACATTTTGATTTGATGCTAATTCATAATAAACAGTCCCATCAATCCCCAAATCAACACCAGTTTCACCCTCTATTGAATAGGCGTTTAATCCTCCCAAAGTAATTTCTCTTATGATAACACTGTTATCTGTTGAATTTCCAACATCTGTTACTGCCTGCAATGAAGCCACTGGAACACTTCCAGCAGTAATATTTCCATCAGCATCTGTTTGCAAATATCCTGCCCCATATCCAGAAAAGACAATCGTCCCGTCTGTATTTATCGTAACAAAATTGTGGTTATTAGACCTCAAATTGAGTGGATGATTTGAAACTGCCCCAACAATTGCGCTATATGGTTCATTAATAATATCACAACCATTTATAATTTCTAAATTATTTTCAGTTTCTCTAACTACAAAATAAGGATTTAATTCGTCTGTATTAGCAATAGATAAAACGGGATTTATAGAAATAGTGCTTTCAACGTTTCCAATTGTTGCCCCCTTTACAAACGGAATTTTTGCAGATGTAGTTGAACTTCCGTCTTTATGAATTGAAAGGGGATCGGTTTCAGAATATACGCTTGCTGTCCCAATTATAGATATGTCTATTGGCTGTGATGTTCCTACATTTACATCTATGTTTTCTTTTTCAGATATTTCTACTTCTATATCGGCCATTTTAACTTAAAGTTATATCGTTTGTTATTACAAAATTTCCACGCGTAACTGTAGTTCTTTGACCACTCGTATTCTTAAACTGAATATCATAAAAATATGTTTTTTCACTAAGTCCAGAAGTATCTGAATTATTTAATATAAAATTACTTGAACCGTTAATTGGACTTGTGTGTGTAGTTACTATCTTTTGAATAATAGCGCTTCCATCCAAATCGGATATACTATTTTTAACTGTAAAATAAACAGAAAAACCCGTAATATTTAAAGGACTTCCTGTTCCAGAATAAGCAAAATGTAAATCAAATTGTTTGTCATCTCCCCTGAACATAGATATTGTATTTCCTGCCATTATACCATCGTTTTTCCGAATCTAATCTTTCTCCCAATTAATTTCATTGATCGTTCTGCCATTTCTCTAAATTGCTGGGCTGCAGATTTATTTAATCCTCCAAGGGCCTGAATTGCTGAAACTGTTGCTCCGCCCGTTCCTTCATCTATTCTTAATCCTTCTAATGAAACTGATTGTGCCCCTGTAGTAATTGCTGTTTGTGTTCCAGAAACGGCATATTGGCCTGCATACATATATGTCTGATCTATTAAATCTGCCTTGGCTAAATTAACAATTGAAGATTGATATTTATCATCTATGGAATTTGAACCAATTGTTTGGCCCGTAAAGTTTTCTACTTCTACACGGGCCATATTAACAATTTCTATTAAATTTCCAGAAACCCCTGCAGGGATATTTGGAAAGTTTTCAATTAAATGCGTTGCTATATCCCCAATAGTATTTAATGCGATTTCCTCCACCTCTCTTGCAATTTAATTTTCTCTATTGTCTCAATACTATTGGTTTTTCCAATATTCCAAGACACTTTACCTTTTTTAAATGCCATGATTATAAATATATATTAAATTTATAAATTACGTTCCACTAATTAAATGTACCCAGGTACTTCCGCCTGCTGATTTAATCATATAGAATTCTCCATTAACTACATCCAAAGCTATAGAACTTCCTACTCCGGTGGTTATTATGTTATTTGGAGCGCCCATATTGATTATAATGCTGTTTGGAACAGTTAATCCACTAACACCAATACCTTGTTTTAGTCCATCAACTAATCCGACTACGCTTCCATTCATTGTTGTCATTTATTTTTTCTCCTTTTATTTAGTTATCTCGTCTATCCGATTGTCTTTAATTATAAATAGGGGATTTACCTTCTACCAGTTCCTCCTTTCGGGTGTGTCTGGGCTACCCCTTCACTTAAATCACTTCAGATTTAGGTTGTGGTGATCTTTGCTACTGCATTTGATCTAAGTAGTTGAACATCAAATCTCCAAGTTAAACATGCTCCTTGCATATCATAAGTTGGCAAATCAAAGTTCTCTACAGTTAAATCTCTTTTAACAGCCAAGCCATATGCCTGTGATCTGTCAATAATGTATGCGTATTTCTTGTAGGTTCCAGCTGTTGGACTTGCTTTATCATCAAATCGTACAACATTCATTCCATAGATGTTTCCCAAGAATCCTTTATTCAACATTTCTGTATTACCAGCTTTGCTGGCCTCTACAAATGTGTCGATATTTCTAAGGTCTTGAAGAACTTCGTTTCCGATAATCATATCGGTTGCGCTATAGCTGTTGTTTTCTAATGCTGCCATTGCTTCGGTGATATTCGACAAAGTTATTGCCGCTCCGCCCGCTACAGTTGTTCCTGCACCGTCAAGTGCTGTCAGTATCAATTCGTTTTCTTTTTCAGCGAATCTTTTACCTGCTACTCTTAATTGCGCTTCAAGTATTGGAAATTGAGAGTCTTCGATCATTTCTCTGGTAATTCTAACAGCTACACCATATTTCTTTGGTGTATATGTAACTGATGAATATTCACCAGCATCCATCGAAACTTCTGCTCCTTCTCCTACTTGCCTCACATCCATTGTGTCTGGTGATTCAAGATTTACTGAAAATGAAGAACCTTGAATTTGTGCTGGTCCCCAAAATTGTGCTGCGAGTTCTCTTGGGATTAGAGCTTTCTCTATTTCCTCAATAAGAATCGGCAGGATTAATTTAGGAATTAATAATGTTCCAGCTGTTCCGTCTTCAGTACCAATATATTCTTGAATGTGTTTTAATTCTGCCATTTTATGGATGTATATCAATTAAAGCATATTGATTAGAACCTGCTGCTGTTAATGCTCTCCCGAATGATTTACTTGCCATTATTCCAGCATATAAAGCACTTGGAATTGCTCCAGAAGATATAGATTGAACTCCTTCATGTGATACTGCTTCTACAGCATTACCTTGAAGTACTGAACCTAATGTCTTAAGAATAACTGCTCCACGTGTTGCAAATGTTATTGCGTTCCCAGATGTTGCATTATTTAATGCTACACCATTAACTTTTTCAGGATCGATTACAAGTGCTACTTTAATATCACTTGTGTCGAAACTTGCTGCTTGTGAACCAACTGCATTAAATGCACCAGATGCTACTACACATTGACCCCCAGATATTGTTTCTAATGCAATACCTGTTAATGTTCTTGGGTTTCCACCATCTGCAATTATTACTGCGCCTAATGGGTTACTTGCCATTATCTAAGTTTTCGTTGAACAGTGATGGCTCCGCCCTTCAAACTTCCACAAGTCTCTATAAAAGACATCTCTGAAGCTTCTTCGGTTTTAACCTCTTGAACAACTTCTTTAACTTCTACCTTTGCTTCTTCGTTGAATTCTTTATTAAGTTTTGCTAAAATTTCTTTTAGTAATTTATCTGTTTCAGATTCATTAACTTCTGCAATTGGTGTCTTTTCTTCTACTTTCTCTGCAGCAGATTCTATTTTTTCTGCAACAGAAACAGTTTTATTGACTTCTGTTTTTTGGTCTGCGTCTGCCATTGTTTCTCCTCCCTTTTCATTTGTTGTATTATTTATTTGAATATGTTTATCCCATGCTTCTTTTAATGCTACATTAAATGTAGCACTTTGATCTGCAGAGACTGCGACAAGACTTAATTCCCTAAATATAATTCCTCTTGGAATAAGTTCTCCATTTTTTTCTTCTATATCCCTAACTATTGCCCCTACACTTACAGAATTAATCCTTCCGTCTTTTATCATTTTTTTCATTGTTTCGTCCATAACATTTGCTCTAAATAGAATATTATTTTGCATTTCATTAAATTCAGAATAAGTTACTCTTCCCATTATTGCATCTACAGAATTATTGTGATCTTTGAGCAAAGGAACACCCCCTAATGTTGGAGCAGCCAATCTTAATTCTTCTGCTAAAAATTTATGTCCGTTTGATGTAGTAGTTTCATTTATAGCAATTCCTTGTATTGAGAAATCTTCATTTTCTTTTAATTGTCCTGAAAATTCTGCAATTGGCACGAAATATTCGAGTATCATTTCTTTATTTGATTCTTGGTGTTTTCTCCATTCACTATATGCTATTGCCAATCTTTGTTTTTCGTCTGGATATTCTTTTTTCATTATTTCACTGCTCATAAATCTTGAAATATAGTTGTCTTTTGATTCTCCCTTGTTTGGTTTTGGAATAGGCATAATTTTATTTAATAAATTATGTATTTAAATATTAAGAAATTCGATATATACATTATATATTTCCTTCTGTGCTATCTGTAATGAGAACTTTCTTTCTGCGCCGGGTTGTATCTGCATTTTCTCCAACTTCATTTAAATTAGGCAATCGTATTCCATGTAATTGCGCATCCGTACCCCATAATCTATTAACATGCCCGCCCCACATTAGTTGTGCTCTGCTTGGTGGTCCCCCTGAATTTGTTTCTCCATGTAACAATTGATCTTTCCATTCACCGATTACTGGAACACTTTCTTTATCTATAGCACTTTCTCCTATATCCGAGAATACTTCTATATCCCCTATATTTCTCATGGAAACTATTCTTTGTTTTCCATTAATTATCTTAACCATAAATTAGCATTTCCTCTTTAAATTTCTCTATTTTATCTTGCATCCTCTTGACACATTCACCACATGCCCAATGATTTCCTATTAAACATATTGCTTCTCTACCACATTTCTCATAATTTACACATTTTGGACGTTCTTTTATATTCATTTGCCTTATCCTATAATTCCTACCCAAGTACACCTACAATTTGAATGAACGGGTATAATATTCTGGACCTCATTTATTTCATAAACTTTACCATTTAATGATTCGCATTCGGCACATGTTCTTTCTGATAGTGCTGATAAAAATCTTACTTGTTTAATTTGATTATCTTTATATGTTTCTATTAATCCTCTATTTGCTAATCTTACTGTTTCTGTTCTTGCTATGGCATTTGCACGAGCCAATGCATTTGATTTTAAAACCTTTTCTCCAGTTTCGTTGATTATATATCTATCTTTTAATTTGATAAATCTGTTTATATCTTTTTCTATTTGCCGAATGGTTTTGTTCTTTTTAAAGCCATCATTAAGAATAATTCTTAATTTTTCGATTTCTTTTTCATTTAGCAATCCCAATTGCATATCTAATTCTGTTAATGCCTTTAAATCTTTAAAATCATCTTTTGCCAAAATCTTTAATATATTAACCAAATAATCAGAATAATTAAATCCTGCCATTTCTTTCAAATCCACCCATTCTTTTATTGAATAATTTTCAACAATTTCTTCTAAGCAACATTCATCCAACCTTGCACTTTCTTGTGCAGCAGGTTTTTCTCCTGGAACTTCTGGCTGTTTAATTTTTGATTCTTCTTCTGCTTCTGTCGATTTCATTTCCGTATTTGTTTTTTCATCGTCTAAACTCATTAATTTTGGATCTGGTTTATTCAAATATTTTTCTGCATCTTTAATTTTTAATGCGTCTGCCAATTCTATTTCTAATATTCTGCGCATATTCTCTGAAATATTTATCGTCCCCCCAAGTAGCCCAGTAATTTGTATAATTCTATTATTTATTTCTAATTCTCCTGGCAAATTCCATGTTATCTCAATATTTGCTTGAAGTCCTTGTTCAAGCAATATTGATTTGAATATTTTTTCTTCAATAACCTGTTCTGTTATTTCTTGATAACTTTCTATTCTTCTTTGAAATGTTTCCGTTTGAACCTTTGCTATTCCTTCATTTACATTTGATACTCCCATCAAAACAAGCGGTATTTGAAATCCAAATATTAACTGATCTACGTCATGGTCTAATACAGATTTGAAATTCTGACCCAAATCTCCAAAATCTAAAAATTTTATATCTGTATTGGCATCTGTAACCCATTCTGTCCTATTATTTATATATTGTAAACTTTCATTAGCTTGGTCTATATCTTCCTTAATTGCCGCTTCACCAGGAATTCCTACTTTAACATGATATGGTGCTCCTGCTTTTCTACCTATTAATTTATGCATATCAATTTGATTTTTAGCCAATAAATCCAATGCAACCCTGTTTGGCCAAATCAATCCAAGGGCATATGCATCTCCATTCAAATCTCCATATTTTAGGTGAGCTATTTGAGATGTTTTAAATGGAATAACCTTTTTTTTATTTTTTGAAAATAATTTTACTTCGCCAAGATATTGATTATATCCCACTACATTCCCATTCTCATCTCTTACAACATACATTGTTTTTGGATCGAGTATTCTAACTTGCTGCGATTTGGCATCTATTTCGGCAAATCCATTTCCATAAACTAATGCACTTGTTACAAATTGTTTTAAAAACACTAAGAAATTTGTATTGTTTAAAAAATTCTGAATTATCTTTAAAGATTTGTTTTCATTTGAATCTACATTGAAATCGGAAACAATTAAATCTGCATGCTTATCTATGGCCCCCTTTACAAATGGGTGCCCATTGTACCATTTTTCAACCATATTAAAATCAAATGGATGAACTACCCCCAGTTCTTTTGGGAATTTAATTGGTGAATCAATAACTTCTCCTATAAATTGTTCTTTTATCGCAATTCTTTTCTGCGTATCTGAAACAGCAATATATCCTTTCATGAAATTATTTATTGCTTTTTATATTTAAATATTAATTATTTGTGTATATACTTTAAACAGCAATATATGACATGCCTACAATAGTTTCAAAATACATTCGCATCATGATCGCATCTGCGACATCAGGTGATCTTCCCAAATGCTCCTTAATTTCTTCTTTTGGTGTTACAGCTATTTTTCCATCTTTGTCAGGATCTTTCCATTTAATTTGCTCAAATTCCTCTATTAGCCTCTTTTTAAGCCCTATTTCGAGTTCACAACATCCAATCTCCCCATTGTTTACTTTGTCGGCTATCATGAAATAACACTGTGCTTTTATATTTATATAATTATTTTTCATAGGGTTTTTAGTATGTCGCGGTTTTGAATTATTAACAAATCCTTTGCATCCTTTAAGGTTATCAACCACACCTCCCCCTACTCCATCTTCGTCTATTATCACATTATGAATTGGCACCCCTTCTGTTTTACATATTTCTTTTATTTTTTCTACGGTCGTGTCTGTGCCTTGTTTAGTAAATTCATAAATCTTATAAATAAATAAATCTCTCCAAACAATAATAATTGTACTATCATTTCCAAATCTGGCTACATCTACACTCATATATCTTTTTTCTCTATTTAATGGTTTGTAACCTTTAGTAAAAATTTCAAGTATTTTTTCGTAATCAAATAATCGACTCGGATCATCGTCATATTCCCAATTGCCAAATAGTAATCTTTCTTTACTTATTCTGTCTAACTTTTTTAAATTTTCTATATAATGTTTTGAAATAAAAGGATTGTCTTGTACTAATGCTGGTATGAATCTCCTATATTTTTGTAATGTATTTTCTTTTGATGGTTTATAAAATTCAGCATATAAAAAGTTCTTAGTTGGGTTTGTTGCTGTTAATATCTTTGGTATCAATCCATATTCATCCAATCTATATCTAAGCCGCGACATAACTATCGAATATGCTTTTTGACTTACTTGACTTGCCTCATCTATAAATGCCCCTGTATATTCTGTACTGCCCAATTCATCAAATTCTGGATCACTTGGGTAATGAAATAGGTCTTTTAGATAAATTTCACTTTCGTTGTTCCATCTTATAACTCCCTCTATTGCATTATATCTAAAATCTATATCTTTTTTTAAACCAATATCTTTGCAAATCTTAAAAAATGTTAGTAATGTGCTTTCTTTTAGTGTTTTTAATATTGCTCTACCCATTAGATATCTTGTTCCTGGATAGGCCAGACACATATATATTAACCATACACAACCCAAAACAGATTTTCCACCGCCCGCCCCGCCACCATATAGAATCTCGTTTGTTTCTTTATCTATCAGATATTCAAATGCGGTATCTTGCTTTTCAGTTAGATAATACTTTAGGTTTTTCTGTCCTAATAAGTTCAAATTGGTATCCTGTAATGTTGACATCTTGTTTATCAGCTATTTTAGTTTTTTCTCCCCATGCTTCAAGTTCTTCTCTGTACATTTTGAGAGTTTGATTTAAAGTTTGTATTGCTTGAGCTTTTTCTTTGCCTTCTGAACTATTTATTAATTCTAATGCCTCTTGTATGGCTCTTTCTCTGCCTATTCGCATATCTATTTTGGCTCTACGCAAGTCTTCTGGTTCATAATGTCCTATAATCCAATCAATATCTTTATAAATTGTTTGAAAACTTACTTTATATTGTTCGGCTAATGATTTGGCTCTGCGTTTTGTATTTCCCAATCCGGCTAATTTGACTAATTTTAATATTTCTTGCCTACGATTATCTGTATCCCTTTTCAACTTATTTTCTTCTTTTTGCGGTTTTACTGGAACTTGAATTATTTCTGTGTTTTCCATACATTAACTATTTAACTTAATGGCTTTCTTACCTGTTAAATTCTCCTTTCTTGTGTTCCAGCAATTTCTTGAACAGTATTTCTGCTTACGTGTTTTATGTTCTATTGCTCTAAATTCATTATTACATACTTGGCATATTTTTATTGGTTTGCGTTGTAAATGAGGATAGTGCCTTCCTTTCTTTTTACTTCCTCTTTGTGTTCTTAACTTATATCCGCAAATCTTAGAGCAACATTCTTGATGCAAATTTCCTGATTTTGGTCTGAATTTTGTCTTACACATTAAACAAGTTAAGTATCTACCTAATTTATTAAAATTTAAACCATGTATTTCTCCATGACACTTAGCACATAATGTTTGCCCATTAGATACTTCAAATCTTAATTCTGGATATTTGGAGAATTCCTTTATGTGGTGTGGATGAATATCTTTATTACCACCACATTTAATACATTTAAAATTATCTCTTGTAAAAACATAATTTCTCCAATTTTTGTATTTGGGAGATTTTCTTATTAGTTCATTTATAGTTGATTTTGGATTTAGCTTTGTGTTTGCTTTCGATATTTTCATTCTTGTTTCCAAACTAACATTATGTCCTTTATTCCATCCATTTAAACCCTTATTCCAAGGAATTCTACCTTTTTGAAATGTGCTCTTTTGTACCATCTTCTTTTATTTTATATACTTCTTTGTCTCCAACCAAGTTAATAAATCTTTCTATGATTACACTACAATATTTTTCATCTAATTCCATCATATAACACTTCCTATTGGTTTGTTCACAGGCTATTAATGTGCTACCACTTCCACCAAATATATCTAAAACTATTTCATTTGTTCTGCTACTTGTTAAAATTCCTCTTTTGCATAATTCTAAGGGTTTTGGTGTTGCGTGTTCATTTTTTAAATCTCTTGGAAAATTCCAAATATTATTCATATTATCATGAATATTATTAAAATATGCTCTTGTTGAATAATATTCTTTTTTTATTTCATCATATTCTTTTTTTATTTCATCATATTCTTTTTTGAAAGAATTATATCCACTTGCTTTTTGAAGATTTTTATAAACTTCTTCTGTTGGAAATGTCCATTGGCTTTTTCCAGTCCAGTGGTCCCGGTATAAATCTGAATGTCCTACTGCTCTTTTCATTGATGGAATGTCCCATCCAGCTTTTTTTCTTTCTTCTTCTAAATATTTTCTTATTGGTTCCCATCCTTTATAATAATTATCTGCATTAGTTGAAAATCCCTGAACTCCTGTCATAACAAATAAGCATTTTTCGTCTGCTATTGCATACATACGATAATTTTCACTTAATTGTCCTTGTCCATTTCCTTTGTTCCAAGTTATTAAATTTCTAAAAGTTGCTTTATTGCTTTTAATTAATGGTTTTAAAATAGTTGAATAAATATCCATTAAGGGTTCATCAGTGCCCCAACAATACCAAGAATTATTCTCTTTAAGATATTCAAAAGATAGAGGTATCCATTTTTTATTAAATTCTAATAAATCTTCATAATTAAGATTATCATTTGTTATACCTTCATTTTCTTTTTTCATACCATAAGGAGGGTCAGTAAACACCATATCTGCCTTTTGGCCATTCATTAATTTATCTACATTATCTTTAATCGTGCAATCTCCGCAAAATAATCTGTGTTCTCCTAATTGATAAATATCCCCCTTATTTACATCATATTTGGGTTTTTCTGGGTCAGGCAATTCTCCTTCTTCTAAATTATCTGGTACTAACTTATTTAATTCTGCTTCTTTAAAACCTGTTAATTCTAAATCAAAATTTAATGCTTTAAGATTTTCTAATTCTTTTTTGAGCAAATCGTTATTCCATTCACTATACTCTTGCGACTTATTGTCCATTATCCTAAAAGCATTTACTTGTTCTGGGGTTAAATCTTCTGCATAAATAACTGGAACTTCACTTAAATTTAATAATTTCGCTGCTTCTAATCTTGTATGTCCTGCTATAATTACATTATTTTTGTCTATAATTATGGGATTTTTAAATCCAAATGCCTGTATACTTTTTTTAACTATTTCTACCCCTTTTTTGTTTTTGCGTGGGTTATTCTCATAAGGTTTTAAACCTTCCACAGGTAGATATGTTATTTGTAATACCATATTGAAAAATTTATTTGGCCCTTCTTATTGCTTCTTCTTTGGATTCCATTAATATGTATTTTTGAGGATGTCCTTTGAACATATATATTCTTTTTCTAATAAATATCGTTTTTCCAGGATTTTTCTTAGTTAAGTCATCATCAACTACTTCCAATTCATCAATTAATTCAAAGTTTTCAGGATTGTTATATTTTTTCCAATCTAAATTATTTAATGCGTCCAATTCCAGTTTTGCTCTTTGATTTGACGATAATTTTTTATTTCCAATATATCCTACCTTTTCTAATTCGGCCATTCTGATTGCTTTATGAAAATCCTGCAATACCGCAGAAGTTGGGTATGGCATTTTTTTATTAAATTCTATTTTTGGATTAATTGCCTTTTGTTCATTTTCTGCTATTTTGGCTCTTATAATCATTTCTGGTGTAATAACTTTTTTTGAAATATCTTGAAAATCTTCTTTTTCCATTAAAGTTTGTTCTCTTATTATTGTTTTAACTTCGTCTACCAATTTAACCTCCTTTCAATAAATGAATTATTAAAATTTTAATTAACCACAAAAAAAATAAAATCGCTACAGAATTAATTAGTATATTCATAATTATTTTTATTTTGTTTTTAATTTTCATCCTATACTCGTTGGTTCTTTTATTTCTACACCATTATTTAATTGGTCAATTAATATTTTTCTTGTTTCTTCGATCCTTAATAAATCTGCTTCCGCTTCTTTTATTGTTCTACTTGCAGATAATTCTGTTTTTTTCCTTTCAATTGGTCTTGACCAATCTTCAAATTCCCATTGTTTACGCATCAATTCTATCTTTCTTTCGGCAAATTCTTTTATCTCCTTTTGTTCAGATATTTGTCTATCTAATATTGTAATGCCCTTTTCTGTATTTTCTTTTTCTTGATTATTTAATTCTCTTAGCATTTTACAAACTTCAACACTCGTTATTTAATTCATTTTCTTCATTTACTAAAAATTCGGAGTCGTCTCCATCTATCTTTTTTATTTGTTCATCTATTGCTATCCTGCAAAATAAATCTGGTTTAAATTTTTGATATTTATTAAAAAAAAGATGGTGTCTAAATTCAAAACCTATGCTCCTTTGAACTATCTTTCTATTTGGGTCTATCTTTTTTCCCATAGTTTATTTAATTAACTATACTATTTAAATGTTTCGTTAATTAAATTAATTAACTTTTTAGCACTTTTTTCCCACGTAAATTGTTCTGCGGTCGTGCGCGCGAGTATCCCCTTCTCCCGGCAAAATTGGGGATGCTCGTATGCTTCGCGCATTGATTCCCTAATCAATTTGATGTCTGGTGTTAACCATTTTGTTTCTTCATACATTACTTCATGTTCTACTAATTTTAATTCTCCATCCACAATCCACCCATTATTAGTATTACAAAAATCTGTTTGACCACCAAAATTTGTTGTAATTACTGGTTTTCCACATGCCATTGCTTCAATGCATGGGATATTGAAAGCTTCTGCTCTTGTAGTGCTAACAAATACATCACAATTTTGATATAATTTTATTAATTCGTCTAAATTATAATCTTCAGTAATTATTTTTATTTTTGGATGGATTGGCAGATTTCCTGGCGGATAAGCAGGATTTAACTTAATAATCATTTCTACATTTTCTTCTTTAAATTCTTCAATAAATGCCTGTATGGCATATTGTATACCTCCCCTATCTTCTTTATTTCTATATCCTTTATTGCATAGAAATCTAAATATTTTATCTTTATTTTCTTTTGGTTTAAATCTATCAATATCTACCCCATGATGAATAATCCATATTTTATTTTCTATGTTTATTCCATTTTCTTCTGCGGTCCTAATTATTGCATCTTTGGTGTGTTTACTTGGCACCAGGATGCGATGTATAAATGGATTTAAACATTCTTTTAACCAACATAGAGGTATTTTATCTCCTTCCCAAACTAAGAACCCAAGATTTTTTTTGTCTTTTTCTATAAACTTATTCCAATAAATTGGCAATGTAATCATTAAAACAATATTATATTCACCATTTCTTTTTATCATTTCTAATTCTTGATCATCGATTTGCATTTCATATCCAGGGTATATTTGTGTTTCTAATTTTACAGGAATAATTTTATCTATTGCTTTTGCTAAATTTCTTGTATGGTTTGCATATCCACTACTTCCCCAAATATTTCCGACTAACATTATCATATTTCTATCCTTGCAAGATTTGTTTCTTTTGCTCTTTTTAAATTGCTTATTTCTTTTTTTGGAAATATTTTATTTAATTCAATAACATTTTCTTTTATAAAATCTTGTAACATTTCGCTATTGTGTTTCATTAATTGTTGACTATCTAAAAATCTTTCTCCGCCACTGGGAGTATTCAAATGCCATGCCTTTGCTTGCAAGTCTACTCCTATTTTAAATCCATTCATTTTTGCTTTCAAACTAAAAATTGTTTCTTCTCTAAACCCGTGTTTACTTAATCTTGTTGGATAATATTTAATTTTCTCATGAACTTCTCTTTTTATTAATGCACAACTTCTAAAATGATGGCAATCTGCTATTTTTTCTCCTATATATTCAAATCCACAATCGTCTCCATCATATAAAATTTTACTCCCATCCAATATAAACTCGTCTATTATGTCTACACTTTTTACATTTCTTCTATGTAAAGGAACTAATAGTGGCGTTATTCCACTTGCAATATCATATCCCTTTTCTATAACCCTTACTAATCTTGCTATATAATCGTTTTCAAGTATAATATCATCATCAAGCCTCAAAAGAAGTTTATAATCGCTCTTTAATGATTCATCTACTAATCTTTGTCTCGCCCTGCTTACCCCATGTGGAAATTCCGTTCTTAATATTTTTATAAAATGCCCCTCACATTGTAATTTTTGTATTAATGCCGAAATAAAATAATATTGATTAATATTTGTTCCAGATTGGTCATCAAGTATAAATATATCGAATTTCTGATAGGTTTGGTTTTTTAAACTAATCAATAATCCATATAATTCTGTTGGTCTGTCTTTATAACATATATTTATAACTATTCTATCCATCATTAAATTCTCCAATTTTCCATTTTTTTCTAAATAGTTTTGCATGTTCAATCATTGTTTTATTGTTCCCTGCCCTATGTTCTGTTCTTCTGTGGTGGTCTACCCAAAAATCCATCATAAAAATTTTCAGACCTGCCCGATATATTCTAAAAGAATAATCTATATCATCTCCCATTCCGGGACTAAATAATTCATCGTATAATCCAATCTTTTCGATTGTTTTTCGTGGTATAAATACACTCCATGTTCCAACCCATTTTAATCCTTTAATATAATCTTCGCCAGATATTCCCCATCCACCAAGGGTAGTTATTAATCCACAATCTATTGATTTGCTTACTTTCACTATTTCTGTTAGCCAATCCCTTCCATATAGTTTTGGCAATATGACATCGTCTTGTGTTAGATATACGTCCCCTTCACAATTTTTTATTCCCGTATTGTATGCCTTTACTAAACCTTCCCTTTTAGTGTGAATAACTCTTATATTATTATATTTATTCGCATAATCATCACAAATATTATCTGTTCCATCCGTACTTTCACTTTCGATTAACAACAATTCAAATGGATATTTTGTATTATTTAATATACTCTCTATAGCAGGGATTAAATGTATTCCAGAATTATAACAAGGCATTATAATAGTGATTTTTTCCATTTATATACATCAATTAGCCCCCTATCTAATGATTTTCCTGCTTTTTTAAATTTTATATATTTTTTATTTTGACCTTTTATTTTTATATGATTGATTATTTTATTTTTTCCAACAATCTTTAATATCTTTTTTATCAGATTGTTTATGCTTATCCATTCTCCTCCCAAATCAATTACTCGATTATCTATTTTTTTCAAATTCCTGTCTATAATTTTGCATACATCTTCAACATGAATAAAACTTCTTTTTTGTGTTCCTCCATAAATATCTATTTGTTTTTTATTTGAAAGGGCTTTTCTAAAAAAAGCATTGATTACTCCTTCTTTTTCTCCTTTTCGAGTATCTTCTGGCCCATATACATTTTGCGGTCTTAGTATAAGATATTTCAATCCAGAATATTTTATTAAATCTTCTCCTAATCTTTTAGCAACAGCATATGAACTATCCATCTCATATATACAAGAGGTACTAAAATAAATAATATGTGCATTTTTCATTTTTGCATAAGATACTATCTTTTGATCTATATCTATATTATTATTTAATATCTCATATTGCTTTTTTCCATAAATATATCTTGAACCTCCAACATTTGCAGCCAAATGGATTATTATATCTGGTTTCCATCCAAAATATATAATATCTCTTCTGGTCAATTTTCGTTGAGTAAACCCATTATTTACTAAATCTATTCCTCTTACATCATGTCCTTTCGTGTATAAATAATAATAAATGTGATGTCCTATAAATCCTTGTGATCCTGTTATTAAAATTTTCATCGTTTCCTTCCTATAATTATTTGTGGCCAGAATAACCAGTCTTTAGGAGTTGGTTCTAAGATTATACCATAACTCTCTATTAATTTTATCCATTCCTGCATTGTCTTTTTTTGAATATGTGTCTTATCTGCCTCAAGATTGGGATTTTCGATCACTGGAACACTTATCAAAAATTTATTTCCAAATTTTACCATATTCTTTAATGTCTTATCTAAGTTATCATCTGTTAAATGCTCCAAAACATCAAATGCGATAATTAAATCAGTTTTAAAATAGTTTTTTTCATTATTTATATTCCCTAACTTTATTCCATCAATAAATGCATTATTTTTCGCAAATTCACTCAATTCTAAACCAAAACTATTTTTAACAAACCATCTCCAAAAATATAAATATGGCCCTCTGCCACACCCCAAATCCAAAACACTATCTGGTTTAAAATAATTGTCCCATTGTTTTACCATAATTGGATGATGTATTTCTATTCCTCTATTTGCAAAATAAAATTCATCTTTATCTATATGAAACTCTTTTAATATAATTTCTGGAATATCTAACAAATTAATCTGCTTATTTGGGTATTGGCCAAATAAATGTTGCCTATACCACCTATCTAAAAATTCTTTAGTATGAATATTTGAATGTTTTAAATTCTTTTCATATCTTCCTTTAATATTAAAACAATGGTTTATATGGGCTAAATGCCAAATTGTTGTAACATTAGTAAACTCACAATTTACTTTTTCCTTTGGCAATAACATTGGGTGTTCTACTTCTTGATATTTATCTGCACTATTAATATAAAATAATCTATTTAAAACATAATGTTCATTTTTTGTTGCATCTTCATGCCCTAAATCGTTATGAAAATGTCTCATTTTTATTGACCATAATCCTTTTTGCGCAGTTTGTATAAATTTTTTTATTTTATTAAAATCTTCTATTACCTCGTCGGCGTCTAAAACAAGACACCATTTTCCAAGATGATTTTTCTTCAAATAATCTAAATAAAAATTTCTTTGCTTTCCATTCATTTGTTTATCTTCTTGATCATATTTTCTAATATCTATTTGTGCTATCCTGTGAGTATTTTTGCTTATAAAATCTTGTACTATATTCAATGTATTATCTGAACTTCCCCCATCTAAATAATAAAAAGCATCTGCCTCTTTAACACTTTCTAAACACATTTTTATAAATTTCTCACAATTCTGCCCCATTATACAAGCAACTAATTTTTCCATTCTGAATTTGCCTCTGAAACTAATTTATTTATTCTATCAGATTTTAATCCTTTTGTTTCGCATGGGGCGTTTATTTCTCTATGTTTGCTTGCCTGTAAATATCTCGAATAATCTTTACTTAAAATATTTATTCCATATTTTTCTGGATTTAGCCAGATTGGTGTACCTGGATAAGGTATCATTGGATAAAAATCTGCTTCTTTCATCCCATATTGCCTCAATTCTTTTGCAAATTCTATAGTCTCTCTGGCTGTTTGTTCTGTCTCCCCTGGAAGACCTATAATAAAAAATCCTTTTGTATCTATACCACATTTTCCACACAATCTAAATGTATCCTTAATATGCGCCTTTGTTTGCCCCTTTCCAGCCCTCTCCAATATTTCTTCATTACCACTTTCAACACCCATACTTAACGTAATACATCCATTATGTGCAAATGCTTCTATTAAATCTTGAGTCATATAATTTGCTCTGGTTGTTGCTCTAAACTTCATTCCCATAAACCTGCACATCTGCGATATATCTTTTGCTCTTTGTCGTCTTATTGTAAATACGTCATCTAAAAAATAAACTGCCTGATAACCTTGAACTTTTGCCGTTTCTAAATCACTTAATATAGCATTTAAACTATGGTATCTAACCTGCTTATTTGGATTACCACAAAATACACATTCATTTGGACACCCTCGACTTGTTATTGCCGTAGTTGCTTTTAATCCTTTTATTTGCATATTATACTTTAAACTATCCAACATAGTCCTATCTGGTAACATTTGTTCTATATTCATTGTTCTCGGTCGAATAACATTATTTAATCCTTGAAAATCTTCTAAAGGTTCTAACTTATCAAGTCCTTCTCCTTCCCCCAAAACGATAAAATCTGCTAATAAACTAAAATCTCTTGGTATAATTGTTGGGTGATATCCTCCTACAATTACCTGCGAATCTGAATTATCTTTAACTACCTTGCATACTATTTTTGCCTGATCTACCATTGGAGTAGTTAAACATGAAACCCCCACTATTTCTGGTTTAAACCAATTTAGATCTCTAATCAGATGTGCCATATTATCATGATTCATATCATAAACAATCACATCATCTCTTTTTTTCCATTCATTAGCCATATATAATATGCCTAACGGCAATCTATCTCCCGCATCTTCTAAAATATTTCTCTCACTTGGGTTAACTAAAAATATCATACTAATTTTAACATTAATTCCTCCCATTTTTTGTTCACTATTGGTGCGTCATATTGTTCCAGGACCGCTTTACGGCCGTTTAGGCCCATTATTCTTGCCTTTTCCTTATTTTCATATATCCATATAATTTTATTTGCCGCATCTTTTATATCACAAATTCCTCTCTCTACCTCCCATGTCCCAGTTATTGTTCCGTTCATTACTTTAATATCATAGTCCGTTTGTGATTGGTCAAACATATTTATTTCTTCTGTTCCTGCCAATTTTACTCCAAATCCTGCATTGTTATCTTTTACTATCTCTTGGGTTGTTGTATAATCCGTTATAATTACAGGCACCTCTGTTGCCATTGCTTCGACAATTGGTATACCCCATCCTTCTCCTGATGTAGATAGAAAAAAACAATCCATTAAATTATAAACATCCCTCATCTTATCCCAATCAAATGAATTCATAGCATTCATTCCAGTAAATATTATTCGATTATCCAATTTCAATCTTCTAATTAATTGCGACATTCGGAATGGTTGTGCAGGATCATTCGGATCTGTATGCAATAATAAAATAGCATTTGGTATCTTTTTAGCAACATGATAAAATGCTTTTATTTCTCTATCTGGGAACTTTCTTGGTTGATTTCTAAATACACTGCCCACGATATACTTTCCTTGTAATCCCCATGCTTTTTTTAATGCCTCTCTTTGTTCTTCTGGATATCTATAAAATCTTTTAGATTCTGTACTAAGTGGTATAAATTCTGTTTCTAACCCATAATAATCTTTTACTTGCTGTTGTGCAAATTTTGAATATGCCACCACACAATCACACTTTTTTAATATTAATTCACATCCTGTCGGCATCCCTCCTCCCCCATCTGATGGATACCAAAATATTGCTTTGGCAGGATTATGATCTATTTTTAGAAACCATCCGTTTTGAGGATTATTTGGGTCTCCATGGAACATAAATGTATCAAGAATTATTAATAATATATCAGATTTTGTTTTTTTTAAATGATCTGAAATTATGTCTGCAAAATATTGATGTCCTATTCTTCCATATGTCTTACTTTTTATTTCTGTTCCATCTTCCAATTTCGCATAGTCTATTGTTTTTCCTATATGTCCATTTGCCAACCAATGTACTTCGTGTCCTTGTTCTATTAAATAATTTGTCAATTTTTTGCATTGATCTGAATTATGAATAGCCCGTGGTAATAAACGGACTATCAGAAACGACTGTTACGATCATTATATCACCTCCTGAACCTCACTAAAACGGTTCCTCTTTTTTGGATTATGCATTCTTTCTATATTTCTACATTCTCTTTTTTTATTTATACTCATTTTTTCTAATCTCTAATTTGTCTTCTTTATTAATAATTTATTCCAAACAATATTCTTATGATTATAAACTTCAACGGACATTATCTTGCCTTTATTGATTCTAAATTAAATTCATCAATTTCTTTTTTTGTTGGAAATATTTGGCATCCAGATTTTAAGATAATATTGTTTCCTGAAATTTGAAATTCAAAAAAGGTATTTTCAAAAATGGAGACAATTTCGTCTGGAACACCTATCCCGTATACTGTTCTACTTTCAGAAGATACTATTTTTCTTAATTTGAACATTTTCATTCTATTTATTGTATATACAAGTATTTAAATGTTTCGGTAATTAATTAAATAATATATTTATCTTTTCTATATCTTTTTTTAATTTTGATTTTATCATAATTAATTCTTCCAAATCTTTTTGTATTTTTTTGTTTTTTGGTTTAGCCAAACTTTTGATTATTCCTGCTTTTTTCAATTTTTTAAATGTATCAATAATGTATTTTATATGATTTTTTATTTTTTCCCTAACTAAAATATGATTATCTTCTGTTAATTCTATTATTATTTTATTAAATTTTCCGTTTTTTAAATTATAAGTTATAAATTCCATTATACCTCTTTATAAATTATTTTTTTCCTCCTTAGTTTTTCATTCATTCTTCACTTTTTTCCTATTCAATTTTCCCATATTTCTCTTTAATTTTACATATTGTTTCCAATTCATTAATCAGTTCTTTTAGTGTTGGAAACTGCCATATTTCATTTCCTATGCTCAATCTCCAACAATTCTCGAACATATATACTTTTATCATTTTTCTCTCCTCAACTTCTCATTTATTTTCTTTAATCTTTTATTCTCTTGGTCCAATCTCCAGAGAGTATTTGTAAATGCTTCCCATTCTCCATTTGACAAAAGAACACATTGCCATTCTTCAGCTATCTTTGCTATTTCATTGTATGTTAAGGTTTTATTATAATTGTTCATTTATTTTCCTCCAAATCTAATTTAGATTCTTCTATATAATTTATCTGTTTAGGCAGATTTAGTTTATAGGTTAACCAGATAGAATGAAATTGACTCCCTCCTACTTTTATGCCTTTTTTCATTTTTGGAGTTATATAATTTACTCTTTTCTTTGGTATAATAATTTGAAAATTAAAATCCTTTAATAATTCAAATGCTTTTTTTCCTCCGAGATGTTCCAATCTTATTAATAATGCAAAGGGTTTCTTTAATTCTATTGCTCTTTTTATAAAATCTTTATTATTACTAAATGGTGGATTTGTTATTAAAAAATCCCATTTTAACGGTTGTTCTTTGAGACAATCCATATCCTTATTCCCAATAACATCTAATCCCTCCTTTATTAAATGATTAGCTAAATATCCTTCACCATAACAACATTCCCAATAAATTAAATTTTTAGGTAGAAAACTAATAATCGAATCTATTGCTTCTTTTGGAGTTTCCATCTTATCAAATTTGTTTAGTTTGGGATATTTCATTTCTTTTCCTCCAAATCTATTCCTAAATATTCTTTTGCTATTTTGTTTATATCTTCTTTTAAATTAACTAAACTTTTAATGCTCTTCCCTTCTATTCTTAAGTGATTATCTGTTTCGAATTGTTCAATTCTATTATTTATTTTCAAAAGGGCTTCTTTGACTGCTTGTTCTGATTTATCTAAAGAGTTAACTGCCGATTGTCTAATAGCTCCCAAAACTAACCTTCTAACATATTCATTATCTATATTTTTAATTCTATTACCATAACTCCCTTTATATTCATTCCAAACCTTTATTCCTAACTTCTTAATCTCGGCTTCTTCTATTTTTGTTTTGAAAAATTGGTTTGTCATTTATAACCCTCTTCTGCAACTTGTTTTAATTCCTTTTCATCTAAATCTGTGCTATTACCCCAAACCAAACCCATAACACAATGAGAAAATCTATCAAATAGAATACTTCGTTGTTTCCAAAAATCTATTTCATCTGTTCTCCCATCTTTATTAGCATGAGAAAGACCATTATTTAAACCAATTACTATTAATTTATGCCACTCCTTTATCTTTTCTGTTCCTATTTTTTCTATATTCATTTTTCTCCTATAAATCCATTTCTAAATCTTCTTTACCGTCTTCTAAATATTCTAACCAGCATTCCCAACATTTATTACTTCTACAGCCATGACGATTGCAAGAACACATAGTAAAGGTATGTTCCCCTTTTTTAAGTTCGTATCTTATTTTATTGCCTATTCGTAGTCTTTGTTGTTTTTTCATTTCTTATCCTCCAAATCTTGATTATTAGTGTCAGGATGATTATCCACAGATAACGAAGCACTTCTCTCAATCTGTAGCTTTTTATCGTCCTGTTTCGTGTCTCCAGAAGTAAGATTAGAGAGTGTCTTAACTTCCTTTTTTTCCTGACTTAAATCTATTCCTAAATATTCTTTTGCTATTTTGTTTATTTCTTTCTCTAATTCCAAAAATAACTCTGAAGCATAACTTCCTCTATATGTTCTTTCTGTTATTTTCTCTCTAAGATTATCAATTCTTTCTTTAATTTTCAAAAGAGCTTCTTTGACGGCTTGTTGGGATTTTCTATAATTTTCATTATATATTCTAATAATTTTTTCAGCACAAAGAGGACACCATAACATTTTCATATGTATATTAATTTCAGATATTTCTCTCCATTTACCACATTCAAATTCAAAAATATTCCCCCCTATACTTGCTTTTAAACTTTTCCCACAACCTTTCTCAGCTTCTTTTATTTTTGTTTTGAAAAATTCGTTTGTCATTTCTTGTCTCTCCCGTTCCAGTAATCCGAAATACCCTTGTTAAACATTAATCCAAGCAAAAAATAATATACATCTCTTAAACTATTTAATTCGGGGGTGCTGTGCTTCATTCTAAATTCAACAAAATCTTTGATTACTTTAATTTCTCTTTCAGAATTTTCACTTTTAGCTATTTCCTCAATCATTTCTTGTATTTTTTGTAAGTATTCTTTAGTGGTTTCTTCTGTCTTCGTTTTCATTTTACTTTATAAAAATAATCATATCCTCCTTCAAAAAATATTTCTTTGCTTTCAATAAGGTCTATATTTTCTAAAACAGCAACTGCTTGTTTAATCATTGCTTCACTTGAACCTGTTGTATATTGAAAATAAGCATTTAATTTAGAGAACATTATTCTTTCCTTTTGTTTCCTTATATAGTCCAAAATCAAATCCATAAACTCCCTTCTTCCTCTAATCCTTTTAAAATCCAAACAAGATTTCCCAATATTATCAGATTTCCCAATTCTATCATTATTCCCAATTCTATCAGATTTTCCAATACTCTCAGAGTTTCCAATACTCTCAGTATTCCCTAATTTTCTAAAGTCGTTTTTGTTCTCTTCTGTTTTTATCATCTTTTTACCCTATCTATTAAATTTAGAAGATCTTTTCCGTTTTCAGTAATTTTATATTTTCCACGATATTCTTTTATTATCCATCCATAATTCTCTAACTTTTTTTTAAAAGAATTAATATTCTGATATGTTTTATTAGTTATTTCCCTTATCTCATTTATTGTTTTTTCTTGATCAAACAATTTTAAAATATTGTATGCTTCTTCTCCAATGCTTATTTTTGATTTTCCTACCATGTTTATATAATTTAAATATGCTTTATATATTTTTCTCTTTTGCGAATTTCTATTTTGTTGCAATTTTGGCATATTGTTGAAAATTTACCAGTAGATTTAAATGCCTTATCACACCGATTACATATTCTTGTTCTAATTTTTAACGGTTTTATCATTTTATTATTCCTTCTTCGCCATTATGAAATAAATCGTGACAGGTTTTGCAGATCATCAATATATTTCTTAAAACATATCTTCCTCCGTTGTTACCTCTTTTTATGCGGTGGGCTTCTAATTTTCCACATAGGTCTTCATGCTTGTGGCAATTTTCACATATTTTATTTACAAATTCCCTAAGTAATTTTGTTTTGTTCTGTGGCAGACCCATTTTCCCTCCAGTTGATATTAAATTGTCTTAATATATTTTTGGCACATTTAATATGTTTACATTCTCTTTTTCTAAATTGATAATCTTGGCAAGAACAGGTTTGTTCAATCAACAAATCGTCATTTAATCCATCTATGATTATAGTGGTTATATACTTTTTTTGTTGATCATTTAACCAATTAAATCTGTATCCATTATCATGTTTTTCTGTTTCAAATTCTGTATATGGTATTATCTTTGTCATTTTTTGTTTTCCATGTTTTTTTATAAAAAAATAAAAATAAAAAATTTGTTTTTATCTATTATTTGGTTTATTGGTATTCTCCTTGCTCATTTAGGTCTGTTGTATTACTTAATATCTTTGCAGTAATCAATATTGCCTTTGCTGCTTCTTCCATAGTATTAAATTTTCCTGCAATTACAAGATCCTTGCAATATGCCAATCTCATATCTACGGATTTGCTTTCTCTTGCTTCAACAATATGGTTGCCCAAACTGATTGTTTTTATCCCAATAATATTCCAATATGTCTTTCCATCTGTCTTGCTAATAGTAGAAGCAACTTCAAGTTCTACTTCGTCGCCTTTATTTGGCAATTTTCCTTCGTATGTGAACTTTCCACTATATCTGTTGCCTGCAATTTTAACAGATTTCCATTGGCTATTAACTTCTTCAACTATCCCTTTAATGATTTTGTTGTCCATTTTTTTAACCTCCCGTTTAATTTAGATTGTTCCATTTTTCTTTAAATTTTAATGTTTTCACGGCCATAATATGTGAGCATAATAATCCATTCTTTTTATTAAATTGACAATTGCAGGAATATTCTTCATTTTCATTAATTGTATAGGTTGTTTTGTTATATCCTTTGATTGGAGAAACTTGCCAGGTATTTTCATTTATTTTTTTTACTAAATCTAATTCTATGAACTTTTTTGCCTTTGTTGCTTGATTTCCATATAATATTCCTTCCTTGATTGCCCAATAGCATACTGTTTTTTTATCTAATTTTGCTGGTTTAGAAAATTCTATATTTTCATTCATATTTCCACCCATAGATTATTTATAATTGTGAATACCTTATCTTTTTCTACTTTTGTAATTAACCCCTGTGTGTTATCTTGATTTGCTATATAAACCATTTTATCTGTTGTGAAACTTATATTTTTTTTCATAGATTCAATTATTTGATTATCTTTTATTTTTTTTATTTTTATTTCCTTATTTCCAAACAGACCTATATTTGTTTTCATTTCTTCTCCTCTAAAATTATTCCTAAATCTTTTTTGGTCATTTTGTTTTTATTTTGAGTCTCCTTTGTTTACTCCATTATTATAAAGAATATAATGTTTATAAATGTTTCTATTTATAATTGTCATTGTATAGTTGCTTCAATAGTGCGCCTCGTCTGTTTCTATGGCCAATTTTAAATGTGACTTATTTGTATATCCGCATCTTTTGCAATAATTAATTAATTCGTTTCCTATTATTTGTTTAATAAACCTTATACTTTGGCAATTTGGACATTTTTTCATTTTTTATCTATTTTTATTCTTTGATTTTTTTGATTTTAAAAAAATGTTTTTTCTCGATATTTATAAATTCCATGCTCCTCCCACACTAATTTTCCTTTATCAGTAATGGAATATAATTTAGCTGATCTATTTGAACCATATTTATTTGATATTATTTTTATTAAAAATAAATCATTTAATCTTCTCAAATTGTTAATAACACTATTTTGACATATTCCACAACCTCTTTGTCTGTGGGTTTTTTCAAGCATAGATTTTGTTAATCCTGGATAATTTGCCAAAGAAGCATTAAAAAAGAATTTTAATGTTTCCCAAATACTATCTCCCTGATCCCACATTATTGCCAATTCACAGACTGGTATAGCAACTGGTGGTATGGTCCCCCTTTTCGTCTTTTGACCATCCAATGTTAATTGTTCTTTATCCATCTTTTTTTTCGCTCTCCTTTAATCTATTGCTTATCCAAGTTATAAAATCTTCAAAATAATATCAAGATCTTAAAACTTGAATATTATTTTTGACTTATTCCTTGGAGAACCACCATACCACCAGTCAAATAAATTCTATTCGTGTAATTAATTTGCTGTTTTTTGTGTGTACAATCCTCCATAAAATATCTAAGATTGCCCCATTTTTAAAAGTTTCTATTTTATAGTTATCATTAAAAAGTAGTTGGGGGGTATGGGTTTGATACACACCAATAAGAATTGGTCCCCCCCAAACTTCAAAAATCAAAGTAATTCAAACTTAATAAATATTTGCTTTTTGACTTAAGACCAATTTATATTAAGATCATTTTTAATGAACCCATCGGGTTTTTTCTTATTAAACATATTGGCTTTTTTATTTAATAAAGATATTGCTTGTTAAAAATATGACAGGCATTAGCTCGTCAGCCGGCCTGTGTTGAGTATAAATACATACATTATTAACTTTATAAACTTTTCTTATTTTTGCCACTATACTTTCTTTCGATATGTTTCTTAATTTCATCATCTGGTAAACAAACAAATTCAAGTTTAATATTCGGGTAGTCTCTAAATATAGTGTATATTTCATTCATTGCCATTCTTCTGTTTTCCAGTAATAACCTTTGGTATCTTTCTTCGTGTCGCCGTATTTCTAAAAAATCAGCTTCAATACAACTTGCTTTCCAGATTGCATAAACATAATTAAAAAATTGTTCGCATCCAACAATACGATATACTTGAACTTCGACATTATCGGGATTATATCCTAATAATTTCATTTCCTCTTTTATTTGATAATCTGAACGGCTATCCATTTTAAATGAATTTATGTTTATATATCCTCCGATAATTCATTTTTGTGCGCTCATCGGTTTCTTTTTCTGTTGTTTTATATCCCCTATTTGTATCGCTTGCGTGAAGCAATTCGTGAATTAATGTGTGTTTTTTATAGGCATCAAATAAATCTTCTGCTATTTGGATTGTTCTATCTTCTGTTATTGTAACCCCTGCAGTTCTACCGCCATCTATTTGATGAACGTGTCTAATATTCCAATTTGAAAGGACATTAAGTATTTCTTCTACAGTTAATACTTTTATTGTGCTCATAATTTTCTCCTCTGTAAATAATCACCAGAAACTATATACCCGTCTGCTTCATCTCTTGTATATCCTGCTGCATTTAACCACCTTTCGTATTGTTCTTCTGCTTTTTCCCATCCGTTATTAACTTTTACTTCAAAAAAAGTATATCTTGGCACTCTGCCCTTGCTTGCCAGAACATCTATTTCCCCATTCATATTTCTTGTAGAATATTGAACGTTAGTATAAACTACATCGAATTCTCTATTTTCAATTAATTGTTTTGCTAACAGAACAACCAGTCTGTCGTGTTGAATTTCTTTAGGTGACATCATACAAAACTAACCTCCAAATGCCTTTTGTTGCCATAAAAATTTATTTTGGCATTGCCTTTCCTTCCCGGAGAATATGCTTTAATCTGCCCATAAGAACCCCACCAATTAAGATATGCCCCGTTTGCGACAATATATTGGGTTCTTTTGGTTACTTGCCCTCGTTCATCTGTTTTGAATATGTCTCTTGCGTGATAGATTGGTTCGTGCATATGCCCGCAAATTACTACATCTGCTTCTACATTGTCTGCTATTCTTTTAAGAGCATTAAATTTTCCCCCTGTCGTTGTTGCTGAAGAACCGCCGTGAGAAGCATAAACCTTGTAAATTTGATTTCCTACTTTTATAATTTGAAACGAACCGTATCCTCCATATTTGGTTCCAAGTCTTTTTGCCATTTGCTTGGTTATATTTACCCCGCTTTCTTTGAATGTTCTTAAATCGTGATTCCCAATTAACATAACCTGAATTAAATCTTTTAATGGTTCATATAATTTTAAAGCCATTTCTATTTGCGCATCGGCTATTTGTTCCTGTTCGTATACTCCTGCGCCTATTGAATTTCTTGTAGCATTTTCAACCAAATCTCCTAAATCTGCAAAAACTATTTCATTGTCTTTAATAAATTTCAAATTTTTT
>Ga0233422_10000152_pt1 | contig 38605 bp, 37 predicted proteins | sample Watercolumn_Mata_2_FD_182724 | JGI IMG/M metagenome (GOLD analysis project Ga0233422, IMG submission 182724) | Freshwater microbial communities from Lake Matano, South Sulawesi, Indonesia - Watercolumn_Matano_2014_110_MG | ecosystem: Environmental > Aquatic > Freshwater > Lake | place...
TCTGCAGATGCTCGACCATCTGCCACTCAGCTTGGGGGATCTGCCTGTATTTTTCCTTGGCCTCCTGCACCCTGTTTTCCCCAAGACACCCGCAGCCTAAACTCACTGCTTGCAGTATCTCCTCAACCGAACGCCCCTTAGTTACGCAAACTAACGTAATCTTTCGCGCAGGCTCCTTAATTCTTGCGCAAGCAGCAGCAATGCGTTCTTTAACTTTCAGAATATTTTCTTTAATCATAAGCCGAAGGATTTATTATACACAATAAACTTAAGAGGGTCAATAAAAGAAGGGGATTAGAAATACTCCTGGTAGACCTCTTTAAAGCGGTTTATCGCTTTAATCACCAGGTTTTTGGCAGGCTTGACTAAAGAAGAGGTTCCCACGCTCCTATTTTCTAAGTCCTCGCAAATCATGCCAAGGCAGGTCAGGTAAGTTAAATATTTCTGCCCGGAGAGATCATTATGCTCTTTTAATATGGGGGCGATTTTCGAATTATTGATACGACCAATCTTTACCGGCATGCCCATTACCCCTTCCATCATCTCAATAAAACCATCGCTTAAAAGCGTCTTTCCAGTCATTACAAAATGATCGACCTCATGAAGCGCAACTTTCTTTTCCACAACCTCTTTTATCTGCGTAGAGATTAAACAACTGGCATTAGTGGCAATTTGGGCTACCTGTTTATGTTTTATGGGCTTGTAAAACTCATCCTTCTTCACCAGGATCTCTTTATCTTCAGCAATTGCATCGGCATCGCCAATAACCCCGTAGGAACGTTTAATATCCTCAGCCAGTTCGTAATTAATCTTTAATCCTTCGCAGAGCTGCAAGGTTAAGCTGCCTCCACCTAACGGCAAGACCTGGATATCCTGTAGTAAACCGTCTTTAAATATAAGCAACTCCGTGATATCGCTTCCCACATCACACAATACGCTTAACCCCTTCTTCTCCTCTCTGCCAAACACCGCTTTACTGGTTGCCAAACCAGAGAATGAAAGACGCGTTATTTCATAACCCGCCTGGCTGACAGCACGGCTTAAACTTTGTAATGAAGCAAGCTTTGCACAAACCAGGAATAAATCTGCCTCCAGCCTATGGCTATATAATCCCACGGGGTTAATGACATTACTTTTGGAATCAATGCTGTAGCTGGAGGGGATTACATGGATGATCTCCTCCTCTAAGCTTGAACCCAGGATACGCGCCTGCTCATTGGCACTGGCTATATCCGTGCTGGTAATTACCTTATTGCCTCTTTCCGCAAGCGGTATAATTGCGTGACTATGCTTAGTCGATATATCCTTACCTGAAAAATTCGTATGTATGAACTTAACCCTTAAACCGGATTTGCTCTTTAAGTTCTTAATCACCTTGGTCAGGCAGGTTACCAGCTCCAAGGCATCCACGATCACTCCCTGCTTAACGCCTGCGGAAGGGATAGTCTCAAAGAAAATATTCTCAATATTATTTCTTCTTACCTGCGCCAGGCTGGCTGCAATCTTATTTGAACCAATATCTATCGCGCAGATATAACTATTGCTTAACATTGTTCAGTTTAATTACCGGCTCCTTGAACCGAAGATCTATATACTTTATATTTACCCACTCTTTGTCTGCCTGCATAAGCACCCCGCCTAAAATCATCAGTTTTTGCTGAATGCGGCCTTCGCCAATACGCACCTCAAAACCCTGCCACTCAAGCTGATGGACAGGCTGGGTATAATCGACAACCTGTCTGGGCAAAAGCAGAAATAACCCGGCGCTCGGCAGGTTAGCCACATCCATCCTTTTTAAAGTAAAGCCTCGCAGCGCCCTAATGCCCTTAAGTTCTTTAATGATGCTTAAAGCTAAATCGATCTCCGGCCGCCTATATTTTACGCCTGGCTTTGGAGCGAATATTTTTGTTTCCAGCCCATAGATTACGGGTAAGCCTGCCTCTTCAACAGAACCAGTGAGATTAAAAAATACCCCATCCTGGTCTATGGCAAAGCTCTTGTAAAACTTAGCAAGGGCAACCGGCTTCCTTTTTAAGAAATCTACAACTATGCAATTCGGCAAAAACCTCAAGAATCTAACCTTGCGGCAATCCGCGCAATTAGACAAGGCCTTTGCGGACTCATTATTTAAATCCAGGGTGAATATATTCCTGCCCTTTAAATATTCAAAAGACTCGCCAGAGCCCCTCACAAGGACCTGTTTAACCGCAAAGAAATCAGAGGTAGTTAAGACTTTCCAAATATATCCTAATAATAAAGAGATGGCAAGTAAAATTATTGCCGTAATAATCATCGCCGTCAGGGGTAATTTAAACCTTTGCTTTCTCATATGCCAATTCCAATAGCTTGATACAAAGTTGATTAAAACTGAAACCTAAAACCTTGGCAGCTTTAGGCAAAAGGCTGGTAGAGGTCATCCCGGGTATAGTATTGGTCTCCAAAACGAAAGGAAGATTATCCTGACTTAAAATAATATCTGTCCGCGAGCAGCCAAAACAACCCAAAAGCTTATGCGCTTTTAAACCTGCCTGCTGCACCTTTTGCTCTATCTGTTTATCCAAAATCGCCGGAACAATATAATCGGTCAGACCTGCTTGATATTTAGCCTCAAAATCAAAGAACTTATGCTTAGGGACAATTTCAATCACCGCAAGAGGTTTCTCATCCAAGACCCCAACCGTAAGCTCCCTGCCAGAGATATACTTCTCAATAACTATGCGCTGATCAAACTGAAAAGCCAGCTGTATCGCCTGCGGCAACTCCTGCTCAAACTCGACTATTGAAAGCCCTATACTAGAACCATGGTTAGCCGGTTTTATTACAAGAGGAAAATCCAGTTCATTCTTAAAACTGCCTTCTTTATCGTAAACTGACCTTTCTAAAAACTGTGATCGCGGGACATAGAGCCCTCCTGCTTTAAAAGCTATTAATGCTCCGATCTTATCCATCGCCAGGCGGCTGGCTGCTACCCCTGAACCGGTATAAGGCAGATCTACCTGCTCTAAAATCTCCTGAATAGTGCCGTCTTCTCCAAAGCGTCCGTGCAGGGCAATAAAAACACAATCCAGATCGTTATTATTTAACAGGCGGATATTCTCTTCTTTATTATCGGTTGTAATATCAATACCCACTGCCTCAACCCCGGAATCTTTCAACGCAGACAAAACTGCCTTACCGCTTTTTAAGGATATCTCTCTCTCCGAAGAAGGCCCTCCCATTAAAACACCTACCCTGCCAAAATCTTTTACATCCATATTTTTATCTCAGGCTCTAATTCAACCTTAAAACGTTTCCTTACTTTTCTTTGCATTAAATCCATAAGTGACAATATATCCTTACTGCTAGCCTTGTCTTTGTTTAAAATAAAGTTGGCGTGGCTTTTTGAGATAATTGCCCCACCCTTAATTTTACCTTTTAATCCGCAGGCATCAACAAGTTTTCCGGCAGTATTCCCAGCAGGATTCTTAAAAATACATCCTGCGTTAGGCAGGGCATCTTTTTGAGTTTTACTGCGGAGCAAAAGATACTCCCTTATCCTTAAACCAACCGCATGCTTATTTGCCTTGCGCAATTTAATTCTAGCAGAGAGAATAATATATTTATTTAAATTAGATTTTCGATATGCAAATTTTAACTGCTTAGCCAAAAAGCGTCTGGGTTTTCCGCCGTAATCCAAAACGCACACATCCTTAACTAAAGCCCCTAGAGACCTTTCCCGGGCTCCGGCATTTCCCGCCAATGCCCCGCCAAGCGTCCCGGGAATTCCCGCAAGAAACTCTAATCCGCATAAACCGCTGTTTCTTGCATAAAGCATAAGTTGATTCAACTTAACTCCTGCGCCTGCCTCAAGAAAATTGCCCTTTCGCTTTATCCGCTTAAAAAGTCTTCCGCTTAGCTTAATTACTAAGCCGTCTAAACCAGCATCGCTAACCAGGATATTACTGCCAGCTCCCAGTATAAAAACCGGGATATCCGCGCGCCTGGCTAAAATCAATACCTCCTGCAACTCCTGAACGCTCTTGGCCTCAAAGAAAAACCTTGCTGCGCCTCCCACCTTAAAACTCGTTAGCTCAGCCAGTTTAAAATTAGCTTTTATTCTCTTATTTAAGTTTTTCGGCCAAAGCATCCGCCACCCTCACAATATCTCCGGCTCCCAGGGTAATAATTAAATCTCCGGCACGCACGAAACTCAGAAGAAAATCATCTATCTTTTCTTTAGCCAGATATACCGCTTCTTGATCCGGCCGGGCTTCTTTTATCTTTTCTAGAAGCAGCCGGGCATCTATGCCATCAAGCGCCTGCTCCGCAGCTGCGTAAATATCTGTAATAATCAAATAATCCGCTTGGTCAAAAGATGCGGCAAACTCATTTAAAAGCAGCTTGGTACGGCTATAACGGTGCGGCTGAAAGATGACAATTTTACGCCCTGCCTTCAAATTTGCTATCGCTGCCAAAGTGGCCCTGATCTCCGAAGGATGGTGAGCGTAATCATCCAAAACCAGGTATTTATCGTTTTTGAATTTAATCTCTAGCCTGCGGCCAGCGCCTTTATATCCCTCCAGGGTCCTGCGCATATGCCCTAAGTCAATGCCCAACTCCAGCCCCAGAGCGATAACTGACAAGGCATTAGATATGTTATGTCTTCCGCCCAATGCCAGATGAAAACGACTGACAAATTTATTGCCAAAAAAACAATCAAAGTCTGAAGTCAGGCCATTAAGTTCGATATTCTTAGCGTATACATCGGCAGGAGAATCTAAGCCAAAGAAAACCACTCTCTTCTTATAACCCGAAAATAGTTTTCTGAGATTTAAATCATCGCAGCAGGCAAAGACGCATCCATCTTCCTGCGTACGTTCTATAAAATCCTTAAAGGCATTTAATTCATTCTCAAAATTATGATAATAATCCAAATGTTCGCGGTCTATATTAGTAATAACAGAATACTTTGGCTGATAATATAGAAATGAACCGTCTGATTCATCGGCCTCTGCCACAAAGAATTCTCCGCTGCCCAGGCAGGCATTCGTATCAATATTTTTTAGTATCCCGCCAATAGCAACCGTTGGGCAAAGCCCTGCCTCAAGCAACATATAAGAAATCAGCGAAGTAGTAGTGGTCTTACCATGACTGCCGGCAATAGTTATCGCCGTCTTCTTGCGCATCAGCAGGGCTAAAGCTTGCGCCCGCTTAAGCAAAGAGATACCCATGGTTTTAGCCTGACGCACCTCAGGATTGTCCTCCTTTATTGCCGAAGAGTAAATTACCGCGCTTTGATTAGAGATATTCTTGGCATCATGGCCGATATATATCTTGGCCCCCAGCCTCTTAAGCTCTTCAGTAATGCGGTTTTCCTTTAGATCCGATCCGCTAACCAGGGCGCCTGACTTAAGCAATAGATGCGCTACCCCGCTCATTCCAATCCCGCCGATTCCGATAAAGTGATAATATTCTCTCATTTAAGAAGATAATTTTTCCAGGAGCTCTCGAAATCCGTCAAATCCTTAAAAGAATAGGTGAGCACTAAGGCCCGAGTCAGATTTCTTTTGTCCCGCAGATTCTGACAGAAGTGCACAAACCTGTCCTTGCCGTACGTTGCGATGAGGTATTTTACCAGGCTGAATGATTCTGCATAAAATAGCTCAACCTTGCTGCTTGCCTTTAAACTCCCAACTTCAAAGTTATTCAGGCTATCAAGATTTATAAAATCGCCGCGTTTTATTCTGTTGGCTAGATCTGTTTTGTTGAATGAGCGACTTTTTTCATGGAAAGAGGAAACCCCCTCCTCAAGCCAAAGGGGGATGCCGGGGTTATTAAACCCCACCATCTCCCTAAAAATAATATGCGCCATTTCATGAGGGAGTATATTATCCAAAAAGCCTTTTGCGGTAATGAATGTCTGAATAAGTTTACTGCCTATTTGCGCCTGCCCTGCAGACCAGGCGGGGTCTCCGGTAGATTTCATATACTCCGCTTGGCTGTCAAACAAATATATCTTTGCCCGGTTATCCCAGGTCCAAAAGTTAAAACGGTTAAAACCCAGATCATCTGTAATTGTATTGTAACATTCCTCGGCTTTTTGCGCTAATGCATTAAGCTGGGATTCGCTGGCGCCTCTATAGAAAATAAAGAAATGCGTGCTTTTAAAAATCTGCCAAGGCGCGTTATCTGCAAAGACCACCAGCGGTAGAAACAAGAATATAACCAATAACTTTAATCTTTTCATTAATTTAGGCTTAATACCTCATGAGCAAGCAAGTCAGTGGCGTTTAATAAATTAATCCCGGAATATCCCTGGCGCATAATCTTTAATTCTTGCGGGTTTTTCATAAAATTGCGTATTTTTTCCCTTAGCCCCTCAACGCACAACTCCTCCTCTTGGATAATCAAGGCTGAGCCGCACCCCTGTAGCAAGCGGGCATTGCTTAACTGATGCGCGTAGGCAAACGGATAAGGGATTAACAAGGCAGGCAGGCTGAATTTTTGTAATTCGGCAATGGTCGTCGCACCTGCCCGACAGATTACCAGGTCCGCAAAACTATAAGCATATTGCATATGGGGCAAAAAATCAAAAACTTCATGCCTGAGTCCGGATTGAGCATAAGACTGTTTAAGCGATACAAAATCCTGTATTCCCGAGATATGCACTAACTGCAAACTATCCTTCTCATCGCAACCAGACAATGCAGCAGAGCAAACGGTATTTAACTTATGCGCACCCTGGCTGCCGCCGGTAATTAAGATATTGAATTTTCCTTCTTGAAAGTTAAAGAAATCCAGGGCCTCTCTGCGGTTTAATCTAACTAAATCCTTGCGTATAGGATTTCCGGTCAAGACAATCTTTTCCCGTGATATGTTTAAATGCGCGCTTGTTTGAGCAAAAGATACTGCCACCTTATCCACAAATCTGGCTAATAACCGGTTTGCCCTGCCGGGTAAAACATTCTGTTCATGAATCACAGTCTTTATGCGGAACAGCCATGCCCAAAAGAGCAAGGAAACTGTATGCAGGCTGCCAAAACCAATAACAACATCAGGTTTGAATTTAGTGATCAGGCGCAAGCCTTCCCAGGCTCCGATTAAAAAAAAGTAGGCAGCGCTGATACTTTTGCCGCTGAGATTAAAGGATAAGTTTGCCGTATGGATGTAGCTTACTTTGCCGCATTCAGCTAAAATCTTATGCTCATTGCTCTTTTTCGGCAATACAATAAGCAGATCAGCGCCTGCAACCTTAAGGCGCTGCATTAAAGCTAACGCGGGAAAAATATGCCCTCCGCTTGATCCGGTAACAAGTAAAATGCGCATATTATATTAAGGATACTCTCCCCAACGGGCGATATTAACCAATATGCCCAAGCTAACCATATCAAATATCAAAGATGAGCCTCCATAACTGATAAATGGCAGAGGCAGCCCCTTGGTCGGGAACACCCCGCAGGAAACCCCAATATTTACAATCGCCTTTAGGGAAATCATGAGGATCAGGCCCAGGGCAAGAAAATAGCCGAATTTATCCTGCGAGTTCTTTATAATCTTAAGGCCTTGGCGGATAAAAATCATAAACAATAGAATTACCCCCAGGGTTCCCAGCAGGCCAAGCTCTTCTCCGATAATTGAAAAGATAAAGTCAGTGTGCGCCGCCGGCAGATAAAAAAGCTTTTGTTGAGAATGCCCCAACCCTACTCCAAATAACCCGCCTGAGCCAATAGCGATCTGCGATTGGATAATCTGAAAACCGCTGCCTTTAGGATCAAGCCAGGGATTTAAAAACGCCAGGATCCTCGCCCGGCGGTAAGGCACGCTGAAAACCAGGAGATAAACCATGGGTAGGCTACAGAGCACAAGACTTAAAATATACCTTGGCCGCACGCCCGCGATATAGAGCATAATCAAAACCACGCTTCCCAAAGCAATGGTCGTACCTAAATCCGGCTGTAAAAGTATGAGCAAGGAGGTCGCCCCCAGAGCGCATATCGGCGGGATAAAACCTTTAAGCAAACTCTTGATCTGCTCTCCTTTGCGACAGATGAAATCAGCGATATAAATAATCAGGGCCAGGTTAGCAAACTCCGAAGGCTGAAAACTGATAAATTTAAATCTGAACCAACGCTTAGCGCCTGAAACCTCCCTGCCTAATCCAGGGATAAGCACTAATATCAGTAATATAAAAGCAACCCAGAACAAAAAATGCGCGTATTTACGTAACAGGCGGTAATCAACAATCATCGCTAAAAAAGTAAATAACATCCCGACTATTAAAAAAACCAAATGCCGTTTCAGGAAATAAAAACTATCCCCATACCTCTCCCAGGCATAGATACTTGAAGAGCTGTAGATCATTATAATCCCGATGCATATAAGCACGATTGAGACAGTAAGTAAATTAATACGCGTTTTTCTAACCATGCGGGATAGCCCCTTTAGCTAAATCCAAAACGATCCTTTTAAAAGCCTCCCCGCGCTGCTCATAATCTTTAAACATATCAAAACTTGAACACATGGGAGAGAATAACACATATTCGCCTGGCTGAGCCTGCTCATAAGATCGGGTTATTGCCTCTTTAAGGGTGGCCATTTTCTCTATCGGAAATGCCCCCTCAAGATCAACAGCAATTATATCCTTGGCCTCACCAATTAAAAACGCCTGCTTAACCTTATTTTTTGCCGCATCAAGAATCACCCGGTAATTAATTCCTTTGTGCCGGCCGCCGGCAATAAGAATTATGGGCGCAGAAATATTATTAATCGCCCAGATGGCTGAATCCGCAGTAGTCGCCTTAGAATCATTAATAAACTTTACCCCGTTAATTTGCGCTACCTCCTCCATGCGATGCTCAATACCCTTAAATCCGCGCAGGAGATTAAGCATGTTTTCCAATTTAACCCCCAGGATTTTACCTACTGCAATTACCGCGCTTTGGTTGGGATTCAGGCCGGCCTCCCTATCAAAGAAAAGAACCTTCGGCTTAACACCCGAGGCAATATTCTTCAAAAGAGGATCCTGCGCATTTAAAACCAGATAGTCACCCTTGTCTTGATTCATAAAAATACGCTTCTTTGCATCCAGATACTCCTGCATATTATTATAGCGATCAAGATGGTTGGGAGTTAAATTCAGGATCAGCGCAATCCTGGGCTTAAAATTCTTAATTGTCTCAAGCTGAAACGAGCTCACCTCCAGCACAACAAAATCCCCTCTTTTTAACTTATCCACCTCTGCGCAAAAAGGATTGCCAATATTGCCGCAGACAAAAACCCTTTTTCCGGACTCTGCCAGGACCTTGCCGATTAAAGTAGTGACCGTAGTTTTTCCGTTTGAACCGGTCACAGCAACAATCTCTGCCGGGCAAAGCATGCTTGCTAATTCAATCTCCCCTATTGCGGGCTTGGCAAATTCCCTCGCCCAGATTATCGGCTGCGCATTAAGCGGCACTCCCGGTGAAATCACCACAAGCTCAGCCTGTCTGATAAAACCTTCGCTATGCACGCCCAGCTCAACCTGGATATCTTTAGAAGAAAGCCTTACCGCAAAACCTCTGGTTTGCGTATTATCGTTGATATCCGTAACGCAAACACTTGCCCCCAGGCTATGCAACAGGTTAGCGCAGGCAAGCCCTGAACGGGCCAAGCCTACGATAGTAATGTTTTTATTCTTGAAATATTTTGTATTAAGCATGGCTAGAAAATCGTGGACAAATTATCTGATCTTTAAGGTAACCAGAGCAAATAAAGCAAGCAGGCCGGCGATAATCCAGAACCTGACAATAACCTTGTTTTCTGGCCAGTCCAGAAACTGGAAATGATGATGTAAAGGCGCAATTTTAAAAATACGTTTCTTGGTCAGCTTAAAAAAACCTACCTGCAATATAACGGAAAAGGCCTCTAAAACAAATATCCCGCCGACAATTATAAGCAGCATTTCTTTTTTTATTAATAGCGCCACTGTTCCGATGGCTCCGCCTAAAGCCAGCGAACCAACGTCCCCCATAAAGATTGAGGCAGGATAACAGTTAAACCACAAAAACCCTAAACCCGCCCCGATAATACTGGCGCAGAAAATGGTCAGCTCCCCTGCGCCCTTGACATAAGAAACCAAGAGATAGTTGCTTAAATTAACATTTCCGGATATATAACAAAGCACGCTAAAGGCAATCCCCACCATTACTACGATGCCAATGGCCAGGCCATCTAAACCATCGGTAAGGTTTACGGCATTAGAGGAACCGGCAATCACCAATATAACAAACAGTATATATAAACCATCTAAGTCCAGATTAACATCTTTTAGAAAAGGTATCTCCAGTTTAAGATTATACTGGCTATCCAGGATGAGAATTGCTCCCAGTATCAAACCCAGAACAATTTGGCTGCTTAGCTTTATTGCGGGAGATAATCCCCTGGCCTTTTTCTTTATCTGTTTCAGATAATCGTCAATAAAACCCGTCAGCCCAAGCCAGACAGTGCTGAATAATACAATCCACACGCAATGGTTAGAGATATCAGCCCAGAGAAGGGTAGAGATGATCACCGCCCCCAATATCAGGAGGCCCCCCATGGTTGGCGTATTTTGCTTATGCCGGTGTAAATCATCAAGCTTAACACTATCCGCCTTATTAATCTTCTCGCCTAGCTTAAGGGCTTGTAATTTCTTGATAAGCATGGGCCCGAAAATAAGGCTGAGGATAAAAGCAGTTAAAGCGGCCATTGCCGCCCGGAAGGTAATGTAGCGAAAAACATTAAAAGCAAAGATAAAATCTCTAAGCGGATAAAACAGATGATAAAACATCAGACCTCAAATACCTCTTCCATTTTCATCGAACGGGAGCCCTTCACTAGTATTACATCCTTAGCTGCTGGAGACACCTTATTAAAAAGCAGCTCCCGGGCTTCTTGAGAAGAAGCGCAACAGAATATATTATTGTTTTTAAATCCATGCGCTTTAGCTGCCTGGGCTGTAAGAGTAGCTAAATTACCCACCGCAATCAGCACATCGCACACATTAGTTATACTACCAGCAACCTGCCTATGCAATAATTCTTTTTGCTCACCTAACTCAAGCATATCCCCCATAATCAGTATCTTTCTGCCCTTGCATTTTATGCTCTCCAAGGCAATCAAGGCATTGTTTAAAGAAAGCGGGTTAGAGTTATAAGTGTCATCAATAAATTTAAGCCCCCTAAGTTTAATAAACTTAAGCCGGCCCTTGGGAAAATCAAAGTTCGCCAATCTAAAAGCAATCTCGCTAAGACTTAAACCTAAAATGCGGCCGATGGCAACAGCTGCCAGGGCATTATAAACATTGTGTTTGCCCAAGGTAGATAATGTAAAGATAAGCCTGCGGTTAACCTTAAACTTAAGCTTTCCGTCTTCTAATTTAATACCCGTAGCAGAAAAATCGCTTTTCTCATTAATACCGTAACTAAACAGGCGCACTCCTCTTTTTCCCTGCCTAATTAAACTACGCAGATATTGATCATCAGCATTAAGCAAAGCTATTGCCGGATGAACCAAATTATTTAACAAGCTGGACTTTTCTTTTAACACCCCCCTGAGATTCTTTAAGAATTCTAAATGCGATGGGCCGATGTTGGTAAGCACGCCGATATTCGGCCGGGCAATTGCCGATAGATAACCTACCTCCCCAAAATGATTAGTGCCAATTTCAACTACTGCAAAATCATGCTTATCTTCAAGCTGTATTAATGTCTGCGGCAGGCCGATCTGATTATTCTTCGTGCCATCATTTTTTAGTACCCGGGAATTTTGCGATAAAACCCAGGCGATCATATCCTTCACAGTAGTTTTTCCGTTTGAACCGGTAACCGCAATTACCGGCTTAGCAAACCCCATGCGCTTGAAACGGGCCAGGGCACCTAAGGCCAAGGTTGTATCCTTTACTTTAATTAAAGTTACGTTCTGGGGAAGCTTCGGGAAAATTGCTTTATCCGCAATAATACAAACTGCCCCGGATTTTAAAGCTGCGGGTATAAAGTTATGGCCGTCAAAATTATTTCCCCTTAAGGCCAGGAATGCCTCATGAGGCATTAATCCCCTTGAGTCAGTAGAGATCCCTATCGGTTTATCAAGCCTGCTGCCCTGGATGAACAAACCTCCAGTGGCTTTAACTATCTCATCTAGCGTAAACACTGCTGCACTACCTTTCTGTCGCTAAAGTGTAAAACCCTCTTTTTTAATACCTGGTACTGTTCATGTCCTTTGCCAGCAATAACCAAACAATCATCACCCTTAGTTAACCGCAAGGCCTCCTTAATAGCTTTAAACCTGTCCGGTATTACGCAATAATTATCTTTGCAAATACCCCTGCGTATATCTTTAATTATGCGCAAGGGGTTCTCAGAGCGCGGATTATCGCTGGAAATAATTGCATAATCTGCCAGCTGTGTAACAATTTTACCCATTATTGGGCGCTTAAGTTTATCGCGTTCTCCGCCACAACCAAAAACTACAATAATCCTTCCTGCAACTAATGGCCTTAATGCATTAATTACGTTAAAAAGCGCATCCGGGGTATGCGCATAATCCACAAATACATTAAGTCTTTTATTACAGTTTACCCGCTCCAATCTGCCCGGCACGTTTTTGAACCTTTCAATTGCAGATTTTATACGATTAATAGGCAGGCCTTCGCTGATACCCCAGGAAACAGCTGCCAGAATATTATAAATATTATGCAAGCCAATCAACTGCGTCTTGATTCTGGTATTTATGCCAGGGGCAATTAAGGTAAACCTCACCCCCCATATTGCGGAATCAATCTGCTTAGCCATCACTGTCGACTTGCTCTTAATCCCGTAGCTTATGCATCGAGAAGATATTAAATCTTTTATCCTTCGGCCATATTTATCATCATTATTAATTATGGCTACAGCGCCTGGATTAAGCATACGGAAAAGCTTGGCTTTTGCCAGAAAATAATTCTTAAAATTCTTATGGTAATCCAAGTGATCTTGAGTAAGATTGGTAAAAATCGCGCGCCTGAAATTAATCCCTAAAACCCTTTCTTGATCCAAGGCATGCGAAGAAACCTCTATTGCGCAGTATTTGATCTTCTGCGCGCACATCTTTGCAAGTAACCCCTGCAATTCAACGGGCCCAGGGGTAGTATTTTTAGCAGATATTTTATTGCCTTTAAAACGGTAATTAATCGTACCGATTACCCCGCAGCCGCACCCTGACTCCCTGGCTATAGCCTCGATCAAATATGAAATAGTTGTCTTGCCATTAGTGCCGGTAATACCAACAACCTTCACGCCATCAGAAGGATGGCCATAGAATTCGGCAGAAACCTCTGCCAAAAACTTACAGTCATCATCAACCCGAAGCAATTTTACCCCTTGCAGAATTTCTATCTTCCGGGTATTCTTTTGAATTACCACTACGCCAGCGCCATTAGCTATTGCTTCTCTGATAAAACAACTGCCATCCTGACGGGCGCCTTTTATGGCTACAAAAACAAAACCCTTTTTTACGGCTTTGGAATTACAAGTGATACCTTTAATTTTCTCCCCTAAAATCTTCATTGTGCCATTGCCCCAAGCGGAATCTCTTTCCCTTTAATATAACGAATCGCATCGCCTGCAACTTTTTGAAAAACCGGAGCAGCTACCACCCCGCCAAAATAATACGGATGAGGCTCATCGACTGTTACAACAATTGCCAGTAACGGATCTTCGGCTGGCGAAAAACCAATAAAAGAAGCAACGAACTTACTATGCGAATAGGCGCCGTTTGGTTCAAGTTTCTGGGCAGTACCGGTTTTGCCGGCGGCGCTAAATCCAGGAACCTTGGCCAACTTACCCGTCCCCTCCTCTACAACCCCTGTAAGAATCTTTTTTATGCGCATTGCAGTATCTACGGAGATTACCTTATGCATGAGTACCGGCTTATTCTGTTTAACTATCTGGCCGTCTTTATCCCTTACTGAATCAATAATATAAGGCTTCATCAACTGGCCGCCATTAGCGATTACGGAAATTGCGCTAGCTAGCTGCAAGGCAGTAACCCCTACCTCCTGTCCAATGGGGATGGCCGAAATAGAGGTCTTAGACCAAGCCCGCGGAGGCTTAATCATCCCGGAGATCTCGCCAGAAAGATCAAAACCTAACTTAGAACCAAAACCAAAGGCCTTAAGATATCGATAGACTGTATCCACACCCAAAAGTTGCGCCACCTTAACCGTACCTATATTACTTGACTCTTCAATTACCTGTTGAAAAGTAAGCATCCCATGCGGACGATGATCATGCAAAATATGTCCACCTACTTTATACGTTCCGTTTTCACAGAAGAATTTATCCTCCTCTGTAACCTTCTTTTCTTCCAGCGCAGCTGAAGCAGTAACTATCTTGAAAACTGAACCCGGCTCAAATAAATCACAGATAGTGCGGTTGCGTATGGAGTCCTTATTTACGGAAGAGTGGTCGTTTAAATCGTAGTTAGGCCGGCTGGCCATAGCCAAAATCCTTCCCGTATGCGGATCCATTACAATAATACTGGCGCCTTTTGCCTGAAAATTCTTAAAAGCCTTATCCAATTCCCTTTCTGCGATATACTGAATAACCTCATCAATCGTCAAAACCAAATCCAGCCCATCGATCGGCAAAACCATCTTCTCCCAAATATCCAGTTTTTTCTGCCGGGCATCGCGCAAGAAAATCGCCCAGCCAGCAGTTCCTTTCAGATACTTGTCAAAGTCCCTTTCCGCCCCTTCCAAACCTGTATTATCCATGCCGCTGAAACCGATGACATGACTGGCCAGGTAGCTATTAGGATAAATGCGCTTGGTCTCTTTGATAAAACCCAATCCGTTAATCTTAAGGGCCTTTATCGCCTCCACCTTATCTGAACTCAATTTGCGGGCCAGCCAGATAAACGCTTTTTTGCGATAAAGCCTATCCTGCAAATAAGTCCGCTCAACTCCAAGTATAGGTAAAAGCTTATTAATTATGCCCTCTTTATCCCTATCTTTAATAATATTGGGTACGGCGTAAAGTGAATCCATGGATAAGTTAAATGCCTGAGCCTTAAGATTACAATCGTAAATCGCCCCGCGCCGCGGCTCTAGCTCTACAAGTTGGTTATGTTGTTTTTTAGCTATTGAGGTTAGATAACCTGAACGGAAAAACTGGATAAATAAAAGACGGCCTACGCAAAACAAGAGGGAAATGAAGAAGACTAAAAATACCGCCTCGCTTCTTCGGCGATAGTTACTTATATACACTATTTTTTAAGGAGTAATAAATATTAGGGGTTAATTGTTTTTGCCTGAGCTTCCCGCCTTAAACTAAAAATAGCCGCCAACAAACCCTCTCGACCCTGATTCTGGCTGGCAGGCCTAAGTCCGTCTTTAGAGGCTACTACCTTGACAAAACGATATTTATCCGGCATCTGAAAATCATTCGTCTGGCCTATACGGCTGCCAATATTAACTAAAGAAGAACCCTTTTTTATATTATAACTTAAGGCGGTATTCTTATCAAGCAATTCATTGTAAGTACTCTGCCTTCTTGAGCCCAGATAGGCTAGTCGGAATATTTCACTTTGCTGATAAACATATAGCACGCAAAAAGAGGTGACAAATACTGTTACGGATAAAAACTTGGTCATTTTCATCTGCTTAGATCCTTTCCGCTACCCTAAACTTGCTGCTGCGGCTAGAAGGATTAGTTGCTACTTCACTGGCTATGGGAGTCAAGGGTTTAGCCGTGATAATATCAATTAAACCTTCGGCCTTAAGCGCCCGAAATGTATGTTTAATTACGCGATCTTCCAAAGAATGAAAAGAAATAACACATATCCTGGACTTTTTTCTTAAGACTGCAACAGCTTTTTTAATAGCGGTTTCTAAAATCTCCAGTTCGCGATTCACCGCAATGCGTACCGCTTGAAATGTGCGCGTAGCCGGATGTATACGATAATAGCTCCTGCGATACCTGTAAGGAATTGCCAGCATCACTAAATCCGCCAACTGGCTGGTCGTGGCAATAGGCTGGGCCTTGCGTTCTTCAACTAATAAATGCGCAATACGATTATGCCAGCGCTCCTGCCCAAAGCTCCAGAGCATATGAGAAATTTCATTTTCGTTAAGATTATTCACCAGGTCATATGCCGATATATAGCTACTCTTGTCTAAACGCATATCTAACGGGCCTTCCTGTTGGAAACTAAAACCCCTCTCTGCATCTTTAAGTTGATATGTAGAAATCCCCAGGTCAAAAACTATACCATCTATCTTCTCCACACCGAGTTTTTCCAGCACCTGATCTAAATCCACAAAATTAGCGTGCACAAATCTACAACTATCGCCGAACTCATTTAGCCTTTGGCGACAGACTGCTAACGAATCTTCATCGCGGTCAATGCCAATCAAGTTGCCATGCGGAGTAATTCTTTTTAATATTTCAAGGCTATGTCCGCCCGTCCCCAGAGTTGCGTCGACAATTGTTTGGCCTGGCTTTAAATCTAAATAATCTATAACTTCATGCAACATTACAGGTATATGCAACTTTTCCTCTAACACTTAAACATCCATTAATTTCTCGGCGATCTCTTCAAAAGACTGCCGGCTATTTGCATAAAAATCTCGCCATTTATCCCTTGCCCATATCTCAATACGGTTAGAAACCCCGACGATAATTACATCTCTTTTGATATCGGCAAAGTCTTTTAGATACTGCGGCAGTAAAATTCTTCCTTGCTTATCGGGCCCTACTTCAACTGCGCCGCTAAAAAGCAGGCGGTTAAAAGTACGCGATTGCTGCTTGGTAAATGACATGGTTTTAAATTTATTTTCTTGCGAGCGCCACTCCTCTTCGGAAAACATAAAAAGGCATTTATCTAAACCCCGGGTAACAAAGAATTTTTCCACGAATTGATTCTTAGCGGTCTCGCGAAATTTAGCAGGCAAAATCAGGCGGCCTTTACGGTCTATGGAATGTTCGAACTCACCGTAAAACATTTTTCCCTCTCTTCCACTTTACTCCACTTCTATCCACTTAGTATCCAAAGTATAGACAAAATACTCCCTTTTGTCAAGAGGAAAATTACCTAACATATGGAAAATACAAGCAATTGTGGATAGGTGGGCTAAAATTCCCACCCCTTGTGGGATTTAGTGCAGAGGCTGCAGAATCTTACGGCAGGAGATTACGTCTTTTTTGATCTGCTTAGATAAATCTTGGGTCGAGGCAAATTTTTTATCCCCTCGAATTAGTTTTACAAATTGAATCTCCAGGAATCTACCATAGATTTTCTTATGAAAATCAAATATGTGCACTTCAACTTGAATTTTATTTTTTTTAACGCTCACTGTCGGCCGGCTTCCGATATAACAAATCCCGTCATAAACTTTATTGCAAAATACAACCTGCACAGCATAGATTCCCGGAGGCGGAATAACTTCATGATGCGGGTTAATATTGGCAGTAGGGAATCCTAGGGCCCTGGCAATCCTGCTGCCCCTAATTACCGAACCTAATACGCTTACCCTGCGGCCAAGCAACCTCTCTGCTTCTTTAAGTTTAGAGGCCCTAATCAAATTCCTTATGGCAGTGCTGCTAATCGGCCGGCCATTCTCATTAATTACTTTAAATATCTTAAGGGTAAAATTATCATGCTTAGCCCGGTTAGCTAATAACCTGCAATCACCTAAAGCACCTTTACCAAAACGGAAGTTATCTCCGACATAAACAAGGCGGCTGCGCATCTTTTCGATCAGTATCTTAGCGATAAAATTACTGGCGCTCATTTTTGCAAAACTTGCGCTAAAATTAATTACTATGCACACATTTACGCCTAATTCAGAGATTAATCTTAAGCGATGCTTGAGGGAATACAGGCTTTTTTCTCTATGCGGATGGGGAGAAAAAGTCAAAACAATGCTAGTGCCTTTTATTTTCTTAGCCTTTTTCACGGCGGCCTCTAAAATAATACGGTGGCCGCGATGCAAGCCGTCAAAAACACCTAAAGCGACTACGGGGTTTTTAAAGCTGCGGATTTTGCTTATGTTATTGATTACAATCATCTATGCTTATTTTAAAACCTGCTGGATTTTGGCGATAACACTCTTGATAATTTGATTGGTATCCCCATGCAAAGAGCAGCCGGCAGCTGTTTTATGCCCGCCCCCGCCAAAGATCGCGGCTATCTTATTTACATCCACCTTCCCATGGCTTCTTAAATTAATGCGCACCTGATTCTTAGTACCTACGCTCTCTTTAAATAAAACAACTACCTCTACCCCTTTAATCGCCCGGGCAAAACTCAAAAGCTGGTCCCCTAAATCCATAGATATTGCGCCTTTCTTTAATATACCGCGTTTAAGCTTAAAGTAGGCAATTTTACCCTCCCCGGAAAAAACTATCTTCGGTAATAACTTAATTAACAGTCTGGTCTCCTCTAAAGCAAGATTCTCATAAACATAACGGTAGATAAGCGGGACATTGATACCGAGCTTCAAAAGCTCAGCAACAGCCTGATGAGTAAAACTGCTGGTATTGGAATAGCGGAAGGATCCGGTATCAGTCATCATTCCGGTATACAGGCAAATAGCCTCCGGCCTGCAAATAGGCAGGCGCATTTGCTTATAAATCCGATAAATCATCTCAGAGCAGGAAGAGGCATGCGCATCCACCCAATGCACATCCCCAAACCCCTGGTTACTTATATGATGGTCAATATTTAAGATGGGCTTGCCATCTTTATTTAAACGCCAGACATCTCCCGTGCGTTTTAAATCAGCGCAATCCAATACTACCAAGCAATCAAATTTAATCTCAGGCTGGTTGCGCCCCAACCTGCGTATCCTTTTTATCCCCGGAAGAAAATCATGCCAGTAAGGAATGCCGTCTTCATTTAAAATTACACCCTGTTTGCCCAATTTCCTAATCAAGGCGTAAAAAGCCAACTCCGCCCCTAAGGCATCCCCCTCTAAATTGGTGTGCGCAGTAATCAGAAAATTGTTATACTTCTTTATGCTTGCGCAGATTCTTTTTAGGCCCACTGCCTTGCCCTCCCTTTCCTTTATTTAAGTCGGTTACGCCCTTTGAAGAAGGACGCGACTGATCCAGCTCTTTTATCTTATTTAATACCTCTTCAATCCTTATGCTGTACTCAGTTGAGTTATCCTCCCTGAACATAAGCTCAGTAGCAAAGCGCAGATTAATTCTCTCTGCGACCAGGCTACGGATAAACCCTAAGGCAGAATCTAACGCCAGCTTGGTCTTCTTATGCTCCTCCTCTTTTCCCAACACGCTGTAAAAGATCTTAGCATTCCTTAAATCCTTGCTCAATTCTACGCGGGTGATGGTAACAAAACCTATGCGCGGGTCTTTAAGTTCATCATGAATAATCAAACTTACTTCTTTTCTTATTGCTTCTTCAACGCGTTCATGCCTGGACATTTTATCCTGTTCTCCATTCTTATCTTATTATCTTCCTAACCAAATCAAGCTCCTGCTGACGATTACCCGCCTTACCATTAAGCTTGGCTGTCATCACCATACTTAATATCTTCTGGTATCTTGGCCCTGGCAAAACCCCAAGGTCATATAAATCATCTCCTGAAATAGATAAACGCACAACATTATAAACCTTAAGGAAATCTGCGATATGTTTCTTAAAGACGCTGTCCTGCGAAATAGAACGCAACAAAATAATCGCCTCATAACTCAAAGGCTCAAGTAATGCAAAAACCTGGGCTGGCTTAATCTGCCTGTTCTTTAAGCGCGCAATAAGTTTCTGATTAATTTTGCAGCAGCTGACAATTTTATTCTCCTCCTGTTTAGACAAGCCCAGGCTACGGATAATCCTTCTAACCTGGGACAGGCTAAGCTGCTTTAAAAGTGCGGCCAGATAAATCAGCCAAACATCAAACTGCTTATGCAGGGGGATATTCCGCATAAACCAAGAAACCTCCTGATTCACAGATTTAAATAAATCATATGTTCTCTTGTTTGGCTTTAATTTATTACTGATAAAATACAACCCGCCCAAGGCATAAAGCTGTCTGAGCTGCGCGGAAGGGTCCTTTTCTTTAAACATTAATACCAACTCATCGCGCATTCTATGGGGATTTACCTTCTCTAATAACCCATCTTTTATCGCCTCCTTCAAAAGACGTAGAGTACTGGGTTCAATCTTAAATTTATAACGTTCTTTAAAACGAATTGCCCTCAAGATACGCGTAGGATCATCCTTAAAACTTAAGTCATGCAGAACGCGGATTTTTCCGGAAGCCAAATCACTTTCCCCGCCGAACAAATCAATTAGCTTTTGGCCAACACCATCAGAAATACTCACTGCCATAGCATTAATTGTAAAATCGCGACGCAAAAGATCCCCCCTTAGGCAGCCAGGGCTTACTACTGGCAGAGAGGCATGATGGGGATAAATTTCTTTACGGGTAGTAGCGATATCCACTTTTAAATGATGATCCAGGATTAAAGTGGCGGTGCCAAACCTCTCATGCCGGATTAATCCAGCCCCCGACTTTCTTGCCAGATTCTCGGCAAATTTAATGCCATTACCCTCTACGGTTATATCCAAATCCCAATCCTTAAGGCCTAAGATGAGGTCGCGGGGAAAACCGCCTACCAGATAAGCCGGCATTTTAATTTCATCAGAAACATTCTTTGCCAAAGCAATCAGAGATCTTATCTCTCGGGGTAATCTTCTAAAGTATTTCTTCATTTCTCTTGACATTTTAACTATCGTCTTTACGGCCTAGGGTGGAATGCCTTGTGAATTGTCTTAAGCCTTTCTTTATCTATATGTGTATAAATCTGCGTGGTGGAAATATTGGAATGCCCCAGCATCTCCTGCACTGAACGCAGATCCGCCCCTCTTTCTAATAAATGCGTGGCAAATGAATGCCGCAAGGTGTGCACCTTTATTGGCTTCTTTATCTTGGCTTCTTTAGCATACTGTTTAATCAATTTCCAGACAGACTGCCGGGACAGCTTATTTCCGGATCGGTTTATAAAAAGAAAATCGGACGTCTTGTTTTTTAATAAATGCGGGCGGCTAAACTCCAGGTATCTGGAGATACTGTGAATCGCCTTTTTCCCTAAAGGGATAACCCTTTCCTTATTTCCTTTTCCGATGCAACGCAAGAAACCAATATCCAGGTTCACATTGTTTAGCTTAAGATTAGTGGACTCAGATACGCGCATGCCTGTAGCATAAAGAGTCTCAAGAATTGCCTTATCCCTGGCCCCCTGACGCAACCGCGGGTCAGGCTGGCTAATCAACGCCTCTACTTCATTTAAGGAAAGGGTATCTGGGACCTTCTTCCATAATTTTGGCGAATCAATTAAAGTAGTAGGATCATCTTTTAGTACCCGTTCCCTGGCGAGAAATCGATGAAACATGCGTATTGCTGCAAGCCTACGAGATATGCTTGTGGGAGAAACCCCTTTTCCTTTTTCAAAAAGCATAAACTCAACAATATCGTTTTTAGAGACCTTGGAAAGCGCATTTATACCGCGCTTAATCATAAAATCCAGATAAGTATTGAGATCCTCGCGGTAAGCAATAATAGTATTCTTGGCCAGCCCGCGCTCAACCGAAAGATAATCTATGAATGAATCGATAAGCTCTTTCAATCTAGTCTATAAATGGGTTATTATTCTTTTCCCTGCCTATAGTAGTTGGCTCTCCATGTCCGGGGTAAACCTTAGTATCAACGGGCAGTACGAATAATTTCTCCTTTATTGATTGATTTAACAGGTAATCGCTGCCACCTGGCAAATCGCAGCGTCCTACCCCCTGATAAAACAATGTATCGCCGGTAAAAATAATATTGCTTTCGGGTTTTTTCACTAAAAGCCCGATACCTCCCGGGGTATGACCCGGAAGATGCAAAACCTTTAATTCAAGACAATCTAATTTTATGATCTCTCCATCTTCTAAGGTTTTAATCTCAGATCTTACTTTGTAGGGCAAGGAGAAACTGGCAGAAAGATTCTTCTTGGCATCCTCAAGCATTGCTAAATCCTGTTTATGCACATAAACCCTGACAGCAAACTCATCGTCGCCTCCTATATGATCGTAATGCCCATGCGTGTTAATTACCATTGCCGGAGTTAGTTTATGCCTATCCAGAACAGCGCGTATCTTATGCGCCTGATCACCAGGGTCAATAATAATGGCCTCTCTTGCCTCTGCGCAGGCAAGCACATAACAATTAACCTGCATTGCTCCCACAATAATGGTTTCCAGGATCATTTTAGATAATTCTTTATCTTTGGGTAGATAAACATTTTGTGGATATCCATTTTAATACGCTGGGCATCATCGAGGTTACGGCTGTCATTTGTGCCATAAAGGTCGCTTTTTATGGCTGCCATGAGATCGACGGTCTTATTAATATACACATCGATATTCTTCTGCTCGCTTGCCACCAACATATTCTTCATATTCACCAGATTCTTTAAAGCCTCCTGAGCGCAGTCAACCTTCTTTTTGAGGCTGGATTTCTGAGTAAGGGCATTTTCTAATTCATCGTGCCATGATTTCCAAAAAAGGAAATTCTGGCGATAAAGCTCCTCTTTAGTCATATTCGGGCCTTTGTATTCTTCTGGAACAAGGACCATTTCAACTGGCTGATTAGCCTTCTTGGATTTACGGGTAAACTTGCGCGTGAAGGATTCGCAGCCAGCTAAACCTAATAACAAAAGACAGCATAAAAAGACTAAAAATATATTTCTTGATTTCATTTGACCATCTCCTTTCCCGCTATAATAATTTGATTCTAAAGCGGGATCCCCGCCTGCTATCCTGAAGCAATCAAGCGGGAAAATTCTTCCTCATGGATAATCTCTACCCCCAGCTCTCTGGCTTTATTAAATTTTGACCCTGCATTTGCGCCAACTACCAGGATATCGGTTTTACTGCTTAGGATAGAGGTTGGCATGCCTTTAGACCTGCGCACCAACTCTTCTGCTTCAGCGCGCGAAAACCCTTCCAGCTCTCCGGTAAAAACCACTATCTTACCGGTAAGCTTATTGATTTTAAGGTTCGTTGCCTGCTGGCGCATATTAACATGCGCGTCTTTTAAATCCTGAATTAACCTTCTGGTTTGGCTAAGATTAAAATAGCTGAAAATAGATTTCGCCATAACCTGGCCTATCTCGGGTATTCTATCTAACTCATCTAGCCTTGCCTGCATAAGCTTTTGCATATCCCCAAACTCTTCAGCCAGTGTATAAGCAGCCTTCTGGCCTACATGGCGAATACCCAAAGCAAAAATCAGGCGTGCCAAAGGCTGTTGCTTACTTTTCTCAATGGAGCTCAATAAATTATTAGCTTTCTTTTCCTTAAATAACTCCAGCTTCAATAGATCATCAAGCTTAAGCCTATAAACATCGGATAAACTTTTAAGTAGCTTTAAATTCACTAGCTGATTAATTACTGCCTCACCCATCCCCTCAATATCCAAGGCATCACGACTGGCAAAGTGCATGAGCGAGCGTTCCATCTGCGCAGGACAACCAGGGTTAATACAGCGATAAGCTACATCCTGCTCCTTTTCTTTAACCACCTTTTCCCCGCAGGCAGGACATTTTACCGGGACATTATAAGGACTTCTACCTTTCTGCTCTACCACTTTTACCACTTTTGGAATCACATCTCCTGCCCGCTCAATAAGCACGCGGTCGCCTTCCCGCAAACCCAATCTTTCTATCTCTTCAAAATTATGTAAGGTAGCGTTACTTATAATCACTCCGGAACACTCTACTGGCTTAAGCTCTGCGGTTGGCGTAATTACCCCTGTACGGCCAACATTAACATTAATCGCAATTACCTCAGTGGTTGCCTGCCGTGCGGCAAATTTATAAGCCACTGCCCAGCGCGGGCTTTTAGCAGTAAAACCTAAATCCTTCTGTTGAACCAGACTGTTTAATTTAACTACCACCCCATCAATTTCATAGCTTAGCCCATCCCGTTTTCCCTGCCACTTACGGCAATAAGTAATTACTTCATTTATATTCTTGCAGAGCGCTGAATGCATATTTGCGCGCACCCCCCAATCCTTAAGTCTGGCGAGAAAATCCCATTGCGTATCTATAGTCTGGCTGCGATATGCGCCCAGGGAATGCGCAAAAAAATTGAGCTTGCGCTTGGCGACAATACTGCTGTCTAATAATTTCAGCGAACCGCTGGTGGCATTACGCGGATTAGCAAATAAAACCTCCCCCATATCCAGGCGTTCCTTATTGACCAACGAAAAATCCTGTTTATCCATGTATACTTCGCCGCGAATCTCTATAAAATCCGGAATATGGCTGCCCAATAACAGCAAAGGAATAGCGCGGATTGTTTTTATGTTACTAGTTACATCCTCGCCCGACTGGCCATCTCCGCGCGTTGCAGCAACTCTAAGCTTACCTTTTGCATAAGTTAAATTAACGCTTACTCCGTCAATCTTAAGCTCAACCACATATTCATATCTGCAATCATTACCCAGCCCCTTGCGCAGGCGCTCATCCCAATTGACTAATTCATCTATAGAGTAGGTATTATCTAATGAAAACATTCCAACCTTATGCGTTACAGTTTTAAAACCCGGACTTATCGCTGTACTCAGTCGCTGGCTTGGAGAATCATCCGTGCGTAGGTGCGGATATTTAAACTCAAGCGATACCAGCTCAGCCATTAAATCATCATATTCTTTATCGGAGACTTGAGGCTGGCTTAAAACATAATATAGATAGTCATGTTTTCTTATTTTTTCTTTAAGCAAATTAATTTTATTCTTAATTGAGATAGACATCTTGGCTATGTAAAATGGTTAGAATGTAATTTGAAAATCGCAGAACTCCCCGCTTGCCGGCTGCCATTCTATATGCACTTCTTTTATATAATGGGAAAATTGCTGATTGATTTGTTCAAGAAAATACCTCAAGAGGTCTTCTTCGGCCTCAGCCAGAATCTCAACGCGTCCGTCACTTAAATTCTTAACCCAACCATAAACCTTCTGCTGAACTGCTATGTCCTGAACGGTATAACGAAATCCTATTCCCTGAACCCTACCTGAGTAATAAAGATGTAGCTGCTTTTGCATAGCTATTATACTTGCTCGTAGTTACTCGCAAGTATTAAACTCACAGACGGCCTTCGGCCTATAATTTATGTCGCCTTTGGCTCCATAAATTATCTGTTCGTTTAAGTCGCACTTATTGAACGCTGTGCGAACCTATTTTGAAAATGAAATGACAAAAATTTAATCTATGGCACCGCGCCGATGGCGCTCCCACATCTCCCGCGCCCCGCTCGGCTTCTGTGGGCAGAAGCCTCGCTTGGCGTCCGCCTTGGTCGGTGGACTTCTTGCTAATTTTTATGCGTGTTCGGCTCTGCTGTGGCTGGCGGTCGGGTGCGGGCGACCGCCAGCCACCTGCGTCCAAAATCAATTAGTTTATAAAGACGGTTTGTCCGCTGTCCAGCACTAATTTAATCATAACTAAAATAATTCAGTAAATTAGTGCTGGACGCATCGCCTCTCACGCGCAGTGCTTCAAAGCCGATGGGCAAAATTTTGGGTGGGGGGCAAAATTTTGCCTCGCCATCTGAAAATTTGCCCAAAAAAGAATCATTTTCAAAAATGCGGATTTTTTGATTAAGGTGGTCTTTGCTTGGGGTTGTCCGATCCGCTTGACACCTTTATAATACTATAACTAATAAGACGGTGTCAAGGGAAAGTCATATCTTCTCCCTACAATTATTCAAGAAAGAAGAAAAGGATGGGAACCAATACGCTCCTCTCCACACTTGGTCCATATCAAACTAAAGCCCGCTCTCTGTAATTCAATATACTTGCCAGGGTAAACGGGTTAGGATCCTCGATATCTACCGAACTCCAAGCATCCATCATATAACGCTCAATATAGGCATAGGGTAAGAATCCGTAACCGGCCTGGCCCCATTTATCCGACCAAGAATTTTTAAATTTAACTAATTCCTTTTCATCATCGTAACCACAGGCTGCAATGGCATGGCCACCTAAACTTCTCTCACCCTTCTTAGGCATAGGCACAATTCCCGTCTTTGTCTTAAGCATTCCTTTAAAGACCTGAACCCCTAAGACCGCCGGCCCTTTTGTCGCCAAGCTCATACGTAGTTCATCCAGATTAAGTATGCGCGCATAAGTCATAATGCAAAATTTTTTCGCATTGACCACCGCGCCACTTAAAGGTTTATCCTTCTGATAGGGCTGATATGGCCAGTAACTCTCCCGGCAGACACCTTTCTTTTTAAGTACCTGCATAGCCGCACGAATAGTGGTTCCCTCTAATTCCGGCATACCATCAATCTTTTTAGCTTCTGCGTAAACAAAACGCGGGGAAAGTATTATTAACTTCTCATAATCAAGAAATTCTTGATACTCCTTCATCCCTACTGCTACTGCAAATCCCACACAGATCCCTTCTTCTCCCTGATCCCTTACCGGCGACATCTCTTTAGTATAATCAACCTTCTTAGGTAACTTTACTACCGCAAGATACGCCCGCATTAAATAATCTCGCTCATCAAACTTATCTTTTATACAACCGAATCTGCTCATTTATTTTTTCCTTGCTTGGGGCATACCTTGAGGCACTTCTTAAACTTATTTCTCGCTCAAGGGATTAAGATTTTACCACCCTTATCTCCCGTGTTCCCCCAAGGAACCAGAAGAACGTTTTAAGGCAGCTGGTTTCTCTGTCCACTTGGCCGCCTCACAGACAATACTATTACAACCAAAGCCAAAACCAAAGGCTAAACAAAAAAGTTTTACTGAGGCTTCCAGACCCACACCCGGCTTTGCAACATTAAACTGAGGAAAGATCAAAAGAGTAGTAATCATCCCTAAAATAAACGAAGCCAGTGCCTGAATCCAGTATCCGTTCCAGAACTTTTTAACCTTTCCTTGCTTTACTTTTCTTAAGTAAGGCGCTAATGTCCTGGCCAAAACACCAAACAAAATTCCTAAAAGTTTTAAGACAAGTTCCATGATTTAGCTCCTTTTTAACTTTTTCTGCGCCTCTTTTAGCCTCTCTAAGGTATCCCTTGCCCTTCTGGTCTCATCTTCTAACATCTGGACTAATCTTTCCGTCACAGAAATCCCCCATTTTTTATAGACATATTCTATTTGGTCCTGAGTAATATTCTCTTTGTCTAGCAGGTTTATAGCATATTTAAGAAACTGATTTACGATAAAACCCATTTTGTCATCTCCTCTTCTAAAATCTATACTTAAATGTTAATCTTACTGCCTCTTGGTCCTTATCATTGCCTTGTTTGTAATCCGTGTATCTGTATTTAAAATCCATAGATAAAACCAAATCTCCCTCTAAAAATAATTTCTCACCCGAGAGTTTAACATAGGTCCTTTTCTTATCATTACTTGAGTCATCAAAGTCATAAAAATTCTGCTCTAATCCTGCCGATGCCTGCCAATTTTTCTTCCTTTTGTAGCTAAGTTTGGCTTCAACTGTTTCCTTCTCGTAATCATTGCCACTTTTAAGCTCATATTTTACATCTTTATACTGTAGCCCAAAATCAAATCCGAGCCTTTGCTTCTCATCGTCTAAGATTTCATAATCCCAATCATTGCTAACATAGAATCCCCTGTGGTCTAAGTCAGCGCTAATATAATCTTTTTTGAAGTATTGATATTTTAGAGCTGTCTTTATCTTCGGACTGAGCCTATGCTCTGTCTTAGTATAGTATCGCCAATATTCGTAATCATAATCTTCGTCTCGCTCCTCTTCTTCCTTGGTATCGCGTTGTCCCCATTCCAGCCTCGAGATAAATTTATAAATCCAAGGAAGATTAAAAAGGTAATCAGAACCACCTAAAACTTCCTGTTTGGTCCTTTTTCGGTCTATCTTTTCCTGCTCAGTATTTTCTATTCTGTAAGAAGATATAAGCCTTAAATTTTTCCCTAAGAAGTATCGCTCTGCGCCCAGCTTAGTAAAGAGTTTAAACTGGTCTTTCTCTCCTTCTGCTAAATAATCAAAATTATCAATTCCTAAACTTAAATCAATCCCATACAAATCTTTTTCTTTAAAACTAACTGTGGGCGCAGCCCTGAGCTCATCGTATTCATTGGAGGTTGAGTTTTTATAACGCTTCTGTTTATACTTTAGTTTAAAGTCAAATTCCAAAGATTCCTCTTTTGATTCCTTTAAAAAATAAGTTGAGTTTAACTTAAAGAGCCTTGAGATATTATCCAGAGTATCCGAGGATCTGTAATCCTTGTCATAAACAAATGTAGAGATATCATAGCTTAACCGGTCAGATACCTCTTGCTCAAGTTTAAGATGATAATTCTGATAACAATAATCGCTATCTGTATCCTCTTCCTCGTAATCTTCAGCTGTGGACCTCTTTCCTATTTCGGTATAGCCACTAAGGGCAAAATCACCCGCCCAGGCAAAAGAAGGCAAAACCAAGAGTCCAATTATGAGAAAGAACATCCTTTTCATAGGCTAATTTCCTTAAGAAATCCCAATGTAGCTATTCGCCCAGATATTTTTTAATTTTATCAATCAAATCTTGGGTCTCAAAGGGCTTGGTGATGTAATCGTTGGCACCGACTTTTTTACCCATTGCCTTGTCAATATCCTGGGTTTTGGCGGTAAGCATAATGACCGGTATAGACTTATATTTTTCGTCAAATTTTAGCATGCGACAAACCTCGTAACCGTCCATCTTGGGCATAAGGATGTCTAAAACAATTAAGTCGGGGTTTAAAGATTTGGCCTTCTCCAGGCCTTCTTGACCATCAGAAGCAGTGATAACCTCATAACCAGACGTCTTTAAACGGATACTCAGCGCTTTTAATAATTCAGTCTCGTCGTCAACTACCAATATCTTCTTTGGCATATTCACCTCTCTATTTCAGTTCGATTTTTTACGGCCTGATAAACAACGCCGCACCATCTGCGTCCATTTTCGTTACTACCAGCTCTACATCGCCTTCCAGATTCACCACGTTATTGGTATCTTTGTCAAAGTCATAGTCATATTTGCCGTTTGCGCCTAAATTCATAAAATTTAGCGGCAGGTCAGTGGTCAGGTTTATGGTCTCGGCGTATACAGCCCTGCCGGAAGGATACTGCACTGTATACCTCTTTAAAACCGGCGTATTATCATAGTAGCCCAACTCTATTATAATCTTCCAGCTATCTCCTTTTTTGGGCCGCGCCTCAAGCTCAATCGTTCCGCCATCCTTAATGCCAGCGACATTAGCCAGACTAAAAACACGGATATGTTTTGAATCGGGAATTTTTATGCGTGTGCCCTGGCGGATAATCAAGCCTGTGCCAGCAGTGCGGGTGTTGCGCAAGTTAATGAAGGTAAAGCCCTGTTTAGTGGCGAGTGGCGAGTGGTTAGTGGTTAGTGGCTTGCGCCCTACCTTAGTAATAAGCGAGGATTTGAGAATAACTCTTACCGCAGTGATGTTAGGGATAAGCTCTATTTTTGGCTCAATCTCCAGATTAGTATTGTCAAAATATTGAAGCCCAAAATCAGTTAAAATTACTCCAGGGAGATTATATTTTGGAATGGTTTCGGTCCTGCCTTTGTAGACACGTACAATTTTGTCGCCACTCCATTTAATAGTCATTGCGCAATCAGGGAAATTTGAAGCATCGGGGTAAAAGATAAATCTTATCTTGCTGCCTACTTCAACAGGCTGATTTAAAAAAACCATATCATCTGGTTTTGCAGGGTTTTGGTGAGGCCCAAGGACAAAGGTGATTGGGACGGCTTTCCAGTCTCGGACCTTGCGTCTTGTGTCCTGTGTTGTAGAGACCTCACAGATAGGTAAAAACGCACCGGCTTTGAATGGCCGGTTTAAGGTAAAAGGTGTCTTTAACACTAGTTCGGGATGTTCGTGCTCGGGCTTAAGGGTATGGCTGTCATCAACCCACAAAGGCACAAAGGTTATGGAGGCAGGCGTTACGTTTAGTATTTCAAGAGAATCTTTTATCCCGTATTCCTCAAAATCTCCTCCGGATATCTCATCCAGGCAATCGTCCAATGCCTTTTCCAATAAAACCTCCTGCTGGCCAAAGGTGTAGGAATCAAAACTTGTCTTAAGCATCAACACCACCACACCGGTTAAAATTGAGGCAATGCTTATGGCGATAAGAAGCTCAATGAGAGTTAATCCGCTTATTCTACGGGTGTCCAATCTAAGTCCTCCACTAAAGTTACAACTTCAACTATCGGTTTACCGGTTAGCTGGTTTGCTGGTTTGCTGGTTATTTGATACACTTGAATCCTTATCTCTAATGGATCACTGCCTCTTACGATCTTTCTTAAGGTTCTCCAAAATCTCCCATTCAATTCCAAGGCCGGCTTATCTAAATCAGGTTCCCAGACATCGCCTATTGCCTCAAGCTGGGCTTCGGTAAAACCTAAATTCTTTACCCTCTCCATCCCCTCTTGCGCCAGATAGCGGGCAGTGGTTAAATCCGAAGTTTGATACGCCTGCTCTAGAGAGACTGAGAACATACGCATCAATGGCAGAAAGCAGATAGCAATTACTGCCAGCGTAATCAGGAGCTCAATAAACGTGAATCCGTTTGTTCGTTTAGTTAAAGCTGACATTAAGGAAATTGGGATATTGGGATATCGGGATTTGGATATTAGGGTATCAGGATATTGGGCATTGCCCAATCCTCTAATCTCCCGATCTCCAAATCCTAATCCCCTGATTACCCGATTTCCCTTCCTGATATCCTTCATCTTTCGTCTCCACGTTTATGCTTAAGATAATTGATATATCCGTTTATCCCCTTTATGAGTTTCTGATAATCTTCGCACATTTTTTGCGAAGTTCTCGTATCGACATAGCCCTTCTTTTCCATCTTAAAAATATGATTCTGGGTTTCGCCACTTTCTTTTCGAGCGTCGTAAAACCTGTTGATTTTGTCCTTATAATGATAGCTGTTATAGCCTTCAGCAATATTATCCGGCACAGAAGACGAAGAACGCATAGACTGATCAATTAACTGAAATCTTTCCTCTCTCGGCAATCTCTTACAAATATTATGCACTTCCACCATAAGCCTTATCGCATCCTGATAAATCTGTAAATCCTTAAATGTCGGCACTTATTCCTAATCTCCTATTCTCCCAATTTCCAAATCCCAATTCCCTAATCACCCAATATCCTTTTCAACGCTCCTCCCTCTTTTCTTCAGAAGTCTGGCCGCGAATCTCGCGCCACAACTGAATCCCTACACCTGAGCCACTTACCGTGCCAAACCTCACTGTCCCGGCAGTTGCAGTCATAGTTGGCGTGGCAGACGGCGTAACTGTAACTGTCTCTGCTTCGGTATTCTTAATGGTTATGGTAGCAATGCCGCTAGAAACTGTAACTTTGGTAGTTGTAGCTGTAGAAGTAGCAGAGTTATTATCCTTCATAAATTCAGTAATCGTTACTGCAAAGGTTGTGGAATTATCTTCAGTAATCACATTTCCGCTTGAGTCTAAGATTTTTACCTGAACATTCACCGAACCAACCGGTCCAGAATTTGAGATGACCTTAATCGTTGCTGATTTTATGGTAATGGTAGAAGATAAACCAATAATACCGGTATAAGTGGTATCCTTAACTGAAATAGAGGTGGTCTTTTCAGTGGTGCCAGAAAGCCCGGAGAATTTATGGCTGCCGGCGTCAATGGCAGTATAGGTATAATCAGTAATTGCTCCGCCTAATCCAGAGGCGTCAAAACGCAGAGTGCCCTGATAATTAGAGATAGTAGAATTATTATAATCGCGGGCCGCAACTGTCGCGGTAAACTCTTCATTAACATAATAAAATGTGCGAGACGCAGGCGGGTCTGATAAGGTAATAGAGAAGTCCTTGGGAATAAAGATAATATTTACCGATGTCCCGGTGCGGGTAGTGAGCGTGGCATCTGTGGCGGTGATGGTAATCGTTCCCCATTTGTTATAGGTCTGGCTGGTTAAGCTGGCAATGCCGTTTGTCCAATAGGTTGAGGTTAAGGAACTGGTGCCTAAACTACCTGACTGGGATGTAGAAGGCGAGGTGTAATTTACGCTTAAATTGGCTGTGCCTTTGTAATTTGGGCAAGTTGAGCCAGAGGCATTTCTGGCGGTAATAGTCAAGGTAAATGGCTTAGCAACCGTCTGCCGGCCATAGTCTGAGCCTGAGGCGGCAGTGTCCAGACTTGAAGCAACCACAGTAAAATCGTATGGCCGCATATCAAGGTTGGAAGAAGTGCCGGTCTTAGTGGACTCTGCGCTGTCTGTAGCCACAATATTAATTGTGCCGCAGTCAGAGAAGGTCTCTGAGGTGGTTGAGGCCACCCCATTAGAAAAACTGGTTAAAGAAGTTACTGAGAGTGTGCCGCTTCCAGAAGAAGGCGAATTATAACTTACCGTCAAATTCACTGTGCCGGAATAATTCGTATCAGTTGCTCCAGCATTATCTAAGGCAGTAACGGTTAAGGTAAAGCTGCTTCCAGCAATTGGCGTTGAGGTTGAGCTGGTAACGCTAAATGAGCCAGCCACCACGGTTACTGTCTGGCTGGCATCTGTCCAACCCAGGGAAGGCGATTCCGCGGCAGTAATAGTGGCTGTGCCGGCCTTAGTATCCTTATAATAGAATGAGGCAGAATTTGCATTTGCCGAGATAGTAATAGAGTGGGTATTGCCGCTTGTCCAGGTTGAACCATCAGTAGAGAATCTGCCGGTTGAGGAAGTACTGGCTAAATTAACTGTGATTGCTGAAGGCACGCTAATTGCCTGATTATCCGAGTCCTGCACCTGCACCGTCATTATGGAAGACTGGCTTCCTGCGCTAAAGGTTTGCGCAGAGGTAGTAAAGACCAATTTTGGCTTCTGCTCTGTTCCCAAACTCAAGAAGGTAGTTCCACCCTGATTTAAATAACTTGCCTTAATCCAATCCGCGGAGCGGGCAGTATCAGAGATGCGCACTTCGTCAAGGGTGCCGGAAATATAATCAGAATTTGCCTCTCCTAAATTAACACTGGTTGCAGCAATACCTGTATTTGTTGTCACTGCAACATAGTTCCAACCACTGCTTAAATTTGCCGAGGCAGAGCTACCATTAACATAAATTGTCGGAGAAGTAAAATTGGTGGTGGTAATGGTGCTGCTTGCTATTGATATATAGGTAGAATTGTATATTAACTCCAGAATGCCATCTGTTGCATTGCTATCGTTAAGCCAAAATTCAACGCTCTTTATTCCTGAACCAATATCACCTACGCTCAGATAATCATCCCTCCCATCAAAACTACACGCTGAATTTAGCTGACCGGTCGCACCAAAGGTTACTCCACCTGATTGCGTTCCGTTATTAGCGTTGGAAGTTGAATCAGCCGCAGTCGTGGGGCCGGCATCACCTAAATGCCACACGCCCTTAAAATTGGTATCATAGACAGAGTTGGCGTTCTGTTTGTCCGCAGCCGAAGCATTTCCATAATACATCCAGATATAACCTGTGCTGGATGAGGCCGGAATGAGCGGCGCCCGCGTCCAGATAAAACTGTTGCCGCTTGCATCATTATATTTCTCAATCTCAAGGGGGAGCTCGGAAACCTGGTCGCTATCCATAAAGCGGATGTCCTGGCCGGCAGATTGCGCATTGGCATAGGTAAAATTGCCGCTGGTAAGTTTTACCAACGCAGGGAAGTTGGTGAGATTACTCGCCTGGCCGGAGTTGTCAAAGGTAATCTTTCTGCGGTAGAGCCAGGAGGTATTCCACCATTTGGTTGAGCCGGCGCCGGAGGCGGCATTAACGGTCTGCTGCTGGCCGGCGGAAGTTAAGCCGGTAGCCGAGACCGTGAGCGTGGGTGAGCCCACCTGATAGTCAATATAGTAAAAATTAACCGTAGATGAGCCGACCGGAATAGTTACGGAAGATACGCTTGCGCCGGTTTGGCTAGCGCGAAATTGATAAGTGCCGGTAGAGGTGCTGGCGAGGTTAACCGTAACCGCGGAAACCGCGTTGGTGGCTCCGCCTGTTCCATCCTGCAATTGCACAGTATAGGCGTCTGACACCGTGCCTGCGGTTAAGGTCTTGGCAGCGGTGGTAAAGCCAAGTTGCGAGGAAAAATCCCAGTTAACAGTATTGCCTGAGTCTTTGGAGTGGGTGGCGGTGATAACCGTGGCATTTCTGTTGTAGGAATCCTGGACATCCACATAACTTACCGAGCGCGTTCCTTGCGGGTCAATGTCCCAGCGCGTGCCGGAAGTCGTGGAGCGCAAGACAACCCGGCTGGCGGATGTGCCGGTAAAAGTAAACGTATTGGTAATAGTCTGGCGCTCGCCCGCGCTAAAATTAATCTGTTTGCCGGCAGTAGTGCAGGAAAGCTTATAAAATGTATTTGTGCTGTTTATCGTGGCTGTGCCAGAGCCAAGCACAACCACGGTGCTTGTTCCAGGAGTAAATGTGCCGGTTCTGGTCCAGGCCACGCTTAAGTTCACGGTGCCTGCGCCGGCAGAAAGGGTGCCGGTAATGGTCAGGTCAACGGTAGTTAGGGTGGGTGAGCCGGAGAGCGTCAGGCTTGCGCCTGAGCCAATAGTAATACCCGCAGCCAGGGCATTGCCTGCGGCAGGCAAGAGCAACATCCCGCTAATTAACCCTAAAATTATCCTACTTTGCCATCTCTTCATAACCCCCGTCCCTGTAGCTTTTCCTTAAGCGAACCTTACCTAGACATTCAACGGCTTGTTTATGGTTCGGATTTATTTTTACCGCCTTCTCCCATAAGCGGCTGGCTTCCTCCTTTCTACCAAGCTTATGATATAGAAGCCCAAGATTATAATTGGCATCATCGTAATCCGGATTAAAGGAAAGTTCCCTTAAAAAGGCCTGTTCAGCCTTGTCGAGCTGGCCTTTCTGCATAAAAATTAGCCCTAAATTATTATTAGCCATCGGCTCATAAGGATTGATTCTTAGGGCCTCTTTATACTCAAGCTCCGCTTCATTTAGCCTCCCATCTAAATAATACATTGCGCCTAAGTTGCGGTGGACTAACGGAGAGTGGGGCGAGGTTTTCACCGCGCTCTGCCAAAAACTCATTCTATCCTTAAAGACATCCTGGCGATTAAAAGCGGCAAAAGAAAATATAACGATGATTAAACTGCTAAAGACAACAAAAGCCTCTTTTTTTACCTTTAACCGCTGGGCAATCTCACAGAGAATAATTATCAGACCAACCAGAGGCAGATAAAGCCTATGTTCATAGAAGTGCGTGACATTTGAAGGATAGGGGATAAAAAAGGCCGGCGCCAGGAACAAGAAAAAACAAAACCCGCCGAATAAAACCCGGCGTGACGCGATGGCTTTAGAAATAACCAGCCCAACGCAGATTAGGGTAATCGCCATAATACCCCAAATAAAGGAAGTATCCTGAATAATAGGCAATACCGATAGATTAAAAGGCAGAAGCGCCTTTCCGATATATTGAATCAAAGCCGGCAGATTTTTAAAAAAGCACTTTAACACCACAAAACTCATTATACCCGATTGGCCAGGCAAGGCTGCCTGGCGCAGGAGAAACCAGACCAGAATTACCGCGCCGTATCCGAAAGAGAGCAGAAAAATTTTTCTCTGAGGAAACGGGGTAAAGAAAAAATAAAGCAACGGTAAAACCAAGGCCGTCTCTTTGGTAAGAAGCGCCAGGCCAAAGAAAAAAAGGTGGATAAGGTAATCTTTTAACTTCCGGCTTTCAGAAAAATTCATAAAAAAGATAAAGCTCAACAAAACAAAGACCCCAAGCATTGAATCATTCCTGCCCGGAACCCAGCAAACCGCCTGGGTAAGCGCAGGATGAACCGCGAAAGCCAGCGAGAAATAAAACGCAAAACGCCTTTGGACCTTCAGCCTGATTAAAAAAATATAAAGCAGCGCCGTAGCGAAAATGTGGATGATGATGTTTGTCAGATGGTACATAAAATACCGTCCCCTGCCTAAAATCGTATCCAGCATATAAGAGGCGTCCACCAGCGGCCGATAGTAGGCGTCGGTGTAACTAATGAAATGGCCAAGTTTAAACAAGCGGAAAAAGTTGGCCGGGTTGCTTAAGATTCCGTGGTTGTTCAGAATAAGGGCGTTGTCATCCAGATAGGTAAAGTCAAACCACAGGCACTTCGCATAGAGCAGAAAGACAAAAAGCCCTATACAAAGATACGGCCAGTATCCTCTTTGAAATCTCCCAGTACTCACTACGCGATTCATCTCTTTCACCCTTGCTGCTTTTCCTCAGCGAACCTCACCCAGGCCTTGTAGAGATTAAATATCTTTCTCCGGGCGTAGATATAGCGCTTTATCAAATCCTCGCATAACACCTTGTCTATCTCCTGGACAAAAATATCCCTTATCTGCTCTAAGTAAACCACGGCTTTATTGCAGGCCTCTAAGATTTCCTCCATAATCTTAAGCTCTTCTTTTCCCTCAAACCTTCTGGAATGGGCAACTGCAATTGAAGAAGGGATGAAGAGCGCCACTTCCGTAAGTTTGTCTTTTACCGGACAGTTCTTTCCTTCCAAAACTGGCATTATTTTGCTATAGATTTCAGTAGCCAGCCGAGCGGTTCTCTGGTATACTTCAAGATCCCTAAAGCTTCTGATAGGCTTTTTTACGCTGAATCTTGTCTTCTTGAAAACTCCTCTCCTGTCAGGATATATCGGCATCAACCTCCTCCTTATTTCCCTCGGTATTTAGCACTCTATCAAACTTCATCTGGCTTGGGTCATCCAATTTTCCTCTCTGCCTTAACTTATAAACAACGTGTAAGGGAAAAAATTCAAAATAATTATCTTCATCAAACCAGGCGCACTTAAAATCATAGAGCCGAAGACCCGTAAGCCGGCTCAAAGCCAAGGCATAAATGGTAAGCTGGGTAATGGAGTTTTTCTTTTTGCCAGTATCAGCGCCAGGCTTATAATCCAAAATGTGCACTGCTCCATTTCTTATCTGGAGAATATCAATATGGCCGGTGAGGACTTTATCAATGGTTATAGGTACCTTAAATTTTAACTCATCCTGCATATGCTCTATATCCATATTATCCATATACACAGGCACCTCAACCGCAACCGTCACCGAATCATTACAGAGCATAAATCTTTGCAGAGCCTTGTGCCTCTCTTTATTATCATTCACCGCCTGAAGAACCAGTCCGGCAATCCTAGTAGCGAAATTCTGCTTTCCTTTCAAAATTACCTCGCTTAAATCAAACCCTGCCTTTAATTCACTTCCGCGCTCACCTTCCTGAAAAAACTGGTGCGGGCATTCTGCTTGAATCGCTTCTAAAAATTCTCTTAAGTTCTCGAACTTCGCGTGGTTATGTTCTTGAAGCAGGAGGGCAAGTTTTGCCTTATGCACTGAAAAATCATAGACTTGACGGTGAAAAAGATGAACCGTCTGAATAATCCGATTAGGGCTGTAAAGTTTTAAGCCATAAGGCCTCAGTCTGCCATATCGGCAGAGCGGCTCAAATTCTTTTACCCAGTCAGAAAGTGTAGAGGGCTTCACCTCAATACCAAACTGCTCTTTTAACTTTTGGCAGGATTCCTCAAGAGTAAAACCAGTGTTATAAAAACTTAGGCCCTCTAAGATAATACTCAAGGGAAAAGATTTTCCTTTAACTTTCTGGGGAACAAATGAGCGCTGGCAATCGTTGCACAAGTAACGTTGCTGAGTCTCATATTTTTTCTTGCGCAAACCTCTTCTTACAGTATTTTTGCTTGAGCAATATGGACAGGGGAATGTGTCAGGAGTTCTAGCAGATTCGATAGGCAGATTTTCTGCTTTCTGGATGGTTTTTACCCCGTTAGAAATGGCTGAATCGCTGGGCAAAGAAGAATTTCTAACGGGGTTTATCTCCCGAATAGGTGAGGTAATTTTCTCCCGAGTTTCGGAAAAATCCCTGGTTAGCGGTTTATTCGGGAGATATTTGCGCCAAAAATGCCTTAAGAATCTCCCTAACCATTGTATAGGATTCAATTGTTTCACCTTTATCCCTCTAATCCACCGCCTCATATTTCTCCACCATAAACTTCTCGCCAGTAACCCGCTCTATCGCCTTCACCAGTATCCTGCCGAGGTTGAAAACCGTCCCAAAAACCGCCATTTTTGCCTTAATTTTAGGACTTTTTGAAGAAAATGGCGGTTTGTCCCATCCTTGCCAGAAGGCCGGCTTCCACCTCCCTAAAAAGCTTTACCTTAAAAGAGCAATGTCGGAAGTGGCACACCTTCAATCCGGTCGGGCTCAATCTCGGCAAATTAAATACTCGTTACCGCCTCCCAAGCTGAACCATTATAGAAGTTAAGCTTATTGGTAGTCGTATTGTAAATCATCAAGCCTGCAGGAGGAGTGGTTATAGCGTCCCTCTGGACGGTGGTCATCCGTGGTGGCAGAAAACCCTTGGTCGTAGAGGTCACATCCAACAGCGCAGCGGCGTTTGGACTCGTCGTCCCGATGCCGACGTTGCCGGTACTATCAATTCTCATTCGTTCCAATGTTCCAGCGCCACTACCCGTCGCCATTGTGATAAATCCGTTACGGGCTTCCAGAAAGGTGGATGCCCCCGC
>Ga0233422_10000153_pt1 | contig 38247 bp, 33 predicted proteins | sample Watercolumn_Mata_2_FD_182724 | JGI IMG/M metagenome (GOLD analysis project Ga0233422, IMG submission 182724) | Freshwater microbial communities from Lake Matano, South Sulawesi, Indonesia - Watercolumn_Matano_2014_110_MG | ecosystem: Environmental > Aquatic > Freshwater > Lake | place...
GAAGGGAAGGCTCTGGATCCCACAAAGCATTTCATCATCTGCTCCAATTTCCTGGGAAGCTGCTATGGGACCACCGGTCCCACGAGCATCAATCTACGGACAGGAAGGCCCTACGGCGCATCGTTTCCACAGATGACCGTGCGCGATATGGTTCACGTGCAACACGAGCTTTTGAAACGACTCGGAGTGAGGCGTCTACGCGCTGTCATCGGTGGATCGCTGGGCGGCATGCAGGTGCTGGAGTGGCCGTTGTTGTATCCTGACTTCGTCGATGCGATCATTCCGATTGCGACTGCGGCGCGTCATTCTGCGTGGTGCATTGGACTGAACGAAGCCGCGAGGCTCGCGATTCTCACAGATCCGGATTGGAACGATGGACAGTACTCTTCACAGCCTGAACGCGGCCTCGCGCTCGCAAGAATGATCGCGATGATTACCTACCGGAGTCGCGAATCGTTTGAGCGGAAATTCGGTCACGCACTCCAGGGTGAGCAAAAAGGAAGAGGGATGTTTGAGGATCTGTCACCGGTGGGATATCAAATTGAGAGCTATCTCCGCTATCAAGGCGAGAAACTAGTGGAACGGTTCGATGCTGCAACGTACGTCGGAATCACCAGGGCGATGGATTCGCACGATGTATCTCGTGGACGGAGTTCGTTGGCCACGGCGCTGGGCAGTGTGAGAGCGAGGACGCTCTGCATCGGCATCTCGACAGATGTGCTCTACCCGGCTGAAGAACAGCGGGAGATCGCGGCGTTGATTCCCGGGGCGGACTATCAGGAGATCGATTCACCTTACGGACATGATGCGTTTCTCATAGAATTTGAGCAAATGAACAGGCTGGTGAGGCAGTTCCTGGGATGAAGAAGTATGTCCGGCTGAGCAAAGAGGCCGCAACAGTAGCAGACATGCCCCCGGGGTCATTGCGAGCGACGGCGGAAAGCGCCTCGCAATGACGCGGTGGGGTGATGAGACATGTTCAAGCAAATGACAGGAATCTTCGATGAAGGTATTGAAATTCGGTGGCACATCAGTGCAGGATGAACAGGCAATCGGGAACGTTGTGAGGATCATTCAATCTCGATGCACCGAGCCGCTGGTGGTTGTGATATCTGCGTGTGCGGGCGTGACGAACGCGCTTCTGGCTCTTCTGCGAACAGCTTCGGAGGGGAAGCTTCCTAAGGCAATCCGGGATCTTGAAGCGCTGCACGACAGGCACGAATCCATTGCCAGGAAAATTCTTGGAAAGCATCGTGCAAGTGAATTCACGACCCTGCTTCGCACTGACGTCGGTGCGATTGAAAAGACGCTGAAGAAGATTGCCAGGGAAGCGAAGGTAACCGATGGTCAATCCGATGCGGTGGTGTCACACGGAGAGTGCTGGTCTTCGAATATTCTCACTCACGCACTGGCAGAGAATGGAATAGCCTCCGTGCTGGTCAACGCGACGGAATACATGGTGACGACCGAGGATTTCACCAACGCGACGCCTCTCTTTGATATTATCAATGTGCGCGCACCGGAAGTTGTGAAGCCCCATCTCGACGCTGGCACTGTAGTGGTGACTCAGGGGTTTGTCGGAATTTCCCTCCATGGTCGCGTGACCACAATCGGCCGGGGCGGCTCGGACTACTCCGCTTCCATCGTTGGGGCGGCACTTGGTGCGAAGGAGATTGAAATCTGGACGGATACGGATGGAATTCTGAGCGCAGATCCGCGTGTTGTGCCTGCCGCGCTTTCTATCCAGGAAATCTCAGTCGAGGAAGCAACGGAACTGGCGCACTATGGCGCGAAGGTCATTCATCCAAGCACTCTGGCGCCGGCAACCGAGAGCAAGATTCCGGTCCGGATTCTGAACTCCCGCAATGCACACCATCCCGGCACACTTGTCAGCCATGCTCACGACGCGAAGTATCTTGGCGTCAAATCGGTGACAGGGAGGAAGGGCGTTTGCTCGATTGCGCTGAGAAAGAACAAGCAGTTGAATACGGTGCGCTTCATTCATCACATCTTCGATGTGCTGGAGAGGTTCAAGAAGGGAGTTGAATTCGTCTCGAGTTCGGAGAGTGGGGTTCTGCTGGTGACCAGCGATGACAAATACAACGCATCATTGCTGGGCGAACTGCGTCATCATGAAGTAGCAGAGGTGTTCGAGCAAGAGGCGGTGGTGAGCGTGGTTGGAACCTATGCGCAAGGCGAGACACCGATTCAGTCACGGGTGCATGCAATTCTGACGGGTGCGGGGATACCAGTGCACCTCAGTTACGAAGGAATTTCGGTGCACAGTACAGCGTTCATCATCGACGCAGTGGATCTTGAACGTGCACTAGGGTTGCTGCACAGGGAATTGATCGAGTCTCACGCGGCATCGGGGGTCGAAGAATTCAGTGCGTGGAGACTGCATCATGACAGCAGAGCAGCGGCGTCGGCGATGTGAGGGAAGGCAATAAAAATCCCCGCGAGGCCTTAGCATCCCCGCGGGGATGGAGATGTCGGTGAATCCGTGATCGAACATGCCGCAAGGGTGGAAGCCCGCGGCAGACCACAGCTTTTGGTTGACACAGGGTGACCCACCTCTCGACGACGAGAGATGAAGGTCACCTTCTTGTTTTAGTCCATGATTTTGCGCAAGAACGCCGGTTTTTCCGGATCGGCCTTGTCGATTTTCTCGTCGCCTTTCTCCTGCTCCCGCTGTGCCTGAATCGAAATGTCGATCCCGCGTCGCAGGAAGGTTGGCTCATCGAACTTCTGAAGGTCGCCCGGGCCAGAAGGAATCCGGTCGATGAGCTTCGTCGCCGGCTTGGGCGGTTGCTTCGCTGCGACTGCCTTCTTGTTGAAGCCGGTTGCGATGACCGTGACCATGACTTCATCTTTCATGTTGTCATCGATCACGGTGCCAAGAATAACATTTGCGTCGTCGCCGGCTGCATCGTGAATAACGCTCGTCGCTTCGTCGACCTCAACGAGAGACATATTCTTGCCGCCGGTGACGTTGATGAGGATTCCCTGGGCACCGGCGATGGAGACGCCGTCGAGAAGCGGGCTCGAGATCGCAGCATGAGCTGCTTCAACAGCACGATTTTCTCCCGTCGCCGTACCGGAACCCATCAACGCGTCGCCCATCTCGCGCATCACTGTCCGCACGTCTGCAAAATCGACGTTGATAAGGCCGGGAACGGTGATGAGCTCGGAGATTCCGCGCGTTGCATTGTGAAGCACCTGATTTGCCAGCTCGAACGCATCAAGGAGCGGCGTGTGCCGGTCAATGATGTCGAGCAACTTCTGGTTGGGGATGACGATCAGCGTATCGACCTGCTTCTTCAGCTCATCGATTCCTTCTTCTGCCTGACCCATCCTCCGTTTGCCTTCACTGTTGAAGGGCTTTGTGACGATGCCGACGACAAGGGCGCCGAGACTCTTCGCGATGTTCGCGACGATTGGTCCGCCGCCCGTTCCTGTGCCGCCACCCATCCCGGCCGTGACAAAGACCATGTCACTTCCTGAAATAGCGCGTGCGATTTCTTCACGGTCTTCTTCTACAGCCCGGTGGCCGATCGTCGGATCGGCGCCTGCGCCAAGGCCCCGGGTCAGGGTCTTCCCGACCTGGATCTTTTGCGAAGCCTTGTTGCGCTCCAGCGCCTGGACGTCGCAGTTGACGGCGATGAAGTCCACCCCCGTCAATCCTTTGTCGATCATGCTGTTGACAGCGTTTCCACCGCCGCCGCCAACGCCAACGACACGAATCTTTGCCCCGCGGTCCGCTAAGGTGTCAAGTTCAATCACGGTGACATCTCCTTTGGTTAGTTGGTTTGGATTGTTTACCTGTACTTTCAAGTTCACTTTCAGCCAGCAGACTGCAGATTGCAGCAGGCAGACTGATAATGCCAATAAGACTACTAGCTACTTCAAGAGTGATCGTTGAAAACCGATTAACATCGCGACCATCTCATCGATTTCTCTAAAAAGATCGGAATGAGTCTTTTCCGAGATAAACCCATTTACGAGTGCGATATCTACACAGCCCATGCATTCGTGTCCTGACCTAATTGCGTAGTCGAGAAACTTCGCAAACTCTTTGTCAGAACGATTACCTGCACCCTCTGCAATATTCAGAACAATAGAATCAGCAGCGCGACGAAATTGTGCAGACAATGAAAAAAGTTCATCCTTTGGGAAGTTTTTGGTTGTCGCCCGCACTTTTTTCGTGAAGTCCAAAGTCTCTCATAGACCTTCAACTTCCGAAAATTGTGCATTCATTGGCCCTTTGTATCAACAGTTTCCGTCTGTCCACTGTGATCTGCAATCTGTAAACTCTGCGTTTCCTCAAAGCTCATCAAACCACGTCTTCATCCTGTTAAAAATGTTCTTCACGGAACCCTTCCCCTTCTCGGGTGTGACGGAAGCGGTGATCGCTGACCGGTCGCGATGCTTGAATTCATGCATGACAAGCCCGACACCTGTGGCATAAATCGGATTCTCGATTTCTCGAACGAGTCCGGCGCCGAAGCCGGTTGGAATTCCGATTTTCACCGGCATGCCGAGTACTTCGCGAGCAAGATCAGCAGTTCCCTTGATCAGAGATCCGCCGCCTGTGAGTACAACTCCGGCAGAGAGATGCTTGGAATAGCCCGAGCGCTTGATCTCCATCGACGCGATTTCCAGGATCTCCTCCATCCGCGGCTGAATCACCTGACAGAGCAGCTTCTTGTCAATTTCAATGGGCGGCCTTCCGCCGATGCCGGGGAGAATAATCGGTTCGTTGTTCACGATTGCCGGCATGAACGCGTAACCATGTTCCTGCTTGATCTTTTCGGCTTGCTCGGTCAGAATCCCAAGTCCCTTGCGAATGTCGTCGGTCACCTTCTTTCCTGCGATGCCGATGACCGCCGTGTGACGGATGGTGCGTTCCTCAAATACGGCGAGGTCCGTTGTACCGCCGCCGATATCAAGAAGAGCAACACCGACTTCCTTCTCCTCATCGTCGAGGACTGCATAGCTCGACGCGAGCGGCTCGAGAACCATATCATTGACATGCAGTCCGGCCCGCTGCACACACTTGTAGATATTCTGGGCAGCTGTGACAAGACCGGTGATGATGTGGACGATTGCCTCCATACGGACGCCCGACATCCCGACGGGATCATAAATGCCATCCTGTCCATCGACCACAAACTGTTGCGGGATCACGTGAATGATCTTCCGATCCGAAGGAAGGGCTACCTTCTTTGTGTCCTCGATCAGCCTGTCGACGTCTTCCTGCGAGATCTCGTTTTCCGGGCGGCTGATCGCGACGACACCACGGCTCTGAAAACTCTGAATATGATCACCTGCAATGCCAACAGTCACGGAAGAGATCTTTACGCCCGACTGTGCTTGTGCGTCGGCGACGGCGGTCTGAATCGACCGAACGGTTTTCTCGATGTTTGTGACAACGCCGCGCGTCAAGCCGTCTGATGAACTCTTTCCAATCCCAAGAATGCTCAGCTTGCCGGGATGCGTTTCATCCGGTGCGGCTACGATAGCGCAAACTTTTGTTGTGCCAATGTCCAGTCCAACAGCTATTTCATTCGTCATACAGCGTGCTCTTCCTTTCACGGTCGGGAGCCAGCCAGGAACTCCCGAAGATATGTGTCTTAGCTCTTTGCGTGAATCCAGCGAACGACAACCTGATCGTCAAAGCGGAGATCTATGTACTGCAACGTCTCGGGTCCACGTTCTCGTGCGACATGCTCCCAGAAAGACTCAAAGCGTACAAGCTTGTCTGCGATGTTGCCGCGTCCGAATATGATCGGGACGCCCGATTCCGCCGCATACAGTACGATGTCACCGCCGTTCCTCAGCCGAACTTCAGAAATCAGGTGGTACAACTCTTTGCTCACAAGTTTCGAGGATGTAAGAATGCGAAGTGCTTCCTGAATGTCCGGATGCTTGAGCGTTGTGCCCGCTTTCAGCGAAGCGTCCGTCGGCAGTCCGGTGAGAACGGGCAAGTCAAACAAATGCTTCGAGATGGAGTGCGGTAAGACAACGCCCTCCTCGTCGAGGTACAGAATCTCTGTGCTGTTGATGATCGCCAGCGGCACGCGTTCCTGAATCGTCACGCGCAACGTTGCGGGCAGATCGCGCTCCACCACTGCTTCTTTGATGAAGTGATGACTCAGAATGTCGCGCCGGACCGCCATGAGATCGACATCCTCGAGCTGGGAATTCTTCGGAACTTTGATGAGCTGCATGATCTCAGCTGTTTCGACAATCCGGTTTCCCTCGATGGTAACCCGCCTCACCTTCAGATCCGACTTCCACAGATTCGCCAGGACGATCATGCCGATCGTCAGAACAAGAAGACCGAGAAATCCGAATTTCAGTTTCCGACTTGTGCTCATGCAACCTTCTGTGTCATTTCTACCGGAAAACCGATGAGCTTCACTTCGAGTTCAAGCAACACCCCGCTGTTCTGATGAACCGTTCGGCGGACGAGATCGATAAGCGTCACGATATCGGATGCCTTCGCGTCACCGAGGTTGACGATAAAGTTGGCATGCTTCTCAGAGATCTGTGCATTGCCGACCCGTTTCCCCTTTAATCCCGCCTGCTCGATCAGCTTCGCCGCGTACATGCCCGGCGGATTCTTGAACATGCTGCCGGAGTTGGGAAGGGTCAGCGGTTGTGTCGTGTTCCGTTTCAAGATAAATTCCCGCCGTCGCGCTAACAGTTCATCCTTGTCACCCTTTGGGAGCTTGAACGTCGCCCCCAGTACGATGTCGTGCGCGAAACCGGAGGAGCGGTACACAAAGCCCGCGTTCTCCTTCTTGACGATGCAGATTGCGCCGTCGCGGATAACTTCGACCTCAACAAGATGATCTGCCGTTTCTCCGCCATGAGCGCCCGCGTTCATCACAACTGCGCCGCCGACGCTGCCTGGAATTCCGGCAAGCATCTCAACTCCTGCAAGACCGTGTTGTATACAGAAGTCGACAAATTTGGACCAGTGTGCGCCCGCCTCTGCAACAACCAACTCACCTTCGAGCCTCACGTCTGCCAGCGATGTCTCCAGGTTGATTGCAGCGCACCTGATTCCATCGTCGCTGATGATCATGTTGCTGCCCCGGCCCAGCATGAGGAACGGGTAGCTGTTGGCCTGGAAGTACTTCACAATCTCTACCAGGTCCTGCTTATCCGCGGGCTCCACATAGTAGTCTGCCGGTCCTCCAACGCGCATCGATGTATACTTCGACATCGGCTCATTGATGGCGATGTGTCCCCGGAAGAACTTCTTTATGTCGCTCAGCGTGACCATAGTGGAAAAGAGTTAATTGGTGAAGAGTTGATGAGCCAATTAACCATTTAACGAATTGACCGTTAACCATTTATCCAACTAACCAACCTTCATCTTTGTCAAAAACTCCTCCCCAAACTTCCAGATATCTCCCGCTCCCATCGTGATGAGAATGTCTCCGCTCTTCGCGATCGATTTGAGAAAATCAGGGATCTGTTTCTTGTCGGGGATATAATGCACTTCCTTGTGTCCGAACCGCTTCGCCGCGTTCGCGATAAGCTCGCCGGAGACTCCCTGAATGGGCTCCTCCCGTGCCGGATAAACATCTGTCACAACGAGCACATCTGACAGAAGGAACGACTTTCCGAATTCCTCATAGAAGTCGCGTGTTCTTGTGTACAGGTGAGGCTGAAAGACGCACACAACGCGGCGTCGCCACCCCGCCTTGGCCCCGCCAAGCGTTGCCCGGCACTCCGTCGGATGATGCGCATAGTCATCATACAGAGTCATGCCATCGACGTCACCCTTCTTCTCCCAGCGCCGGTACACACCGGTAAATTTTTCAATTCCGGCTCTGACCTTCTCAAATGGCACGCCGAGCTGCAATCCAACTGCGATCGCAGCGAGGGAGTTCTGGACGTTATGATTTCCTGGCACCTGAATCGTGATGTGGCCGAGATCGACTCCGTTTCGCACGACTGTGAAGGTCGAGGTGTTATCCTTATGTCGGATATCGACAGCCTGAACATCAGCCTGAGGATTCAATCCATAGGTAATGATCTTCTTCTTGCTCAACTGTGGCATGATATCGAGCAATGCCGGCTCGTCGAGACAGAGAACCACAAAGCCATAGAACGGGACTTTCGATGCAAACTGAATGAACGCACCCTTGATGTCCTCGAGGTCTCGGTAGCAATCGAGATGATCCGTCTCAAGCGTCGTGAGCACGGCAATTGTTGGCGTGATGGAGAGGAACGATCGGTCGAATTCGTCCGCTTCCACGACAATAAAATCGCCGCGACCGAGGCGCGCATTTGTGCCACCAAGGCCGCTCAACTTGCCGCCGACGATCACTGTCGGGTCGAAGTTTCCCTCCATCAAGACAAGGCTCACCATGGATGTGGTGGTCGTCTTGCCGTGCGTGCCAGCGATGCCGATGCCGTACTTCAGTCTCATCACCTCGGCCAGCATCTCGGCACGTCGAATTACCGGAATCTTGCGGCGCTGCGCTTCCAGAACTTCAGGATTATCAAGCGACACTGCGGACGAATAGACGAGGGCATCAACATCATCTGCGATGTTCGACCCCTTGTGTCCCTCGTATACCTTCGCGCCGAGTTTCTGCAAACGATCCGTAACCTCCGAGAGACCCTTGTCAGATCCGCTCACGTTGAATCCCTGATCGAGCAAAATTTCGGCGATGCCGCTCATGCCGATCCCACCGATGCCTACAAAATGAATTTTCTTGATAGATGAAAACATGGTTGCCCGTTTTTAATGCTTCTTCTGCTTTGCTTTCTGACTTCTGCCTTCTGACTCCTGAATTCTGCTCTTGTTCTTCAGAGACTCTTCCGTCGCTTCATCCCAAATCGTCGTCGCCGTCCCTTGGGAATGTGCTGGGACATGCGTTCAACTTCAGCAATGAGCTCGCGGTCACGCTCGTACCGGCCGACCCGGATTCGGAACAACCGCTTGCGGCCTTTCAGCTTGAAGACGATAAGCTGAAAGTGCCCGGCTGTCTGCACAAGCATTTCCCGTCCGATGTGGATCCACTCAATGTCTGACACGTTGATTTCCCGATCGCGGTGGCGCGAATGGAAGATCATCTTGTTGTCTTCAAGGATAAGCTTGCGATCGCGGAACAGATTGAGTACAAGCGTCGCGAGTGCGATCGCAACAAAAAAGACCATGATGTACACAATCGGATCTCTGAAGACGAGGCGAAACTCGTCTTCAAAAAAGCTCCCCTTGATTCCCGCGTACAGGAAGAACGCCAACAGGTAGAGAAGAGCCTGCTGATAATAGAAATCAAGTTTGTATTTGAAGACTTTCTGCATTGACTATGCTGTCCGGATCATTTCAAGTATCGCCGCTGCAATTTCAGGACCAGCGCCTGGCTTTCCGAGTTTTCGTGATGCGTTCCTCATCTGTTCCAGTCGTGCCGTATCCCCGATGAGGGCCACGACGCGTTGCGAAAATTCCCGGGCAAGGCTCCCATCCGCAACCATGATTGCTGCGCCGGCATCCGCGAGAGAGCGGGCGTTGTGCGTCTGATGATCGCCCGCCGCATGCGGATACGGAACCAGGAGTGCCGGTTTTCCCACCCTTGTGAGCTCAGCGAGTGTCGTCGCACCGGCACGGCAGACAATCAGGTCTGCGGCGCCGTAGGCAAACTCCATTCTCTCAATGAACGGCCCGATCCACCCAACCGACTTCTTCCCAACTGCTGACCGGATTCTCTCATAATCCGCCTGGCCGGTCTGCCAGATGAGCTGAATTCCGTTTTCTGCCAGAGTGTCGATGGATGCGAGAACTGCGTTGTTAATAGAGGCCGCTCCAAGACTGCCGCCGAAAACGAGAAGCGCCGTTTTGCCCCCGGCAAGTCCGAATTCCTTGCGGCCAGACTCTGCACTGATTGTTCCAAGAGCCTCACGCGTCGGAGTCCCGATCAGTACCACATGATCTGTGCGGCGGAGCCATTTTCTGGCGTCGTCGAACGCAATGAACACCCTGGATACACGGCTCGCGAGCAACCGTGTGGTGACCCCGGGATAACTGTTGGATTCGTGGATCACCGTCGGGACGCCAAGGAGCCCTGCCACGAAGAGAATGGGTCCGCAGACGTATCCGCCGGTGCCCACAACAATGTCGGGCTTGAAACGGCGTATGAGAAAGAACGATTGAAACAACGACACCACAACTTTCAGCGGAAAGAGGAGATTGTCGACCGTCAACCTTCTGTGGAATCCGCTGATCCAGATCGTGCTGAACGGGTAGCCGCGTTGTGGAACAACTCGGGCCTCGATCTTTCCTTTCGTGCCAACGAACAAACACGTTGCATGTGGCTCCTTTCGCCGGATCTCGTCTGCAATTGCGAGAGCGGGGAAGAGGTGACCGCCCGTTCCGCCGCCGGCGAGCAAAATGTTCGGAGCGACTTTTTCCACATTGTGTCCTGACAGTTCCCTCTGAAGCGGTGCCACCAAGTCACTAAGCCACAAAGGTGTTTCAACAGAAAAAGGCCGACCGTCTTTGCTTGGTGTCTTTGTGCCTGTGTGGCAAGATTCTGTTTTTGTCTATTACTCTAGAACCCATCTCAAAATAGGAGATAAGAATCACGCCAAGCCGCCAAGTCGCCAAAAATCGGAATTATTGATAGGCTTTGCGTCTTCGCGCCTTTGCGTGAGGATTTCTGAGATGACTTCTAATACACTTTCACTGTCTTATCGTCGACCGTTGGTCCCGCTGGTTCCGGCTGCGGCACTTTTGCCGCGCGCGGATGCATATCCGTCTGCGATGAAATATTCAGGAGAACACCGACTGCAAACGACGTGAAGAGCAATGACGAGCCACCATAACTCACAAAGGGCATCGGGAGTCCGGTTGTCGGCAGAATTCCGAGTGTCACGCCGGCATTCACGAGCGCGTACAGTGTGATGACACTCGTAATGCCGATGGCAAGGAGGCGCCCGAATTCATCGCGGGCGAACTTCGCGATCTTAAATCCTCGCAGCATGATCACAAGGAAGAGCGTCATAAAGAACAGTGTGCCGATCAGTCCGTATTCTTCGCCGACAATTGAGAACACAAAGTCACCATAGGACTCCGGCAGAAAGAAGTCGCGTTGCTTGCTCATGCCGGGTCCAACGCCAAGGATACCGCCGTTGCCAAATCCGATGATGCCCTGGAGCAGCTGATAGTTGAGTTTGCCGCCACCGCTGCCGTCGATAAACGACTGCACACGCTGCATGACGTGAGGGCGCGCAAGTGCGACGGCAATCAGCAATGGAATCGCCGCGGCAATCGTTCCGAAAATATGTGTGAACCGGGCCTGGCTGATGAAGAGCATGACAAGACTCATGAGGATGATCATGGAGCCAGTGCTGAAATTCGGCTGTATCAACACGAGGCCAGCGACGCTGCCGATCCAGATCATCATCGGGAGGAACCCCTTCTTCAGGTCTCTGATCGCGTCTCCCTTCGCAGCAATAAGTGTCGAGAGATGGAAAAGAAGAGCGAACTTGGCAAACTCCGAGGGCTGAAGACTGAGTCCGCCGAAACGGAGCCAGCGTGTGGCGCCCTTGACTTCGCCGCCAAGGACCAGCGTTACCAGAAGAAACACGATTGAGCCGATGACTGCCGGCTTCGTGAATCTCTTGTACTTCTTGTAATCGATCTTCATGCCGACGAAGAGAGCAACAAGACCCAGGAGGACCTTTAGGGCGTGAAGATTGAGAAGACGGTTGCTGGCCCCGAATTTCTCCAGTGCCCACGTCGCTGATGCGCTGTACACGACCGCAATACTGGAGACCATAAGTGTCAGCACGACGAGAAGCGTCCAGATGTCAATATGATTTCGCTGGGACTGGGCCATACAACAAATCAGAGATTCCTCACAAGTTCTTTGAACACTCTTCCGCGTTGCTCGTAATTCTCAAACCAATCGAACGACGCACATGCCGGAGACAGAAGCACAACATCGCCCTGCTGTGCGAGCTGTTGCGCAGCAAGAACTGCCTCATCAATAGAGCCCGCACGCCGCAAGGGCTTGATACCCTGGAACGCCTGCTCCACCTTGTCGGCCGATTCGCCCATCGCGACGATGGCGCGAACATGTTTGCGCACGAGGTCAGTGATGCGGGAGTAATCGTTCCCTTTATCCCGTCCGCCAAGCATCAGCACAATTGGCCTGTCAAAGGCCTGAAGTGCATACCACACCGCGTCGACACTTGTGGCTTTTGAATCATTGTAGTACCGGACTCCGTTCAGTTCGCGCACAAACTCCTGACGGTGCTCAACGCCCTTGAAATTTCTGAGCGTTGCGCGAAGGGACGCCGCCGTGACGCCGAGCAGCTGGCCTACCAAGGTTGCGGCCATCGCGTTGTAGAGATTGTGCGGACCGCGAATGCTGATTTCGTCGGTTCTGATGATCTCGCTCCGCTTTCCCTCGAGCGCTGTGACCAGCGACCCGTGCTCGACGAACGCACCTTCCTTCAAAGAGCGATGAATCGAAAACGGGATCTGCCGGCATCGCGCCTGCCCGATGATCCGACCCGTCCACTCATCATCAGCATCGTAGATGACCACGTCGTCGTCCTTCTGGTTCATGAAGATCCGCGCTTTCGAGGCTGCGTAGTTCTCCATGGAATTCTCGTACCGGTCCATGTGGTTCCGTGTGATATTCAGGATCGCGGAAATCCGCGGCCTGAAAGTCTCACAATGGTCAAGCTGAAAGCTGCTTACCTCCAGAACTGCAGCAGCTGCCGGATCCAGCCCCAGAACGACAGATGAGAATGCCGTGCCAATGTTACCCGCAACTGCATGTTTTTTCTTTGCATCGCCAAGGATCCTCCCGATCAATGTGGTTGTCGTTGTCTTCCCATTCGAACCGGTGATGGCGACGATGGGGGAACGGCAGAACCAGCTTGCGACCTCGAGCTCGCTGACGACGGAAATGTTGCGCCTCCGGGCTTCAACTACCACGGGAGCGTTGCTTGGCACTCCCGGGCTGATCACCATCAAAGAACAATTGTACACTCGGTCGGAGTGTCCGCCGAGTTCGACCTCAATGCCAAGATCGGTAAGCAGACGCGCTTCCGATGCCAATTTCTCCGCCGCCGTCTTGTCGCTGACAAACGGACGGGCTCCATGCTGCTGCAGTACTCGCGCAACGGCGACGCCGCTGCGTGCAGCACCGATGACCGTCACATTCTTGCCGCGAACGTCTGAAGCCTGCATGAACTACATTCACCTGTTTGCCGGGCGCTCGCACGCTCAGCGGACCTTGAATGTCGCGAGACTCAGAATCATCATGAGAATCGCGATAATGTAAAATCGAGTCACGATCTTCGGCTCCGGCCACCCGAGGAGCTCGAAGTGATGATGGATCGGAGCCATCTTGAAGACTCTCCGTCCTTCTCCGTATTTCTTTTTCGTGTACTTGAAGTAGCTCCGTTGAATAATGACCGAGAGAGTCTCCATCAGGAACACGCCCCCGAGTGTCTGGAGCAGCAGCTCTTTCTTGATCAGGACACACATGGCGCCGATGACGCCGCCAAGGGCAAGGGATCCTGTGTCGCCCATGAACACCTGGGCGGGGTACGAGTTGAACCAGAGGAATCCAAGCGCCGCTCCCACCAGCGCGGCGCAATAGATGGCAAGCTCGCCATTTCCTCGTAAGAACGGGATCGTCAGATACTTGCTCCACTCGGCATGGCCGGAGACGTACGCGATGATGGCCAGCGTCAAGGCAACGATACCGACCGTTCCGATCGCAAGACCATCCAGTCCATCCGTCAGGTTTACGGCATTCGAAGTTGCCGTGATGATGAAAATGACGATAGGGATGTACATCAGTCCCAGATCGAACTCGAGACTCTTGAAGAACGGAACAGTTGTTTTCGATTTCAGCGCGACGAGATTTGGATCAATCCACTGCGGGTAGAAGTAGATCACTCCGCCGACGACAAGCCCAACGACAACCTGACCGACGATCTTGTATCTGCCGATCAGTCCTTTCGGCTTCTTCTTCACCACTTTGAGATAGTCGTCGAGGAAGCCTACGGCACCAAGCACGACCGTCACAAAGAGGACGAGGAGAATGTACCCGTTCTTGAGGTCTGTCCAGAGCAACGCCGGTATGACGAGAGAAGCCAGAACGATAAGCCCTCCCATCGTTGGTGTGCCCGCCTTGCTCAGATGCGTCTTGGGTGCCTCCACCTTGGCAGCCTCGCCGATCTGATGTTCGCGCAGCATCCTGATGATCTTCGGGCCAAGCCAGAATGCAATGATGAGCGCTGTTACGGCGGCCGCGCCGGCGCGGAACGTGACGTACCGGAACACTCCGAAGCCGGGAATGTGATACAGTTTGTCAAGGTATGTCAGGAGATGATAGAGCATCGTCTGTCGTCCTAGGCTGCCTGACCGGATTTTTCCTGCAGTTGCTTCAGTCGTTCAGTAAGAAACGCAACCACCTCTTCCATTCTCATTCCCCGGGATCCTTTGACAAGAACCACGTCACCGGGAGCGACGAGCTGGGCCAATTGCTCTGAGAGCGTGCTCTTCTGCTCAAAATGCCGCTTCACGGATACCGTTGCTGCATCGACGGTCTTCTGCGTTAGCGGACCGAATCCGAGAAGATGTGTAACGCCCGCAGCTTCGAGCGCCTCTCCAATTCGTGCATGTTCTCGTGCCGAATGTGTGCCGAGCTCCAGCATATCTCCGAGAACCGCAATTCTCTTGCCGGTTGATTTCACCCGCTTCAATACCGACAAAGCGGCAAGTGCGGAGTCGGGGTTTGAGTTATAGGTGTCATTCAGAACGGTCACACGGCCGACCTGAACCAGCTGCATCCTCTTGCTCGCGCTCGAAAAGGAAGACAGGGCAGTCTGAATCTTCTTCACTGGCACGGTAAATGACAATCCAACCGTCGCCGCCGCGAGGGCGTTGAGGGCGTTGTGGTCACCCGGAACTGAAAGTTCAATCCGGAAGGCTCTCTTTCCGCGCGGCTTGACCTCGAAGCGCGCAGCTTCCAGCTCATCAAAGCCGATCATCGTTCCTTTGACCGTCGGTGATCCCTTCCCAAATCCATAGCTGACCGTCCGCCTGACCTTTGTTGCCAGCTTTGACAGATGAACGTCATCGCGGTTGATGAAGCCGGTGTATCGCGACCTCCGCTGAGTCCGCATCCACTCAAAGACTTCGGCCTCGGCCTGAGCGACTCCCTCAATGCTCCCGAAAAACTCGAGATGTTCGCGGCCAATGTTCGTGATGAGCGCGTGTGTTGGCTCTGCAACCGCTGCGAGATGCATGATCTCGCCAAAATGATTTGTACCGATTTCAATGACAGCAACCTGATGCCGCTTCTCGAGACGAAGAAGCGTCTGCGGCACCCCGATATGATTATTGAGATTACCTTCGGTATGCAGCACGCGGTATTTCGTCTTCAGAACCGCTGCGATCATCTCCTTTGTTGTCGTTTTTCCGTTGCTGCCGCCCACGACGAGAACGGGGATCCGGAATTTCTTCCGGTGCTGAAGCGCCAATTCCCCCAGCAGCTTGATGGTGTCGGCGACGATGAGGCACGGCACGCTCAGACTTGAGAGGAGAAGTTCGTTCGTCTCTGCCCATCGGGCGTCGGCGACGACAACGCCCGCTGCCGACTCGACTGCCTTTGTGATAAAGTTGTGACCGTCGTACTTCTCTCCGCGGATCGCAATAAACAAATCATCGCGTTGGACGGTCCGGGAGTCCGTCGACATTCCCCTGCAGATCACACCCCTTTTCCCCTCGAACCGGAGCGCGGAGAGATAGGAAAGTGATAGGATATCACGGACTGTGAGCGTCATCCCCGGATGAACTCCTCGACGATTTCGCGATCACTGAAATGGATTTTTTTCGTTCCGATCACCTGGTAGTCTTCATGACCTTTGCCGGCGATGAGGATCACGTCGCCTTTTTTTGCCTCGCGCAACGCCGAAAGGATGGCAGCACGCCGGTCAGGCTCGCACACCACGGCTGCGTCTCGCCCGATCCCGGCGACAATCTCATCGATGATCAGATTCGGGTCTTCGGTTCGGGGATTGTCTGATGTCACGATCACGCGATCGCTCAATCTCGCTGCGACGCTTCCCATGAGCGGACGCTTGGTGCGGTCCCTGTCGCCTCCTGCACCGAAGACGGTGACGATGTTGCCCTGCCTCTGAGGAGGAAGTACATCGTGAATCGTTTGGAGGCATTTTTCGAGCGCATCAGGTGTATGTGCATAATCGATGATTGCACTCCAGCCCGAAGGGGAAGAAACCCTCTCGAAGCGCCCGCGCACGTTTTTCACCCGTCCAATACCGGCAGCGAGGGTTGCATGAGAAAAACCCAAGGCCGTTCCCGCTGAGTACGCCGCCAGCGCGTTGTACACATTGAATCTCCCCACCAGAGGCGTAGAAAGCTGTTCCCGGGATCCTCCGTGTGAGATCGCAAAGGTAGATCCGTCAAGCGAGAGCTTGACATCTGTTGCATGGATGTCTACTCCGTCCCCGGTCCCGTACGAGATTGTTCGTGCCTTCGTGGAAGATGCGATCCTGCGACCCCACTCATCGTTGCCGTTGACCACGGCTGTTGATTCGGCAGAAAGGCCATCGAACAGTATCTTCTTTGCCCGGAAGTACTCTTCCATCGAGCCGTGATAGTCCAGGTGGTCCTGCGTGAGATTGGTGAAGACCGCCACACGGTAGTTAAGTCCGTTCACGCGGGATTGATGCAGCGCGTGCGACGAGACTTCCATTGAAACCGATTGACATCCGGCCGATCGCATACGCGAAAGCAAGTCGTTGAGTTCGAGAGATTCAGGTGTTGTATGCGTCGCAGGAATCACGTCGTGTCCAATTCTGTATTCGATCGTCCCTACGAGTCCGACACGCTGACCGGCTTCCTCGAGAATTCCCTTCACCAGATGCGTATTGGTTGTTTTGCCATTCGTACCCGTGACGCCAACCATCGTCAGCGAGGATGACGGATTCCCGAAGAAATTCGATGCCATGATGGCAAGCGCCTTGCGACTGTCGGGGACGACGATCTTCACTGTCGCCTGATGAAGACAGTACGCGTCCGGCACCGCCTCATCATCCTCTACAACGATGACCTTTGCTCCTCGTTCGACTGCAGTCATGGCAAAACGATGACCGTCTGTGCCGCTCCCGCGCAGGGCGATGAAGCAATCTCCGCGATCTACCTTGCGGGAGTCGTACTGAAGCCTCGGGATATCAAGATCATGCGTGACGGCAAACTGCCCGTATGCCAGCTCGAACAGTTTCGTCACTCGTACACCTTCGAGGAGCTTTCCGAGATTCATACCTTCTTCACAATGATCCAGCGTTCAGTGCTCCAAGCGCCTCTCAATACAACACGGCAGATGCGAGCGCGCGCGGTTCACAGAGCAGGGTGACCGTCGCTCCCGGCTGAATCTTCTTTCCTGCCGAAGGAATCTGTTCAACGACGACGCCGGAGCCCCGCACCTTGATATCGAAGTCGTCGACAACAAGTCTGTTGATCGCGCGTCGGAGACTCATTCCGCGCACGTCCGGTACGGTGGCATTGCCACCTGCAGGTTCAGATCCTGTATCATTCAGAACAAGCTGAACGACATCGTCTTTCTCGAGTCGTTTTCCAGGCTCCGGGACCTGGCGGACCACAATGTCACCTGTCCCGACAAGCTGGCTCTTTAATCCATGGCTTTCGAGGAGCCGGCTCGCGATCACGGATTGAAGCGTTCGCACATCCGGAACGCTGATCCCGTTCTTGGGCTGTTGCTCTTCGTTCGGCAGCGGCTTTTTCGTGAAGTGGCCGCTCGTGTTGATGATCCGTTCGGCGATCGCGCGGAATATCGGAGCACTTGTCGATCCGCCGTAGTAGAGTCCGGCTCGGGGGTTATCGATCATCACAAGGCAAAGCACTTGTGGATTTTCGGCAGGGAAGTATCCGACAAAGGAGCCGGTATAGGAGCCCATGCCGTACTTCCCTTCAATGACCTTCTTCGAAGTACCGGTCTTGCCGGCAATACGAACGCCTTCGATCCGGACTTCTTTTGCGGTTCCGCGTTCGACGACTCCTTCGAATGCCTGTGTCATGAGGCTGGCAGTTTGTTCGGAGATGACCCGCCGTATCACCTGAGGCTGCCTCTCAAGAATCGTTTCACCGTTCTTGTCCTGGATCTTCGAAATGATGAACGGCCTCATCAGCACGCCCCTGTTCGCAACGGCTGCGTACGAGCAGGCGATCTGAAGAGGAGTGACAGCAACCTCGTAGCCGTACGCCAAAGTTTGGAGCGTGGTTCCTGACCATTCCTGCGGTTTCTTGAGTTTTCCCCGAATTTCGCCAGGTAATTCAATGCCGGTAGGGATCCCGAAACCAAAATTGCGAGCCTGAACATAGAGCCGATCAGGCCCAATTGACGGGCTGATCTTGGCCATGACGATATTGCTCGAAACCTCGACGGCCTCCTGAAATGAGATCCAGTCATACGGATGAGTATCCGTGATTTTCCTGGGTCTCGCCCGGGTGGAGGCTTTCACGACATATGTTCCGTGTTCAGCGTAGAATCTCTTCTCAGGCGTTACGAGGCTGTTCTCGTATGCAGCGGAGGCGGTTACAACTTTGAACACAGAACCTGGTTCGAAGACGTCCGTTACGACCCGGTTACGTGCAGCATTGACATCATACGAATTCACATCATTCGGATTGATGCCAGGTACATTTGCCATGGCAAGTACTTCACCTGTCTTCGGATTCAGCATCACTGCCAAACCCGCATCTGCCTTGTTGAGCGCAACGCCCCGCTTCAACTCTTCTTCCACGATCGACTGGTACGCGAGGTCGATCGTGAGCGTGAGGTCATTGCCGTCGCGCGGCTCGATGCGCGGGTAATCGACAGATGCACGTGCCCGGCCGAGACCATCACGCAGCATCACGACGGAGCCGTCTTTTCCGCGAAGATATTCGTCGAACTCGATCTCGAGTCCGGAGATGCCTTTGTTGTCGACGTCGGTAAAGCCGATCAACGTGCCGGCAACATCGTCGTAGTGATAGAGGCGCTTCGGTTCATCGACAGCAACGATGCCGACGAGCTTGTACGATTCAATCTTTTTTGCCGCCTCCGGGCGTACGCGACGTTCCAGCCAGACGAAACGCTTCGGTGCTCCCGATTTTGTCACGCTCTGGAGTTTTGTCATGTAGAAGGCACGTGACCGGCCGAACACCGCGGAGAACTGACGCGCGATGTCCTCTGCGTTCTCGCCGACAACTTTCGGATCGGCGGCGAAAGAAACGAACATTGAGTTGGACGCAAGCACGTTGCTGTTCCGGTCGTAGATGTTGCCGCGTACGGCCGGCAACGTGACCGTCTGCTCATATTGCCTGCGAGCGAGGTTCTGGAACTTGGGACCCTCGATGACCTGAACCTGAATAAGGCGGGCCGCGATGATGACGAAGAACAGAGCGAATCCGAGTTTCAGAGTGAGAAATCTTCCGCGCGAGTGTACGGCCGGTTCCAGACTCTGAAGACCCGGCACATTCTGCGGCGGTATGCTCTTCTTCTCCTGCATCAACGGTTGCCTGATGCTTCCTCTATGGTGCGGACTTTTTCCTGATCGACGTCGAGCCACTCGGGTGTGCTCGACGGATTCTTTAATCCGAGTTCATCCTCGGCACGCTTCCGTATGCGCTCCAAACTTGACATCTGGCTGATGTGGGCGCGAAGGATCTCCTGCTCGCTCAGAATATCTTGCAGCCGGACCTCGTTCTTGTGAATATCGTTCGCGAGCTGGTCAACCGCGATCACGTTGCTGATGTAGAGGACGATGGCGGCCGCAACGGCAAACAGAACGAGGATGAAATTCGATGGCTTGACCTTTCGCCGGGCAAACTTGCGATTGGTCGGAGGCACGACAGTCCCGGGAGCAGTGTCCTTCTGAGGAGGAGGTGGCATCGTCCCATTGTAGATGAGGCGACGCTCCTGTCTCTTCGGCTGTGATTCGGATCCCCCTCCCGCGGGCGCGGACTTCTCCGGACTCATCGCGTGTTCTGCCAACATCTCCCCGGCATTTCTATAAACTCTTGGCATACAAGAAGTTGTGAGCTTCTCCGAATCAGTTAAGACGACCGGTGTCCGATCGTCGTGACCATCTATTGAATTTTCTCTGCGACTCTGAGCTTTGCGCTTCTGGCCCGAGGATTTTGCCTCACCTCTTGCTCAGAAGCCTCGACCGGCTTTTTGGTCAGAACCCTGAGCGTCGGCTCAAGCCTTGTGTCCGGTACGAGCTTGTTGCCCGACGGCAACAACGTCGCAGCTTCGTGCTTGAAGAAGTCTTTGACGATCCGGTCCTCAAGCGAATGGTACGAAATCACCACGATCCTGCCGTGTAGTTCGAGCAGGGAAATTGTCTGACGCAACCCAATCTCCAGGCTTTCGAGTTCATTGTTGACCTCGATGCGAAGTGCCTGGAAAACCCGCGCGAGCGATTTGACAAGAAAACGCTCGCCGACAATATCCCGAACAATCGACGCAAGCTGCCCCGTCGACTCGATCCGCACGGTCATCCGTTGCTGCGTAATGACACGCGCAATCCTGCGTGCTGCCCGCTCTTCACCGTACTTCCAGAAGAGATCCGAGAGCGAGCGTTCTGAATATTCATTCACGACAGTGCGGGCGTCGAGCGGCTGAGCCCGGTCCATCCGCATGTCGAGCAGATCATCACTCCGGAAACTAAACCCGCGCCCCGGCTCATCGAACTGATGCGATGAGACTCCGAGGTCGAAGACAATTCCGTTGATCCGGTGAATCCCCCGTTGCGCGAGTGTGACTGCGATGTTTCGGAAATTACTCTGGACGAGTTGAACGCGTCCTGCAAATCCCGACAGACGGTCTGCTGCAAACCGAATGGCATCAGGATCTGTGTCTAAGCCGATGAGGATCCCGGCGGGATCAAGCCGCTGGAGAATGGATTCCGAGTGGCCGCCTCCCCCGAGCGTCGCATCGACATACACGCCGGCGGTCGATGTAAGTAGCCAGCCCAGGACCTCGTCGCGTAAGACCGGCGTGTGATAAGATGCCAAACGCACAGCCAATGGCCGACCTATGATGGTGGCTTCAGAACAACCTCGGCAACCGTCTCGTACGTCGCCGGCTGATTGTTCATGTACGCTTCGTAAATCTTGGGATTCCAAACCTCGATCCGCTCGAGAACCCCAAGAATGAGCACCTCGTTTTCAATGCCTGCGAACTTCAGGTGGTCCTGGGGGACCATGAGCCGGCCCTGACTGTCGAGCTGACAATCAACGGCCCATTGCAGAAGTGTTCGTACGAAAAACCGGTGTTGGGGATTGGAAGGGGAAAGACCTCGCATCGACTCTTCCACTCTTGACCACTCGTCCTGAGGATACACAAAGAGGCACTGCTCATAGCCGCGCGTAATTATGAACGTATCGTTCGATCCCGGCGAGACGTTTTTCCGAACCTTCGCCGGTAACGCAATGCGCCCTTTGTTGTCCACAGAATAAGAATACCGCCCCTTGAAAGAAGACATAGATGCGTGCCTTCAAAAGTGCCTGATTTTATTGATAGAAAGCTACCCCCAATTCCCCACTTTTCCCCACACGGGACTGAAATTTATGGAATTGGCGATTAAAGTCAAGTGAAAACGCGCCGGAAAATCAGGGGTTTTCTGCGTTTGTGGAAAACGGCCAATAAGGACGGGCAAATCGGTTTAGGCACGATTCCCCACTGGAGACCCATTTATGACTGGAAAAGTGTGGGGGAACAACCTGGGAGGCGGAAAAGCTAGAGGAGGGTTGCCGTCCGAAGCCGCTGTTCAAACTCGTGGTACCCTCGAAAAAGGTAGGAATTGAAGCCCGCATTTCTTCCCGCTTCCACGTTTTCCGGAAGGTCATCCACGTAAAGGATTTCACCTGGCGCTACTGCCATCTTCTTCGTGACCTTCGAGAAAATCTCAGGCTGAGGTTTCAGCGCCTTCAGCCGATAGGAGAGGAAGTGAGAGTGAATGTGATTCAGAGCGGGATATCGGTTCATGCACATTTCGTAGTGGAGCGGATTGGTGTTGCTCAGAAGTCCGAGAGGAACATTGTTGCTCAGCGATGTCACAAGCTCAAGCATGCCCTCGATCGGTGTTTGCATGATCGCGAGCATCGCGTCCCGTAAATCGTCAGGGGAAAACTCTCTACCGTGTGGACTTCCAGAAGCCTCTCCGCGTCCTCCGTTGAAAAGTGCGTCGAGCTTTGAAAGGAATTCGTCGGTGTCATCGGTCACGATCTCATACTGCCGGACAATTTCGGTTACGTGTGGTTGGTAGAATCGCCTGTTCTCCGGAGTGTCGAGCCCCAGTTTCTGAAGGAATGCCTCGGGCGCGATGCGGACAAGAACGTTACCAAGATCAAACAACACAACAGATGGTTTGTTTGTTGATGTCATCCTGAGTGGCTCCCCCGATATTCGCGCAATTCCACTTCAACCGACGCATCGATGGTAACGACAGCATATTCTCCTTTCCCGGCAGTTCCGCAGTTGACCATTTGAGTTCTTCCGAGGACGTCGATTCCGCGCGATTCATGAATGTGTCCACAAATCAAAACGTCGGGTTGGTTGCACTCGACGAATTCTCTCACGGCGGTGCTCCCGACGTGCGCGCCGAGAAATATTCTGTCCAGCTTCGTCGATCGTGGAGGGGCGTGAGGTACAAAGATCTTTCTCGGAGCATCACGAATCTGAGCCCATCCAAGCTCGATCCGATGCATGATTTCCTGTTCTGAGATCTCGTAGGGTGTGTGCATCGGAGTGAATGGTGATCCCGCAACGCCGAAGAATCCGCACTCGCCGAGCCTCACTCCGCGGGCATTCACATTCACGTCAAGTTCAGTGAAGAGTGATTCGAACGCAGGAAGATCCATGTTCCCAGCGACGACGAAGAGCGGCTTCTGAAGACGCTGAAGATTCGAAATCGCCTCCCGTGCCTCGCGCACAGTTCCATGAGTGGTTACATCGCCGGCGATGACGACAGCGTCAGACGGGGCTTCGCTGGACAGGATCGCCCCGACGATATCATAATGACCGTGAATATCACTGAACGCAATGATTCGCATACGACCAGAGAGCATGAGAGCTGATAGCCGACTGCTGAGAGCTGAACGCACCGCAAAGATCGCCAGAAGTAATGAGAAAAGAAACTCGCACAGTCGGGATGTTGCTAATCGCGGCCCCGCTGACTATCTTTGGCTATGATTACAGAAGATTACTTTCTGCGGATGATCAACCAGCTCGCGTACGTGCTGGCCTCGGTGCTCAAACAGATGAAGCTGAAGCGCTTCGACGAGGCGCTTGAAGAAATTCAGGCTTCCTCCAAGCAGCTCCTTGGGATGGATCTGCGGCTCCTGACGACGCTCAGCGATACAGAGGTCATCAGGCTTCTGTCGCTGGGAGAACGGTTCGACGTCGAAAAATGCGTTGTCATTGGGGAATTATTGAAGGCTGTGGGAGATGTCAGGGAGCAACAGGGTAGGGAAGATGACGCGTTTCCGTTGCGGACCACAGCGTTGAGCTTGCTACTTGAGCTGTCAGGCGAGGAGTATGGCACTCTTCCGCAGGAATACTATGCTGAGGTCACTGCGCTGATGCAGAAGCTGGCGTCAGCAGAACTGCCGTTGCGGATGAAGAAGAAGGTCTTTCGATACTATGAGAAGATGGGGAAGTTCGACAAAGCGGAAGATGTGCTTTTTGAGATCGTGGATGAGGATGTGACGTTTGCGGACGAGGGAACGGCGTACTACGATCGGCTTCGGGCGAAGACCGACGAGCAGCTGAGGCAGGGAAACCTTCCGCGGGAAGAAATTGAGGACAGCATGGCAGACCTAAGAAAGATGGCAGGGAAATCGTAGAAAGGGTGAAGCCCTCATTCCGCGAAGAACAAGGCAGCAACTGCGGCGACAAAGAGCCAAAGTAATCCTTTGAGCAGGAAGAAGAGAAAGCCGTACACCGCAAGTCTCTTCGCAAGTTTTGATTGCGCGTTGTTCGCATCCCGGCGTTTTCTGGCGGGATCGATGTTCCATTTCATGATCCGACTCCGTCTCCGCAATCACCACGACCGTCAACCGGAAGTTTCCCTACCGACTCCATTCTTCCTTCTGACTTCCCTTCGACTCTCCCTCTTCCTAACTTCTTCCTGGCTTCTTCACTCATGCGCGCAGGTGTCCACTCGGGATACCACACGATCCTCACGTCCGCGTCACTGACACCTGGTAGCGAGCGGAGCCGCGTCTTCACTTGCTCTGCGATCACGCTGCTCGCCGGGCAGCCGGGAGATGTGAGCGTCATCTTTACACCGACCCAATCGTCGACAATCGTGACACAGTAGATGAGACCCAGGTTCACAATGTCGACGGGGATCTCCGGATCGTGGCAATCCCTCAGAGCTTCAAGGACTGCTCCTTCGGTCAGTTGCGAATGTGTGCTGCTGTTCATCGTGAACTCCTAAGCGCGGTCGTGTCTAGAATGGGTGCTCGAAGGAAAGATAGAAGAAAAGTCCAGTGCGTGAGCTCTCTCGTGTGATGAACACGGGTACTCCGATCCCGGGCACAATCTGAAGACCGGGGAGATTGAGAGCAAATCGGATGCCGGGGCTGAGAATAGACTCAGTCGATCTTTGAACAGAACCGTCTGTGAAACGATGTGCGGAAAAGTCCGACGTGTATTCAAGCATCAGGTTGAGATTCGCCGAGGCGAGCCAGATCAGGCTTGCACCGGCGTTGACCGACGTCGATGTGAGAGACGTCTGCACCCCTGGAACAAGTTCCTCTTTCATGTAAGGATGGTAGGTGATTCCAAGATTGGCATGTGCCACCAGTGAGTTGGATAGATATTTGCTTGCGGGGATGTTGACCTGAAAACCGACAACGCCTGCTCCAAGGCCGCGTTGAACACTCCCGGTAGGGAGCAGAACAGAGAGTCGCGGCGCGATGGCTGCCCATCGATCCGCACCTGCCAGTTGGTATCGATAGTGAACGAGCACATCCCCGAGTCCAGAATGATGATCGGGCGTTGCGATCATCAATGGAAGTGTGTAGCTCAACTGATGAAGCTGACCGTCCAACGGCCACTCTTGCGTGAATGTGTAACTGATTTCCTTGTTCGGTGATGATGTCAGCATCAGGCCGGAGAGATGTTGGACGACACCCTCCTCCTGATTGAAAGCTTCCTCGATGAAGAAAGAGTTATCAGCGATCGGCCGGGCTTCCCCGGAGGATTGCTGCGCTGAAGCACAGGTGACGGCGAACACGAACAGCAGGAGGAGATGCCTCATAACTCTCAGATGTCTTTCTCTTCGTGATGCGGGAGCGAATCCTATGAACGAAACGCCGTTGGTGAAGTTCTGACGTTTGCTACAGGACATCCGGAACTGTGTATGCAACCGCTGCAGCCGGGATCGGTTACTGGCACAGCCGTGAGGCAGCGCGGACAACGTTCCGCGAATGGATTCTCAACCGGATTCTTGCACTGAGGGCAGATACGTCGTTCCGCGCGCAGTTGTTCTTCGAGACTCTTCATAGGAGAATCTGAGCGAGAATGCCGCCAACGGCGAATGCGACGATCCATGTTGCAGCCCAGACGATGAGTGCTTCACGTAAGCCGCGTTCCTTCATCATCACCATGAAAGAAGCTATGCAGGGAGTGAAGAGCGTGATCGTCACAAGCGAAACGAGCACCTGATAGGAGTTCAACGACAGGTGGTATAATCCCGCGGCGCCAAAGTCCCTTCGCACCATCCCCATCACAAATGCAGTAGATGCCTCACGTGGAAGCTGGAGCCATTTCGTCGTCAGCGGTTCCAGGAGGTCTTGCCAAACTGTGAGAAGTCCGGTCACCTGCAGAAGGCCGACACCGAGCGCGCCGGCGAAAAACCAGGGCGTTGCCTCCTTCATGAAATAGTATGAGCGAAACGCTGTTTTGCGGACCACGTTGTCGAGACGAGGAAGCCTCATCAGGGGCAAATCGATAAGCAGGGGAGTGGCAGATCCGGGCAGAAGTCGGTGCAGAATCGTTCCAACAGCGACAAAGATCGTGAAAATGGTAATGGAATAGATCAGCATCACGGTAAATCCTGCTCCCGCCAGCAATGCGGCTACGACGGCAAGCTGAGCTGAACAAGGGATCGCGAACTGTAAAATGGCCGCTGCAATCGTCTTTTCTCGTTCGCTGCCGAGCAGGCGGGTGGTGATCGTCGCCATCGTGACGCAGCCGAATCCAAGGATTAGTGGGATAATGGCGGCGCCGTTGAGACCGATGGAGTTCAAACTTCGGTCGACCAGCGTCGCGAGGCGCGGTAGGTAGCCGCTGTCTTCCATGAGAGCAAGCGACAGGTAGAACGCGACAACAAGGGGAAATAGGAGAAAGAGGAGGTACGTGATCGTAAGCGTGATAACGCCGAACTCTCCGACGAGCAGGTTTCCGAACACGGAATCGATCGGGATGACCTGACCGATGACGCCACGGATCCACGGTTCCCAGAGTTGCTGGCCGAGTATCGTCTCGGTGAACTCGACGAGATCGTCAGCCACGAGTTTGCCAACAAAGAGATAGATGACATAGAGCGCCGCGATGAGTATGGGGATCCCCATCCAGGGATTGATTGCCCACCGCCCAAGAAGCGTCGCGAGACGGGTTCGGACGCTCCCCTCGGTCAGAATCGTCGTGATGAGCACGTTGACGCGGTTGCGGCGTTGAACGTAGAGCGACTCCCTGTCCTGCCCGGGCTCCACGCCATGTCGTTCCGCTGTCGCCTCGTCACCTTCAAGAATGAGGAGCGCCTCAGCCTCCGATCCGGTAATCTTCAACATCTCATGCAAACGGTGATGAAGCGTCGAGGATTGATCGCCTTTGCATGCATGCTCAAGGGCGATGTCGATTTTCTCGAAACCCTCGCGTGTCGTCGCTGTGGTCTCAATGACGGGTACGCCAAGGCAGCATGAGAGGAGAGCCGTATCAATGTGAAGTCCGCTCTTCCGGACCTCGTCCATGAAATTCAGAATGACGGCAACCTTCTTCCCCATGTCGATGAGCTGCTGAGTGAGGAAAAGATCCCGTTCGAGGTGTACAGCGTCAACGATGTTGAGGACGATGTCAGCGTCAAGCACGACATCGCGTGTCACCGCCTCCTCGGCGGTGAAAGAAGAGATCCCGTATGCTCCAGGAGTGTCGACAATCTCGAAGCCTTTATACACTCCCTTGGTATACTCGACGGTTGTCCCAGGATAGTTGGAAACGTCGACGTAGAGACCGGAGAGGTAGTTGAAGACGAGTGACTTGCCGACATTCGGATTCCCCACGAGAGCAACGATGGTTCGGTCGGTCGAAGACCGCGGATGGCTAGCATGGCTATGCTTCTCCACATGCTGCAGCTCGGTGGCCTTCTCTGCGTTGTTTGTTGTGCTCTCTGGTGAACTCAAGATCCGCGTTCCTTACAATTCCGGCGCAGCGTGTGCTACAAGAATGTGAGCAGCGAGTCCGACGCCAATGGCTATTTCTTGCCGATGCTTCAGAACTACAACCGTTCCTCCAGGGAGTCGCTCCAGGCACTGAATGAGTTCTCCTTTAGTAACACCAAGGCGCAGCAATTGCGCGCCAGCCCGGCCATCGGGAACATCAAGAATCACAAGCCGGCTCCCTTTTGCCGCTTTGCTCAGAGGAAGCGATTTCGTCTTCATCAACTGTTTCAGTTTTGAAAATGAACCAGAAGATCTCGGGATGTATATAGGACTAATTTAGTCGGATTATCTTGAATTGTCAACACAACAATTTGAAATGTAAGCAAATTTGTCCAATTATTAGAGTCAAAATGTTGCGGCAATCTTCCGGTTGGATGCTTTCTGTTCGATACGGCAAAGCCGCATACCCCTTATCGATTCACTTAAACCTGTGAGTAACAATGACGAATTTGATTGGCAAGGTAGCTTTGGTCACGGGAGGATCTCGTGGCATTGGTGCTGCGGTGGCGACGATGCTGGCGAGTGCCGGCGCAACTGTCGCGTTGACGTACACGAAACACAAGCGCGCGGCATCAGAAGTAGCCCACCGTATTGCCCAGCTTGGCAGCGAATGTCTGATCGTCCGCGCTGATGTTGCACGCTCGGCAGATGTTCGGCGGACAGTGCAGAAAGTGATAGAGCATTTCGGGAAGATCGATATCCTTGTGAACAATGCGGGGGTGTGGAAGAGTGCGGCGATAGGATCGATGAAAGAGCAACAGTGGGATGAGACGATTGATATCAATCTGAAGGGAACGTTTTTGTTCTGTAATGCTGTTGTTCCGCTTATGAAGAAGAATCGCGGCGGCAAGATCATCAACGTTGCCATCACTGCCGGCCAGCGCGGTGAACCATTCTATTCTCACTACGCTGCGTCGAAGGGAGGGATGATTGCCTTCACGAAAGCAATAGCGGCAGAGCTCGCGCCTTCTGGCGTTATCGTAAACTGTGTCTCGCCGGGATGGGTGGACACGGATATGACATCGCATGTTGTACGAAAGGGGAGGGAAGCCCGCGTAATCAGCCAGGGAATTCCAAGAGGTCGAGTTGCTTCTCCGGAAGAAATTGCAGGTCCCATTCTCTTCCTCGCTTCCGACTTGGCAAACCATATGGTCGGTGCAGTTGTAAATGTAAATGGAGGAAGTGTGCTGTTCGGCTGACCTTCCTTTGATTTTTGAACTGAAAACGCTATATTGGTTCGGTTGTCGAAGCGGTTCTTAGTATCAGGAACAAGCTTTCATACAATACGTTGCTTATTCGCGGTCGTGGTGATGAAATCGTGGAGTTTGAGAAGAAAACAAAGACATCCTCATTGTATCAACTGATTGGAGAAAGGAATCCCTTATGAACCGGTACCAAGAACTTCTTGACCTGATTCAGACGTTTCAGAAGGACTTTGAGAAGTTTTACGTGAAGGGGAACAAGTCCGCTGGAACGCGTGTGCGGAAGCATATGGCGGCATTGAAGCGGAAAGCGCAGGAAATCCGCAATGAAGTGCAGGAGGTAAAGGCCAAGATGGCTGGTGATGAGGGAGCAACTCCAACGGCGTAACATCACTCTCGCCCACACCCACAGGTTCATTTCAACCCGGGCAGCCCCTCATCAGGGGCGCCCGGGGATCTTCTCGCAGCAGAAACTTCTGACACTCTTCTTCAGGCTGTTATCTTCTTTCTGATTGTTTTTCCGCTTCGCGATGTCCGTCTTTCCGTACATCAAACTGCAAAGGTCCCCATGAACAGCCCCCTCCGGTTCGTTCTCACTTCGGCTTTTGGCGTCTGCATGCTGACAGGGTCTTTTCTCTTAGCTCAGGATCCCGGATTGCGAGTCGTTCCGACACCTCAGCATGTTGAGCGAATTCCCCAAACGTTCAAGCTCGGTGCACAGACGCGCATCATCCTTGGTTCGTCATCCACGCCGGCGGATGAGTTCGCGGCGCGGCAAATCAATGAACAGCTCATAGAGCTGGGTCGCGCTCCATTGCGCATCGTCCGGGAAGAATCTGTCCGGAGATTTACGAGAGACTTTGTTTTTCTGGGTTCGCCCCGCAGCCCATATGCTGCGACATGGCTGAAGAAAGAAAGTGCAGTCATGGATCCCAGAATGAAAGATGAAGGATACCTTCTCCATGCATCGCAGGATGCCGTCCTCATCATTGCTGAGTCAACTCGAGGCCGCTTCTACGGTGCCACGACGCTCGGGATGATCTTCGATCAGGAAAAAAAGAGCGTTGTCGTGCCCGGCGTCTTCATCAGGGACTGGCCCGGGCAGAGACTTCGCGGCGTCACGGACGACGTGAGCCGCGGGCAGGTTTCGACGCAGGAGAATTTCAAAAAGATCATTCGCCTGCTCGCCCGCTACAAGCTCAATGTGTACTCGCCCTACATCGAGGACATCTTCGTACTTAAACAGCATCCGAAGATTGGGAAGGGTCGTGGTGAACTGACTGCAGCGGAGGTAAGAGAACTCGACGCGTACGCGAGACAGTATCACGTAGAACTCATCCCCATCTTCCAAACCCTGGGGCACTGGGAGAACATTCTTGTGCTTCCCGAGTATTTGCTGTATGCGGAGTTTCCGGGCGCCAGCGGATTGAATGTTGCGAACGATTCCATCTATCCCCTTCTTGACGGAATGATCGCTGAAGTCAGCGCTGCCTTCAGTTCGCCGTACTTCAACATGGCGGCGGACGAATCAATGAATGTCGGTCTTGGCGGGAGCAAGGCGCTGGTTGCAGCCACGGATATCGCTACTGTTCACGCCGATCACTACATGAAGCTCTTCGCGATCCTGAAGAAGTACAACAAGAAGCCGATGATGTACGGCGACATGATTCTGAGCAATCCGAAAATTCTCGAGAAGATACCAAAGAACGTGGTGATTGTAGATTGGCAGTATGATCCCGCCGATCGGTATCCCACGACGCTCACGTTCAAGAATGCCGGATTTCCCTTCGTGGTCTCGCCGTCAGTGCTGAACACCAATGGTCCGTTTCCAAATTACATCCATGCGCTCGCGAACATCCGAAACCTGACGAGAAAGGGATATCGGAATGGATCGCTCGGCGTGTTGACATCGGGATGGAATAACTTCGGTGGCGAGTCGCTTCGGGAGCTGACCTTCTATGGATATGCCTGGACTGCTGAGTGTGCCTGGAATCCCACCGGACCTGATCTCGAAGCGTTTGACAACCGCTTCTTCGGGGATTTTTTTGGCAGTGCAGCCGCGGGAAAGATAGGGCAGACGGTGTATGCGCTTCTGTCTGCATCTCTGAACCAAATCCATTGGTTCGAAGTGTGGCGTCATCCGTTTCTTCCACCACGGTCATCGACTCCGCCGATGGTCGTACGGCTGGAAAGCCTCCGCTCGACGATTCCTCTTCTCCGACAACTCCTGCAGGAGCTACACGGAGCGGCGTCTGCAAATCGTGATCATATTCGAAGCCTTTCCTTCGTTGTGAAGTTGAGCGACTGGTTCGCGCGAAAAGTCGAAACAGCTGACAGACTTAAAAACGCGCTTGAGGACACGACGGCTGGAGAAGTTCGGAGTACGCAGATTGATGCCGCTGTAGCTCAGGCACGGAAGCTGATGACGGATCTTCAACAGCTGAAGATGGAATTCTCCTCCCTTTGGCTCGAGACAAACCGGCCCGCCAATTTAAACCTTCTCATGCAGCGATATGATCGCCAGGTTCAGTACTGGGAAGAAGCTCTCCAGACCATTGAATCGGTGGGGGCGATCAGTGATCCGCTCATCGAGAGTCAGTGGATCTATCATCCAAGCGGCAATCCGGGCAAACGAGACAGTTCCGCACACCAAGTGCGGAAGGCAACATTCAGGAAGACATTCACTCTTCGTGAGATTCCATCGAGTGCGAAAGTGCAGATGATTGGCGAAACCCACGTGCGTTTGCGCGTGAACGGATCTGAGGTTGGTGAGCTCTACGCGCGGCGGACACCTTCGCTGTTTGTCGAGCACCACCGCGTGAAAATCTGGGACATCGCTCCTCTGCTTCGTGCGGGAGAAAACGTGATGGCGGTCGATGCAGCGAATCATGATCGGTTTGGTTCTGCAGGCGTGAATGTGTATGCCGAATTTCGGGTTGGAGCAGCCCTGGTAACATTGTTAAGTGACGCGACATGGGAGGTTATGAGTCAGCAGTCAGAAGAGAGCAAGCAGGCAAAGGGCACAGCAGGGGAGTGGGTTACGGCGATCCCGCGACCGTATCCGTACCTTGTCGTGAAACCTCATTTCGCAACAGGACGGGTGTCGTGGATAGAACGCTGATTTCTTCGATTATTCTGATTTGTGGCCCGCGACATGTCGTGGAAAAAGAGAATTGTTTCTATTATATTTCAAGATGAGCGGTATACCCGAGGATTGAATCTGTTCAATAGAGGATTTGGGGGAATATGAAAAAGTACGTTGTGTTTGGACTGCTTGCGGGGGTGACGATTTCCGTCTTGGCAGTCTATCTCCATCGAAGGAAACTTGCCGGTTCAGAGTTCTACGGTTTTTTTGATTCATCGACGGTGGCAGACGAACTATTCGGTGATGCCTTTGAGGAACTGCCGGACAAGCCCTGAACGTACTTGAGATCCTCCGAACAACAGCGCGCACGGAAGTAACAATCCTCATTCGCTGCACGCCATTTCACCTGTTTCACTCTAGGGGCCCGTCCACATCGGGTAAGATGGGAGCGAACAAGGTGCTCTCCTGTTCGTCGTACGCAACAGGTGTGTCGCCACCATGGATTGAAACCTCAGTGGGCAGCCACTCCCTGGTACTGCTCTACACGAGTATTCCCTCATTGTCACTAAAGATGAAAGAAATCCCGGGATTCTATGAGTGCACCATCGACTGATACCGGCTCAAAATCTCCCTTCGCCCTCGCTGCGGATGCTTTGAGCGAAGAGCGTGAGAAGCTTCGGTCGGTACGGAACGAAATCACATTGTTCGATGGGGAATTCCTGGGTTCCTTCGCGGGTTCATTCCTCTACCGCTTCGAAGTGCCCGAAGATCTGATCCACCGCGTCGTCGAACGCGTTTCATGTTCCTTCAGCCAGCTTCAGCCTGTCAGCATCAGCGGCCGGATTGTAAGCCTCGAGAATCAGTATCTGGTCCTCGCCCTTCCGATGGACTTCGGAACCGTCGTACCGGAGATCAAGTGCCAGTGGAACTATGATGAGCATAGAGGATTCGTCATCGATCTCCTTTCCCGTGTTCCGGCTTCCCACCCCGTTGCTTCCCTCTTCTTGGATCCCGGCCGGCCTGAGAACTCGCGCAAAGGTGAATCCTGGCCGATGACGGCAAAGGGCACGTTCCACGAACAGTCCGAAGCACTCAAGAAGATTCTTCAGAACCGTGTATCGTATCTTTGGGGTCCATCCCGTACCGGGAAGACACAGACGCTGGCGCTTGCCGCACTGAACGAACTGAAGGCCAGCCGAAGCGTCTTGATCATCGCCCCGACCGCGCAAGCGGCAGATGACGCGTTCCAACGGCTCCTCACGTTGAGCAAAGACCTTGCGTTCGCGCTGGACGGTCTGGTCTCACGGGCCGGGTTCCCAGCCGATGTGTCGACGGCGGATCCTTCCCCCTTCTCACTCGAATACGAGATTGAGATGAAGCGAACGGATAAGAAGAAGGAGCTGGAAGAAGGCGTCGCGCTCCTCCGTTCGTACTGGAGAACGAAAGTTCATCAGTATCTTCATGAGGACTACTACACCAGACTCAACGAGATGCGCGAGCGCACAAACGAAAACCGGAAACAGCTGGAGAAGGTCCGGGACGAGATTACTGCGCTCAAGGACACGATTACGCGCGCACAGAATGCATCAATGCTCGAGAAGCTGAAGAAGAGTTTCAGCAAAGAAGAGGTTGCCGCAGCACAGAAGCAACTGAGTGAAAAACTCCTCGTGCAGAAGAAGCTCCAACCGATTCAGCAGGCGCTGACGGCCGAACTCATGCGGATGGAGGCGCAGGCTCCCATCGATTCGAACGAGCTGAAAGAATATCAGGCTGCGGTGAAACGCATCGGTGAGTTGGGGGGCGTGAAGAAGCTCGCCGATGACGTCGAGAACAAATCGGCGATTGATGAAGCCTCTCTCATCGGTTCGAAGCGATGTGTCGTTACCACCCTCAGCGGATTCTTTGCCGATGAACGGCTTCGGGCCGGCACATATGACGTGGTCCTCGTGGATGATGCTCAGGTGATGAATCCGCCGTATCTGGCAGCCCTGTCCGCCATCGCCCGTGAGGCGATCGTGGTCGCAGGTGATCCTTTCCAGCTGGGACCCGATTCACCGTCGCGAACCGATCTCGCTGCTCACTGGCTACAACAGGACATTTTCCTGCTTCTCGCACAGACGGAGCGGCTGGAAGATCTCTACGCCTGGGCACAGAAGAACCCGCAGTGGTGCATTCCATTGACGACGCACGTTGCCGTCGCGCCGAAGCTCTCGAGGTTCCGCGCCTCATTCTTCTTCAATGACCGGATTGTGGTGCAGGACCGGCCGGGAGCAAGGGGGAACCTTGTTGTTCTGGACTCTTCCGATCTGAAATCATCGTGCAGGCAGTACTTCGGCAAACGAAGTCTCGTTCCATGCAATGATCTGCAGACAAAACGGACCATTGATGTTGTGAAACATGCCCTCGCGAAGGGACGTCGCCTTGCTTCAGAAGTGGGTGTGATCGTGCCGTTCTCCGGCACCACGTTATACACAAAACTGCAACTGCGCCTCAGCGGTGTCAAGAGTATCGAAGTCGGAACGCCTGCGCTGTTTCAGGGCCGTAAGAAGAAGGCCATCGTGGTCGATTTCACAATGGCGGGCGCGGACTACACGATGCGTCCTCTCGATGACCGGAAGATTGGCGAGCTGAAACTGATCCGCACGCTGAATTCGATTCTCTCGTCTGTCGAGGAAGATCTCACCGTCGTTGCAGATCTTGGTCATTTCAAGACTGTGTACAGAGATCGCCTCGTCAGCAAGTTCCTTCTCCAACTTCAGGCACAGTCGGATGCGGCACCGACACTTGCGGCAAGCGCGAAATCATTCGATGATATGACCTGGGATCAGCGCGAGCGGTTCTATGGCGCGGCACCGGGGAAAAAGTTGTCCAGTGCCGAGAATCGCTCAGCAGAAAGCGGCATGACGCGGAGCAGCGATCCGGAAGCGGACCTTCGCATGAAGATGATGGCCCGGCAATCGCAGCAACCGATAGCGTTGGGAAGAGACTTTGACCAGGAAACATATCTTGCAGCCCACAGAGTGCTCGGCTTGAGGAAGGATGTGAATCTTCTTTCGCAGTTGGTAGGAGGAGAGCTTCTCTTTCGGTACTCGCTTGGCACGGAGACGGCGGCAGCACGGCTTCCTCTCGATGCATGCAAGAACGACGAGGAGTTCCGGAAGACGATGGAGCAGTGGAATCTGCTGATCTATGAAATGTCCGGCGCCGGAAAGACCGATCTCTCCTTCTTCGCGAAACAAACCCCCGAAGCACGCGTCCGCTGGGACATCAACAACCTCCGGGCATACTACTCTTCAGCGATGGAAGCGATCATAGAGGAGAGCAAACACCGGATCGCGACATCCGTGTCGAAAGTGTTTCAGGAATGCCTCGGCAAATCTCAACCCGCAAATCCCGTCGAATGGCAGACCGCCTATCTGAACTTCCTCGGAAAAATGGAAGCGTATTTGGCGTGGATATCTGAGCAATTGAGAAGGTAGAATTCAGAAGACAGAAGACAGAAGACAGAAGAAGGAGAATTAGGCGTGCGGGTTCCGGCGAAGCAATTCAAGGACCTGATAGTGTGGCAGAAGGCCCATGAGTTCGTCCTCGCTGTTTATCGGTTGACGGAGACCTTTCCGCCAGATGAGCGCTATGGCCTGACAGCTCAACTTCGTCGCGCAGCGGTGTCGATTCCTGCAAACATTGCCGAAGGATTCAAGAAGTCAGGCAGGGCAGATAAGGCGCGGTTTATGAACACAAGCCAGGGGTCAGTAGAGGAATGTCGGTACTATCTGTTGCTCGCGAGGGATTTGGGATATGCGCGACCTACCGACTTGGAATCGGTGCTTGAGGAGGTGAGTAAATTGCTCACCAGCTATCGATCGGCCATTCTGAAATCGAGATTCTAACTTCTGACTCCTGGCTTCTGACTCCTCCATTCAGACCTTCATTCCACAATCCGAACTCAAATGTTTGAATACCTCTTTGATGCCCTTCTCATCCTTCTGATCGTGGCGTTGAATGCGTTCTTCGTCGCGGCGGAATTCGCGATTGTGAAGGTGCGGCTGACGCAGATCGAGCCGCTGGCGACAAGGGGCAACTGGCGGGCGAAAGTGGCGCGGGAGGTCATCAATCATCTCGATCTCTATCTGTCTGCTGCCCAGGTCGGTATTACCATGACGAGCCTCGCGCTCGGTTGGGTCGGGGAGCCGCTCATCGCGCAACGGCTACTTCCGTTGTTTCAGGATCTGGGGATCGAAAACGAGCAGTTGCTGCATGCAGTCTCGTTTATTATTGCATTCGGCATTATCACGTCGCTTCACATTATCTTCGGCGAACAGGCTCCGAAGTGGGTGGCAATCCAAAAAGCGACAACGGCAGCGCTATGGTTAGCATATCCGCTTACCGTTTTTACGACCATCTTCAAACCATTCATCTGGATGCTGAATGTCTCCGTGAATGGTGTGCTCTGGTTGATGGGATTCAAAGGCGTAGAGAGCTCAGAACTTGCACATTCACAGGAGGAGCTGCGGTTGATTCTCGCCCGTGAGCGCTCCGGATCGGCTACAGAAAAGACCATCGTACTCAATGCGCTGGATTTTCGAAGGAAGCAGGCGCGTCACTGTATGGTGCCCCGGACCGAGATGACAACCCTTTGCCTCACCGATCCTGTCGCGGAAAATATCAGCATCATGCGGTCAAACAAGTTTTCACGGTTTCCGGTGTACAAGGATACGGTCGACAACATCATCGGTTTGGTCTACACGAAGGACATCTTCAAGCAGGACAGGGACCACAATCCTTCGTTTACCCTTGAGGGAGTGTTGCGGGATGCGACGTTTCTGCCCGAGACCGCAAGTCTGGAAAAAGTGCTGGAAACGATGCTCTCCCGCAAAACGCATATGGTGATTCTGGCTGATGAGTACGGTGGAACGGCGGGACTCATTACGCTGGAAAATGTGCTCGAAGAACTCGTCGGCCCGATTCAGGATGAATTTGACCGCGAGGCGCCTGAAGTGATCAAGCTGAATGAAACGGAATACCTCATGGACGCGAGCATGACGACGAACGAGGTGGAGCAGCTGTTCAATCAGGAGCTCTCGCCGCTTGATATCCGTTCCATTGGATCGTTCGTTCTGGAGCAGCTCGGCCACATCCCGGAGAGCGGTGAACGCGTTACCGTCAGCGGCATTGAGTTCACCGTTGAACAGGTGACAGACAGAGTCATTGACCGGATTCGGGTGAAGAGACTGCCGCCGGAAGAGCCGGCGCAGGAAAGCTAGTGCCACTTCTAAAAAGTAATCTTGTGTTCTGGAAACGAGCCTATTCAGAAAGGCAGTAGTGCCAGCTCCCAAAGCATGTTACAATTTCGAAAACACAATCTGAATTCTTGGGAGCGGCACTAGTTCCACCAACGCGCTGTGCCCACATCTCCTTCCTCTGTCCGGAACGAGTGCGGATTCGAAAACACTCGACGAAGCACTTGACGAGAGCCTATTCCAAGAATCCTCACGCCCGTCTGCCTCACAAGGTCGCAGATGGCGGGTCAGCTGTACGGGCTGTCTTGACTAAGTCGACTGGCGTTCATAGATTGTCCATATCCCACGACCTCGGAGAGCTCATTCGATGAAGACATTCACTTGTTTTCTGGTGGCGTTCTCCCTCGCAGCGTGCACGTCCAAACCTGATCCTCTTTCCGGAAAAATCATAGATCTCACGTACGCATATGATTCTGCCACGGTCTACTGGCCGACGGAGAAGGGATTTGTATTTGAGAAGGGGCAGGAAGGTATTACGCCGGGGGGATGGTATTACACCGCAAACCGATTCTGGACGCCGGAGCATGGAGGCACACACATCGATGCTCCAATACACTTCTACAAAGACCGAGCATACCTCGACGAATTACCCCTCGAACGGTTGATCGGGCAGGGCGTTGTGGTTGATGTTGCGGAGAAGTGCGCAACGAATCCCGATTACCAGGTCACGGTGGAAGACCTGACGGCGTGGGAGTCGAAGCATGGCAGGACCATTAATGATGCAATCGTTCTGTTGCGGACAGGATTTGGGAGATTCTGGCCGGACCGAGTCAAGTACATGGGAACTGATGAACGGGGAAGCGATGCTGTCGCAAAACTCCATTTTCCGGGTCTCCATCACGATGCGGCGAAATGGATCGTCGAGAACAGAACGGTGAAAGCGATCGGACTCGATACGCCGAGCATCGACTATTGGCAGTCGAAGGATTTCCGGACTCACGTGACGCTCTACGAGAAGAGCGTCCCGGCGATGGAGAACATCGCGAACCTGGATCAGCTCCCTGAACAAGACTTCACCGTCATGGCTTTGCCGATGAAGATCAGGGGAGGTTCTGGAGGACCGGTCCGCATCGTTGCAGTTCTGGCACAACAGTAGCTCGATATAACGTCGTCGGACAAACCAAACAGCAT